>Ga0207146_10021_pt1 | contig 43950 bp, 29 predicted proteins | sample Alteio_BWMinHeat_36_FD_153539 | JGI IMG/M metagenome (GOLD analysis project Ga0207146, IMG submission 153539) | Enriched cells from forest soil in Barre Woods Harvard Forest LTER site, Petersham, Massachusetts, United States -... | ecosystem: Environmental > Terrestrial > Soil > Temperate forest >...
TTACATGGGCTCGGAGTATGTGAATGATTTCGACTTCAACAACCGTTCGTACCGCGTGTACGTGCAGGCCGATCAGCCGTTCCGCATGAATGCCCGGGACTTGCGGCAATCCTACGTTCGTTCCGAGACCAACGGCCTGGTGCCGCTGGGAAATATCGTCGCGCTGAAGGAGACGTCCGGGCCGCAGGTGATCAATCACTACAATCTGTTCCGCTCGGCGGAAATCGACGGGGCCGCGGCGCCCGGATACAGCTCCGGTCAAGGCCTCAAGTCGATGGAGGAGTTGGCTAAGCAGAACATGCTGCAAGGCATGTCGTTCAGCTGGACCGGTCTGGCTCTGGAGGAAGTTGAAGCCGGGGGCAAGGCAATCATCATTTTCGGCCTGGGACTTCTGGTGGTCTATCTCACGCTATCGGCGCAATACGAGAGCTTCGCGCTGCCGTTTATCATCTTGCTGGCCGTTCCGATGGCGGTGCTCGGCGCTCTGATCTTCATCTCCATGCGGGGACTGGTGGACGACGTTTATGTACAAATCGGTCTGGTAATGTTGATTGGGCTTTCCGCAAAGAACTCAATTCTCATCGTAGAATTTGCCGAACAATTGATCGAGCAAGGGCGATCCGTCACAAATGCGGCGATTGAGGCAGCCGAGTTGCGCTTGCGCCCGATCCTGATGACATCGTTTGCCTTCGTCCTCGGCGTGCTGCCCCTCTATTTCGCAACCGGCGCCGGCAAGATCGGTCGGCACTCGGTCGGAACCGCGATCGTTGGCGGCATGTTGTTCTCCACCGTCCTCAACCTCTTCTTTATTCCGGTGCTGTACGTTATTGTCAAAGGATTGCTGGTTTCATTTTCGGCAGAGTGTTGCGGCCGAGGTCCTGCAACTCAAACTGGAATCCACCAAAACTTCCCAGGCCCTGAATCGCGGGCGGTTCAAACGCGGCCACGATTGCTCCCGGAACCGCGAACAGTTTTGGCGAGACTCGCGCCACAATGTCGCTGGCCGCGTGCCCTTTGCCTTTGCGGTCGTCAATCGGCTTCAGCGGCGCGAAGATCAGGCCGTAGTTTGACGAACTGCCGCCGGCGAGCGAAAAACCCGGGACCGCGAATGTGCCGAACACATCGGGATCGGCCCGCAAAATCTCCTCCGCCTGCCGGGCGACATCGGTCGTATAGGAGAGCGAGGCTCCCTGCGGCGCTTGCACCACCACGATGAAGTAATTCTGATCTTCCTGCGGCACAAATCCCGTAGGAACATGAACGTACATATAACCGGTGGCAGCCAGGCCTGCCAAAAACAGCACGATCATGGCGTAACGGTAGTTCAGCACCTTTGCAATGGCTTTACCGTAGGCGATTCCGACCCCATGGATGGCATTGTCAATGCCGTGCGCGACGCTTTTGTAGCCGCGCGAGAGCCAGGAGATGCGCGTCCAGTCAAGCACCGAATATTTTTGTTCTTCGCCCCGCAGCAGGAGGGCCGCCAGAGCGGGCGAGAGAGTGAGTGCGTTGAAGAGCGAGATGGCAATGGAGAAGGCGATGGTCAAGGAGAATTGCCGGTAGAGAATTCCAGTCGTGCCCGGGAAAAACGACACCGGCACAAACACCGAAATCAGAACCAGCGAAGTTGCCACCACGGCGCTCGACACCTCGCGCATTGCCACGGAGGTTGCGGTATGCGGGTCGGTGTTGTCGAGGTTGATGTGCCGCTGCGCATTTTCGATGACGACAATGGCGTCATCGACCACCAGGCCGGTCGCGAGAGTAATCCCAAACAGCGTCAGCGAATTGATGGAGAAATGAAACGCGTTGATAAAAGCGAAAGTCCCGATCAGCGATACCGGTATGGTGACCGCCGGAATGATGGTCGCGCGCCAATCCAGCAGGAAGAGGAAGATCACAATAATGACAATGATCACCGCTTCTTCGAGCGTGGTGATCACCTCTTTCACCGAATCGCCGACCACCGTGGTTGTGTCGAAGGCGATTACATACTTGATGCCGGGAGGAAACGACTTCGAAAGCTCGATGAGCGCCGCCTTGGCCGCTTTGTCGACCTCCAGCGCATTGGCGTTCGAGAGCTGCTGCACACCGACGCCGATGGCTTCGTGCCCACTGTACAAAAGGTTCGTGTCATAGCTTTCCGCGCCGATTTCCGCGCGCCCAACATCTTTGAGTTGCACGATCCCCTTGCTCGTGTTCTTGATAATGATGCTTTCGAATTCCTTCGGTTCTGAGAGCCGTCCAACCACCCGCAACGTCACCTGAAATTTCTGCTTCGGATCGGCGGGCGGGCGGCCCAATTGTCCCGCGGGTATTTCGACGTTCTGCTCCTGCAAAGCAGCGACTACGTCGGCGGCAGTCAATTGTCGTGCAGCCAGCTTTGTCGGGTCGAGCCATATGCGCATGGCATACTTGCGCTCGCCGAAGATGACGACGTCGCCGACCCCTGGGATCCGCTTCAAGGCATCCTTGACGTAGACGTCCAGGTAGTTGGAGATGTACTGGTTCGAAAGGCTGTTATCGGGCGAATAGAATCCGGCGGCAAAAACGAAGTTCGGATTTGCCTTGGTGATGGTCACGCCTGTGTTCTTGATTTCTTGCGGCAGGCGGCCCTGGGCGGTCGCTACCCGGTTCTGCACGTCGACCGCGGCAATGTTCAGGTCATATCCGGTGCGGAAGGTTACGTTGATGTTGCTGGTGCCGTCGTTCGAACTGGTGGAGGTGATGTAATGCATCCCCTCGACCCCGTTGATCTGCTGCTCCAGCGGAATCGTAACCGCGGACTCGACTACCTGCGAGTTCGCGCCGACGTAGTTGCTGGTGACGGTGACCTGTGGTGGCGCCAAGTCCGGATACAGCGAGATCGGCAGACTGGGGATGGAAACCGCCCCCGCCAGAATAATCAGCAGGGCACATACCGTAGCAAAAATTGGCCGCTTAATGAAGAAATCAACCAAGACCTATATTTCCTCTTTGTCTTTCTGCCGCACGGATGCGCGGAGGCCAGGGGTCGCTTCCGAATTATCGCGCTAGCTGATCGGCTTAACAGGCGTTCCGTCAATCAGGAACTGGGTACCGGAGGTGATGACTTTTTCCCCGGGCTTCAACCCGCCGTCGACGGCATAGTCGTTACCAATGGTATCCCCGAGAATTACTGCACGTTGCTTGGCAACGCTGCCATGCTCGGCCTGCGTTGCCACGTAGACAAACGACTGCCCTCCGATGCGCGTTACCGCCAGCACTGGAATGGTCGGCGCCGGAGCGGTGCTCCACACCACCCGCGCCTTGACCAGTTGTGCATTCCGGAACTTGTCGAGCGAGCTATGGAGCGGAGCCTTCACTAATATTCCCTGGAGCCCGTTGTCCACCTGCTGCGAAATGAAATTGACCTTTGTGCTCTCGATCAACTCCCCGCCGCTGGTGACCACCTCGACGGGAAGGCCCATCCGTATTTCCGCGGCGCGTTCCGTGGGAATGTAGACATAGGCTTCCAGTTCGGTATTCTCATCCACCGTGGTCAATAGGGTTTGCGGCGAAACGTAGTCCCCGATGTGCACCGGAATGTCGCCCACGACACCAGCGAATGGCGCAGTCAAGTTGTAGTAAGCAAGCTGGCGCCGCTGGGAGACGCTCGCCGAGGTGGAGGCTTCCCAGTCCGCTTTGGAATTCTCGTACGCCTGCACCGCCAAGTCGAGGTTCTGCTTGCTGGTCACGCCCCCCTGGAAAAGTTGGCGCTGCCGCTCTACTTCCTGTGTGTTGTAGTCGTACGTCGCCTTCTTCTGTGCTTCGGTGCTCCGTTGCTGATCGAGGGTGGCCTGCTGTTTCAGCGGATCGATCGTCATCAACGCTTGTCCGGCACGCACGTGATCGCCGGATTTCACCAGGATACGCGTCAGCGAGCCATCCACCTGTGGCTGGATGCTGGCCGAGCGGCGGGACTTTACCGTTGCCACGTATTCATCCACTCGCGGCACAGGCGTCAGCGTAACCGTCTGCGTATTGACCGGGAGCGGCTGTGGAGCAGGCTGCTTCGCTTCTGTATTGCTGCATCCGGAACTTGCCAGAAGGATGAGCCCTAACAACCCGATAAAAAGGACAACAACCAGTTTTTTCAATTTGACCATCCTCTGAAGCGACGGTGTTCTATAACAGATGCGTGCCCCACTGGGCGAGATTCAATATGTGTACTGAGAGGTATTTAACTTTCCACCGCTCCCGTACCGCCGGGCAATCTTTGGAGCTCCCTTCACGAAGCCACGCGAAGGCCGCCCCTGGTCTGGGGTCTGCATCTTGGGTTCGAACTTCTTTATATCTGATTACTCACTCATCGCGTGGATGCAAAGAATTACTTCCGGGCGATCCCCGCCCAATAGATCTCAAATCCAGAGTTGCGATACTTGTTTGCCATGGCTGGTTTCAACATGATCAGGTCCATGGTGGCTTCCGCTGAAGCCGCCAGCATCTTCGAAATTAACTCAATCGGAAAGTCTGCTCGGAGAATATGCTGCTCAATCGCGTTGCGAATCAAATTCTGCATTTCGACAAAGGGCGCGCTCCCCGCCTCGATCGACTCTTTCGAGAGCATTCCCGAAACCTGCAATTGGGCAAGGACTCTGCGCTGCTTAGCATTCGTCACCCCCCAATTCACGTAGCCCGCCCACACATGTCGCAACCTGGCGCGAACGCTCTTCCGGCGTGGGAAACCTGACATCATCGCGTCTGCCAGTTCTAACTTGATCTCCCGGTAAAGGGCATTAATCAAATCGTCCTTGGTCTTGAAGTAGGTAAACAGAGTTCCCTCTGCGACGCCAGCCTGTCTTGATATCTCTGACGTTGGGGCAGCGGTGAGACCGCGCTCCGCAAATACCCGAGTCGCGGCCTCGAGGATCGCATTTCGCTTGTCGTCGCTTTTTGGACGAGCCACTGAACTCCTTTATAAATGAGTATACACTCAATAGTACGAGGAATGTGGGGCCGATGGCAATCCGAGCCGAACGCCCCGCTGGTGCGACCGCGCTCCATCCGCTACTCAAGGATGCTTACTTCACAAGTTTATCGGCGTAACGGACAGGAACCGCCAGGTTCGAACCGCCAAAACCATTCAGAATGGCGAAATTCACCCCGATGACCTTGCCATCGCGATTGAAGAGCGGTCCGCCGGAACCGCCCGAGGTTGTTGCTGCATCGTAGACGATCTTGTCCTTCAAGACGTCTCCGATGTGTCCCTGGGTGGTCGTTGGGCGAATGAGGTGTTGCGCCGCCAACTGCGCAACAACCTGGGTTACCTCTTGCGCGTTTTCCGCCACTTTGTTTGTTACGTCGCTTCCCGCGCGAGCGAGGATGCCTTCGATTCCAGTAGGGTAGCCAATCAGGACGACTGGATCGCCCGACACACTGGCTTCGCTCCGATCATCGATCTCCAGTAGCACGGTGTGAGGCGGTGCTGAAGTCTGCAGCCGGAGAGTTGCCAAATCGGCCTCCGGCGAAATCCGGTCGAGCTTAGCCGCGATGCCTTGCGAGGTCCCCGGGAAGTACGCCGTGTAAGACGCCGCGAACGCGGTGGCACCCCGGTCGAGAAGTTGCTTCAATTCCTCATCGCCCCACCAAGGCTCCGCGACGTGATGATTCGTGAGGAGACGTCCATCGTGTGCTACGAGAAATCCTGTGCCAAAGGCGTCAACCTGCAGAGGTGGTCCCGAGCCGTCTGTTTCGAGAGACACCATTCCCTTGTCGTCTACGAGCGGCTTGCCCGCGGCATCGCTGGAGATAAGGATTAACTGTCCGGAGTCTTTGTCGCGAAACTCCACAACCACGTGCAACAGGCAGACGCTGGGTCCGTATCTTTGAACAATCGTTTCCGCGACCCGGCCTTCGTTCTCAAGCCGGTTCAGGCGATTCTGCGCCTCCTGAAGTTGTTTCTTGAGGGATTCGCTATCGCTAGCGCCGTCCGCGGCTATCTTCTTGCGGATCTCTGCGGTTTGTACCCTCAAAGACTCGCGAGTTCCCGACGCGTCGCTTGCGGTCAGGGACGCACGCGCCTGTTCTGCGCGGCGCAGGAGTTCTCCCTGTTCCAGGACTCCGCCGTTCAGCCGCACAACCTCCGCTTTGAGCTGGAGCGTATCCTTCCGGCTGTGCCGATTCGAAATGATGGTTGCGAGCGCTGCCAGAACTAGCATCGCCACAATCAGCCAGAAGCGCCGTTTGACGTTCGTGCCGCCACTCAGGGCCTGCACAGCGGTCTCCGCCAGGCGCTCCTTTTGCAGCGCATCTTTCAGTTTTGCTTCGAGGTCCAGCTCTGGTTGTCTCTCACGGAACTGCGTTCTGATCCGCGCAGCGAATTCCAATGGTTCAAACGGAAAGGAAATGACGTCGTCGGCACCTAGGTCCAGTCCGCGGGCCCGTTCCAGCGCGCCGCCGTGAACAATCATCACAATCCGGGGAGTTCGCGGCTCTGGGCTTGCCTTGATTTGGCTGATCACACCGCAGCAACTGAGGTCGGATGGCGTTGCTTCCGTGATCAGGACTTCCGGGGAAAGAGTCAGAATCTTGTCAACCGTCAACCTGCGGCCCGTGGTGAGTTCATAGCCTTGACCGGACAAGGCCTGCGTTATCTCTGGGGTAGACTCCACACCGAGGTTTAGGAGAAGAATGCGCATCGCTGTCAACTTTCACTGCATTAAGTATCTATCCAGTAATGGATGAAATCCGCTTCGAAAACGGTTCCACTTTCCCATGTACGCGTGCGTCACGCCCTCCACAACCCGTTCCATAACAAGATGGCGAGCGCCGACGCGCTCAAGAGCACAAGATTTATCCGCGCGTGCTCCAGAGTGAAGCCTACGACGGAGACAAAGAACAACGCAAGCAAGGTGATCCGCGTCACTCTGAAGTCTCCCCTCGAAGCCCAGCCAGCCCAAAGCTTGATAGAGCCGGATCGGAGCTACAAGCTTGGGTTTGGTGTGGGGTGGGTAACGCCCGGGCGGTTAAATGCCCGGGCGTTTTTGGGCGGAGGGATTTGCGAGCGTCGCTTGGTGGGGGAGTCGGCGCATTTTCGCGCCGGCAAAGGCTGACGCTCGCAAACAGGGGGGGAATACCCATTCTTAAAACCAACCTCGGCTCCAATTCGTCCCAATCACGAGCAATTCTCCTTCCAAATCGAACGAGCGGTTACGCTGGAATCGATTTCGCGCCGTCGGAAATCACGAATTCGAGTCGCGGCTCGAACTGACCGACTTCTCCATTCAAAAGTGAACCGCAAGAACTGGGCAGGGCCCCAGCTGAATGACCCTGTAGGTCGTCGAACCAAACACCGCAGCATTCAGCGCACCCCGGCCCCGCACAGCCATAATCACCAGGTCGGTTCGCGCTTCCAAGGCGAACTGAATGATTTGCTGGTACGCGGTTCCTCTCCGCACCATAGACCTGATGCTGCCTGCTTTAGACTTTTCCGGCGGAATCAGGTTATCCAGTTGCTCCATCGCTATCGCCTCGTCGATGATGGAGGCACCCGGGACGTCCTGCAACACGTGCAACAGAGTGAGCTCGGCGTTGTACTCTGCTGTCAGAGAGAGCGCAGGACTCAAAGCCCGCAGCGAATTGTCGGAGAAATCCGTACAAAAAAGAATTCGGTTCAAGTGGGCGGGATCGGATTCGCGCGAATTAAGAAAGTCGTATGACGGCCGATGTACTGCCAGCACCGGACAGGAGGCCTTTCGCAGGACCCGTTCGGTCACGGACCCTACCATCAGCCGGTCAAACCCGCGCCGGCCGTGAGTTCCCATGACGATTAGATCCACGTTCTGCGCCTCGGCCAGCGCGAGTATGCAGTCTGCCGCTATTCCCTGCTCCACCACCGGTTCCGGCCGAATTTCACGGTCGGCATGGTGCTTCACGAATCTTTGGAGCTCCTCCTCACCTTTACGGAGAAGATGGCTCTGGAACTCGACATAATAGTGCGCAGGGACAAAGGCGGCCTCGGGATGTTGCCATGACTCTACGACGTGTTCCACGAACAGCGTGCCTCGATAGTGGTTGGCTATCGATACGGCATAGCGAAACGCTATGTCTGAAAACTCTGAGAAATCCGTGGGACAGAGGATGCGCCGAATCTCTGCCAGGCCTCCTCCTTGTGGGATCGATGAGACTAAGGTTGAAGACTTCATGGCTGCCAGCCTCCGCCAAGGTTTCTGTAAATGCGAACCAGAGCTACAAGCTCATTCGACTGAGCTTGAGCGAGTCCTAGTTCGGCATCGAAGTAATTGGTTTCATTGGTCAGCACCTCGAGATAACTGGTGGCTCCGCCTCGATAGCGCATCTCAGACAGACGTGCTGCGTCTTGGGCCGAGAACGCCAGTTGCTGCTGGTCCTCGCGGAACTCCCGATCTTTGTGATACTCAACCAGCGCGTCCGAGACTCCGCGAAAAGCCTGCTGGATCGTCTGCTGATAAGTCAGCACCATTTCCTGTTTGCGCGCCTCACTGAACTTGACCCCGGAACGAATCCTTCCCCCTTCGAAGATGGGCTGGACCAGTGATCCTCCAAAACTCCACAGCCCCGCCGGACCGGTGAACAGGCTGGTAAGTGCTGAGCTCTGATATCCGGCGGCCGCGGTCAAAGTAATTTGCGGGAAGTACGCTGCTTTCGCTACTCCAATTTGAGCATTCGCCGCGATCAACTGTGCTTCTGCCTCCCGAATGTCGGGTCGCCGCTCTAACAGGCTGGAGGGAAGCCCTGCGGGAACGTCCGGTGCATGCGGCTGCTCGGTCAACTTCATTCCCCGCGCGATGGGGCCAGGGTTGTTGCCGAGAAGTGTGCTGAGAAAGTTTTCCTGCTGCTCAATTCGCCGCGCCAGATCAGGAATGGTTTCAGCCGCGGTGTCCACCAACTGCTCCGCCTGCCGGACGTCGAGCATGGAAGTCGCTCCCCCGTTTGCCAACGTTTGCGTGAGCTGCAGCGAGTCCTGGCGCGAGACCAGCGTTCGCCGCGAGATTTCGAGCTGCAAGTCGAGCGTACGAAGCTCGAAGTAGGCTGAAGCAACGTCACTGACCAGCGTGCTGACAACCGCTTCGCGTGCCCACTGATTGGCCAACAGGTTTGCGCGCGCCGACTCGGTGGCGCGGCGATACTTCCCCCAAAAATCGAGCTCCCAGGCCAGCGCAAGATTGACTTGGTTCGCGCTTGTCTCATATGCGGGGAAAAATTTTCCGCGCGGATTGCGTTGATTCACAGCCTGCGCGCCCGCGCTGACCGTCGGCAACTGGTCGGCGCGTGTGATGCCGAGCTGCGCTTGAGCTTCGAGGATTCGCGTTGCGGCGATGCGAACATCGTAGTTCTGCTGGAGAGCGGTGTGGATCAGGTCTTGAAGCTGCTTGTCTTGAAAGACCTCCCACCACTTTTGGTCTCCAAGCGATTCCGCTGCAGGCGGCGCTGCGTCTTGCTGCATGGCCCCGCGGTAAGTACCAGGAACGTCTACGATCGGTCTTTTATAGTTCGGTCCCACAGCGCAGCCCGCACTCAGGAGCACAATCGGCAAGAGGCCCAGCAGCAGAGCTGTTAGTTTTGTCACCTTAGTCTCCTTCCGACGGGCTTAGCTGCGGAACAGTCGCATGACCGGGCGCTTCGCTGCTCCAGCGTGCCGACAATCGCTCGACCAAAACGAATAGCGCCGGAATGATGAATATGGCAATCCCAGTGGCCGCCAGCATGCCGCCAATCACCGTAGTGCCCATAATCTGACGAGCCACCGATCCCGCGCCGGTTGCAACCCATAGCGGCACGCAACCGAGAATGAACGCGAAAGAGGTCATCAGGATCGGCCGCAGTCGGAGCTTGGCGCCTTCCAGCGCCGCATCCACCAGAGGCTTGCCTTTTTCGTAGGCTTCCTTGGCAAACTCCACGATCAGAATCGCGTTCTTGGCCGCCAATCCGATCAGCATCACCAAACCGATCTGGGAATAAACGTCGCTGTCGATTTGCACCATGTAAGCAGGATAGAAAGCGCTGAGCAGGGCGCGGCGCAGCCACAACACTCCAAAGGCGCCGAAGACCGCGACCGGCGTGCTCAGCAAGACGCTGAAAGGCAGTGACCAGCTTTCATAGAGAGCGGCCAGGATTAGAAACACGAACAACAGCGAGAAGCCGAAGATGACCGAAGCCGGGATTCCTTGCCGTGCCTTTTGTTCTTGATACGACATGCCCATGTAGTCAAAGCCCATTTCGGCAGGCATCGTCTGCTTGAAGACCTCTTCCAGGGCCGCCGTGGCCTGCTCTGAGCTGTAGCCTGGCGCAGCGCTGCCGTTTAGCTGCGCGGACCTGTACTCGTTGTAGCGCATGGTAAATTCAGGGCCGTCACGCGACTCGAACTTGGTCAGTGCGGTAAGCGGCACCATTGCGCCTTTGTTGTTGCGCACGTAGAACTGCCCCAGGTTCGCCAGATCCGACCGGTAAGAAGCTTCCGCTTCCACGTACACCTGCCAGGTACGACCGAAATCGTTGAAGTAGTTGATGAACAGGCCGCCCATGAAAGTCTGAATGGCCTGGTAAACATCATTGATAGCTACCCCTTGCTTCAGCACCTTTGCCTGATCCACTTCCACGAATTGTTGCGGCACGCTGGGTAGAAACGTGGTGCTGAGCGCACCAATTTCGGGACGCTTGCGAGCCGCCGCCATAAACCTGGTCAGATTGTCGGACAAGAACTGAACGTCCCTTCCCGCACGGTCTTCCAGCACGAACTGAAATCCACCGGAAGTGCCGACGCCGGGGATGGCGGGCGGGGAGAAACTGAAAGCGGTCCCTTCCGGAAGCTTGCTGAGCTCCTTGTTCAAGCGCGCTTTGATTTCCTGATACTGTTCCGCTCTGGATGTGCGCTCGCTCCAGGGCTTGAAATTGACGAAATAGAAGGCGTTGTAACTGGTTCGGACATAGCTCAGCAGGCTGAAGCCAATCACGCTGCTGTAGTACTGAACGCCAGGAGTTTCGCTCAGGATTTTTTCAACGTCTCTCGATGCCGCCGCCGTCCGCTCCTGCGAAGACGCATTTGGAAGTTGCATGTTGATGAAGACATAGCCCATGTCTTCATCAGGCAGGAAGCTCGAGGGCACGAAGCGGGCAAAGACGATCCCGGCAATGGCAAAAATCGCGAGAACTGCCAGCGCCAGAGCGCCCTTGCGAATCAACCCTCCCGACAGTCGGACATAGCCCTCCGTAGCGCGCGCGAAAGCACGATTGAACCAATTAAAGAACTTTCGTAGCAGCCCGTTGCTCTCCTTCTTCGGCCGCAGCAGCAGCGCCGACAGCGCCGGGCTCAGCGTGAGAGCGTTGAAAGCCGAGAGGATCACCGAGATTGCGATCGTCAAGGCAAATTGCTGGTAGAGCCGGCCGGTAATGCCCGGGATAAAGACTGTAGGCACGAAGACCGCCGACAGCACCAGGGCGATACCGATAACCGGGCCGGAAAGCTCCTCCATCGCTGCACGAGCCGCATCCTTCGGAGTTAGTCCGTCCTCAATGTGGCGTTGAACGCCTTCGACGACGACGATGGCATCGTCAACCACCAGGCCAATGGCGAGCACCAGTCCGAACATGGAAAGGGTGTTGATGGAGAAGCCGAACAGCGGGAAGAGAATAAACGTGCCCACCAGCGAGACGGGCACGGCGAGCATCGGGATCAGGGTAGCGCGCCAGTCTTGCAGAAAGAGGTAAACCACAAGGATCACCAGCACGATAGCGATCAGGAGGGTTTGAATGATCTCCTTCATGCCTTCGGTCACCGCGCGCGTCTGATCAAGCGATATGGCGTAATCCATGTCTTCGGGGAAACGCGGCTTCATCTCGGCCATCAGCTTGCGGACGCCCGCGGCGGTTTGAACCGCATTGGAACCGGGCAACTGATAGACGGCGATGATTGCGGAGGGCTGGCCATTCAAGCGGCCGACAATGCTATAGTCCTGCGTGCCCAGTTCGACTCGGGCGACGTCTTTCACGCGGACGGTTCCGCCATCCGGCGTCTCGCGCACGATCACGTTTTCGAATTGCTCCGGCGACGTCAGACGGCCTTGAGCGAGCACCGAATACGTGAATTGCTGGTCCTCGGGGGCGGGTTCGCCCCCCAGCTGACCAGCCGGATTCACCTTGTTCTGCGCTTGGATGGCGTTGACGATCTCAGTTACCGTGATGCCCAATTTCGCCAATTGGTCGGGCTTGACCCACAGCCTCATGGCGTACTGCCCGGCACCGAAAATGTTCGTCTGGCCGACACCGTACAAGCGCGCAACAGGATCATTCAGGTTGATATAGGCGTAGTTGGCCAGGAACTTCGAATCGTGAGTGCCGTGCGGCGAGAATAAAGCGACCAGCATGAGCGGCGCGGTCGTTGACTTCTTGATGGTGACCCCATAGTTGTTCACTTCGGGCGGAAGCTGCGCGGCGGCCAGTTGCTCGCGCGACTGGAGGAGAATCAGGTCCATGTTGGGGTCGGTTTTAAGATCAAAATCAGCGTTCAGGGTCGTCTGCGAATTGCCCGTGGCGTTCAAGGAATACATGTAATCCATGTTGTCGACGCCATTGACCTGTTGCTCGATCGGCGTGGCCACAGCTTGCTCGAGGGTCTTCGCGTCCGCCCCAACGTACGTGGCCTGCAATCTGATCTCGGGCGGCACAATGTTAGGAAACTGCGCCACCGGCAGGCTCGCGATGGTGACCGCGCCCACAATCACCATAAGGATGGCGATCACCATGGCCACAATCGGGCGGTTGATGAAGAACTTCGACATATCTCAGTGCCCTTCCGCCGAAAGATTCGCGGGCTTGGGAGTAACGAGAATTCCATCCTTCAGCTTCTGCAGTCCTTCGACGACAACTTGCTCACCCGGATTGAGGCCACTGTCAATCACCCAATTCGTTCCGACCGTCTCGCCGGGCTTCACGGCGCGCATACTAACTTTGTGATCGCTGCCAACAACCGCCGCCTGATAGCTTCCCTGCAACTGCCCAACCGCGCTCTGAGGCACCAGCAGGGCGCCGGATTTCATGTTGGTTTCGACCCGCACCCGTCCATACTGGCCAGGACGCAGAATGTTGCCGGGATTGGGAAAGGCAGCCACGATGCGAATTGTGCCCGTGCTCGGATCCACTTGCCGGTCGGCCAACAGGATTTGGCCTTTGTGAGGGTAGATACCGCCGTCAGTCAGGGTGAGTGCGAGCGAGTTTCCGAAGAAACCAATGGCGTGCTTGTTGGAGGCGCCGCTGCTCTGTTTTTGCGCGAGGATATACGCCTGTTCGCTAATCGGAAAATAGGCCTTGATGGGGTCGACCTGTGAAACTGAAGTCAAGATAGAATTGGGTCCCACAAGATTGCCGATCTGGACTTGCGCAATCCCCGCAATTCCATCCAACAGCGACGTGACTTTCGTCCACTCAAGGTTGAGTTCCGCCTGCTCCACGGCCGCCTTGTTCGATTCGACCGCGGCCTGGGCGCCGAGCTTGGCCTGAACCTCATTATCTAACTGACTCTTAGCGATGGCCCGGGCTTCGGCAAGCGGCGTATCGCGCTCGACATCAAGAATGCTTTTGCCAAGCTGGGCCTGAGCCTGCGCAAGATCGCCCTTAGCGCGGTCGAGGGCCGCCTTGAAAGGCCGGGGATCGATTTCGAACAGCACCTGGCCTTTGCGGACGACCGAACCTTCTTTGTAGTTTTGCTTGGTGATGTAACCTGAGACTTGGGGTCGGATCTCAGCGTTCACGTAGCCGTCCAACGTTGCCACCCATTCGCTGTACACCGGAACATCCTGCCGGATGACGGTCGCAACTCTCACTTCGGGAGCTGGCGGCGAGGCGGCTGCGCGGACGTTGCCTTTGCCGCACGCCGTCGCCGTGAGGAGCGATAGCAGCACGGCAGCAAAGCCAAGGCGGCCGTCTCGAAAAATCAGGCTAGGTCTCAACGTTATTTCCATTCCCATCCTCGTTCTGAAGGGTGCTTTGCTTACGCCAAAGTTGCTAAACGTGTAGCAAGTTGCAATTCGAGTACAGCACGGCAGTTGTCATCCAGTACCGGCTTCCAGGAGCGGACATTGACCTGCTGTTGAATGTGAAGCTCCATCACACTTCCGATTTGCTCGAAGGCGCGAATCCGCGCCGCATTCACGTCCCGCCGCGAGCAGCCCAAGAGAACGGAACAATCCTGATCGGAATAGCGCTCAAGAACCGACATGACATAGACAAAGCGTTCGATCGGTGCGAGTTCAAGAATCGCGGCAATCTCTGCCGGCTCCGCTACCAGAGTTTTGCCACTGCTGTTGATGCTCGAAGGGACGTTTTCCCCCATTGGGCGCGGGCTGATGACTCGCACCGCGTTCTGAATGATTGCGCGCCGCGCCCATGAACGCGCCCATTCCTTGAAAACGCGGCTCCCCTTCAGCGAATCCTCCAGTCCGGAAACAAAGCACTGCTGAGCCTTGTCACGATCGGCCGTCAGCAGGAACGACAGCTGGTACAGGCTGTCTGTCTCTTCGTGGAAGATGCGACAAAAATCAACGCTGCTCGCGTATGAGGTGGGGCTCGTGGTGTGTTTTTCCTCCGGCATGTTCACCTCCTTGGCGATTCCTGCTGTTTCTTCCGTGTAAGTTGTTTGAGCACGTGCCTGGTAAGAATGCCGCCGCGGGAGAACTTTGCACCCTCCCTCATCAGATCGAGGATCGCGGCTTCTCCTTCGAGGCTGATGACGGTCAGGTTGCCCAGGTCGATGACCAGTTTGCGTCCGCCTAGCTCCTGGCTTGCAGTTCTCCAGGTTGTGCGAAGCTCACCAACCCATGATCCGATGAGGGTTCCTTCCACGACTAGCGTGCGCTGTGACCGCGTATCGATGGTGGAAATCCTGAACATTTCGCTCTTGCTACGAAACCGATTGCGAAAACTAGATACCGCAACACTCTTGCCAAAGCCAGCCTGCCCGGCGCCGTGGCAACCTCTTGAATCTATTGGCCACGGTGGAAGCCGGGCGAGGGATGTGTCGAAGAATGTCGGAGTCAAAATCGACAGTTGTCGAGGCATAAGATCGTCAAAGCGCCCTTCACCGTGGAGGCCAACATGTACGAAGGACATGGACCTATGCTCGTCGCGACGACTGGCCGGGAAAGCGCCGCGTTCGACATTAGGCCGCCGGGGACGGCTGAACTGTTCGCGAACTGGGAAATTACGCGGCACGGCCCAAGTCCGGCAAATTGTGCTCCATCGAAACCGACGCGGGAGGGGTTTTCTCCCGTCCGCTGCTGAATCGAATCCGTGGTCTTTTTACCTCTTTGTGGAGAGCGCGCAGAAATGTCAGCATGAACAAAACCGCAACGCCGCAAACGCCCGTGAAGAATGCAATTAGTCCGGTCACAATAATCCGAGTGCTCCGTTTTTAATCCCATGACTGTCCATGCTCAAGTCCTCGGAGTCAAGTTCGTCCAAGAACCTACCGCCGCCTTCCAATCGTCACCCGCGCGCTCGCGGTTCCATCGGAGGGCATGGCAGTACGCGTCAGCGACAATGTGGCGCGGGACGTCCAGCAGAAGCACGCAATCGGCAATGGAGGCGTGTTGTATTCCCCGGAGCACCAACGCGGAACGGGCCAGGGGGTCGAGTGCAGCAACGATGTCTCGAGGATCGACGCGGCGAAGGGACACGATCTGATCGTTAGAAAGAACAACGGAAAGAACCTCGGAAAGAACACCGTAGTCAGAGGCTTCACAGGACGAACCCGAATAGCGCTTCGCCGACGCGGAGATGAGATCGTGGACTGCTCTGACCGCTGCCCGCACGGTTACGTGGCTCGCCCACCCGATGACCCAGTCGCGAAACACACCGCTCCAACTCGCGGATAGATCGCTTGCGTTTACCATCGCTTGCTTGGCGGTGGCATCGTCTCCGGTAATCACAAGCGAGGTCCAGTACAGGTAATCGCGTTGCTCAGCGAGAACCGATTTGATCTCTTGGCTCGAAACAAGGCTCGAACCAAGGCTGCCATTGTTATAGGGCCGTTCTTGGCGTTCCCGCTCTGTCGAATGCGGACATTTCATGATGCAACCTCCTACATTTGGAAGATCGTCCCGCGCCTTTCCTTCCGTGGACGGGGCGAATATCGGTGGAGCATGATCTCTGCCATCGCACGGATCGCCTGGTCGGAATCATCCAATGCGGCAACGAGTTCCTGATGAGCTCCAAGACTTTGCCGGTGACTCCATTCCACATGGCAGGCAAACAGGTACAAGAGGTCTCGGTGTCCAACAGTATTGGGATGATCCGGGAACCCAGTGCGCGCCAGACCACTGGCAGCTGCGTTCAGGCTCTCCTCCTCTCGATCTACGTCTTGCTTTCCTTCGGTTCGCATGACCCGTTGCCCACTTGCATTTGCCGCACTGCATCGGCAAATCACCACGGTCCTAAAACGTCTGCGAACGCATTACATCGCCTGGGGAAGAGCTTCGACGCGTTTCCGCGCCATCGGCAAATGCAAGCGTTCGCAGACGTGGAGGGGGTAGCAGTTCTCAGCAACAAACTCCCCTCCAATTCGCCCCAACCAAGACAACACTTCTTCGCCGACCGCATCGACGAATGTCACCTCCGATAAATTCACCACAAGTCGCAGCGGAATCTTGCAGCGCGTCACCAGATCCCTCGTGTCATTGGCAAATGGCCCGACGAACCTGCCTTCCAGCCGCATGGTCACGATGTTCGCAGCGTCATGGAATTCGACACGCAGCATTGGTGATCTCCAATCCACAGACAGCATCAGTAAGTACCATTGGCGAGCCTTCCTCAATCCCGCCGCCTGTGATAGTGCAACTCGCGTGCCAACGGAAGTTGGTTGTAAGTTGTTGTAGACGCCAGCGCGAACGAGGTGTTTCGAGCGGCTGTCCTGCCTTATTGCGGGCGGTGCCTGAATGTGGGCAGACTGGAGTGCTGGCCAAGGCGACGGCGTCCACATTCGTTCAGGCCGCTACGCCTAGTTCCTTTGCAACCGCGGCCACTCGTTCGTAGGATCGCAGGCGGTCGGCATAGTCGTAGGTGTCCGTCACTACGATTACCTCATCGGCTGCTGTTTCGGACACCAGCTTTTCCAGGCCCGCTTTCACCGTCGCGTTTGATCCGACGATGGCCGCGCTCAGTCTGGTCTCCACCGCGGCCCGTTCAGAGTCCTGCCATAACTCCTCGATCGAATCGACCGGAGGCAAAAGCTCCACGGGTTGGTTGCGGATCAGTCGCAGGAATCGTTGCTGGGGCGTTGTAAACAAGCGGCGGGCCGCAGCATCGGTCTCCGCCGCAATCACCGGCACCGCCACCATCAGGTAGGGCCTGCGCAACCCGTCGCCCGGGCGGAAACTCACGCGGTACAGGCGGGAGGCCGTGTACAGATACTCGGGGGCGAAGTGCGCCGCGAAAGCGAACGGCAGGCCCAGCCTCCCAGCCAGTTGCGCGCTGAAGCCGCTCGAACCCAAAAGGGTGATCGGCACATTACTTCCCTGTCCCGGTATGGCTTTCACCGTTTGCCCGGGCTTTGCTGGGCCGAGATAAGTCCGCAACTCTTCCAATAGTTGGGGAAATTCATCTCCAGTCTGGCGCAAATCCCTCCGCAGCGCCCGCATGGTTTGGAAGTCGCCCCCGGGGGCTCGCCCCAGGCCCAGATCGATTCGTCCGGGATACAACGCTTCGAGTGTTCCGAACTGCTCTGCCACCACCAGCGGAGCGTGGTTGGGCAGCATGACACCGCCGCTGCCTACGCGGATCGTTTTCGTGGCGGCCGCGACATGACCGATCAGCACAGACGTCGCCGAGCATGCTAGCCCTTCGATCGAATGATGTTCTGCCAGCCAAAAGCGGGTGTAGCCCCAACGCTCTGCGTGCTGGGCTAAGTCCACCGATCGGGCAATGGCACTGCTTGCAGGCTCGCCGGCGCGCATCCCGACTAGATCCAGAACGGATACTGCCAATTCATTCGTCATACCGTATTGGATAACTCCGGTGGGGCGAGCGATGCGGAAGCGCGAACCAATCGACTCAACCCGCAAGTTGCCATTGCTTGCCCACCATGTCTTTCCCTGTCCGGTTGAGCAAGTCGGCGCTCGATGGACATCGTCTCGAGTGAATACTTGAAGGCGGTTCCGCAGTCGCAGCACACACGATACGTTTGGCGCCTGATCGTAAACACTCGGCTGAGACTGCTGTGATGGCACCCGAAGAGGGAATCGAAAACTGTTGCGAGGCTTTGCATAATCACTCCTGGTTCGCGGTCCGTGTTCGCGGTTCGCAGACTCCGTCGACAAGGACCTCTGACCCGCCACTCGGATAGTGCAGATCGCGTGCCATTGAAGATCCGCGTAACCGGGTGATTGCACTCGCGGTTTCTGCAATCCGCGCCGGGCTGCATGCTCGAAATATGGGCAGTGCCCAGAAATGTCGACAATTTTCCGAAGCGGCACAGAACGAAGTCAGAAGGTGAAAACCAAACCTGCGGATGGCACGGCAGCATGGGTGAACTTGTCCACGCGCAATGGGCTCAGCCCGAAATCGGGGACTTTGTAGACGAGGCCTCTGTATTCCGCGCGAATTGCCATGTGCCTTGCGAGAGGCATATCAGCGCCGGCCCCGTATACGAACGATCCCCGACTCTGCTTGCTCACAGAGTTGGTATCGCGGGGATCGAAGATCATGGCACCGCCGCCGGCTAAGGCATAGGGCCTCAGATAGTACTTCATCAGCCCTGAAGTGGGAATCTTGAATACCGCGAGCCCGGTAACGGCGTGCACGTTCGTTGGGACAGAGGTCGAACCAGCGGAGTTCGAATATTTTTGTGAATTGCGGAAGTAATCGTAGTTCCCTTCGACAGCCAGCCATCGGTTTATGTTGAAGCGGTATCCGGCGAGGACTCCGCCGGAGTAGGTTGGCTTACTCGTGATTCCCGAATCCGTTGTTTCCCCGGGGAAGAAGCCACTTCCTTGTATCGTTACTTCCTGTCTTACCTCCTGTGCCCATGCGGAAAGACTCAACAGCAGAAGAATGCACCCACTTACAGTGAGGCGTTTCATTTTGTGTTAGCTCCTTTGCAATCGGTCATCGATCACTGATTCGAGTTATACGATGGAGCGACGGGCGTCCTCGCCCGTCCTACAGTTGACTATGCCGGGCGGGGACGCCCGGCGCTCTACGAACAACGCGCAGTTGCCCGTGGTGCACGTCGATTGCCTAACCTTCAATCTTGGCGAGAAAGTTCCAGCATCGTGAGTTAGCAGTGGGGCGGCCGTAGCGGAGAGAGTGCGCAGTCGGCCGAAGTTGCCCTCCGAGGGGCAAGGCGCCCACATGCGGTCAGGTTGCCGATTCGTTCGAGGCCTCAGTAATCGGCTTTCGCGATATTGAGTCGCCGCATTTTGTTTTGCAGGGTTGTACGCTTCAGCCCGAGACGTTCCGCAGCCGCTCCCCTGCCGGAGATTCTTCCCGATGCCGCCTTCAACGCCTCGATGATCGCCTGGCGCTCCGCTGCATGGAAGGTCGATACGGGAGCGGTATTCCAGGCAGCCGACTTCTTGAGTTCCGCCATGGGGACATTCAACTCGTCTCCCTGCGTGAGGATGACGGCGCGCTCAATGAAATTCTCCAACTCCCGGACGTTGCCGGGCCATGGAGAATTGGTCAACGCTTCCATTGCAGGCTTGGGGATTGACTTGATGCGCTTCTGCATCAGGCGCGACAACCGCGAAACAAAATAGTGAACGAGGAGTGGGATGTCCTCCCGGCGCTCGCGAAGCGGCGGTATCTCAATCGGAAAAACATTGAGCCTGTAGAACAGATCCTCCCGAAATTGATTGTTGCGAATCATCAGCGACAGATCCCTGTGCGTCGCCGCGATCAGGCGAACGTCGACATGGATCGTCTTATTGCTGCCCAGCCGCTCGAACTCTTGCTCCTGCAACGCGCGCAGCAATTTCGGCTGCAGCTCCGGGCTAATGTCCCCGATTTCATCCAGGAACAAAGTACCGCGATCGGCAAGCTCGAACCGTCCGCGCTTCTGCATTAAAGCGCCAGTGAATGCGCCCTTCTCGTGTCCGAAGAGTTCGCTTTCGACCAGCCCGGATGGAATGGCCGCGCAATTGAGCCGTACAAACGTCCGGTCTCGTCTTGGACTGTGGCTATGAATTGCGCGTGCAATCAGCTCCTTCCCAGTTCCCGTCTCACCGCGCAGCAAAACAGTAGATCCCGTCGGGGCGACAATCTCGACCTGGTCGAGAACTTTGCGCAGAGCGGGGCTCTTGCCCACGAGATCCTCGAAGTTATATTCCGCGCGGATTTCGGACTCAAGGTACAATCGCTCGTCTTCCAGGCGATTTCTCGATGCGCTGAGTCGTCCATAGGCGAGCGCGTTGTCTAACGCGAGGGAAATCTGCGCGCTGATTTGGGACAAAATATCGAGGTCTCCTTGTCCAAAGTTGTTCGGCCGCTTGCTCCCCATGGACATAAGCCCGAGGGGGCCATTCGAGGTCCCTAGGGGGGCAACCGCCATCGCAGCGATCGATTCAGCCTTAAGTCGTTCGAGAACCGCCGGTGGAAGCTTCTCGATGTCCTGCTGCGACCGGATCTCCGGCGTTCGAGTGCGCATCCTTTCCAGGTCTTGATCGGTAACTTCGGCGGCAATATCGGCAAGAAAGCCCTTGCCCCCCGGGAAATCGAGAACCACGCATTCCAACTTATTGGACTGTTTATCGATGAGCCAAAAACCGGTGAAGTCATTCGCAAAGTATTTGCGAATCGACGCTGAGGCGGAACGGAACAGCTCATTGACGTCCAATTGCGTTACAACCTGATTGTTGATTTCGAGCAGCAGCTGAAGACGATCGCGCTCCTGCGCCAACTGCCGTTGGTATCGCTGTGCGGCATCGGTCGCAACCGCGCTCTCCAGAGCAACCGCAACATACGATGAAACAGAGGTCATCAGTTCCACGTCGTCGGGGCTGAATTGATCTCCCTGCGCAATCCCAAATCCCAAAGCCCCGAGTTTCTTCCCGGATGTCGAGATGGGAAATATGTAGGCGCTATGGGGAGGGCCAAGCCTGGCTTGGGACGCCAGTTGGGGTATCCTCAAAAGTTCGGCCTGCTGGTCCGCAATGTATATCGGTTTTTGTTCTTCGATGGCTCGTCCAACAGCAGTCCCCGCGTACGGGACCTGAGTGCCAATTTCAAACTCGCGAGCTTCCGGACTGCGGTCAAACGCTACGAGCCGGACCGAGCTCCCGTTGTCGGACAACAGCAAAAGGCCGATCGAATCGAAAGCAACAACCTGAGATAACAAACGGCGCAAACTCTGCAGGACCGCCTTCAAGTTGGGCTGCGCTGCGATGGCGCCGGACACTTCGAGCAAGGTTCGATACCTGCCGTCCGCTGCGCTTCTCGATTCCAACTCGCCAATCGGCATATTCAGAAGGGCTGCTTGCTAGAAGATCATGATACTTTTCGCGGGTCGATCCCGAGCTTCTTCATGCGCGAGATGAGCGTCGTGCGCTTGATATCCATGCGCGCCGCAGCGCCGTCGGCGCCTGCGACTCGCCCGTCTGTGATTTTCAGTACGCGGACGATCTCATCGCGTTCATTAGCTTCGCGCGTGCCCGCCACCGGTGCGTTCCTGCCGTTGTTGCTCAGTTCACCGATCGGAACTTGCAGCGCTGTGCCGTGGGTCAGGATCACCGAGCGCTCGATGAAATGCTCCAGTTCACGAATATTCCCAGGCCAATGCCAACTCGAGAGCTTCCTCATGGCCGCCGCCGGAATCGATTCGATCTCCTTGTTCATCAGGCGGCCGTGCTTCTGGGTGAAGTAGCGGACCAAAAGCGGAATGTCCTCCGGGCGTTCGCGCAAAGGCGGGATGCGGATGGGAAAAACGTTCAGGCGATAGTATAAGTCGCTGCGGAACTCGCGGTTCTCCATCATTTTTTCGAGGTCGCGATTGGTGGCGGCTACCAGTCGTATGTCCACCTTCTTGGTTCGATTGCTGCCCAGCCGTTCAAACTCTCGTTCCTGCAAGGCGCGCAGCAATTTGGGCTGGATCTCGATGGGAATATCCCCTACCTCGTCGAGGAAGAGCGAGCCCTGGTCGGCCAGTTCGAGGCGTCCAGTCTTCTGTGCGATCGCGCCAGTGAAGGCGCCTCGTTCGTGTCCAAAAAGTTCACTCTCGAGCAGCCCAGTCGGAATCGCGGCGCAGTTGAGCTTCACGAAGGTCCGATCCTTGCGCCGGCTGCGTTCATGGATGGCCCGGGCAATCAATTCCTTTCCCGTGCCGGTTTCCCCGAGTAGCAATACCGTCGAGTCGCTGGGAGCCACCGTTTCCACCAGATTCAAAACATGGCGAAGAGCCGAACTCTGCCCCACAATTCCTTCAAAGTCCATCTCGCCACGGATTTCATCTTCCAAATACAGTTTTTCCTGTGCGAGCTTGTCTTTTAGTTCGGCGATCTCGCGATAGGCCAACGCATTCTCGATGGCGATTGCCACTTGCCCCGCAGCTTGCAACAGGAACTCAACGTCTTCCGGGCTGACTGAGTTCTCGACCCGGCTGCCGAGTGTCAGAACGCCGAGTGTCCGCCCTCGGCTGATCAGGGGCAGAGCGCAGCCAGACTCGAGGGCTTCTGCTTGAGCCATGGGAGTTGACCAATCACTCACGAAACCGGCTCGTGTTCGTACGACATGAGGCTCGCCGGTCTTGAACACCCTGCCCAACTCGGTCCCTTCGACCGGCAACTGCCAATCCTCCTTCACGAATCCCTTGCTTTCCGGGAAGTCCATAGCAAGCTGGCGCAAACGGATCTGCTCCGCATCCGGCAGCCACACGCCAACAATGTCGCAGTGCATGACTTGCCGAATGCTTGCCGAGACCGTGCGAAGAAGATCGCGACATTCCAAATTCGAGACCAGGGTATTCGTTATATCCAGGAGTAACTTCAGTCGGTCGCTCTCGCGCTGCAGTTCCCGTCTTGCGCTCGGCGCTTTCTGGAAGTTCAATACGTGGTTCGGCAACAGCGAAGAGCCCATCCTTAGTATCTCCCCTATCCTCCCCAAGTTCAGCGTCGCATTTGCTGCGCATACCAATCGCAACCGCCGCGCGCAGCAGCGACTTCACAGCGTTGCGTGTACGCCTCTGAGATTGTTACCGACACAGTGCGCGTCGCTATAGGCATCGCTTGTCTCGGTTGATTACCGACAGTCGCGAGACCGTGAATATGTTTGATCAGATGTAAGGAAGAGGCAGAACGCTTCGAAAAAATGTCGCAGATTTCGTCAGATGTCGAATTGTGCGTCGAAGCGCTCGACACTCCATCTGCGCAGTTCGCCGCGACGGAGCGTCGTGATCTCGAAATATGTTTGAACCGATATGGTGCAGGGGCAGAAAGCGTCGGACGAAATGTCGAAATATCGACACCTGTCGAACTCGTTACGTTGAGACGCTCGACAATCCATTTTGCGCAGTCTCCTGCTCCCGTTGCGCAACCCTCGTTCGCTCAAGTACTTGACTCCGTCGCAAGGACAAACGCCACTCTGGCATCTCAAATGCCCGTATCGAATGCAACAGCGATTCGTGTTCCCGGACCATCGCGGCTGGAATCGTAGTCACACATTCAAGAACGGAGGATTCACATTTTGCGACGAAGTGCGATTGGGTTTGCAAGTTTTGTCATGCTGTTGACTCTTGGCGCCACGGCTCAAGAAAACCGCTCGGACATCAGTCTGCAGGGCACAGGCTTTTTCACGAGGGATTCTAGCGGCAACGGAATCTCGCGGACTACTTCAGACACTGGCGGATTTCAGGTGGGATACCGTTATCACATCAACCGATGGCTCTCTGCGGAGGGGGATTACGGTTTCGGCCGGAATACTCAAAACTATTTTGGCAGTTTCGGAGAATCCAGAGTCCGCTCCAACGTGCACACCGTCACAGGCGATTTGGTGGTGAACCTTCCACTGCCCATTCGAAGGATCAAAACTTACGCGCTCGCTGGGGGGGGCGGTCTGATCTTTGATCCCACCGGCAACAGCGGCGGATCTCTGCCCGGCGCGAGCACTCAGGCAAAAGGCGCCTTTCTGTACGGTGCCGGCGCTGATTATGCCTTGACGCGGCATTTCTCTTTGCGTGCCGAATACAGAGGTTTTGTCTACAAGAATCCGGACTTCGGACTCGCGTCCTTGCACACTGACAACTGGACGCACACGGCGCAACCATCCGCTGGAATCGTTTTCCGATTCTGATCGGTAAGCCACACATTCGGTGTTTGCTCGTTAGGAAGCTGTTCACCACCAAGCTAAAGGGTGGAATCGGCTTTACAACTTCTAGGCTTTACAACTCTCAAAGGAGGAAATTATGAAAACGAAATATTTGCAATATCTGTCAGTTCTCTCGACTTTGGTTCTACTATTCCCGGTCGGCGCATTGGCACGAGACAAGGCACACTCGGTCGAGATTCCGTATGTCGTGCAAGTCGGCAGTACGCGAATAACAGCTGGCAACTACAAGGTGGCTTGGCAAGGGACGGGTCCTGCGGTAGAGGTAAGTTTCTCGCAGTACGGGAAAACTGTGGTCACGGTGCCGGGAACCTTGAAGACGAATGACGACCAGGTCACACAGGACGCCATCGTGACTGAAGCAACAAGCTCGGATATGACAACGCTCAAAGAGATCGACTTCGGTCATCAAAAAGAGGCGCTAGTCTTTGACCAGAACGATCAGAACCCGAGCGGTCAGTAGTTGCTGAAAGGCGGTTTGGCCGTCGATCGGCAACTTCGGTCTCACTGTGTTCTTTGAGGAGGCCGGAACCTGCGTCCGGAGAGCTGGGAGCTCTTCAGAACGCAGGTTCCATGGCAATCTGTGCGCCTAATCTTGAATACAGGGGGCTTCGGGCAAAACGCAAATAGAGACGGAGGGACCTGCAAATGCTGAGCGCCGTTGAGTTGTTGGGCGATGTATTATTGAGCGCACTAACTTTACTGATTGGTTCTTGTATTGTCGGCTCGATTGTTGCGGCCCTGCGGGCGGTCGGCCGTGGAAGCGTTATTGCGAATATGAGAAGGTGAAGGCCCTGTTGGGTTTTCATGCCCCAGCGAATGGTCTCTTGATGAGCGCAACCGCGACATTCCCTACCATATCTTCATCGACACAGTATTCAACTTACCCCCGAAAAATCGATCGGGTCCGGACATGATTACTTGGTCACTTCAGCGATGAAGACTCCGAAGGGTTCGAGCGTGACTTCGATGCCTTTTGAAGATGATTGCGGCGTCGCCACCAGGCTCTTCAGGTTGGCCGAGGCGAAGCCCTTGTCGGCGAGGTTGAAGGTTGCCTTCTGGGGCGAGGCTGACATGTTCAGTGCCACCAATACGGCCTTCCCCCTGTAGCTGCGGAGATAGGACATGACGTTATCGTCATCTTCGTTCAGCGCGGTGTAGCTTCCTTCGCGTAGCGCCTCATTCGTGTGCCGCAGAGCCAAGACTTTCTTGTACATGTTCAACACTGAATCGGGATCTTTCGATTCGGTGGCTACATTGTGAGTCTTGTAGCTGGGGGGAACAGGCAGCCAGGGATCCTTCGTGCTGAATCCGGCGTTCGTATCAGTGTTCCACTGCATGGGGGTGCGTTCGCCGTCGCGGCCGATTTCCTTCGGCCATCCCGTACGACCGATTGGATCCTTTACATCTTCTTTGCGTCTTGGGTCGTTGTTTTCCATGCCAATTTCTTCGCCGTAATACATGATCGGGGTTCCGCGCAGGGTGAGGTAGAAGGCGCCCATCAACTTCGCGATTGCATCATTGTTCCTGCCGTCGCCGTAGCGGTTGTAGGAGCGGACCTTGTCGTGGTTGCTGATTACGAAAACCGGCCATCCGCCAGCCGAATCAACTTGCGCAATCTGGCGGCGAAACTCGGGCGGAGAAAGCTTGTCGACCGTAGTAAACATGAAATCCATCGGCATTTGCAGCTCGTTGTCGTGGGAGCCGTAGTACTCCTTGAGCTCATCGATGTTCGACGTCCAGGTTTCGCCGATTAGGACCGCGTCGGATTCGTCGGCGACTTTGCGAAGTTTTTGCAGCACATCGTGCACTTCGGGAAGCTTCTTGTTGTGGATCTCGTCGGTATTCGGATCGCCCTGCTTGTTGGTGCCGGGCAGGACTGGGTTGTCGGACAATTTGGGATCTTCGAAAAGAGTATCCACCGCATCGAGACGAAAGCCGGAGACGCCGCGTTTGTACCACCAGCCGGTGGTGTCGAGCATAGCCTTCTCGACCGCGGGATTGCGCCAGTTCAGATCGGGTTGCTCGGCATAAAAGTAATGATAGTAGTACTGCTTGGTGGCGGGATCGAGTTTCCATGCAGACCCACCGAAAGTCGAAATCCAGTTATTGGGGGGCTGGCCGGGCCCTTTGCCGTCGCGCCAGATGTACCAGTCGCGATGTGATGCCGTCCGCGACGATTTGGAGTCGATAAACCAGGGGTGCTGGTCCGAGCTGTGATTTACGACAAAGTCCAGAATGATACGCACGCCTTGTTGCTTGGCCTCCGCGGCCATGCGATCGAAGTCGGCGAGCGTTCCATACATCGGGTCAATGTTCTCGTAATCGGAGACGTCATAGCCGAAATCCACCTGCGGCGAGGGAAAGCATGGGCTGATCCAGATGGCGTCCACTCCCAGATCGTGCAGGTAGGCCATCTTGGAAGTGATTCCTTTCAGGTCGCCAATGCCGTCATTGTTGCTGTCTGCATAGCTGCGGGGATAGATCTCGTAGAAAACCGCGTGCTGCCACCACTTGTGGCCTTCGGCGTCGACGGATTTGGTTTGCGCGAGACCGGATACCACGCAAGCGAAGACTATCAGCGACGCGAGAATCGAAAAGAATCGCTTTGACATGGGGATTTTCTCCTCCGAAAGACTAACAAATTCCCGACAATTGAGGGTTCACCTGGGCCGCGCAAAATTCAGGACGATGTCCTGGTGGACGTAGGATTCCGCATCCGCAGAGGGAAACTCGACCACCAATTTTGCTAAATCCTGACCCGCGGCCCCGAGGTTCGCGCCTTTGACGGATGCTACCTGCGATGGATTCCAGATGTACAGCTCATATGTTTTGCCGGCCAGTCCTGACAGGGACAAGGTCAGCTGTGTGCGAGCGGAGTTCCACGTTTCCGAAAGGACGCGCAGGCCCGCGCTGGCGCTGCCGAGCGTGGGCAATTTGTTCGAGAGGCTGACGCCGAAATCATTCTTCAGGCGAATGCGTAGCCTGCTGGTTGTCTGGGTTAGCGGGAATCTTATGGCAACGTGCTGATCGCTGGCACTGGCGGCAGCCCGGAAAGGCAGACTGCGGCCGTTCAGTTCGACCGCCGCCACACTGGTTCGCAAACTGAACGCTGGGTTGAAGTCGAACGTGCAATCGGAGCCGGTGCGCTTTACGTCGAGCGTCAAGACTCCCGGCGCTCTTTGGTAGCTCAGCGCTACGATGGTCGAGCCCACGCGCAAGTTGTCCAGCGAGAACGATCTCCAATCTGGGGGAATATGCGGAGTCAACGTCACCGTATGGCTCTGAGCATCGCTCCCAAGGCCGAGCATCCCGCGCAGAATTGGACTGATCACCATGGCCGCCGACCAGATCTGGTGCGGAGAGCTAGTCGAGAGCGGCTGGTAGTAGTCGCCGGAGAGCACCTCGGTGATGTGACCGAGCGATCCATCGAGTGCGAGCAGGGCGTTGGACCGCAGATTAGTGTAGGCGCGGAGCGGCTGGTGGTAGCGATACTCGCCAACCGAGGCCCATCCGGTGAAGAGCGGCCACACGGAGCCGAAGTGGTATCCGCTGCCGTTATAGATGGAGGAGCGGTTCGAAATGATCCGTGTGCCCCAGTCGGTTTGGAGGTCGGCATCAGCGAGTTGTCGGATGGTGGCTTGGGACTTGTCTTCGTCGGTGACGCCGAACCACATGGGGACAGTGGTCAGAACCGTGAGTTCGTCCACGCGGCGATTCTGCTGGTCCAGAGCGAAGGCAAACGCTTTTTTCTCCGGCGACCAGAAACTCTGATTGAAGACGGGCTTCTGGCGATCAAAAGCGGCTTGCAGATCTTTCCCCACGTCGTCCTTGCCGGTGAGTTTTGCGAGATTGGCGAGCGCGCGCAGAGCTTCGAGGCCGAGGCCGCTCTGGTAGAACTCCGTCTTCACTGGAAGAAGCGGGCCGCCTTCGACCCAACCGTGGCCGAATCCGAAGTTCTGGGGAAAGTTCTGCGCGTCGTAGGTGGAACGCATGAACTGATACGCCTTCCACAGGCTGTCCCATTTCTGGCGGGCAAAGTCGAGGTCGCCGCTGCGAGAGACGTAATCGTTTGTCGCGATGAGGTAGAGCGGCGTGGCGTCGGCAGAGGCGTAGCCATAGGGATAGTCCTTGAACCAATCTACGAAACTTGCGCCTTGCGAGATTTCGTGCGGAATCTTGCCGTCGTCGCGCTGAAACTTGGCAATGAACTCGAGAGCGGTACGAGTGGTGGCAAAGTCGCCGATGGAGTTGAGCGCGAAAGATGTCCAGAAAGAATCGCGGCCGAAGTACCAGGCAAAGCCGGGACGCTGGCCGGTGCCCGAGGTTCTGTATCCGGCGACCAGCCCTGTACCGAGGTCGGGATTGGCAACTAGGCCCTGGATGGTGCTGATACGCGACCAGTCGTAGGCCTGCTGGAGCTGCGAGTCCGGAACAGTGAGGTTCAGCGTGCGGTGGAGATAGTCGCGGTAGTACTGGGCGGAATCCCGCAGGAGGTCTGGATAGGAAGTCGCCAGGTGCTGATAGTTGGCTTGCGCATCGGCTAGTCCCTGGGTGGAAGCGGCGAGAACAATGATCTTGCTCGCTCTTCCCTTGCTGGTCACGCCGAGACGCAGGGAACTTTCATTGTCCGAAGAATAGTTCGTTTGATATGCGAGTCGTGCGCCGGAGCCGGAGGGCGATCCCACGATGGCGTAGAACTTTTTGCGCTCCTCGCCAAATACAAACGCGTGCTGCGATTCGTCCCAGTTGAGAAATGTCCCAGCGAGGGCAGCGGGCCACTCGAGCTGAAAGTCGGCTACGAAGGCGGCCTCGATCTCCAGCGGTTGTTCAGTCTCGACGTCGAGCAGAATCATCGCGCCAGGCTCGTGTACCGGAACGAACAATGTTTCGCGCACGGAGAAATTGTCGCCGGCGTAGACGAGCGTTGCCGATTCCGGATGGGCGATCAGGGTGCGAGCCAAGCTCTCAGCTGGAACAGCGCGGCCATCCACATGAAACGTCACGTGGAAGCTGCGAAAGATCTTCAGCGGATAGACCCAAGCTTCCACTTCTCCACTTTCGTTGCCGAGGAGACCGGCGCGCATTCCGACCACGGGAAGAAATTCCCAGGAGCGTACGGGGCGGGAGAGTTCGAGAGATGGCGGCGACTGCTCGGCGGCAACCGCCAGGGTCGAGGCAAACAGAAAGCACGGCAGAACCGTGCAAGCAAAGGAAAGGAGACGCGCAGGAGGAGAGAGAGAGCTTCTCATTTTGTCAAAGTCGCTCAAGTGCCGTGAGGCTTTCATTTTGAACCACAGTCCAACGACGCCAGCTTGCAAAGTGTTCAGGCACAAACTATAAGAATTCAGGGGCCCAGTCCAGCACGAGCTGATTCCCGGGTATTCTTTCTTGCCTTTTTCACGCCGCGAACTCCTGAGGTCGCTGAGCCGGTCGGCTCTCGTTCTGTCGCTCGAAAACGTTCTCAGGCTGGCGCGTCCGCTGTGGGCGCAATCCGCGCCAGCGGCGCCACGGCCAATTGAGCCACTGAAACCGGGCACTCCACTCGGAGCAAGTTTCGTGGACGTCGGGCGCGCTGCGGGATTGAACGCCAAGACGATCTACGGTGGCGAGCACAAGAACAAGTACCTACTCGAGACGACCGGTTGCGGCGTCGCGTTTTACGATTACGACAACGACGGTTGGCTCGACATTTTCCTCGTCAACGGGACCCGGCTCGAGGGATTCCCGGCGGGACAGGAACCCGTTTCACACCTGTTCAAGAACAATCGCGACGGCACATTTACTGACGTCACGCTGAAAGCTGGGTTGGCACGCTCGGGCTGGGGCCAGGGCGTTTGCGTTGGCGACTACGACAACGACGGATGGGACGATTTGTTCGTCACGTACTTTGGGAAGAATGTGCTTTCTCACAATAACGGCGATGGCACGTTCACCGATGTCAGCGAGAAGGCGGGCGTCGCGGGCAAAGGCAATCGCTGGAATACGGGTTGCGCCTTCGTGGACTATGACCGCGATGGGCGGCTTGATCTGTTCGTCGCGAATTACATTGACATGGATCTGAAGACCGCCCCGGTGCCGGAGTCGGGGCCATGCCTCTACAAGGGCGTGATGGTGGCATGCGGGCCGCCGGGGTTGAATGGCGGGAAAAACATTCTTTATCACAACAATGGCGACGGCAGGTTCACGGATGTTTCGGAGAGCGCCGGGATTTTAAAGGCGAACGGGACTTTCGGGCTAGGCGTGCTCACCGCCGATCTCGACAATAACGGATGGCCCGACATCTACGTGGCGAATGATTCCACCGCGAGCGCCCTCTATCAGAACAAGAAGAACGGAAAATTCGTGGACATTGCACTGGAAGCGGGATGTGCGTTGAGTCCGGACGGCAAGCCGCAGGCGGGGATGGGGATTTCGGCCGCCGATTACGATCTGGACGGAAATCTCGACTTGGTGAAAACGAACTTCGCGGGAGACACGCCATCGCTCTATCACAATCTTGGCGAAGCGAGTTTTGAAGACACAACGTTCACGGCGGGCCTGGGCGCGCACACGCAGTTCCTGGGCTGGGGCTGCGGGTTTTTCGATTTCGACAATGACGGCTGGCCTGACATTCTGATCTGCAACGGCCACGTGTACCCGGAAGTTGAACAACTCAAGACCGAGGCGGGATACCCGCAGCGCAAACTTCTCTATCGCAACCTGCGCAACGGACGGTTTGAAGACGTTTCTCTGCAAGCGGGCGCGGGAATTTCTGAGCCGCTCGCGGCACGTGGCTGCGCTTTCGGCGACTTCGACAATGACGGCGATGTCGATATGGTGGTGAATCCCGTTAACAACTATCCGCAACTGGTGCGCTGTGATTCGCAGAGCGGCAACAATTGGATCAAAGTTAAGACCATTGGGACGAAATCGAACCGCAGCGGGATTGGGGCGCGACTGAAGTGCGTGACGCGTATGCCCGATGAAACGAGGCTGCATCAGCAAATTGATGAAGTGCGCAGCGGAGGCGGCTATTTTTCGCAGAACGATTTGCGCGTTCACTTCGGCCTGGGAAAAGCGGTGAAAGTGGAACTGCTCGAGATTCGCTGGCCGAGCGGTCAGGTGGATACGCTCAAGGACGTCAAGCCGAATCAGGTGATTTACGTCAAAGAGGCTGAGGGGATTGTGCGGACCATGCAGTTTCCGCCATCGAAATGAAGGTCCGGATGTTCCAACTGCGCGGCTACCGAGAGCAAAATCTTAGCCACGGGGATCACAGAGGACAACAGGAGAAGGCCACAGAGAAATCTATGGTTTCTTCGCCTCCGACGCCGCCGGAGTGCCCGATCCTTCTTTTAAGGTATGAATCGAGTCCGCTGGCAGTTTGTCAAAACGCTCCTGCAACCCGCTTGGCCAGCGGATCTGCACGGAATTCACGGTGGTTGCCGAACCGAGGCCGAAATGGACGCGCATGTCGCTGCTGGAGTTGTAACTTGATCCGCTGCGAACTTCGTCCACCAGGGTGCGCGTGCCGGCCGTTACGGAGATGTGCGCGCCGATACCGTCGCGGTTCGATTTCGTTCCTACAGTCCGAATGCCAATCCAGTGGTTAACGGAGCGAACCTGGTTCACGAGGAGACTCGGTACCGCGTTCAGATTCGTGATCACCGCCGAAATGCGTCCGTCATTCCATAAATCGCCGATTGCGAGGCCGCGTGACGAAGCCCGAGCGCTGATGCCCGGACCGGCGCCAGCGGAAATGTCAGCGAACGTGCCTTTCCCTAAATTGTGGTAGAGAATTCGAGGCTCTTCGTAATTACTCCCCAGATTGTTCTTGTCCACTTCCGGATAAACGTGGCCATTGACGAGCAAAAGATCGGGCCAGCCGTCATTGTCGAAGTCGAGAAACATCGTTCCCCACCCAAGATATTTCGTGTACAGTCCAAGGCCTGCAGCCGTGGTCACGTCGTCGAAAGTACCGTCGCCGTTGTTTCGGTAGAGCGTGGAAGTGTCGTCGGAGAAATTCGTTTTGAAAATGTCGAGGCGGCCATCGCCGTTGTAGTCGCCGATGGTAGAGCCCATGCCGGCCTGTTCGCGGCCGTCTTCGTTGAATGATGCGCCCGCCGTTACGCCAACGTCGGTGAAGGTGCCGTCGTGGTTATTGCGGTAGAGAATGCTGGGAGTGCTGTCACAGGCGACGTAGATGTCGGGCCAGCCGTCGTCGTCGAAGTCGAGAGTGGAAACGCTGAAGGCGTAATGGCCGTCGGTTCGGTCGATGTGGGCTTTCGCGGTGACGTCCTCGAACGTGCCGTCGCCGCGGTTGTGGTAGAGGGTGTTCTTCGCGCTGGCAAGTCCTCGGGGACCGCACATTACGGGCACTCCTTTCCACATACAGGAAGGACGCTCGCCGGGAGCTGGCGCGGTCGCAAGGTCGAAGTCGACGTAGTTGGCGATCATGAGATCGAGGTGGCCGTCGCGATCGTAGTCTACCCACGCGCACCCTGTGCCCCACGCCTTGCCGGACCCCGCTACCCCCGCTTTCTCCGCCACCTCGGTGAAGACGCCGTTCCGATTGTGAAATAGCCGGTTCCGTCCGTAGTAGGTGACGTAGAGATCTTCCCATCCGTCGTTGTCATAATCGCCAACGCAAACGCCCTGGCCCCAGCCGGTCGCATTCAGGCCCGCTTTGACGGTGACGTCCGCGAACGTGCCGTCGTGGTTGTTGCGGTAGAGATGATTGGTGGGAGCTTCGCCCGTGGGAAAACCTTCCAGCGTTGTGCCGTTCACCAGAAAAATGTCTGGCCAGCCGTCGTTATCGTAGTCGAAAATGGCGGCGCCGGTGCCGGTGGTTTCGATGATGTATTTCTTCGTGTCCTTGCCGCCGAACACGATGGGCGCGGTCAGTCCGGCTTTTTGGGCGACGTCGGTGAAGTAGGCGATTGCGTTCTGGGGAGGTTTCGTTTGTGCCTGAGCGGGGGCTACCCGACAGAAAAGCGCCACGAAGAGTACGGAAAATGCCCACGGCGACCGGAGTGATCGAAATTGAGGAAACCGCGGCAGACTTATGACCCAAAATGCATACTAGGGTGTATGGCGGAAGGGGTCAAGGCAGGTCTGCCTTCTTGGGGACCACGGCATCGCGTGACGGCAGCGACATAGTAAGATTTGCGAAGCGCTTGATGTCAACTTTTTTGATGTCCACTTTGATGTTGACTCCTGACTTACGAGCACGTCTTTGATTCTTGCCGCTGTTCGCCGAATTCGAGTCGCGGAGATCGTGCTTTTTCTCATCGCAATCGCCCTGCCCGCAATTGCGCAGAAAGGTATCGACAAGCCGACAGTTGACGCCCTCTACAACAAAGGAGTCCGGTCATTGCAAAAGGGCAATTTGCCGGCGGCACGCGCTGCTTTCGAAAAAGTCGTGCGACTTGCCCCGAATGCACCGGAGGGACACAACTCGCTCGGCTGGGTACTACTAAAAACCGGCAATCTGGATGAGGCGGTCGCGCAACTCCGAGCCGCGGTGAAGTTGAAACCGGACTTCGTCGAGGCGCACATCAATCTTGCTAACGCTTTGGCAGCCAGACGGGATAGAGAAGGTGCGATCGAGTCTGCGATGAATGAGGCGCGCACCGCAGTGAAGCTGGCTCCATCCAACAGCGAAGCCCATCGCACGCTCGGGCGCTTGCTCAGTTTCAGGCAGGATCTGCCCGGCGCGATCGGCGAATTGCGTCGCGCGGTGGAACTCGACCCAACCCGGCCCGATCTGCGCGACGAACTCGGAGTGCTCCTCACGCAGAATTCTCAACTCGACCAAGCCGCGGCCGAATTTTCCGAGGCGCTTCGCTTGCAACCAAATTTCACCGCCGCAAGACTGCATCTAGGCGTGCTGCGGTGGCAGCAGCGCTCCTTCGAACAAGCCCAGCAGCTGTTAGAGAGCGCGGTCGGACTTACTCCCGAAAGCGCGGACGCGCACTACTACCTGGCACGCGTTCTCGCCGATCAAGGTGACCACGAGGGCGCGGTTCGCGAGTTGCAGACCGCGGTCAAGCTACGGCCAAATTTCAGCGACGCGCAGACACAGCTCGGCTTGTTGCTTCAACGACAAGGAGACGCGGTCGCAGCGGTCGCGGCATTTCGTCAGGTGGTCGAAGCACAGCCTGAGAGTGCCGACGCTCACAATAATCTTGGGCTGGCGCTGATCCAGGTCGGAGACGCGCCGGGTTCCATTCCGGAATTCCAGGCGGCACTGCGGCTCAAGCCGGATGACATCGACTATCGCGGCAATCTGGGAATTGCGTACCTGCAGAGGACTGATTTCGACGCTGCCATCGGCGAATTTCAAACCGCACTGCGCGCTGCTCCGGACGATGCCACCTTGCACTACAACCTCGGCCTGGCATTGAAGTTCAAGGACCAGTTGCCGGCGGCCGTCGCCGAATTCCAGAAAGCCGCAAAGCTCGACCCTGGCCAAGCTGACGTCCACTACACGTTGGGCGTCACGCTTTGGCAGCAAGGAAAATTTGCCCCCGCGATCGAGGAATTGCAGGCTGCGATCAAGAACCGTCCCGATTACGCGGAGGCGTATTACACGCTGGGCACGGTTCTGAAACAACAGGGAAACTTACAGGAGTCTGCGAGCGCGCTGCGGGAAGCGATTCGGCTGCAACCGGATTTTGCGGGCGCTCACACCACGCTCAGTGGCGTATTGCGCCAGCTCGGAAACACAGAAGGCGCGGCCGCAGAGAGCAAGCTGGGAGCGGAGATGGCGAAAGGCGCAAATGCTCTGCAGGCCGCGACATTCTCGACCAACTCTGGACGACGCCTGCTGAATGCTGGAGATCTGGATGGAGCGATCTCACAGTTTCGGGCCGCTACCGGACAGTTAGCCAGCTATGCGCCGGCGCACTTCTATCTCGCCCAGGCGCTGCGGAGGAAGGGCCTTTCCGACGAGGCAGAGCGTGAATTTCGGAACGCTTCGGAGCTGGATCCTCGCTTCAAATCCGCCTCGGAATAGAAGCTGCGCGACACTCTACGAAAAACCGTAGGCACGGTCAAAACTCTACCAGCTTTCATATTATTGATAAGACTCCATTTACGTATTGACAATGCAAACGCGCGAGAGTTACTTTGGCGGACACTGGTAATAGTTCATTCGTACTAGATGCCGAGTACTTTCCGCTCGCGCTTCGAGGAAAAGGCCTTGCTACATTTCCTGAAGCGTGGCACGAAGCCACCCGGCAAACTCCGGACCGCGATTGTCCGGCAAATCTTGACGATTGAGCACTGCGGAGGCAGAAAAAAATGGCGAAACAACTCTCGATAGCCGCGATGCTGACGATTTGCATTTGTCTGGTAACACTGACGGCGCAACCCGTGTGGGGGCAAGCGGTATACGGCAGCATCATCGGCACGGTGACTGACCCGCAAGGAGCGGCCGTCCCCAATGCCAAAGTGACGGTCCTCGACCAGCGCAAAGGTACGTCAGACACAACGACCACTAACGACAGCGGGAATTATTCCGTCACCCACTTGATTCCAGACGTGTACACGGTTCGCGTCGAGGCGCCCGGGTTCAAGGCCAGCGAGCTAAAGGATGTGATTGTCTCCGCGGATGCCGCTTCGAACGTACCCTTGCAGTTCCAGGTGGGCGGCACTAGCGAGACCGTCGAGGTCACCGCCGAGGCGCCAGAACTGAAGACGGATCGCGCCGATGTTGCGACGTCGTTCAACGAAAGGTATGTCGAGGACATCCCCATCCTCAACCGCAACTTCACAACCCTGCAGTTGATGGCGCCGGGTTCGCAGAAATTGACGGGATGGAGCCACGCTGCCACGGAGAATCCGCAGGGCAGCCAGCAGATCTTCACACAAGGCCAGCATTTCAGTGGTACTGCGTTCGAACTTGACGGCACCGACAACCAGGACCCCATCCTCGGCATCATCGTCGTCAATCCAAACCTCGACGCAGTAACGGAAGCGAAAGTCGCTTTGCAGAACTATGACGCGGAATTCGGCAAGGCCGTTTCCAGCGTGGTTACCGCGCAGACGAAGTCGGGCAGCAACGAGATTCACGGCAGCGGGTTCCTTTTCCGCCGCTCTGACGCGCAATTTGCGCGCAATCCGTTCACGGAGTATCAGAAAAATGCCTTGACCGGGCGTTTCATTTCACCGGCCCGTTGGGTGCAGTTTGGCGGCACCGTTGGCGGTGCGATTATCAAGAACAAGCTGTTCTACTTTGGCGACTACCAGGGTACCCGGCAGACAAACGGCGCCAGCGGACAATTCACGTTGCCGACGAACAAAGTGCGGAGTACTTGCACTGGACCCAATGGGCCCAACCCTACAACTACCTTTTGCGATCTGAGCGAATACCTCGCCTCGAACGGATCGGGCGTCACAGGTGGCGGGCAGGTCTACGATCCGGCAACCGGCACCCTACAGACCGGAGCTGGAAGAACCGCATTCCCTGGCAACTTGATTCCGAACAGCAGACTTTCAGCAGCTGCGGTAAACGTTCTGGCCGCCCTTCCGCCGCCGGCGGGTGCGACCGTTCTTAACAACTTTTTGGCCTCCGGCTCAGGTCCGTTCAAACAGGACAGTTTCGACACGCGTATCGACTACGCGGCGACCTCAACCATAAATGTCTTCGGGCGTTTTAGCCTCGATTATTTCAAACTCTCCGGTAGCGGAGTATTCGGCGCGTTGCAAGGTCCCGGCAACGGGTTGCTGGGGTTGGCAGGCAGTTCGATCACGCACAATTACAGCTTGGCGACAGGCTTCACCAAAACATTAGGCGCTTCATTGTTGACGGATTTCCGCTTCGGCTATTTCAAGTACAATCCGCAAACTCAGAAGCCTGACGGCGGCACTCCCATGACAACGTTCGGGATCCCCGGTGCAAATACCAGCGATCCGAAAACCGCTGGTTTGGGCGCCTTCATTCTCGGGGCAGATCAGATCAGCGGAGAAGGCGGCGCTCCGAACAACGGCAATGGACTGGTGATCTCCAGTTTCGGCGATGGTCTGGGAATTGCGCGCTGCAACTGCCCGCTGACGGAAAGCGAGCAGCAGTTTCAATTTGTTAACAACTGGACCAAGACCAAAGGCAATCACATCATCAAGTTCGGCGCCGACATTCGGTATGCCGAGAACTTACGAATCCCGAGCGACAACAACCGAACGGGAGAATACAACTTTAGCCCTGAAGCAACATCGAATGGTGGGACAGGTGGCTTGGACCTGGGAACATTTCTGTTGGGAGAGGTAACCTCCTTTGCGCGCTATGTCAATAATCCCAACGTGGCTTCCGCCAACAACGCAGCCGAGCGCCAAAAACGGTGGTTCTTCTACGGTCAGGACACGTGGCGGTTCTCTCCGAAGCTCACCCTTAGCTATGGATTGCGCTGGGAGATCTACTTCCCTGAGTCAGTAAACTCGAAAGGCAACGGGGGTTTTGCCAATATCATCGACAACGGCGGTCTGGGCGGCATCCGGGTCGCCGGCTATGGCCCCTACGGGTTGAATGGGAACGTAGATAACAAGCTCACCGCCTTCGCGCCACGCCTCGGTATCGCCTATCAGGTAATGCCTAAGACAGTGGTCCGCGCCGGCTACGGCCGGAGTTATGACATTGGCGTTTTCGGCTCCAACTTCGGACACACGGTTACGCAGAACCTACCCGTACTGCTGAAGCAGAACTACGATGCCAGTACCTTCACGGTAAACTCGCCCAACCCCAACTGCACCGCTGCAACTCCGTGTTCACCAAACTTGGTTCAGCTGTTCTCGTTGGACGCCGGTCCCAATGCCAATGCCAACATCGACCCGGCTTCTGCGTTCCCACCAATCCCGTCGAACGGCTTTATCCCATTGACAGCTAATCTGTCGGGTACGCACATCCGTCCCGTCAAGCAGGTCTTGCCCACCGTGGACGCCTGGAACCTTACGGTCCAGCATCAACTCACAAACACCATCGCTATCGAAGTCGCGTATGTGGGCAGCAAGGGCACCCACGGCTTTGCCGGCAACGGGCCCAACTACGATATCAATCCGGCGGCGGTAGGGCAGGGAGCCGACATTACCTCGGCTACTGATAAGGTCACGGGGCTGCCGTGTCCCCCTGGTACAATACCCAACACGGGTACTTGCGGACCGGCGTCTTACAGTTTCAAACCTTTCACTTCGCAGAACAGCCGCCGCTCGCTCTACCCCACGATACCATTTGATTTGGGTAACTATTATGGTAACGACGCCGCGAGCACGTACAACGCCTTTGAAGTGAAAGTCGACAAGAGATTCTCCCAAGGCTTGCAGTTCGTCTCTCACTACACTTTCTCACACGCCAATAATTACAACGACAGCTATTACGCGATCAGTCACAGCAACCAATGGGGACCAGTCGACTTTGCGCGGAACCAAGTATTTGTGTTCAACACGGTTTATGAACTGCCGTTCGGAAGGGGCAAGAAGTATCTGGGCGACGGCAGCCGGGCGCTCGACTATGCGGTGAGCGGATGGCAGTTAAGCAATACCACCAACTGGAGTAGTGGTCTGCCCTGGACGGCCAGCATAGGAGAGTGCGGCAACTTTGAGGATATTTCCGCCGGAACCACGTGTCGCCCGAACAAGTCAGGGGGGTCGTTCGGCACGGGAGTCTCGGGAGGCATCGACCCGGTCAACCACAATCTGACTTTCTTCACGCCACTCGCGCCATTATTTCTCGACCCCAACAGCGTGCCCGTCGGCACCGACATGTGCACATTGGCTCGGCCAAAATCAGGGCCCTTTGTTCTTCCCGCATGTGGCACGCTCGGCAACTTTGGCCGCAATACCTTCCACGGACCGCGGGGTTTCTATTCCGACCTTTCTGTAGTGAAGAAATTCAAGATCCACGAAAGGTTCACTGCGCAGTTCCGCACGGATTTCTTCAACTTGTTCAATCACCCCGTTTATGCCTTCAGTCAGAACAACGGCGGCAATACCTGCGTCGATTGTGGAGGCGGCAACAACGGGAAAATTACGAACATCGAAGACGGCACTACAATGCGACGAATTCAGTTCGCGATACGGTTCGATTTCTAGAACTCGCAGCCGAGAACGTATTCCAGGAGGGAGTCTTCCGAGACTCCCTCTTTTTTGTGTTCTAATCTTCTGCAGACTGTCCCTGGTGCTCCTTTGATATCCGTGCCCAAATCGTTGCTGGCCTTTCTTCTTGTCGCGATGATTTGCCCAGGGCAGGAGGCACAGGATCCGAAGCCACTTGCACCCTCCTCGACCTCTACTCTACCTTCCGAGTTTGCCTCGGCTGAACTGCTGCTTCACCAAGGCAAATACGACGAAGCGATCGCGGAGCTGCAGAATCTGGCGGCAAGAAATCCTGCCCCAAGAAATATCGCCCGTGAACTGGGCGCAGCCTATTACCAAAAAGGCGACTACCTGAAAGCGGCCGAGTCCCTGAAGACAGCCCAAGCCGAAGACCCCACAGACAACGAATCGATTCAGTTGCTCGGCCTCTCTTACTACCTCGCCGGCCGTCCGGCGGAGGCTATCCCCTATCTTGAGAAAGTCCAGTCCTGGTTTCCGCGCGCCAATGTCGATGCCGCTTACATTCTCGGGATCTGCTACATCCAGACGAAGGACTATCCCAAGGCGCGCACGGCTTTTGCGCGCATGTTCGATGTGCCGGCGGATTCGGCCGCGGGGTACCTGTTTACGGCGCGCATGTTGCTGCGTCAGGAATTCGATCCGGTGGCGGAAGAATACGCGCAGAAGGCGGCAACGCTTGATCCGAAGCTGCCTGGCGCGCACCTGATGGTTGGGGAGTTGTATCTCTATAAATCGCGCGTTCCCGAGGCGATCGAGCAATTCCAGAAAGAATTGACTTTGAATCCTGCCAATGCAGCTACGTATTACAAGCTCGCCGACGCCTACTCTCGCGTCCAGAAATACGATGACGCCGAACGCCTGTTGCAGCGGTCGATCTGGTTGGACGCCACTTCGACCGGACCGTACATCCTGATGGGCAAGGTTCTTGAGAAAAAGGGCGAGTTCGAACTCGCCGTGCGGGCGCTGCGCCACGCGGCCGCCATGGATCCCAACAATCCGATGACACACCACCTGCTCGGACAGACCTATCGTGACATGGGTAAGAAAGAGGAAGCCGAGACGGAGTTGAAGATTGCGGAGCAACTGAGCACCAGGCAGGATTCACATCCGTGAGCACTGCTGCGATCAACACTTGCTGGTGGAGCGCCGGGCGAGACGCCCGTCGCTCCATCGCTCAGTCGCTGCATCGTATGAATCAAGCACGCGGTCACGGTGCTAGGGATTCCACCTTGTCCTTCGGTAGAGCGTGCAGTAGTTCGAGAAAGGCGCCATTGGTCCAGCCGAAACCGACGACGTTCTCCTGATATCCCACGGTCACCTGGGATTCCGAAGAGCGTGTAACTACGTTGTACTTTTCTCGAATAGTGCCGTCGCGCTGAAAGTTCTCGATCACCGTCGATAGGAACTTGTACGAGAGACGATCGGCTTCGGCGTTGTAGCCGTAACGCCGCAATCCCTGGATGGCGAGCATCTCAACCGGAGCCCAGCCGTAAGGGTAATCCCATTGCGCGCCGGAATTTTCGGGACTCATGGCCAGTCCTCCGGCCTGCTCGAAAACGGGCAGGTTCTTTACGACGGCAGCGGCTTGCTCCGGCGACGCAAAGCCTGCCCACAGCGGGTAGTAGGTCGTGAGGTAGCGATAACTCGATTTCTTGCCGCTGGTAAAGTCGTAGTCGAAGAAGAAACCGCGGTCTCCATCCCAGAGATATTGCTGCATGCGATGCTTGCGCGCCTCCGCCCGCGCTCTCCAGGCCTTTGCCTCGGATGCCTTGCCGATCGACACGCTGATCTGATCCATGTCTGTTTCCGTCTTGTAAAGCAGGCTGTTCAAGCAGACGGGAGCATAATGATGGGTGGCCGAGCCGTAGGCTCCGAAGCGGAACGAAATATCGAAACCAGATTCGCGCATCGAACGGTCGCCCTTGTAGTAGTCGGCGCTGAGGCGAACAACATGCTCAGTCTCGCACTGCGGGTGTGCCATGGTCGTCGATACATCGCAGACTGTGATGCCATAGCTCGATCCTAAGGAGGCAGCGGCTTGAGCTCGATCTTGCTTAGGCAGTTCCGGATGAACCAGATCCTGTTCAACCAGATAATGATCGGCTTGATCGGGATGAACCGCGAAGTGGCTGACCACCTTGCGGTAAAAGCCGCCCTCGTCCTGCAAGCCCTCGGCGGGCGGGCCGTCGCCAAAATCGTAGTAACGCGCAAGTCCGGTCGAGCCGGCAAGATGCGGATCGCGAGTCCACATGGAATAGTCTTTCCCCAGATATCCGTATGCTCGCGCCAGCCACGCGGGATCGGCGTGACCTGCCTGTTTCTCGGCGTCATAGACGGCCAGCACCATCGAACTCAGAAAGGGCGGCTGGGAACGGGTCAGATAATAAGTCCGATTCGCGTTCAGCAAAGCGCCGTAGTTCTCGATCTCGAAGAAAAAGTTTTCGACCATGCCACGAGCGAGGTCGGTCCGGCCGTCGCGCAGCAGGCCGAGGATGATGAAGTAGCTGTCCCAGCCGTACATTTCGTTGAAGCGTCCGCCGGGCACCACGTACTTGTTCTCGAGGTAGAGCAGACCGTGGGGATGGATTGTCTTTGTCTCGATTTCGCCGAGTTGATGAATTGGCTTGGGCAGATGCTCAATGTCAACATTGCACGCGGCATGAAGTTTTTCAACCGCGGGCGGAGTCGCGAATCCCGCCGGAAGGTAGATTACGGGATTGACCTTCATCTTGGGATCGACCACCGAGGCGCAGTCCGTCATGGAACGGGTGAGGTTGTCCCAACCGGCGGAGATGTATTGGTGGATCGACGCGAGGCCGGCTATTATGGGCTTTTTCTGTTCCTGCGCCAGGGCGCCAGGCGGGCAGGCGAGCAGAAACAGCAGGAAGGTCAGTGGCAAGGAGAGTCTTCTATTGTTCATGGTGGTTGGCCGCCAACATCATAACGCCGATGGGCAGGTTTGCTCAGCGGAATAACCTTGGGGAGGTTGCTGTTCGCGGCACAGGAGGCAAAGGAGGCAAAGGACGCCCCGTTTGACATCCGGACGTCTGCGGGGGTACGCTTCCGAGCACTTGGGGTGACGTGCCCGTGCAGCGACACCGTCGGATTTTGATTCTGTTCCTCCTAGCAGGAGTCTTTGGTGGATCCGCTGTGCCACCAGTGGACTTGCCCGAGACCGCATTCAACGAGTCTGACGCACCGGTAAATCTAGCTCTTCCTTCGCAGGCTCCGCCCAGCTTCGTCCGTCCGGTTGGCGGCCCACTCGAAATGCCACGTTTGAGGTTCTACTGTGCAGGGTGCGTTGTCAGCATTCCGGTTATCGGAGTCGCAGCCATCCCGAGGCAGCGGCATCCACATTCTCTCCAAGATCTCCTCGGTACGTTTCTGATCTGAAGGCTCTCTCCATACTCAGACCGACGTTTCCGCATTCTCAATGCTGGGACGCGCCGTCACGCACGGTGCGTCTCAGTAAATTGTCTGTCGATTGCTGGGGTCGACTATCGGCAGTGGAAAGCTAAAGCTCTGGCAGGAATTGCCAGGAAAGAGGAGGCCATATGAGCAAGAACCATACGAATGAAGAATCTCAGGACAACCACGAACAACTCAACCACGACTCAGACGCTCGGAATTTGGAAACCAACTCGGCGTCTACCTCTCTGAGCAGGCGCTCGTTCCTCGGTCGTGCCGGCGCATCCACGGTGGCCGTTGCGGCTGCAAGCGTCGGTTTGCCCGCGATGTTGGGTAAAAATGCGGAAGGCCAAATCGCGGAACAGACCGCGCGCAGCGACCGGTCTTTTCAAATTCGGCTCAACGCCGCAACCCTGGAAAGAAACGTGCACATTCCACCCCAGATCAACAATGGCGACGAGGGTCGGTATGCCAACTTCATCGGCAACTTTTCCCAGGGTCTGCCCCACAACAACATCGGTGAAGTCGACACGACGGCGTATCAGGCCCTGCTGACCGCGGTTACCAGCGGCAAGCCAGAGGATTTCGCGAATATTCCCCTCGGGGGAAGTGTGAAGCTGGCGGGACCTCAGGGAGGACTGGCCTTCGATCTGGAAGGCACTGATGGCGGCCAGCTCTCGATTCCCCCATCGCCCGCTCTGGCTAGCAATGAGAGGGCAGGTGAGATGGTCGAAGACTACTGGATGGCTCTAGCCCGCGACATCCCATTCTCCCAGTACGGGAACGAGCCAATCACTGCGGGAGCGATCGCCGACCTCAACCAACTCTCGCGCTTCAAAGGTCCCAAAGTGAGCGGTCAGGTTACGCCGGGTACTTTGTTCCGCGGGTTCACACCCGGTGATCTGATCGGGCCCTATATCTCTCAGTTTTTCCTGCTGCCGGTGAACTTTGGTACACTCCCCGTCGCGCAGAAGTACAACACATATACCCCTGACACAGACTATTTGACGGACCCCACGTCCTGGCTGGCAGTGCAAAACGGTCAGGGACCTTTCCCGAAAAACACTATTCCGGGTACAAGCTACCTCAAGAACGGTCGCGACCTCGGAGCCTGGGTCCATGTGGACTTTTCCTTCCAGGCTGCCCTGTTCG
>Ga0207146_10023_pt2 | contig 43057 bp, 40 predicted proteins | sample Alteio_BWMinHeat_36_FD_153539 | JGI IMG/M metagenome (GOLD analysis project Ga0207146, IMG submission 153539) | Enriched cells from forest soil in Barre Woods Harvard Forest LTER site, Petersham, Massachusetts, United States -... | ecosystem: Environmental > Terrestrial > Soil > Temperate forest >...
AAGATAAAGCCCTTAGCAGTGCCAGGCCTTTGCCGAGCAATCACGCAACCACAGCCGAGCGTCCACAGCGCCGGCGACGAGTGAACAGAAGCCGGCTTCCCTTACCCCATTCCTATTGCCGTCCGACGTCGCTGCTTGGACAGCTCTACTAGGGACGTGTTTTTCGACTAAGCTGTCAGGGAGCGTTTCCAGTGCAGTTCGCCCCAGAATATGGAAACCACGTAGAGGGCGAAGGCAACCGCTAAGACCCAGAGTCCCGTCCTTGCCGCTCCGATTCCAGCGAATCCACCCAAGAGAACCTGTGCTACTCCGAAACGCGGATCTCCTCCGACGAAACGCCATCTACGCTGGTTCGCCCGCTGCCTCAGCGACGGGTATCGTCCGACTGCGATAGCGACCAAGCCAAATGCAATGCCTGTTCGTAGACTTAGGAGTGAAACCATGATGGCGAGCGAGATAAGGAAAGTCATGTCCTGCGTGACGAGCAGCTTCCAACCCGCTATTGGTAGGAGACGATAGCGCAGCAATGCTCGCCCCTCATCCAGACGGAGCATGCGTTGGCCAATGGTGCTCATTGCAATCCCCACGAATAACGACAACATCGGAAAAGCTTCGGGCTCTGGTGCCCGCCCGAACAGTCGATAAAGGGTTCCACTAACAGCTATCAGCAGCGCGGTCCAAAAGTCTAGGGTTCCCTGCAGCTCCCGCCACATTTCTTGCGCGATTCCGCCGACCTTCAAGGGCGTCCTTGAGATGTTGAGACCTGCAGGCGTCCTTAGCTCGAACGGGAGACGGCCAACGGCGTATACCGTCCCATGGACGATTAGTGCCAGTAGAACAAAAAAGAGACCCGCGGCTAGGCCCATCCAGAACAGGTAGCCGAAAAACAACAATATAAATAATGGATTCAACGCAAAACTTACGGAACTGAGCAAGAGTCTTTGTGTACGTGTCAGCGGCCACGTAGCGACTCGCTCCGGGGGCAACCTATGCTGTGTATCGACAGAAAAAGTAACAAGCAGAGGCGCAAGGAGGATAATCTGAAAGAAGAGCGTACTCCAGAATGCTGCTTTCGGTGCCCGGCTTTCTAAACCCGCGGACATAATGAAAAGGATGGAGAACAGGAAGTTGTTGAAACGCACGGAGGAAAAGCTGCTCAGTTCCTTCAACATCAGTTTCTTCAACAAGAACAGAAGGGCTAGGATCTGAGCCAATCCGGCACCTCCGGCTGTGGTTCGCCAACGATGCTGAAATATACCTCCTCAACTCCTTCGTCTGCCGTGGACGGGTTGAAATCTGATTCAACTCGACCTTGGTGAAGAATGACTACGCGGGTGGCTATCTTCTGCACGATCGACAGAATGTGAGAGGTGAGTAATATCGTAGTGCCATTGCTGGAGAGTTGGCCGAGCAGCGTCTCAATGACCGCGGACGATGCGGGATCAATACCTTCAAACGGCTCATCCAGCAGCAGAACCCTCGGCTTGTGCAGGAGGGCCATGGCCAGGGTGGTCTTCTTCCGCATGCCGAACGAACAATTGCGTGCAACGGTGTGGCGTCCTTGTGTAAGATCGAGCAGTCCTAGCAGGCCCGCTGCTCGAGCTGCTGTTTCGCTCTTCGTGAGTCCATAAATAGGTCCAACCGCCATCAGGTTCTCGATGACCGTCAAAGACTCGAACAGCCCGAGCCCCTCGGGGAGCACACCCAAATTCCGCCGGATTTCAACTGCATGATCCCGGTAACCCAGTCCACCGATGAACACGGAACCACTGTCTGGCTGCTCTAATCCTGAGAGCAAACGTATCAGCGTGGATTTGCCAGCACCGTTCGCCCCTAGCAACGCACAAATGCCACATTCTAGAACGAGGTCTATGCCTCGGAGGACTGGTTGAGAGGCATAGCTCTTCGTCGCGGCTCTGCAGTCGATCACTCTGTTGTTCCCCACAAATCAGTTAACCATACCAAAACTCCGCAGCCAGCGATCAGATGTCTGCATCACCACTCTTAAGCATGCTTCTAATCCGGGGCCCTCCGTTGAAACGCGCTTTCCTTTGTTCATCGTGTTGGGCCGTGGGACCGGTTCTCAACGAGTTCGTCGTCGCCATGGCATTCGTCGATGTCGATTACTCCTCAAATGTCGGCCAGTGTCCAGCGATCCAGCCGGTTTCGGCTGTCAACTGTCGATAACAGGCCAATGCACTCATTGAGGACGGCACAGGCGACGGGCCCTCATAAACACGCTTGTCATCACTTGGCGCGCCTAGCAGCAACGTGACAATCAGTTCTCCGGTAAGCCGGTTTTACGGCCAAGTGAAAGAACAATTAGGAAACAGAAGCAGACTTTTCGTTACAAACCTGGGGTTCATATCGCCGGCGACTTCGCAGAAATGATTCGAAGCGCGATTCACCATCGCATCCTTGCACCTCTGGCTTGGTCGAGTGTGGCGATGAGCCACGCGCAGTTCAAGAGAATGCCTTGGTAGAAATCAAAAAACGGCGAAAGCAAAGCCAGCGAGATGCGATCGCGGTGCGCGACTGCATATAGAGTGCCTGACATTACGTTGGCGAGGCATGCAGCTGAGGCCCACGAGGTGAGACTCAGCAGATTGCCGCCGCCCAGCAGGTAGAGAAGCGAGCTCGCGAGCAGAACAAAATAAAGCGGGGGAAAACAGAAGAAGTCGAACAGGAACGCAGTGGCAATCCACGTCTTGATGCGCAGCGGCGACTGGTCTCCCCGCAGTGTCCTGCCGACAAACCAGAGCACCACCTGCATCGTGCCACGGTTCCAGCGATACCTCTGGTTCATTAGGGCCGCCAGTGTTGAAGGAGCTTTGGTATGCGCGATTGCGTGCGGTTCGTACTCCACCCTATATCCAAGAGCGAGCATCGACAGGGAGAGGTGAAAGTCTTCGGCGAAAGTAAGAGGCGAGAACGGCCCCGGGATCTCGTCATCCGCAAAGCCACCTCCTTTCTCGTTTTCTTCCTGCACGCGGTCGAGAGCCTCACGACGGAAGAGCCCGATGGGTCCGGGTACAACCATGACGGTTCCGGTAGCGCCTTGCGAGAGACGCAGCGCTCCGTTCGCGAGTACATACTCGAAGGCCTGAAACAGCCCCAACAGCGATTTCCGATTGCGTACACGGATCTGTCCGGAGACAGCGCCCACGCGCGGATCAAGCATGTGCCGTACCATCAGCCGGAGCGAGCCGGCTTCGATGCGCGAATCGGCGTCGATGCATAGAATCAGCTTTCCTTTTGCGTGCTTCAGGCCGAAGTTGTGAGCGCTCCATTTGCCACCGTTGGGCTTGGTGAAGACGCGGACATCGCACACCCCATGCTCGGAATAATGAGCTCCCGCAAACGGAAGAGCAAGGTCGTAAGTGTCATCTGTAGAACCATCGTCGACGAAGATCACCTCGTACGCCGGATAATCCAACTGCATCAGCGCACTCAGCGCATCCGTGACGCAGGCGGCTTCGTTATAAGCCGGGGCGAGGATGGATACGAAGGGCAGGGATGAGTCGTCCTGCAATATGGGTCGTTGCTCTCCCCGCGCCATCTTCGCATAAGACAGGATGATGAGAATGCACCAGCGCAGTCCCATGAGACCCGCGAGCGCGCCGAGAAGATAGACGCTGAACGCGCCGAGGCTAGGACCCTGGAGATCGATTCGTTGACTGGCTTCGGACCACAGCTTGTAGGGCGTGTACAGGGCCAGAAAACATCCGAAGCAAAAGGTGATCCAGAAGAGCCACGACGTCGATACGCTGGTGGGCAAAAGGGTATCGCGCCGCGTGCCGGCACTCATTTGCTCACCGGGGCCGACGGCTGCTGCGTTCGCAGGTCTTCGTCGAGTTTAATGCCCAGCTGAAGGAACTCTTCCTGCTCCTGCGTCGAGTAAGACCAGGCCTCGGTCCAGTTCTGATCTGTTTCATCAGCGCCGGATCTGCGGGCAAACATGGCGCGCACTCGTGCGATGAGCCACGCGAGCATCGGCATGATGGAGAAGACCAATCCTGCCTGAGTGATGCGGTCGGTATAAAGCGGCGGCCGCCATTGCAGCGTAACCGGTATCGATCCCGACGAGAATGCCTTGAACTGCTCGGGAGGCAGATCACACGCGATCACGAGGTCGCTGCGGTCGGGGTATCCGGAAACAGGGCGAATTTCCAGCAGGCGTCCGGAGACTTCGTCGCTCACCAGCGAGTGCTTAAGTTTCATGCGCAGCTCCTGTCCCGTCTCCAGCATGGATGCTTCGCGTGTCGGAACTTGCATGGTTGCCTGGAAGCCAGGGCCTTTCGCCAGCGCGAGGATCACCTGGCCATCGTCGGCCAGCGCGGGTGTGGGGTGACGGTAAACGATGGTGCCGGAGAATGGCGCAGTGACACTCTCTTCATTGTGAAGGTCTGCAAGGTTCATGCGGAACTCGGCGAGCTTTGCTTCAAGCTCCGCCAGTTCGGCGCCTCGCTCGGCCTGCGCGCGTTCTCCATCACGAACGATTGCCTCTTCGGCACGCTGCACGGCCTGAGAGCCATCCTTTGCCGCTTGAATCAGATTCTCGCGTTCGCGCAATTCCTGCGCAGCGGCTTCGGCGGCGACAGAGGCAGAATCCAGCTTAGCCCGCGCTACGACACCTTCTTTCACCAGTGCAGTAGTGCGTTCAAATTGCGTTTTGGCCGCGTCGTTCTTGGCCTGCTGAGCGGCGACGAGCTTGTCTTCATTGAGTGCTGACGCTGCAACGGCGCCTGATTTGGTTGAACTCAGAACTCCGTAGCCGAGCTGAGCAAGCTGGGCGCGTTGCGAATCACTTGCATCCTGCGACATGCGTATCAGCTCTTGATCGAGCTCCAGCGGCTTGAGCCGTGCACTCGCGATTTGCTTCTCCAGAACATTGATCTCGCCGATGAGTTGCTGTTCTTCTCTCTGGGCTTCGGGATCGTCGAAGACGGCAAGTGTTGCGTGATCGTTGATGGAATCGCTTTGCGTAAGATGCGGAGTTGTCTTCGCATGCGCATGCACCGCGAAGAAATCTGTGCCGAGAATGACGCCAGCCCTTCGGGTCATCTCCCGATCGAGCCAACCGGCAGCGAAGGCCGTAATGGCCAGCAATAGGCCCACGAAGAGCAGCCCGCGCGTGCCGCGATTCTCTCGGTTGGCGTTTCGCTTCCTCCAGACCGCGATGGAGTGAGAAACACAAAAGACCAACCAGCCAACGACGGCGGCCGCCAGAGCGATATGTAAGGCCCCAACCGAATCATTTACCATACGTCTCCTCGATTACTAATTCTTCGCAGTTAGGTGAAGGTGCCGCAAATCGCATGGCAGGACGGCTCCTGCTCATCAAAGAATGGTTGGGTTGGATTTTGCATAGGCCGATAATTCGGCCACCCTGACCGGGCTTCGTTAAAACCAAGATACGGCGCTTGGGGGAGAGATGAAATAGAGGTCACTACACGGACACCCGTGTGGCACTACACACTCACTGAGATCGCCGGTGGCGACTGGAGAATATCCTTTCTTAGCTTTTCAATGAGTTACGACCGACAGTGCTTGTTTGCTGAGGAGTGCCTGTGAAGATTGATCCGATTGATAAAGAGAAACGCCTCAGTGTTTACTAATCTCCATTGTATGGAGATTCCACATGGCCGTTTAGTCGGTTACTCAGATAAGTAGTTCCGGCAGTTCCCGGGAAACGGGGCGATCGGTAAGTTCAACCCAGCGTCTTTGCCCAAACGGCAACTTATTGTAAAGCTGACTTCACAGGCATTTTCGGAGTTACTTCCGGATTGCCGGTGACACAGCAACGATGGCCATGCGAGCGACAATCCGCTACACTCGGGTCCGAATCGTATGTCAGATAACATCCTCAAGATCGTGCCGCGTGACCCGCTCTTCCGCCCATCTGAAGAAGCGGAAATGGCAGTCAAGCGGCTCCTTAAAGAGATGATTCCCCGCCATGACACGCTTGAGGCAAAGCGTCACGACAGCGTCGTGTTCGTAGATTGCGGCGTGAACCATGAGCGGACGACCTGTCCACGTTGCGGAGCAGACTTGGGGCAGCATTGGCACCAGTGGATGAACGACAGCTACCGCCGCAGTGGGTTTCGGGATCGTGAAGTTGTTGTGCCGTGCTGCGGAGCGACGGTCGATCTCAATGACTTGCTGTATTACTTCCCAATGGGTTTCGCGTCATGGTTCATTGAACTTTGGAATCCTGATCCCGCAGCCTTCGTATCCGCACAAAATGAGAGCGTCATCGGAGCTTCGTTGGGAAGTCCTGTTCGTCAGGTTCTGGCCCGAATCTGAGCACATCACTTCCGTCTTGGCCGGTTGGTCGGCAATCCGGAAGTAACGCCATCAGTTGGGAAGCCAGCATGCATAACGAAGGGTCTGAAAAACGGGGCTACTGAGATGGTCCGCCGCTTGAACTTCGCGTTAGCGTGGAGGGATCTTGTAGGCAGGTTCAAGGAGGATCATCGAAATGCAGATTCGTTCCGTTGGCATTGATCTTGGTAAGACGACTTTTCACTTGGTGGCGCTTGGCGATAACGGCGAGGTGCTGCTGAAGAAGAAGTTCACGCAGAAGCAGTTGATTAAATTCACGGCGAACCTGCAGACGTCTCTGATCGGGATGGAGGCATGTTCTGGAGCTCACTTTCTGGGCCGTGCACTGCGAGCACAGGGACACGACGTGAAGCTGATTCCGGCTCATTTCGTGAAGCCTTTCGTGAAGTCGAACAAAAACGACTTCATTGATGCTGAAGCGATCGCCGAAGCTGTCGATCGCCGGAACATGCGGTTCGTTCCGATCAAGACGGACGACCAGCTGGATCTGCAAGCGCTGCATCGGGTGCGGGACCGCCTGATGGTGCGAAGAACGTCTGTGATCAACCAGCTTCGTGCTTTTCTGTTGGAGCGCGGGATGGTCTTTGCCAAGAGCCCCATTCGGTTGAGGGAAGCCATACCTGAGGTGCTTGAGAACGCCAACGAGAACCTCACTCCGAGGCTACGGAACCTGGTTGCGATGCTGTGGAGCGAGTGGAAGCATATGGAGCTCCAGATTCAGGAGATGAACGAGGAAATAGAACGGATCGCTTCAAGCGATGCTGCCTGTTGCAGACTGCGGCAGATCCCAGGCATCGGACCTTTGGTGGCAACGGCGATCGTCGCATCGATTGGCAACGGTGCGGCCTTCCGCAAGGGGCGAGAGTTTGCGGCGTGGATGGGTCTGGTACCGAAGCAGCACTCAACCGGAGGCAAGACGAAGCTGTATGGGATCAGCAAGCGCGGCAACCGCTACCTCCGCAAGATTCTGGTTCATGGGGCTCGTGCCGTCGTGTTGCGATCGAAGAGAGATCGGATTGCGATGGGCTCATGGATGACATCACTCGAAATGAGAGTGCCACGGAACGTGTTGATCGTCGCTATGGCGAACAAGCTGGCGCGGATCGCATGGGCAGTGCTCTCAAGTGGTCAGGATTACAAAGCGATTCCCGGCGCTATACCGGCATAAACAGACGTAACAAAAGATTTCCCCCCGCTCTCCACCAAAGTCTGCATCGGGTGAGTGAAGATGAAAGAACAGTCAGAACGGCGTGCCTGAAACCTGTTTACCGAATGGGCCCTTACATGGCCGAGGGGTTTCTGAGGACAGCCACGCGGCGTATCTCATCATGGCCAGGAGAAGCAACTCTCCACAAAAAGGCCGGATACATTGACGCAGGCTTTCTTCTTCTAAACACTTTTCCCTTGCAGTCCGACGGCGGACCATACATATCGGTAAGTTCAACCCGGCGACTTGCCCGAACGGCAACTTACCGAAAACCGGACTCGGGAATAATCGGCAGAGCGAGGTGACAAATGACGTGTAACTATCTGTCGATCAGATGAGTGCGTAGCGCCACTGGCACGCCAAAGGCGATAGCGCATGTGTATGCTCCGCTGACAAAACAAGCACATCTATGGAAACCCCGAAAGAGTGCGGTAAGAGCGTAATCGCCAAGCCATCAATGCCGTGAGAACAGGAGCAATTAAGATCAAGTACAACATCCCTATTGAAGCTAACCCTGACCACTCCCAAAACCAGACTGTGAGCAGTACTAGTAACCAACCGCCTGAAGTAAAAAAGAGGATGAAGAAGGGCAACTCTGGTGCCGACACCACCTTTGTGCTCCGCATCGTTCGGATCAGCGCAAAATACACCAACAAACCCAAAATTGAGGTAAGAACATAGATTGAAAGCGGAGTGAGCAAATTTGAAATGGTGCACTCCTCTCGAAGAATTTTAGCGGCTGCGGGCGAACCCGCCCGCAGATTCATTCACACACGAAGGGCAATAAGGAACTGACTAACCGGAGATACAGGTGTCCTGTCGCAGGTTCCGGAACCACAACCGGAGCGTGGGAGACAGCGCACGCGTCTGGTCTTTCCATCCGGACAGGAGAATGAACTCGGGGAGCTTCGAAGTCAGCGCCAGTCCAGACATGAGACGCCGTTCCCTAACGAAGTGTAAAGTCCACGTTGATTTGGGTCTTCACTTCTACTGGCTGGCCATTCAGCGCAAACGGCTTGTACTTCCATGTCTTCACTGCGTCAACTGTAGCTTGCTGCAACTCCGCTGGCCCTTGACTGACACAAAGGTCTTCCACGTTTCCGGAGTCCGAGATCGTTGCTTCGAGTACAACACGCCCTTCGATATGGGCCTTCTTCGCATCCGAGGGGTACTTGGGATCTTTCCCTTGGATTTTGTTTCTGGCCATTACCCCAGTCGATACAGGTACCCATTTGTGCGGAGTTTGGGATGGCGGCCCCGCTCGCAGCAGGACAAGCAATCGAAGGCGACATTGGAGCGGAGGTCAAATCGGAATTCTGGGCCAAAACTACCACCGAAGCCGCTGTCAAAAGCAGCACTGAAAGAAAGAATGGTCGAATCATTTTCAGTAGTCTAGCCCAGCACGCTTAATTCATTACGAAAAATCGTCGCCCGGACAAAGGTTGGCCCGCTTGTTAGCGCACAACCAGGTGCACCACCCATCCACGTATCCGTCCGGCATCACGCTGAGCGTGGTCGAGCACTGAGGTGCTCGCAACAAGTTCTGAAAATGGGACCTGCCTTCCTCGAATATCAACTGCGTAGCGACTGTATTGTCGCCCATTGAGAAGTTTCGCGCTGACGAGGCCGCCTGCAGCCCCTACACTGAATGTTATGTCTAAGCTCCGTGAGGCCGTCTACGGCAAAGGCCATCTCCATCTCATCGCTTGCACCTGCTTTCGGAAGCTGCCGAAGCTCGCGGAAGAGAAGCATCGAGACGTGTTCGTGCGCCTCATGGAAGAGCTGCGCGTCAAGTTTCGCTTCGCAGTTGTCGGTTATGTGGTGATGCCGGACCATTTCCGGCTGCTGATGCGCGAGCCCGAGATTGATACTGCCGCCAATGCGGTCGAAATACTGCAGGCTCGCTACCGCCGCAGGTACAACAACTCTGCCCGATCCGATGAGCAGGTTTGGGAAAGCCACTGCTCGGACACGCACATCGTGGGAGCCACGGCTGTCGCGGCCAGCTTAGCGTCCATGCACGCGGAGCCGGTGAAGGCCGGGCTCGCGTTCAGTTCTGAGGAATGGGAATGGAGCAGCGCTCGAGCCTACGCCGGACTGCCCGAAGGGGTAGTCACAGTCGAACAGCTTCCTGCCGCATCTATCTGACCTTCATCATACGCCGGCAAACGCTGCATTCGGCCAATGTGCTCGTTGAGCCGATTCTGCCGTTCTCCTCGAGTCCCGGGCGTATGGTCGCCAACTCGGAAGTGATCTTTGTGTCAACATCGCAGGTGCGTGTAATTCAATCGCTTCCCAAAAAATTGCGGGGGCAGCCACTGGTGTTGTCGAGGATCTGGCCCATATTTGGCGACGATAGATCAAAGAAGATTACACAGCTGCTTACTGTGAGTCGGCTGCAGCGCGTGCATTCTTGCCAAGTAGATCGATTTGTCCTGTGGTTACGTGCGCGTGCAGCCGATACTCGCCATCCGCGTTTTCCTTCCGGAAGACGCGGAAGAACCCGCCTTTGTCCGCGCCATAGACCCGGGCGTTTACCTCGCCGATGTCAACAGATGCGTCTACATTCCTGTAATCCCACTCGCGATCCGACGAAATCGTAATCTGTCCAGCGTAGAGTTCGATATCTTTATCCCCCCACGATCTCGTCCACCTTCACTTCTCCAGCGGGCATCTGAACCCCCAGATTCATCTTGCGAGGCACCTCGACGCGGATCTGAAGGTTACCGTGCTTGAGATAAGCGCCCGTGATCGTGAGCTTGGCATGAGTGGGAGTTCCGGAGAATCGGAGACAGATATGTCTGGCGCTGTCCGTATCATCGGCCGTGCATGAGACATGAATCGCCTCCTGATCTATCCCGACTATCTCGATGCCCGCAGGCCGTGAGTCGATTGTCAACATCGCGCTCGGCTGGAGTGGAGCATCAAGCGTTTGGCCACACGGGACATCCGACTGGGAAAACCTGACCAGGTTACAGGCGAAGAGAGTCGCGCCTGCAGCGATAGCGAGAGTCTTCATATCCTCCCTTACGTTTCTGCCTGAGAAAATGTTCCCAAACCAGAAAGGGAGGATGCCCATGGCTCAGCGGGAAGCGCGGTAGTTCAACCCATATGGTCGCGCCGATTATTTCCAGATCGGCGGTCAACCGCCCGGAAGCGGGACGAATGCAGGCCCTCCCATGCGTATGTCGAACACTCGCCGAGCGCATCGGCGAAAATGCGCTAGCTGAGGGGTGACTGCAAACAGCTACCAGGCTTGCAGATTCCTTTAGCTATTCACACCGCAATGCACTCATCGGGTCGATTCCTGCCGCTCGGAGGCCCGGTACGAGACATGCAGCCACAGTCCCAACGAGCAGCAGGCACGGCACCATCACGTAGGTTACGGGATCGATTGCTGGTACACCGTAGAGAAAGCCTGATACGAGCCGCGTCAGTCCCACGGAAGCTGCGATGCCAATCCCCAGGCCAGCGCCGAACAACATCAGCCCTTCCCGTAGGACAAGGCCGAGTACGCCCTTACGCGTCGAACCCAGCGCCATACGTATCCCGATTTCGCCGGTGCGCTGCCGGACCGAAAATGCCAGCAATCCGTAAACTCCGATTACGGCGAGCACCATTGCAATCGCTGAGAATGCCGTGAGAAGCACTGTCTGAAACCGACGCCGGGACGTTACCTCGGATTCCAGTCCCCTCATGGTATACACCTCCGCTACAGCAAGATCGGGGTCAGCCCGTTCAATCGCAGTGCGGATAGCCTGGACTGCAATAGCTTCAGGGAGCGTTGAGCGAACGGCAAGATAAGCAGAATTTGCGGGCGCGGCGCTCGTATCCGTTTGCCACAGGCAACCATAAATTTGTGGTAGTGCGCTCGTCTCCGGGCCCTTATTCCGTACATCCCTGATCACACCCACAACCGTGGTCCACGGATCTTGTGGTGATATGCGAATGTGCTGCCCTACCGGATTGCTCCTGCCGAAATACTCCTTGGTCAGTGCCTCGTTCACGATAACTTGCTCGGGACCTTTCGGCCCATCGTTATCGCTGAATCCTCTACCCCCGATGAGCGAGATCTGCATGGCGGAAAAATAACCCGGACTGACACGGCGGGCTTCAACTAACGGATTTTTGTGGTTCGGGTAGCCCTGGATCTCGATGCTGGTCATCATCTCCAAATTACTGAATGGCAGGAAATCGACCCATCCTGCAGCCTGAATTCCGGATGTATGTTGCAGCCAGTCGAGGGTTTCTGCGAAGAACGCTCTGCGCTTCTCGGGCGTGTTGTAGCGGGGATTGGCCGAAAACTCAACGAGCTGAGGACTGAACTCTATGCTGGCAGTGATGGTCGACGGAGAAAATCCCACAGGTGCCGCAAGTACTTTCGCATAACTCCGCAACAGCAGACCGGTAGCCGTCAGCAGCACCACGACGAGAGCAACCTGCGCAACGGCCAGTCCGTTTCGTATTCGCGTTCTGTGACCCACCACACTCCGCATCCCCCCACTCTTCAGGAATTGAGCGAGGTTGATGCGAGAGGCCATCAATGAAGGCAATATTCCGAACAGCAGGCTGGTGAGAATTGTGACGCCGACAAGAAAGCCGAGCACCCGAAGATCCAGCCGAGCGCCCTCGATCCGCGGAATATCCCCTGAATTGAGGCGCAGCAGTCCATGGAGGAAGACCCAAGCGAAAGCTGTTCCAGCGCAACCCGCAGCCAGGCTAAGCAGCAGAGACTCTGTAAGCATCTGGCGGAACAAGCGCTCCCGCCGTGCCCCCAGCGTTGCTCGTACGCCGAGTTCATGGGTGCGATTTGCGGCCCGGGCCATCAAGAGATTTGCAGCATTAGCACATGCAATCAGCAACACCAGCCCGACCGCCCCCAGCAGCAGTCGCATCAACGGTCGCACCGGACCAACAGATTTGTCGCGCAGCGGTTCCAGGCGGACTCCAAGATCATGCATTGCGGGAATGTGCAGAGAATCGAGCTTTGCCATGATGGTGCGTAGTTCCGTTTCTGCCTCACCCAGCGTTACTCCACGCTTCAGACGAGCAACTGCGAAGGCGCCGCAGAAATCCCGGCACGCCAACTGCTGGGGAGTCAGTGCAGCAGGCACCCAAATCTGCGTACGGTCCACATTCCCGAGACCGGCTGGGAGATCGCTCTTGTGCGGATAGTCAAATCCAGGTGGCATTACGCCAATGACCCGATATTGGTCTCCGTCGAGCCTCACGGTGCCATCGAGGATCTTGTTGGTTCCGGCAAACATCTCCTCCCAAAGGACATGACTAATGATCGCGACGCGATCGTTGCCCGGTTGCTGGTCTCCGGCGTCGATCGCGCGACCCACCTGTGGCTGGGATTGCATGGTACGGAAAAAATCGGCACCGACCCGTGCAGCCCCCACTCTCTGTGGTCGCGCATCTGCAGCGAGGTTAAAGCGGGCTTGCTGGAAGAGCGTCATCTCCGCAACAGAACGGCTCTGGTGCTTCAGATCGAAGAAATCGGCGAAGCTGGGATTGAAGAACTCCGCGGGAATACCCTGGCGGAGCAACTGTAGACTCGGGGTGTACAAATAGACGAGCTGCTCGGGATTTCCATAAGGGAGGGAGCGCAGGAGTACGGCATCGAAGACACTGAAGATCGCCGTGCACGCGCCGATTCCCAGGGCCAGTGTCAAAATGGAGATGACAGAGAACGAACAATTTTTCGTCAGCGTTCGCAATCCGTAGCGAATATCTTGAAGAAAATCGTCGATCCAGGCTGTTCCCCGAGCTTGGTAACACTGCCCGGTCGTTCCGGCCCAACTGCCAAAGGACGCTTGTGCCGCGGCAACTGCTTTTCTCTCCGGCATACCACGGGCCATGTTCTCCTCGACGGCTCGCGCCAGATGGAACTGCAGCTCCTCGCTCAACGCAGCGTTGCTGGATTCTTTTGACAAGATGGACCTGAATCGACGGCATAGGCTTCGTATCCAGCGCATACTATCCCACCTTGACCGCATTCAGAACGCCCTGGACCGCCGACGACAGTCGATCCCATGAGTGTTCTTCGGCTGTTAACCGCGCTCGGCCCGGCTTTGTCAGGGAGTAGTATCGTGCCCGCCGGTTATTTTCCGATTCACCACACGACGCCTCAATCCACGCCTGATGCTCCAGTCGGTGCAGAGCCGGATACAGCGCTCCTTGATTCACCGTTAGAACCTCGCTCGAAAGTTGATGAATTCGCTGGGCAATCGCCCAGCCGTGCATCGGTTCCAAACTCAGCACTTTCAGAATCAGCAGGTCTAGTGTCCCCTGCAGTAAATCGGCGGATTTGGTCACTTAGGGCAACCACCCCTCAGATATTGACAGGAAGCATAGCATTGCGAGGAGAATTGTGACCTTCGGGTGGTTTGTTCGCAACCGCTACTTCCCTGTACGCAAGGGGGACTGGCGACCGGAGACGGCTATTACGATGTCCCAGATCGAATTCGACCTGATCGACAAGTTCGGCGAGTACCCGCTGGATTCGTTCGATAAGTTCGCGCTGCAAACGCATTTGACAGACTTGGCGGATCGATATTGCCAGGATCGCGTAAAGCAAGCTCGATCGTATCTGAAGTCTATCTTCGACGAGGCCATCGAGCAGGAGTTCCTGGTCAAGGACCCGACCCGCAAGCTGAGGATTCCCAAGAATCTTCGGGCTAAGGACAAGCGGGTTTTGGGATGGGACCAGTTGTGGTTGATTCTGGCAAAGTCGCCCAGAAGAGACCGCCTTCTGCTTGCCCTCGACATGACGGAGGCGCTACGTCCGAGCGAGCTCTTCGCTCTGCGGTGGCGTTCTTTCGATGACTGCAATACGTTATCGATCACCGAAACCGTCTACCGGGGGAAACTCCGACCTTATGGCAAAACCCCTGGGAGTTTGACCAAGGTCCACCTGCCCGACGGTCTGGCGAACGAATTGTGGAACTGGAAGATGGAGTGCAAAGAAGTCGCACCAAAGAAGGCCATGCCGGAGGCGTTCATCTTCCCGAACGCAGACGGTGGTTTTCTGCACGCCAATAACTACCTCTACCGAGTGCTTGGGCCCTTGGCGAAGGATTTGGGGATCGAGCGGCTGAACTTCCAGATCCTGCGCCGAACGATGGCGACGCAGGCGCAGAGCATGGGATCGGTGAAGGACATCCAGGCGCACCTGCGGCATTCGAGGCCCGACACGACGGCCCACGAGTATATGCAGGCGCTGCCGGAGAGCGTGCAGGCGATGGTCGGCTCGGTGTACGAAATGCTGATGAAAGGAGGGGAGGGAAAAACGTCGTTTTCGAATTTGCCACAAAATGCCACAAACTTTTCGGATGAGGCATCTGTAAGTCAATGAAAACATGGTGGGCGCAGCAGGATTCGAACCTACGACTTCCACCGTGTGAAGGTGGCACTCTACCGCTGAGTTATGCGCCCTTGAAGATAAGACTAGAGAAAAGATTATCATTTACGGGGACTCACTGCCAAACTCCGCATTGAGGTAACCGAGCCCAGCTTGGCAGAAAAGAAAGCCCAATTCCATCTCTCCTCAAATTGGTTTTCAGCATCTGTTTACAATCAGATGGACGGCAGTACATGGTTTACCCCGATCCAGCACAATTTCCGGAGCAGCCCCCAAATCGCCTCACGGGCGAGGCCGACGGAGATGTGCAGTTCCATGACGATGAGTCTGCTGATAACTCCGAAGAGCGTCCGGAAATTGAATCTTTTCCGCAACCTGATAACGCATCCCGTGTTCGTAATGGTATGGCGACCATTGCCCTAGACCGACCGCTGTTAAAGGGTGTCCGGACGGAAGCTGTACAAAGCGCGCGAATCGATGATTGGAGCGCCTTGTCCGATGCGGAGATCATGCTGCGTGTACGCGAGGGGGATGATCAGGGCTTTAATTATTTGATTGAAAAGTACCGTAAGCCCATCATTCACTTCATGTTCCGCATGGTGCACAATCAGGCTGTTGCCGAGGAGCTGGCGCAGGAGGTCTTTTTGCGGGTATATCGCTCGCGCCAGACCTATCGGGCAGAGGCTCGCTTTACGACGTGGCTTTATCGCATCGCGACCAATCTGGGCGTGAACCATGCACGCGACACGAAGCACGAGCGGGCGGCTCAGAATGTATATCTTGACCAGCCTGACCCAGAGACTGGTACGACACCGGATCTGGCTGACGCTACGCCGACCGCTGAATACGATCTGGTTCGGGGGGAACGGATGCGGGCCATCCGCCAGCATGTTATGGCGCTGCCGGAGCGGCAGAGGATGGCTGTCCTGATGCATAAATATCAGGACATGGACTATAAGCAGATTGGCGAGGTTTTGAAATTAAGCGAGTCTGCCACAAAGTCATTACTTTTTCGCGCATATCAGACATTGCGCGAGAAGCTCAAGGACTTTGTTTAATCAGTTATGAGGGAACTATGATCTGCCGGAAAGTAAAATCCAACCTTGAGAACCTGCTCTTCGATCCAGAGTCGGTTCCGGCTGATGTGCGCAGTCATGTAAAGGAGTGCACGGCCTGCAGTCAGGAGCTGGCTTCGCTGGAAGCAACGATGAACTTCATGGACGAATGGCAGGCCCCTGAGCCGTCGTCTTATTTCGATTCCAGGCTGACAGCGCGGCTTCGCGAAGAGCAACGGGAGGAGCCTGCGGGTTTTCTGGAACGCATGCGTGCGCGATTGTTGTTTAGCAGCAATATGCATATGCGTCCGGTGGCAGTGGGCGCGTTCGCGCTGTTGATTATTATTGGTGGGGGCACGTATGCGGGATTGATGACGTCGCATCCAGCTGCTCCGGTAAAGGCCTCGGCAACGGTTGAAGATCTGAAGTCTCTGGATGATAATGCACAGGTTTTTCAACAGCTGAACGCGCTCGACCAGAATGATCAAAGTGACAGCGGCGGCTCATCGAACAAGCTGTAACGCAGTGACATGATGAAGAACCACGCAGAGATCGCGGAGTCTTTAGTAGATTGCCCCAATGCGTGCAAGTTAAAAGAAGAGCCTTGGAAACGACAACGATGCAAGCGCATGAACAATGGACGAAGATGGACTGCCGCAAACGGAGTGTCCGTGTGGTGCTATTGTCTGCCTGCATCCTTGTTCTAAGTTTTCTTCCGTTTCCGGCTTTTGCCGGACAGCATGGTGCGCATCCCGCACCGGCTCCGCATATGTCTGCGCCACGTCAGGCGCCTCAGCCTAGACAGCAACAGCCACGGCAGCAATCAGCGCCTCCCCAGCAGTTTCATCCACAAGCCGGGCAAGGTATGGCTCCGCGATATTCTGCGCAGCCGGAGAACCATCCGGGACAAGCGGGGCACCTGCCTGAGTGGTTGAATAATCACCAGAACCTGACACCGAAGCAGCAGGAAGACGCTCTCCGCCGTGAGCAAGGCTTCAACCGTTTGCCGCAAGACCAGCAGCAGCGGCTGGTGAACCGGCTACACACCCTGAACAGCAGGCCGCCCGAAGAGCGCCAGCGCATGCTGCAGCGCAATGAGATGTTTGAGCGGTTGAGTCCGGAGCAAAAATCCGGAGTACGCGGTGCTTCGCAGGCCTTCCACGAGATGCCGGCTAACCGCCAGAGCGATATGCGCCGCGCTTTTCAGGACCTGCGCAGTGTTCCTCCGGAGCAGCGGCAGTCCATCCTGAATTCGGCGCGTTTTCAGCAGCAGTTTTCGCCGCAGGAGCGAACCGTGCTCGGCAATCTACTTTCCGTCGAACCATATCAGCCGCGGGCGGCTGGGCCTCCATAAAAAATGGTATTGGCCCAGCCCGATTATTCGGCGCGCAATGCTTCTACCGGATTTACAGATGCGGCGCGACGAGCTGGGATGAAGCTGGCCAGCAGCGCTGATAATCCGAGCAGAAGAGCAACTGCGACCAGTGTTGGCACGTCCCAGGAGCGAACGCCGAAGAGCAGCTTGCCCATCAGCGTGGTGACGGCGATCGAGCCCGCCAGTCCGGCAACGATGCCTAAGGCGATCAGCCATGTAGCTTCCTTCAAAATGAGCTGATAGACGGAGCCGCGTTGCGCGCCGAGGGCCATGCGGACGCCGATTTCGCGCGTGCGCTGGCTCACGGAGTAGGCGATGACTCCATAGAGCCCCACTACGCTGAGCACGAGCGCGAGAGCCGCGAAGCCTCCGACGAGCCATGCCGATGACCGGTGCAGGTAGGCTGTTTCCGAATCGTTGATCTGCTGCATCATTGTTAGTTCATCGCGGACGCCGATGTTGGGGTCAATCTCGTGGATGACCTTGACCAGCGCGGGGAGCATAGACTTGGGATCCTGCGTCGTGCGGGCGACGATGATGAAGCTGTCGTCGGTTGACTGGGTGAAGGGGTAATAGACCGCGTATCGGATGTCTTCGTCGAGTCCACCTTCACGGATGTCGTCGACGATGCCGACGATCTGACGCATAGACTTCGGCGAGAGGTCGGTGTCGCCGATCATTTTGCCGATAGGGTCTTCGTTGGGGAAGAATTGCTTCGCCAGTGTTTGGTTGATGATGATGACTGGGGTTGACGATGCGTCGTCGGCTTCGGTGAAGAGTCGGCCACGGATCAGCTTTGCCTGAATGGTCTTGAAGTAGTCTGTGCTGACGGTACGCTGGGGGGCGTCGTTATGCTCGCCCTTATACGGGTGGCCGAGAACTCTGAACCATGTTGTATCGCAGTTGCACCTTACCGGAGTATCGCTTGTATGGCTGACGGCGATGACTCCGGGCATGCTGGCGATGCGATCCAGTACGCGCTTTGAAAGCGCGATGGACTGCGGCGCTTTTGCGTAGTTCGCATCGGGCGCAGAGATTTCAAAGGTGGCGAGGTGATCTGGGTTGAAATTGAGAGTCACATGGAGGAGCCGGTAGAAGCTCTTGCCAAGCAGTCCTGCGCCTGCAAGCAGAATGACGGCGATGGCTAATTCCAGAGCTACGAGATTCGAGCCGAGACGTTTCCATGTGGTTCCGGCAGCGCTGCGTCCGCCTTCTGCGAGGTCTTCGCGCAGGTTGGATACAGACAGGCGGAGTGCTGGCATGATGGAGAAGATTGCAGCTGCAAACAATCCAAGAACAGCAGCGAAGGTGAGCACGCGCAGGTTGAGGCCGAGATTTTGCAGATAGGGTGCTTGCTGCAGCATGTCTTCTGGGATCAACTTGAGTAGCAGGTGGATGGCTCCATAAGCGGCGACCAGGCCGGAGACCAGCGAAGCTGCGACCAGCACCATTCCTTCGGTGATGAACTGGCGCACGAGCCGCGCGGGGGATGCGCCGAGGGCACCGCGCACGGCCATTTCGCGCTTGCGATTTTCTGCGCGGACGAGGAGCAGACTGGAGACGTTGACGCAGGCGATGAGCAGCAGCAAGCCTGCTCCGCATAATAGAACGAGCAGGATCGGGCGGATGTCACCGACGATAGCTTCGCTCAAGGGCATGACGAGCGCGCCCTGTCCCATGTTGGAGCCGGGGTACTGCTTTTCGAGCTGCGCGGCAATGGATTTCATATTGGCTAGCGCGGTCTGGACGGAGACGCCATCGTTGAGCCGCGCAATGGCGAAGAGATTGTGGCAGCTGCGACGCTTTTCACAGTTGTTGGGATCGTGCAGCGTAGTCCATAACTCGGCTCCGCCACGCGGGGCGAAGTGGAACTCGGGCGGCAATACGCCGATGACGGTGTAGGCGGCGTCATCGAGTGTCAGGGACTGGCCTAGGATGTCTTTTCTGCCGCCGAAGCGCTTCTGCCATGTGCTGTACGTAAGCACGGTGGTGCGGGGTGCGCTGGGGGTGTCGTCAGCTTCGCTGAAGACGCGTCCCAGGGCAGGAGTTACGCCGAGAGTGTGGAAGAACCCACCGGCCACACGACCAGCGGGAACGGGAATCACGCCGGATGGACTCTTCCAAAGATAACCGGCCCAACCCCAGGCGTCGAACGAGCTGAAGACTTTGTCGTCCTTCTTCCAGTCGAGATAGTCCTGGAAAGAGAGATTGCAGCGCGGGCAGAATTTGGCTGTTTCATAGACACCGACCAGGCGCGATGGATTTTGATAGGGAAGGGGCTTGATCAGGGCGGCGTCAACGAAGGAGAAGATGGAGACGCTCGCGGCGATGCCTAGGGTCAGCACCAGAATGGCGACCGTGGCGAAGCCGGAGTTCTTGTGAAGCTGGCGGAGGGTAAAACGGAGATCTTGCCAGACGCTCTCGATGCGAAATCCGACAACTTCGTGGCTCTTTTCCTTGAGCCGAGTTTCATTGCCGAACTCCCTTCTGGCAGCGGGATGCGCCGCTTCCGAAGACATGCCGTCGGATTGCATCTCCTGCTGCACCTGTTCGCGGTGGAAGGCCATTTCTTCATCTAATTCGCGGTTGAATTTTTCGCGGGTGAACAGGATGCGCAGCTTTCGAAAGAGAAGCGTGATGGCTTGCATGGCGAGTCCCTGCCTGTTTTCTTTTTTAAAGATACGGCTTGAGATGTAATTGTGTTCCGACGGTCTACGATCTCGTTCGTAGGTATAGATTATCTATGGATAGAATGTCAACGGAGGATTTGACGACTGCCAGCGATTAGCGGAAAAGATGGGGGACGAAGCGGCTGGTGTTGGTGGTGATGTAGCCGTCGGATTCGCGGATGCCAATGCCTGCTGGTTCGCCGTCGATGAGCCAACTTCCGAGGACTGCATGGGTTCTACCAGATGTGGCCAGGTCGGAGTATTTCTGATAGACAAACGCGTCTTCGGCGTGACTGCCTGAGGTGGATTCCATGGTGATGCCGCTGAGGGAGACGGTGACGTTTGCGCCTTCGCGTCCGAAGAAGGGCTTGCGGACATACGATCCGAGATCGCGAGGGCCGTCGAGGAATGCAGGAAGAAGCAATTCGTGGTTGGGAAAGAGCTCCCAAAGGATGGCGAGCAGGGCTTTGTTCGACCAGAGCATTTTCCAGATGGGCTCGATCCATTGCGTTTGCCGCATGGCGGCGAGGGCGTGCGGACCGAAGGCATCTTTGAGCAGCGTTTCCCATGGATAGAGTTTGAAGATGGTATGCATGGGCTGTTTGCCGAGGTCGACAAATTGATTGGCTGCGGCCTGCCAGCCGATGTCGTGCATTGCTATAGCTGCGCTGCGAAGACCCGCCTGATTTGCCGTGTCGCGTAGATATTCAATGGTGATGCGGTCTTCTTCTACCGGCTCATAGCCGAAGTAGACAGGCTGCTTGATGTAGGGGAGAAGATCGCGCCATTTCGCGATGAGCTTTTCGTGGATGGAGTTGAACTGATCGGTCTGTGGGAAGCAATCCTGCAGCCAGCACCATTGCGTGACTGAGGCTTCGACGAGGGATGTGGGTGTGTCCGCGTTGTATTCGAGCAGCTTGAGGTGATTGCCGTCATAGGCGAGGTCGATTCGCCCGTAGAGCGCGGGCGGCTCCTGTTCCCAGGTTTCGATGATGTGCGGGATGGCTTCGGGGGGAATGCACATCTCGGCAAAGCGGTTCTTTTCGACGATGTGATCGCCTGCGACGAGACAGAGGCGCTGGATTTCGCTGGTGGCTGCTTCGATTAGGTCTACTTCAGCAGAAGAAAGCTCCCAATATGCGGATTCGTCCCAGTAGGGACTGCCTCCCATCGAATGATAGGTGAGTCCGGTCTGCTCGACGCGCTTTTGCCAGTCAGGACGTGGCTGGGTAGTATGACGACGCATTATTCTCCTGCACCCTCGCCTCCGCCTCCACCCTCGCCTTCGCCGCCGGCGTGACCTAATCCGCCACGAGCGACGCCTTCTTCGCCGGAGACGACTTTTGCTCCAGCTTCCGGCTCCGCGCTGCCGCCGACAACCGTATCGCCGTCGTGGCCCCCGCTCGTCCCGCCATAGATGTAGTGATAGCCGCCGCCTCCACCGCTGGAATGCTGTCGGCAGTCGGGGTCAGGAACGATGCGGCCTTGCGCGTCCACGCAGTTCCGAACTTCTATCGGACGGTTATCGCAAGCGGTTGAGGAAAGTGCCAGGGCTGTGAGCAGGGTGAGAGAGACGTCTTTCGATCGGCGCATGACGAAGGTGACACGATGGTGCCTGAGACTCTCCCGGATTGCAAGATAAAGGTATTCCTGCCAAATATGCCTATCGCGACCAATACCGGAATGGGCACGGCGGACACACGGATCACTGGTGAATCGATCTACTGCTTCAGCAGGTTTTTGGCGATGAAGAGGGCGTTGGCAGGGCGTTCGGCGAGGCGGCGCATGAAATATGGATACCACTCGGTGCCGAAAGGGACGTAGACGCGCATGTTGAAGCCGTCGTGGACGAGGGATTTCTGCAGATCGCGGCGGACCCCGTAAAGCATCTGGAATTCAAAGGTTTTGGAGTCGATGCCGCGCTCGCGCACAAAGGCCTTCGTCGCCGCAATCATCTGTTCGTCGTGTGTGGCGATGCCGTGGTAGATGCCGCTGGTAAGCAGCTGTTGGGTCAGCTTGACGTAATTCGCGTCCACATCCTTCTTTTCCGGGAAGGCAAGGTTAGGCGGTTCCTGATAGGCGCCTTTGCAGAGGCGGATGCGGATACCGTCGCCGGTGAGCGTGCGGATATCCTCTTCGCTGCGATAGAGATAGGACTGTATGACGATGCCGACGTGACCGCGATTGCCGGGAATGGCGTGCAGACGGCGGACCATGTCGATGGTGGCTTGGGTGTATTCGCTGCCTTCCATATCGACGCGGAGAAATGTATTGGCGGCCACGGCGTGTTGAACAAGTTCGGCTACGATTTCCTCTGCCAGGCCTGGATCAAGATCCATGCCCATCTGCGTAAGCTTCACACTGACATTGGCGTTCAGGTTACGAGTCTGAATTGCATCAATCAGGCGGTGGTAAATGTCGGCGGAGTGGCGGGCCTCTTCGGGGGTCGAGACATTTTCGCCGAGACTATCGAGGGTGGAAGCGATGCCCGAGTGCTGCAGAGATTCGGCCGAGCAGAGGACTTCGTCGAGGGTCATCCCGGCGACGAAGCGAGAGGACATCTTGCGACCCATGGCAGACCGTTCAGAAAAGCTTCTAAGGGCTGCGTTGCGGGAAAGGGCAATAAAAGTAGAGCGCAGGATGGACATAACTTCCTTGAAAATGGGCGAACTTCCTATTTTCGCATAGTGGAGGGAGCGAGTTGGGGGTCCCACATTGGACCCGATTGAAGGGGTGCTTTTCGTGGGCTAGTGAATGTGAATATCTGTGCCGGTTTTATCTCTTTAGCTAACTACTTCACGGCTCGTTGCATCGAACGAAAGTAAGCCCAGAAAACTGGCCGGAGATGTGTTCTCCAGCTTTTACGAGAAATCATAGAAGTCAGCACCTGGACGGGAGAACCGTTGCCAGGCGCAGTGGAGAGATCATATGGTGAACAACTGCGCTAATCCTGAATGTGCCAAACCCCTTCACTATTTGCGGGAAGGCCGTATCTTTGTTTTCGATATGCAGGATTCCAAAACTGCTGGTACTGGTGCAAAGGGAAGTCGCCGTCTCGAACACTTTTGGTTGTGCGGCCCATGCTCCATCCAGTTTCAGGTAGAGCGTGACAAGGAAGCCGGCATTCGACTGGTGCCGCGCCGCCCGGTACGTATGCGGGTGGTTCCGGATTCGGTGCTGGAGCCGAAGACTCCTACAGCTTTGGCTTCCTGACGAGTCTAACCTCGGATTTGAAAAGCGCCCCATGCGGGCGCTTTTTATTTTGTGGCCGCTCTCAGTTTTTGGCCGTGGGCATTTCCTGAGACAGCTCCTTTACAGGCCTGTTGTAGACACCGGTCAGTGCATTCCAGCGGATAAAAACAATTTCTTCCAGCATCTTGAGTCCATCTCTCAGGTAGCTGATGCGACTACGTTCATCATGCCCCCACGTGACCGGTACCTCGCGGATAGAGTAGCCGCGTTTACGAGCGATGAAGAGGATCTCCGGATCGAAGCCCCATCGTTCGATGCGCTGGAATTGAAAGACGGCCTGGGCGGCCTGCCGTTTGAATGCCTTGAAGCCGCATTGCGTATCGGCAAAAGGCAGCCCCATGACCATCCTTGTAACGGCATTGAAGCAGCGGCCAAAAAACTGGCGGTAGAGAGGTTGCTGGATGGTTTGCCGTTTGCGTTCGAGCCAGCGTGAGCCGATAGCAATGTCCGCGCCCTTATGAATGGCGGAAAAGAGCAGCTCTGCTTCTTCCATGGGGGCGGAGAGATCGGCATCGGTAAACATGACGATTTCGCCCGCAGCCTGCAGCATGCCATTGCGCACGCTGTATCCCTTACCGCGATTGCGGGGATTATTGATCAGCCGCACGATGGGATTCCGGGCAGAAAACCCTTCGACGATGGTGGCAGTGTTGTCAGATGATCCGTCATTGACCACCAGAATCTCTGCATTCCAGCTAAAACTGTGAACGCAATCCAGCACACGCTCGAGTGTGCTTCCGATGCGGGCTTGCTCGTTGTATGCGGGAATAACGATGCTGTAATCGGGGCTCACTCTAGAGTAACCGTCGCTGCGTTGCCACACTTTCAACGTATCACACGCTCTTTCTTCGGGCAGCCTGCCCATGATCTCTCCTTCCAGGAAAAAGAGGGAGTTGGCGCTAAAGCAATTGCTAGAATTATCCGCATCGCTCAACCCCTAAGCATTTTGCCGTATCTTTTGCCGTATCCAAGGAGCACTGCATGCACCTTTTTCGCGTATCCGCTCTGACCGTTTCCCTTGCCATAACCCTTCATGCACGAGCACAAGTCCCTCCGACGACAATTCCACCATCTCCGACAACACAGGCACAGCATGGGGATGATAAAGCAACGCCGGCGCTTCCCGCGAGCGGACATACTCTGGACTCAGCAGATCTGGAGGCTTTCTTCGACGGCATCATTCCCCTGCAACTAGAACGATCCGATATTGCGGGAGCAGTCGTGCTGGTGAAGAAAGATGGACAGGTGTTGCTGCAAAAGGGATACGGCTATGCCGATGAGAAGAAAAAGAAGCCGGTCGATCCCAATACAACAATCTTCCGCCTGGCATCGATTTCAAAGCTGTTTACGTGGGTTTCAGTGATGCAGCTTGAAGAGCAAGGCAAACTCGACATCGATGCGGATGTGAACTGGTATCTCGATTTTCAGATACGGCCTGCGTTTGACAAGCCAATCACCCTGCGCAACCTGATGACGCACACAGGCGGATTCGAAGAGGAGAACCGCGACATCATTATTACCAATCCGAAGCAGCCCGTTACTCTGCGAGAGTTTCTCATAGAAAACCAGCCGAAGAGGCTGTTTGCTCCCGGAACAGTTCCTGCTTATTCAAATTATGGCGTAGGCCTCGCCAGCTATATTGTTCAACGCGTCAGCGGGGAACCATTCGAGCAATACGTGGAAGAGCATATCTTTGTGCCGCTTGATATGACGCACTCGACATTTTTTCAGCCTCCGCCGAAAGCTCTTGTTGCGTCGCCTTCGGAGGGATATCGCGAAGACACCGAGAAGCCGGCAGTGGGTTTTGAAATCTTCAACCCCGTTGGAGCAGGAGGACTTTCTTCGACCGCTTCCGATATGGGCAGATTCGGGCAGGCACTGCTGAATGGAGGCGAGCTGGACGGGAAACGCATTCTCAAGCCGGAGACGCTGACGGCAATGTGGACGCCGCAGTTCCGGGTAAGCGACAAGATGCCTCCCATCGGCATGGGCTTTTATCAGGTATGGCGTAATGATCTGCGCTGGATCGGCCACGAAGGCGATCTGATTGCATTTCACAGCCTCTTCTTCGTAGAACCGACGCAGAAACTGGTCCTGTTCGTCTCCTATAACTCGGCTGGAGCGGGAGATAAGCCGAGGCCTGAGATCATCGAGATGTTTACGGATCGCTATTTTCCCCGCGAGGAGCGGCAGGTCTTCGCAACTCTTTCCCGCGACGAGCTCAATGCAATGGCGGGAACGTATCAAAGCACGCGGAGAGCAGACAGCACGAGGCTCAAACTTGGAGACCTGTTCGAGCAACGGGACATAACCATCGATAAGGATGGAATTCTGCGTGTTGAGGGCATAAAAGATCTGCGCGGACATACGATCAAGTGGAAACCGATCGACAAAGATTTGTGGCAAGAAGTGGATGGCCAGCGGCGATTGTTTGCTGTTCGCGATGAAGAGGGAAAAGTCGTTCGAGTTGCATACGATTTCCCAGGTACGCAGGGGCAGCGGGTGCCATGGTATGAGAACGGCAAATTCTTGCTGTGTACGGTCGGAGCCAGTCTGGTAGTGCTCGCGTTCGTGGTGCTTGCCTCGCTCATGCGCCTTGGCAAAAGACTCTTTTTGCGGAAGCGCCCACGACCCGCACCGCAGACCGGAACGCAGTGGCTGCCCTGGGTTTCCCGTGCCGCTGCGTGGGTCTGGGTTGTGCTGCTGTCGACTATATTCACCTTCTTTGCGGTGGCGGGCGACGATCTGATGCCTCCTACACCGGCGTGGGATAAATACTTCTATTTGATGAATGTTGTCACCGCTCTCGCCATCCTGTTGAGTGTGTTTGCCATCATCTCGGGAATTCGCGTCTGGAAACGCGCAGAGATGAGAAAAATTACAAAGGCGAAATTCTCGCTGGTGGCTTTGGCTTGCGCGATCCTATGCTGGTTTGCTATCCACTGGCATGTGATCGGACAGGTGAAACGAATCTAAAGCGGGGAGGGAACGCGAATCGCATCAAAACGCGACGACGGTTGGCATGCCAAGGCTGTCCGCAAGTGCTACACTCGCCGCTATGGCAGAAGAAAAGCGCCGTTCGGCATCGTTTTGGGTATTGATCGGCGGCGGACTTTTTGTGGTGTTCGTCGCCGTGGTTGGTCTGCTTGGTTATGTTGCCGTGCAGGTGATTGGCGGTAGCGCAAATTTCGGCAACAGCATCGGTGTGATCGATGTCGATGGCGTCATTCTCGCTGCAGATAAAACCGTCGATCAACTGCGCACCTTCGATCAGGATGACTCGATCAAGGCAATCATCCTGCACATCGACTCTCCCGGCGGAGGAGCTGCCGCATCGCAGGAAATCTACAATGAAGTTCGTCGGATCCGCGATGAAAAGAAGAAACCGATCGTCGCGTCGATTCAAAGTGTGGGCGCCAGCGGCGCCTACTACATCGCTTCTGGCGCCAATAGAATCTATGCGAACGATGCGAGCATTGTCGGCTCGATCGGTGTCATTATGGAGTGGACCAATTACGGCGATCTGTTGAAATGGGCCAAGTTGAGGCCGGAAGTTCTGAAGGCCGGATCGCTTAAGGATGCCGGTTCGCCGACGCGCGAGATGACGCCGGAGGAACGAGCCTATTTTCAAGGCCTGGTAGACAATATGCACACCCAGTTCATCCGCGATGTAGCCGCCGGACGCAGCATGGGCACAAATGTGTTGACTCCTTTGGCAACAGGACAGGTCTGGACAGGGCAGCAGGCTCTCTCCCTGCACCTGATTGATAAACAAGGGGGTTTTCGAGATGCATTGCTTGAGACGGCACGTCAGGTGGGGATCTCCGGAGAGCCAAATGTAGTGAAACCCCCGAAAAAAAGACGATCTTTGCTGGATTTAGTGACCTCAGACGCGGACGATTTATGGCCAAATCCGGAACAGTTGCTGGAAAAACATGCCGGGTTCTATTTTCTTTGGAGATAAAGGTTAAATTTGTTGCATCTATTATGTTTAACAAGCGTAACCTAGTTCTGGAGCTAAACTTGCCATGACCAAAGCAGACTTGGTGGAGGAAGTGACCCAACTCGGCGACCTGACGCGGCGCGATGGAGAAGTGATCGTGGATACTATTTTCGATTCCGTCATCCACGCGCTCAAAACAGGCGACAAAATAGAGATTCGCGGTTTCGGCAGCTTTCGCATCCGGCAGCGTAAGCCGCGGATCGGCCGTAATCCCAAGACCGGCGCCAAGGTTGAAGTTCCGGCCAAACGCGTTCCTTACTTCAAGCCCAGCAAAGAATTACGAGACTTGGTAAATCCTAAGGAGACGCCGCCGGCGGATTCCCATCCAACCTCCAGCCCGGAGCAGCATTCGGCCTGATGGTTTCAACCCACATACCACTACTCAGAAGAGGCATGGACGATCTCCATGCCTCTTTTATGCGCGTATGCCAATGACGGAGAGGCTACGGCCAGTGAAACCGTGGTCCGCGCGATGCGAGAAGTAACGATCGGTAAAACAGCTGGTGCAGTCGCCCAGAACGTAGATGCTTTCCGCGCGAAGACCTGCATCGATCAGTTGACGGCGGTTAGCCTCTACCAGATCGAGATGCAGACTCGGGCCAATGTTACTGTGCCCTGGTGCTCGGGCCGTAAGAAACAGCATTGGGTACTTTTCCTTGATGGGGTCCGAGTTGAAAACTTCATAGAATAAGTCCGATGCGTACGTAAACTGCGATTCAAATTCCGTCCGCACTTCTTCGCCGACGGCGTAACAACATGGGCCGATTCCGGGACCTACAGCCGCAATCAAATCGTCGGGACGGCTGCCGAATTCCAACCGCATGCGTCCCACTCCGTGCTCGACAATGCGCTTGAGCGTCCCGCGCCAGCCGGCGTGGAATGCAGCTACAGCCCGCTTCCTGCGATCGGCGATGAGGACCGGAATGCAGTCCGCAGTCTGGATGCCGAGAAGTAGGCCGCGCTCATCGGTCATCATGCCGTCGGCTTTGCTGCGTGCTTCATCACCGGCGTCTGCTTTGCCCACGACCTTCGTGATCGATGAGTGAATCTGCTTTAACGTGACCAGCGAAGGAATCGTCTTTGTTCCCTGTGCAATAGCAGTCACAAAGAGCTTCCGATTGGCAAGCACAGTCTCGCGGGTGTCAGATGCTGTGAACCCCAAATTCAGCTCACCGGCACGCTGATTCGGGCGATACACTGACGTCTTGCCTCCGGTACGAGTGCTGAAGCCATGCATCAACCACGGCAGTTCCAACCAGCCAGGGACTTGTATGACTTCAACCTGCGTTTTTGCGACTCGGCGTTGCTTTTGTCGTAGTGGCACAGGCCGCTCTGGCTCGCGTTCGCGGTTGCGGGTATGCAGACGATCCTTCGTACGCGTACGTCCAGCACTCGATAGTACGTCGTTCAGCTTTTCGAAGGAGGAACGGCTTTCTGAAGAATATGACATGCCCTTACATTTTAGCGGCGGAGAATGGCAGAAAGCATGAGGGCCCGCTTTCCAGCGGGCCCGCTTCAGAGGCAGTAAGGAAGGGAAGCCAAAGGGTAGTGTGACCGAGGGTCTGCAAAAGCAGACGATTCAAGAGTGATACTCGATAAAGGTGAGTTACTAAATTGAAGTTGCCTCTAGTGTTGAGAATAGGAATGCAGGGTTTCCTGCTAGAGTTGCCTCTTGCCTCGTTAAATTTTCAAATAGAAAACATAAAGTTAAGTTATTTAGAAACAATGAATTAACTGATGGTAACTACAGAATATGTATCTTAAGTCTACATACCGTTGGATAAAAAAATGTACCGAAGAGCGGCGCTCGAATGCACAAATTTACGTGGATGAAATATCACCCGTTTCGGTGTGAGGTCACTAAAAGCATTTGGCAAAATGAAACGCCGCGACTTTAAGGTCGCGGCGCTTTTCGTTGAAGTTGACTTTTGCTGCTTAGACCAACGCTTCAGTCCTGACTCCTACCTTGTCAAACCAGGAGTGCGCCGCCTTAAGAGCGTTGTTGACATTCTCGATGTTCTTGACGCCTTCGGTATTGAGCCAATCTTCGAAAGCTTTTGCGCCCTGCTTGGCGTAGACGGCGATGCCGTCTTTCCAGGTAGCGCGGCCGCAGAGTACGCCGTTGAAGCTGGTTCCGCTTTCCGCAGCCAGTTCCAGCGTTTCAATAAAGACCGGGTTCGAAACGCCAGCCGAAAGATAGATGAACGGCTTGTGCGTCGAAGAAGCGGCCGTGCGGAAGTGCTCCAAAGCTTCGGCGCGAGTGTAAGCCTGCTCGCCCTTGAATGCCTTGGTACCTGCGACAAATTCCATCTGGATGGGCACTTCGACTTTCAGAACATCAACGCCGTAACGCTCCTTGCCGAACTCTTCCATCGATCCGGTCACAACATCAGGCTTGCGCTTGGCGTAACCGATACCCTTTTCGTCTTCACCGTGCACGTCGTAGCCTACGGTCTCAAGAAAGAAAGGAATGTCATGCGCAATGCACTCGTCGCCGATGCGCTCGACCCACGCATGCTTATGGTCGTTGATGGCGGACTTTTCGAATGGGGTGTAGTAGAGCAGAATCTTGATGCAGTCCGCGCCAGCTTCTTTCAGGCGGCGCACCGACCATACGTCGAGCAGATCGGGCAGACGTCCCGGCAGTGCCGCGTCGTAGCCGGTCTTTTCATAGGCAAGCAGCAGGCCTTTGCCATTGCGCTTCTTCGAAGCGGGAAGGCCGAATTCGGGGTCGAGCAAGATCGCCGAGGCATGCTTGGTAAGGACTTCGGTGACGAGAATCTTGAACTCTTCAAGCGCCGAATCGGGTAGATCGGCAACACCTTTTTCCTTAGCCAGCGATTTCTTCAGCGAGCCGCGCTGGTCCATGGCGGCTGCGGCGATGACACCGCGTTTGTCCGAGACTGCTTTCAGTCCGGCAAGTTTTCCGGGGGTGAGATTCGTCGACATCGTAATTCTCCTGCTCTTTCGGTTCTGTATCGGATCGATTTAGGTTACGGAAGTTTTGAAATTGAGTTTCACGAATGATTTTAACCCAGCAAGCAACATTCAGGGCGCAGGGGCGCAGTTTCCCGATCGTAGCGAATTAGGACGCGCGGGCTGTCCCTTGCTTTTGCATCTCAAAATCAATGCGGGTGGATCGTTGGATCCGGATGTAAATTATCAAGCACATGGTTACTGTGAAAGGTGCGGCCTGGAGATCCGGAGACCCACCGAGCCGTAGGGTCGTCGCATGAGGCCATGGTGAGAGTGTTATGAGTGACGGGCGTGCGAAAGTCCATACTGCTTCGGACGGCGGCGTCTCCGGAAAGCACGACGCGGTTGCTCCTTTGCAGTTCAATGTCGCTCCTTCCACTTCCGACGAATTGAATACCGTGCATCTGCGGCTCACTCCGGTCGCTTGCTGGCGTGTGGATGATATTCGATTTGCCTTTGATTCTTCCTTCGTCGATGCCGACCCCTCTGATCCTAAGAATCCAAACGATATTCGGGTCGAGTTGGCACACCTCATAACGCTGCTCAAGGATTATCCGGATTGCCCGCTCTCTGTTTTTGGTCACGCGGATCCGGTCGGCACAGATGACTACAACAAGCAACTCAGCGGACGACGGGCCATGGCAATATACAGCCTTATCGTCGCCCATGGAGACACTGCAAAGGCCGTAAGTCTGTGGCAGCAAATATCCAGCACCGAAAATTGGGGGGACAACCAGCATCAGAAAATGCAGAGCTTCACGGGACTGCCAGCCGGCACGCCAAACAGCGACTTAATCAAGGCATATCTACAGAAACTGTGCCCGAACGAACTCGTCCTCAATAAGACCGATTTTCTTGCGCAAGGGGCTGATTCCGCCGGCAAGGGAGATTACCAGGGTTGTAGCGAGTTCAATCCGCTCCTGATCTTCTCCCAGGAAAAGCAGGCGCAATTTGACCAGGCAAAACAGCAAAACGATGCAGCTGGCATCGCCGAGCGCAACGAGGAAAATGCGATCAATCGTCGCGTGATGGTTCTTTTGTTTCGCGTGGGCAGCAAGGTCGATCCCCAAAAGTGGCCCTGCCCAAGCGCACTAGGAGACAAATCGGGCTGCATCAAGCGATTCTGGTCTGACGGTGAGACAAGGCGCAGCACACATCTGCCTGGCGTAGACAGGAAATTCACCGACACGTACGACACCTTCGCCTGCAGGTTTTACCAGCGGATTTCCATTTCGAGTCCCTGTGAATCCATTCCGTTGCACCCATTCCGTTATGGAATCGAATTCGGAACGCACATGCCGTGGACCGATGACGCTGTGATGCGCATCGTAAGCGAGGATGGTTCGCAGGAAAGAGTCTTCACCAAGAGCGATGGTGTTGTGAGCGGAATCCACCGCGTCTTCACCTTTGCCGATTATCGTAAACACGTCCGGTATTTCGCTGAGATCCGCGATAAGAGACACGTGGTCGGCCTCTTTGGACTGGTTGAGCTTTACCGCATCGTGGACCCGAACGATCCTTTGCATATCCTGCCGCCGCCTGCCGTGCAGCCTGTAGACCCGGGCCCCGTTCCACCCGATCCGGAACCATCTGAACTGCAGGGTCACAGCGAAGGGGTCGATCCGGAGAATGTGGAAGCTGCAGCCGATCCACCCCATATACCGGCTATTTCAACCGATGCTTAGGAAGGACTCCGCGCAGAATGACCCTTTTTCTGATCGTACATGTATTGGACTCGACGTATTCGCCGCTGGACAACGCCAAAGTGGAAGCGACTTTCGATGGTGTACAGCTTGGGGTATCGCTCGCCGGTCTCGGCGCTTTCGAAACCCCATTTCCGGGGGACAACAACAGTGTGGTCGTCAAAGTTACCCTGGACGGATTTTTTCCCGTTGAGCAGACGCTAAAAGTTGTTAAGTCGCAAAAACCAACCTTCGTCTTCGATGGAGATCAAAAGGTTGAAATGCGTAATCTTGACAGCCACTCGCGCGACGGCGGGGGCTTCAATCTGGAAGTGTTCGTTGTCCTGCTGCACATCAGAGACGCGCTCGGTAAGGTGAATGGCGTGAACCTATCAGGTTCGATCAATCTCACGCCCGGCCCTTTGAAGATATCTAAGGTATCGACGCCTATCCTGAATGCCGACCCGGACATTTTTCTTAACGTAACGACGGTGCCCGTTACACCAGGTGGCAAACTGTTTTTCGTTGAACGAAGCACTACGCCGCGTTTGATAGCGATCTATGTATCGAACGAGATCATCGAAACCATCAAAAAACAGGAGGAGGATAAATCTCCGATTACCCTTCCATATCACCTCTTCTTCAGTCCAAACATCCCGGTCAATCCGCCTGACGATCCGACTGCCTTTCACGGAGACTATCCGTTCAGCAAGGACTACGTGCTGCTGGTGTCCCGATATCTGCTGCAGCCATTCGTCAGCCCGACCGGTGTCGTCACCACGATGGGAAAAGCGCTCGTTCACCAGCTAGAGGCGAGCGCAAAGCCGGCCATCCTGATCTTTCCAGTCGGAGGACTCCACGTGGAAATGGGTGACTTGCCCACGAAGGCCAACCTGCACCGGCTCCTGCACGAGGTGAATTACTGGCTGCAGCGCACCGTAGGGGTCAAGTATCCGCTGATTGCGCAGCCTGTAGGTCACTTGGCTCTTTCCGGATTCAGCTCGGGGATCCGTCGCATAGCGCAGACATTTGCTGCTACCGGGAAGGACGATATTTTTTACAATACCGTTCTGAAAGAGGTCTATTCGTTTGATGGCGCCTTTGTAGGGCCAAGCGGCAAGGCCGAGACTGCAGATTTTTGTAACAAACTCACGGCCTGGTTTCGCGCAGGCGCTGACTCGCGCGTGATTCGCGTATACACGCAGAGTGCGGATTGGCTAAAGAATCTAAAGGCAACGGTTGGAGGAACACCTGTCCCGGCGCACGACGGTGGGCAGGAACTGGAGGGATCGAACGGCACGGTATTGCTCGTGCCCACAGCCTTCTGGCGCGCGTTCCTTGATTTTGTAAACCCGGGCCTTGAAAAAATAATCGAGGCGCTGGTCAGAGCTCAAATGCTCAAGCGAAAAGAAGACCTGAAGCAGCTTCCTGGAAATATAACCAAACAATACAATGCCATCGGGCATCAACTGATCCCTGCGCGCTTCTTCGAGCACGCTGCGGAGAACAGAAAATTTTGAAGTGAGTCAGGTCTAATCGATCAACATTTCTCAGAGCTGGTTTCGGCGACTCTGCTGTGATAGTCAGTTGTTAATCTATCCATGCAAACCAGATGCGTGATGTCAGTTGACTTGCGGCTTTAAATGTCCTCTCACCTTGCTTCTTTCAGCACTGCCCTCTGAGCATCGAGCAACTGCCCAATACCGCGCTCGGCGTAATCCATCATCTCCAGCATGCGGCTGCGTGCGAAGGGCGTGCGCTCGGCGGTGGCTTGCACTTCGACGATGCCGCCGTCTTCTGTCATGACGACATTCATATCGACTTCGGCCTGAGAGTCCTCTTCATAGGCAAGGTCGAGCAGCACGATATCTTCCACAACGCCGACACTGGTGGCAGCGACCAGTTGCTTCAGCGGAGATTTCGTTAGCGCTCCGGTGGCGACCATGCGGTTCAATGCGATACCGAGAGCGGCGCAGGCCCCCGTGATGGCTGCAGTGCGGGTGCCTCCGTCGGCCTGAAGCACGTCGCAGTCGAGGATGATGGTGTGTTCGCCCAGTTCCTTCATATCGACAACCGCACGCAGGGAGCGCCCGATGAGACGTTGAATCTCGTGGGTGCGGCCCCCGATCTTACCGCGTTCCGATTCGCGAGCGGTGCGGGTGAGCGTGGCGCGGGGAAGCATGCCGTACTCGGCAGTGACCCAGCCGCGGCCACTGTTGCGCAGCCACGAAGGAACTCCCGATTCGATGGTGGCGTTGCAGAGCACCCGGGTATTTCCAAGTTCTATAAGGACGGAACCTTCCGCGACGGCGACATAGTGAGGAGTCAGGCGCACGGTGCGCAGGGCGTCGGCCGCACGGTCGGCGGAACGAAAGAAAGTTTTCGACGAATTTGGCATCGCTTCATTGTATGCAAGCTGAAACGGCCGGGCATTCTCTCGCTGAAATGAACTTGGAAATGAATCTGGATTGCTGTGAGGACCAATTTGGGAATTGATTGAAATGAGTTCCAAATCGGTATCTGGCGTAAACAGCAGAAACTAAAGCACATTCGTCACCTTCTGCAGTTGATTGTTCGGTTTCGGAAAAGAAGCATTCCACCGTGTATGGATGATCGGCTGATATGCTCCAAGGTTAACTATCATCGAATCAATGGTTTCCCATCTTTATGACACTTTGGCATGCAACGTGTATTAGGAACAGGGCAACAACATTTTGTTGCAACGAGGAATTTCACATGTCGACACTCGCGAAAGCTCCGCTCCGCCGTTCGCCTGCGCGCTTTATTCCTTTTGTGCAGAAAACATTCGGGAAGGGGAAGCGGGGAGCGGGAAAAAATTCTCAGAATCAGGAGCCGCTTGCCGCAATTGCGCATGATGCCCGCAATGTCGTTGCCGCTTTGCGGCTTTATTGCGATCTGCTCGCCGAGCCGGGAGTGCTTTCCGAAGGGCATGAGCACTTCGCCGCAGAGTTGCAGGCAGTTGCAGCCGCAAGCTCTGGACTTGTAGAACACCTGGCCGCGCTCAGCATGGAGCTGCGTGTGGAAGCTCAAGCGTCTTCTCTGAAAGCGATCTCGCTGGAGAAGACATACGGACCTGTACCTCAGATTGACGATCTGGCTGCGGCAGTGCGTCGGCTGGAAGGACCGCTGGCGACGATGGCTGGAGCGAAAATCGACCTTCACGTGGAAGCTCTGCCGTGTCCGGGACGTGTCCGGCTGTCGGAGGAAGACCTTACTCGCATCCTCCTCAACCTTACGCGCAATGCCGCCGAAGCCATGCCGCAGGGTGGGCGTATCCGCATCACCCTGCAGCAGGGCGACGGCGGCAATTTTCTTGAGCGCCGCAGATCATCCTTGCAATTCTCTCGCACCGTGCTTCTTTGCGTGCAGGACTCCGGCCCGGGCATTCCGGATGACCAGATGGAGCATCTTTTTGAAGCTGGGTTTACGACGAGAGGACCGGGTGCGGGCGATTTATCGGGTACGCATCGCGGTCTTGGATTGAGCATCGTGCATCGGCTGGCCGAGGCTGCGGGGGGCTGCGTACGCGCTATTTCCGCACCCGGTAGAGGGGCGCGTTTCGAGGTGGAGTTACCTCTGATTTATCGCACACGTGCCAAAAGCGGCTTTTGTGCTGACTTTCCGGAAAGGGCGAACATAGAATGCTAACCACTGCTCCACTTATGAATATTTCTGCCTCCCCGCAAACGGGAGAACACCCGGCCCGTATGAGTGTTCTTGTTGTGGACGAAGACGCTGCGGTGCGTGACGCCTGCTGCGAAATCGCCCGGAAGCACGGCTTTCTCCCGCACGGCGTTCCCGGTGTAATCGCGGCCCGAGAACTGCTGCGTGGCAACAGCATCGATATCGTGCTGCTTGACTTGAAGGGACCGGGCACACCGGGCCTCGAACTGCTCGACGAAGTGAAGACGCTCCATCCTGAGACCGCGATTGTTGTGATGACGGCGTATGCAACCGTCACCTCAGCGGTCGAAGCAATGCGTACAGGTGCGACCGACTATCTGACCAAGCCCTTTGCCCTTGACGAGTTGGCAACCGTGCTGGAGCGCGCATCTGAGCGGCGTACGCTCGACCTGGCCAGCCGCCGGTTGCGCGAGAAGTTGCGCACGCAGCAGGGGCTGGGCAACATCATTGGGCGCAGCGCGGAGATGGACAAGATCTACCGCATTCTGTCGAAGGTTGCATTCACGGCACACCCTGTACTGATATTGGGCGAGAGCGGTACGGGTAAGGAGTTAATCGCGCGTTCGATTCATGTCAATGGTTCGAACGCTGCCAAGCCATTCATTCCGGTCGATTGCAGTTCGCTGGTGCCGACGCTGGTAGAAAGCGAGCTTTTCGGTTACGTCAAAGGTGCCTTCACAGGCGCGAACCGCTCGAAGGATGGGCTGCTGGTGTCAGCCGAAGGTGGGACCGTCTTCCTTGATGAAATCGGCGAGTTGCCGCTCGATCTGCAGGCCAAGTTGCTGCGGGCGCTCCAGGAGAAAGAGGTGCGACCCGTGGGCGCAACACATCGCGTGCCGATTCATGTGCGCGTTCTTGCGGCCACCAATCGCAATTTAACCGAAATGGTCGAACAGGGTCGCTTCCGTAAAGATCTCTACTATCGTTTGAATGTCGTCAATTTGCGGCTACCCGCGCTACGGCAGCGGCGAGAAGATATTCCGCTGCTGATTGCGCATTTTCTTGAGCGCAAGAACCGCGAATACGGCAAGAACTTTCGTGTGAGCGACGAAATGCTGCGTGTGCTGATGGATTATGAGTGGCCGGGCAATGTGCGCGAACTGGAGCATACACTCGACCGAGCCTGCGCCTATTGCTCAGGTACGGTTTTGCAGTTGGGTGATTCCTCGTCCCCGATCATTGAATACTACTCAAACACCCGGCCAAAGATCGCTACGCCCTCGCTGCCAAATGACACGTCGCTTGCCGCGCCATCGATAACCTCGTTGGCGCAACTTGAGAAGCAGGCGATTCTCGCAGCCCTCAGCCATCTCCAGGGCGACAAGCTTGCTGCGGCAAAGCTGCTGGGCATCGGCAAGACCACAATGTACCGCAAGCTCAAAGAATATGGGCTGGGCGAGGCTTAGCCTTCTCCACAAATCCTATGTAATTTTTAGTGCCATCGCACATAACCGCAGCGAGGAGATTTCTATGCAAAGCCTGTTGATGATCACTTCGATTCTTGGTGTGGAGAATTGCGCGGCTGTTCTGGCCACCCAGCTTGGGTTTACGGTTGAAATAGTCGCGAGCCGCAAAGAAGGGCTGGCCCGGCTCCGGCGCTATGAATACACAATTGTTGTCGTGGATGATGCGTTGGTGGAGTCCGATCCAGAAGGTGCAGAACTGCTTTGGAAGCATGCAGGACTGGCCGTTCCCATGCAGATTAACTTCGCGATCTCCGGAACGGCTCGTCTGGTACGCGAGGTGCGCGCCGTGCTCGCCCGTCGTGAACAGGAACAGGCGCTTGCCATGCGCGCCGCTGCAGTTGCGGTCGAAAGCGAGCTGCGCGACACGGTCACCGGGCTGATTCTGCATTCGCAGCTGGCATTGTCCGAGCCTGCGCTTTCTCCGGAGCTGTCGGCGAAGCTGAAGACGGTGGCGGAATTGGCGGGAAGTCTGCGGCAGCGGCTGGGATATAGCACGCCAGCGGCGACCAATTAGGCAGGGCATTTCCATAAGGGAAAGAATCTGTCTTTTACTTCCGGCAGCCCTCGATGTAGGCGAGGGCTGCCGGAAGTCGAGAACAAGTAGGTCCTTCGACTGCGCTCCCTTTGGTCGCTTCGCTCAGGATGACAAACTCATTTTTGGGAGATCGAACGCTGCCCAGGAAATAATTCTGGTCCTCCGGAATCCGTCAATCTGCGACCGCTCTAGGTCGATGTCAGCTAGTGAATGGTCTTCATCTTCCGCTGCATGTAGTCCATCAGAAGGTATTCACCAAGGTTGTGCGGTGTAGTGAAGTAAGCCTTGCCGCGGCACATTTGCGTGACGCGCTGTACAAATTGAACGAGGCCGAAGTCCGACGCGAGCATGAAGGTGTTGATCATGATGCCCTTGCGCTTGCAATGCGAGACTTCCTCGAGCGTCTCACCGACGACGAGCGGGTCAAGACCGAAGGCGTTCTTATAGATGCGCCCATCAGGAAGCGTGAGCGCCGAGGGTTTGCCATCGGTGATCATCACAATCTGCTTCATGTCCTTCTTCTGCCGCTCGAGAACGCGCTGAGCCACGCGCAGGCCCTCGCGCGTGTTGGTGTAGTAGGGGCCGACTTTTACGCGCGCCAGCTGCGAGACAGGCATCTCTTCGGCTGAATCGTGGAAGAGCACCAGCGATAGGGAATCGCCTGGATACTGCGTGCGGATGAGATGCGACAGGGCCATGGCGACGCGTTTTGCTGGGGTGAAGCGGTCTTCACCATAGAGAATCATCGAATGCGAGCAGTCGAGCATGACGACGGTGGCACATGAGCTTTGGTATTCGCACTGATGTACATGCAGGTCGCTGTATTCCATGTTGAGTGGCAGCGAAATGCCTTCGCGCGCGATGGCGGAGCTTAACGTCGCCACAGTGTCGAGATTGAGCGTGTCGCCGAACACATAGGGTCGCGATGCGCCGCTGGCTTCAATGCCGGTGGCCCAGTGACGCGTATCATGGCGTCCATAGCTTGATTTGCCGAGCGAGCCGAGAAGGTCGCGCAGGGTCTTAAAGCCGAGGAAGTCGAGGCTCTTGTCGGTGACTTCGAAGCGTACCTGGGAATCGTTTTGCGGACCTTCGTTCTCGCCGACCTTTCCTGAGGTCAGCGAGGTTTGCGAGGTGTCCTGCGGACGGTCGATCGAGATGTAATTCTCCTGCTCCATGCGCTGGATCAGTTGTTCGATCAATTCATCCATCTTGCCTTCTGTAGTCATCTCGTCGAGTTGCTGCTGCATGCGTTCGTCGAACAGCTCACCGGATTCGAGCGCTCGCTTGAGGGCGTCACGCAGGGCGTCCATGGTGTGGTCGAGGTCGCTGAACTCCATCCAGGGATTCTGGAAACCGGAGTCGAGCAGGTAATCGGAGAGCGCATTGAGAAGATCTTCCATGCTCATCTCGCCGGCCAGACCACCCTCATACTTGGTGTAACGCACACGCTTCATGGAGTTAGTGTGCGCTTGTTTGCCATGCGGGGCAAACGGACAGGAAAGGACACTGGCAGATGGCTACGATGCATGCGGCATCTGCTTGATGAGGGACCATGTTCGGCATTGTGCAATTGGGGTACCCTCCCCTCCTTTTTCTCAATCCCTTTATTTTTCAATAGTTTAACGGGGGATCATCCCCGGCTATCTTGCTGATTTGATTAGGGTTAGGTTGGTTCTAGTGTTTTCAATCACTTAGCGGGGGATCTGGTTGGCTCTTTCGGAATTCCGCGCACGAAAGAATGGGATGTCTATGGCAGAGTTCGTGCCAAACAAGGAAAAGCCCGCGGTTGGGCGGGCTTGTTTTTCTCTCTATTTAGTTTAACAATTCTGGTGGTAATACTGTGCCAAAGTCTCTTCGTTTTTCCTCTTTTGAATGTGTGGGTTATAGAATTTTTTTGCCTGATGGGCTTGACATGGAAATGAGTGCCTTGGTTTTTCGATTCGTTCAGCCCTCAGTGAATCCCATCTCTCAAAATCGAGACATGGGGCGCCCGGCGACTCATGTCGAAGAGGCGGCTTAGCAAGACGCAGCAATAAGAGGAAATCGATATGAAAGGGCTTAAAACAAAAAAGGAATTGTCATCAGAACTACGCGAAGAACTACTCAGAGCATTGCAAGCCCGCTTTGAGAAGAATATGAACCGCCATGAAGCTCTCGAATGGGCGAAGGTAAAAGCAAAACTGGATGCTGATCCCGAAAAACTGTGGTCACTCAGCGAAATGGAAAGAACCGGCGGTGAACCGGATGTTGTTGGTCATGATAAAAAGACAGGCGAATACATCTTTTTTGATTGTTCACCGGAAAGTCCTAAAGGCCGCAGAAGTTTTTGCTACGACCGCGAGGCACTGGATTCCAGGAAAGCAGATAAACCGGCAAATAGCGCGATTGATATGGCAGCGGCCATGGGCATTGAGCTTTTGACGGAAGAACAATATCGAGAGCTACAGAAGCTTGGAAATTTCGATACGAAGACGTCGAGCTGGGTGAAAACACCCGCTGACATGCGAGAACTCGGCGGCGCACTCTTTGCTGATCGCCGCTTCGGCCGTGTCTTTATGTATCACAACGATGCGGAGTCTTACTATGATGTCAGGGCGTTCCGTGGCTCGCTAAGGGTCTAGGGTCTGTGCCGGCGACCCGGAAACCGCATTCATCAACACGAGCGAAAAGAAAGATGGAGTGACGCGGCAGTGCCCGCGAATGTGACAAGAGGAGAGAACCGATGAAGATCAAACTGACGAGCGTGTCCGTCGACGACCAGGAGAAGGCACTGCGCTTCTATACCGAAGTGCTGGGCTTCGTAAAGAAGGCCGACTTCAGCCAGGGACCATTTCGCTGGCTCACCGTAGCCTCGCCAGAGGACCCAGACGGCACCGAGCTGCAGCTGGCACTCAATGACAACCCGGCGGCCAAAGCCTACCAGCAGGCCTTGTTCCAGCAGAACCAGCCCGCGGCCATGTTCTTCACCGACGACCTGCAGGCCGATTACGAGCGCATGAAAACACACGGCGCCGAATTTACCATGCCGCCAACCGACGTTACAGCCTCCAAGATCGCCAGGCTGAACGACACCTGCGGCAATCTCATTCAGGTAACGCAGCTGATGTGGTAAGCAGGCGGCGTTGGAGGTCGCTGAGCAGGGACACTCTCTGATTTGTGTCGGCTGAGTCTTTTAGCCCAGGCATGAAATCCGGGGCAATGCATGGTATTTAGGCCGCCAGAAATCGAGAGGCACTTGTCCGGATAGCCGAATTTTCGGCCAAGTGACGAGAGGGGCGTTTCACAGGAACTGATCGTGCTCGCGTAGCACGAGAAAGGGTATGAGGGATTGACTCATAGAGCAGGCGACACATATCGAAAGACGGGCATGATGAAGCTTCTCCTCACTTCCTCTGGCATCAGTAACCCAAGTATTCATGGTGCTCTGGTCGATCTCCTGGGCAAACCGATCGCCGAGTCCAACGCGCTCTTCATTCCTACAGGGATCTATCCCTTTCTCCGCGGTGCTGGTATGGCATACCAGGCGATCTGCGGCAAAGTTGAATCCCCCTTGTGCGAATTGGGCTGGAAGTCGTTGGGTGTGCTGGAGCTCACCGCGCTGCCCAGCATCGACAAAAAGAACTGGGTCTCGTCGATCGAGGAGACTGACGCTCTGCTGGTTTGGGGCGGCGATCCGCTTTACCTGAGCTATTGGATGAGCCAGTCCGGACTGACAGAGCTCTTGCTATCATTGCAGCGAGATTTGGTCTATGTCGGAGTAAGCGCCGGCAGCATGGCGGTGGCTCCCACCTTTGGCGAGACCTACCATAAGCCGTATCAAGGCACTGGCAGCCCACTCACGTTGGAAGACATGGTGTTCGCCACACCCGAGGGTGAAATCAGCATGAACTTCATCACGGCCAAAGGAGCGGGACTTACTAACTTTGCATTGATTCCGCACGCGAACCACAAGGATCGCCCGGATGCTTCTTTCGCTGGCGCAGAAAAATGGGCTGCGAAGCTCCCTGTTCCGGTGTACGCGATCGACGATCAGACCGCCATCAAGGCGACCGATGACACCGTCGAAGTCGTATCCGAGGGGCACTGGAAGCTGTTTACCTCGTGATCTCCAGAGGCAGTGGATTCGCGATCTTTGGCCTGAAACTGAGTGACCCGAAGCACAAATCAAGCTCATACTGCGATCCTCGCGGTCAGTCTCTATAAGTCGGCTTATGGGAGGTTGGCCCAGTAAAGGTTTCAGAGTCGCTTCCCAGATGCTCGATGGGTGATTCGGCAATTTATCGAGAAGGTGAATGCGTGTCTTCCGCTTGCCGCCGCTGGGATAGGTGACGAGATCGGCGTTTACCAAGACCCATCAGGTTCATAGAATGATAGCGAGACTCATTGTGAGGACGCTACTTGTGAATAGACACGACGATGGAAGCGCTGGAGATGCAAATTACGGACGGATTGGGCAGGGGTATACGGCGTACCGTAAGCCGGACCCTGCCATCGCCTCCTTCATCGAGAAGGCTTTTGGTGACGTGGACACAGTGCTCAATGTCGGCGCTGGTGCAGGGTCGTATGAACCTCTGCATCGTCACGTGACCGCAGTCGAGCCATCAGCTTCCATGCGAGAGCAGCGGGCCGCCCATCTTAGCAGAGCGATTGATGCAAGGGCAGAGGCTTTGCCTTTTGAGAGTGACTTCTTCGACGCCAGCATGGCCACGTTCTCGGTCCATCAGTGGTCCGACCTGGAAGGTGGTCTTGCAGAGATGCGGCGAGTCACGAAAGGGCCGGTGCTCATTCTTACCTGCGACCCTGCCATGCTGCGTGATACCTGGCTGTTTGAGTATGCGCCGGAAATGATCGACGTAGAAGTGAGGCGATATCCCTCCGTGGACAGGATTAGTAGCGCCCTGGGCTCAAACGTATCCGTACTGCCCGTGCCTATTCCGTTGAACTGCACAGACGGCTTCAGCGAAGCTTATTACGGCCGTCCGGAATGCCTTCTCGACCCTGGAGCGAGACGCGCGAACTCCGCGTGGAGCTTTGTAGATGCAGCGGCTGAAGCTCGTTTCGCTCACAAGCTAGATGCTGATCTTAAAGCGGGTGTTTGGGACCAAAAGCACGGCGCGCTTCGCAACCTCCCCTTTTTTGAGGGATCGCTACGGCTTGTTGTTGGTAGAGTTCAAGACGATAGGTAACGATATGTCGGCTTCTCGGAAGTAGTGCTGATTACATGTCCGAATAACGGGGCTTCTCGGACATTTGCTGGCTCACTTGTCCGATATGCCGACTTATCGTCCAAGTGGAAAGTTCCCCCTCACTGCAAATCAGCGAACACTAGGGCGTTTATCGTTCCCGATCCTGGCCGCTTCACTGCTTCAGGAAAAGCATGGTCAGCAGGTTGAAGCGGCTGTCGGCGTGGCAATCCTCAAC
>Ga0207146_10024_pt1 | contig 42496 bp, 39 predicted proteins | sample Alteio_BWMinHeat_36_FD_153539 | JGI IMG/M metagenome (GOLD analysis project Ga0207146, IMG submission 153539) | Enriched cells from forest soil in Barre Woods Harvard Forest LTER site, Petersham, Massachusetts, United States -... | ecosystem: Environmental > Terrestrial > Soil > Temperate forest >...
CGGAGCGCGTGGTGCGACACGCTCCCGGCGCCGTTCTGGTTGTTCCTTCTCATCCGGAGATAAGAGGGGCGAAATTGGCGCGCGGAGTCGGCCGCGCCCGGCAATCAAGAAGTCGCCTAGCAGACAAAAGGCAACAGAAGCCGATCCAAAGCGAGCGGTGGACGAAAAGATATCGCAATCTCGTTGGGCGCGCATTTCCAGAACGGCGAAAAACGAATAAATTCCGCGAATCACATTCGTCCTGATCGTTCGCCATGGCACAACGCATTATGTCAGAGCGAACAAAATTAAAAAAACGCGCCGAGGGGCCGATCCTGGAGCGAAGCAAATGTCACATGCTCTCGCCAGCTGACTAGGCGAAATTCAAGTTGATGTTCGCTTTCCGTTTTCGCTCACACTTTGGCTGGATTGCGTTCGCCTACGCAGCGGTAATCGCCCTCGTTCTTTATCCGGCGTTACACGAAAGCCTGGGTCCTCAGCTAACTTTGTGGAACTGCATTCCACCGACGCTTGGTTTGATTGTAATTACCAGCGCGCTCGGCAAATTGAAGCGCCGGTTTATCGTCTCGGCCACTTTTGCTTTGCTCACGGCAGCTTTAACAATTTTCTTTGTAGGCGCTTGGGTCTTCACTCCTCTTGATACCGATCCGCATTCATCTATGACGGCCATCGCTTTTGCTTTTGCTCCAGTCTGGTCGCTCCTTGTCGCAATAATCGGATCTGGCCTGACTTGGTTTGCGATACGGGGCAAGGTCGAAGTGAACGCAGAAACCATGCGATAAGTTTCTTTTGCTTCAAAAGCTCCTCCCGCGTCGCTGATGAACCTCCGATCTTCACCGGTTCAAAAAAGCCAAAAACCCGCGGCCGGCCGCGCAAGATCGACAATTAGCGCCGGACTGGTGATGTTTCGGCGTCAAGGTGATGGCTTCGAGGTTCTGTTGGCTCATCCAGGCGGGCCGTTCTTTGCCAACAGAGATGATGGCGCTTGGACAATTCCGAAAGGCCAGGTCGCTTCCGGCGAAGATTTACTGACGCGCGCTCAGATTGAATTTGAAGAAGAGCTCGGGATCAAACCATCCGGAAGCTGGATTGAGCTCGGATCGATAAAACAGAAAGGCGGCAAGACGGTACATGCCTGGGCTTTCGAAGGCGATCTGCCCAATTATTTTGAACTTAAATCGAACACTTTTGAAATGGAATGGCCGCCGCGTTCGGGAAATTCGCAAACGTTTCCCGAAATCGATCGTGCAAAATTTTTTGTCGAGAAAGTGGCGCGCTCGAAAATAAATCCCGCGCAAGTCTCTTTTCTCGATCGGCTGCGCGAGGTGTTGGATCGACAATAACGACAGCCCGGTGCGCATTATCGAGCCCGCGCACCGGCGGTTGTCTCAGCCATCACTGCACTTTCACTTTGCCCGCTCTGCGAAAACGCCCCAAAAAACAACCAGCTTTTCGCAAGCGAGGGAGAGCTAGGTAGCCGCACAATGGGCATCTTTACGACATGAAAACGGCAACCATTCCACGTAGTCTCTCAACTCGGCGAACCTCGACACGCATTCAGACCGACAGATCGGTGGCTAAGGGTCTGCAAATCCGGAATGTTCTTGTCCCAATTGATTTCTCCACGACTTCGCTAGAGGCAATCGAATGCGCGCTCCCGTTGATTAAGCGCTTCGGTGCCGATCTCCATCTGGTTCATGTTTTCGAGCTGGATTATCCGCTTTCTAGCATGGTGGCAATGCCGCTGATCGTTCCAGAATTGGAAGTCGGCAAACGGGTGCGGCGCCACCTAAAAGACGTGGCCAGGAAGTATTCGATGGAACTGCGCCATGAAAACATTCATTCGGTGCGGGGACGTCCATTTGAGGAGATCTGCCGCCTTGCTCGCGAGCTGGGCATCGATTTGATCGTTACGTCAACTCGCGGAAATACCGGCCTGAAACATCTCGCGCTTGGGAGCACGGCCGAACGCGTCGTGCGCTATTCGCCTTGTCCGGTGCTAGTGGTGCGTCCGGTCGATCCTAAGAAGAAAGCGGGCGGCAACGGAAGAATGACCAAGCATGAGTTGAGCTTCGGCAAAATCCTCGTGCCGATCGATTTTTCCGATTGTTCGATGAAAGGGCTGGGGTATGCAAGAGCGTTAGCCAAGCAATTTGGGTCAAGGCTTGTTCTATTCAACTCGGTTGCCTTGCAATACTACGTCGCGAGTGACGAATACATGCGATACGATTCCCCGCTGATCATGCAGCAGGCCGAGAAAGCTGCGCAAGAGCAAATGCGCGATCTTGTTCAAAAGACGAATTGGGACGGAATCGAGGTGGAGCAGTCGCTGGAGATCGGCCATGCTGGCCAGCAAATTTGCGCGCGCGCGCAAGATCACGGAGCGGACATGATTGTTACTTCCACGCATGGCACCACCGGGTTGAAGCATATCCTGCTCGGCAGCACCGCAGAGTATGTCGTACGACATGCATCCTGCCCGGTCCTGGTCGTGCCAAGTCATGAGCGGCCCGCGTTCACCTCAGCCAAAAAACAAATATGAAACATTGGATCAGCGCCAGCCTCACCGCGATCGCGCTGATTGCGAGCGCGTTTGCAGCGGAACCTCGCAACGACAAGCCAGTCACCGCCAACGTCAAACCCGTCACCTACGCGAATGTCGTTTCACTTTTCAAATCGGCCCATCTGCGCGCGACCGAAGTGCAAAAACGTTGCACCGTCTTCTTCGAGGGCGAGTGGAAGAATGCCAACATCTACAACTACTGCCTGATCATCGTCGAGAACTCCGACGAGGACATTCAGGTCACATTTTACCTGACGGATGGACACGAAATGAATTGGGTCACTGAATTTCTCGATGGACCGTTCTTTGCCCGCAACGAGACTGAAAGACTTTTCAATCTTGTGAATTCAGGCCGTGATGTTAAGCACGAAAAACTGGGACGCTTCGGAGTTGATTTTCATCGCTGGCAACCGCGCCACGCCGACATCATCGTGTTCAGCTTCACGCCGCTGCGAGCTGCGGAACGCTGATTTCGCACGACGGTGAATCGCAATCGAGCAGCGAACCGAAAACAAGTGAAGCCGCTTCACTCCCGAATGGCTCCGCCAAATGGAACCGGTATCCGTCAATTCCGCCGGATAGAATCCACAATCGCAAATCCCCATTCATTCCCGCCGAAGATGCCGCTCGGGGAGTTTCTCTTCGAATATCTTCATCGCCGCGGGGTCCGCCACAGCTTCGGCGTCCCCGGTGATTTCGCTCTGCCAACTTTTGCCTGGCTCGAAAAATCAAAAATCCGAAGCATCACGATGACGCACGAGCCCAGCGCAGGGTTTGCCGCCGATGCTTATTCCCGCGTCAACGGTATCGGGCTGGTCTGCGTCACCTACTGCGTTGGTGGGCTCAACGTTCTCAACGCCATCGCCGGCGCGTATGCCGAAAAATCACCCGTGGTCGTCGTCAGCGGAGCGCCAGGTCGAAAAGATCGCGAAAAAGACCCACTCCTCCATCACAAGGTCAAAACCTTTGAGACGCAGCGCCGGGTCTATGAAGAGGTCACGGTCGCAACAACCGTATTGTTAGATGAGCAGCGCGCCGCCTCCGAGATAGTCCGGTGCGTCGAAGCCTGCCTCCGACACAAACGCCCGGTTTACATCGAGGTGCCGCACGACATGGTCGACCGCGAGATTCCAACGACGGTCGCCTCTATCGGCGTCCCCGAAGAGCCGGACCCGCACACGTTCGAGGCTGCGCTCGATAAACTCTCTCGCTCGTCCGTGTTGCCGAGAGACCGGTCATTCTTGCGGGCGTGGAACTGGCTCGTTACCGCACCGCGGGCTTGGTCGTGCGGATGGCCGAGCGGATGAACATTCCGATCGCGGCCGACCTCTTAAGCAAGAGCGCAATTCCTGAAAATCATCGTCTCTACATCGGCGTCTACGGTGGCGCGATGAGCAGCGACGAGCACGTCCGCAAGTACGTCGAGTCCGCCGACCTCGTGCTTATGCTCGTGACCTTCATTACCGACATGAGCATGGGTTTCTACACCGCAAAGCTCGATCGAAGGCGGACCGTCCTCGCTACGACCGAGCGCGTGAGTGTCCAATATCACCGTTACGAATCGATTCCGTTCCGCGATTTCCTCGCGGCGCTCGCGAGCGCCAAGATTCCTCTGAAACAGTTCAACCATCCCAATCCTCACGTTGTCCCCATACCGCTGACAAAAATCGAGCGGCGCGATCGCCTCGCGATGGCGGATGTGTTTCGCATCGTTTCCTTGCATCTCGACGAGCGCTGTTGCGTCGTGGCCGACGTTGGCGACGCTATCTTTGGCGCGGTCGGGATTCGCAGCGCGAGGCAGGCGCAATTCATCGCTCCCGCCTATTACATGTCGATGGGCTTTGCGGTGCCTGCGAGCATTGGCGTTGCCATGGCCGCGAAAAGGCTCCGCCCTTACGTGTTGGTGGGTGATGGCGCTTTTCAAATGACCGGTGTTGAAATCTCCACCATCGTTCGCCTCGGCCTCAATCCTATCGTTCTCATTCTGAATAACGACGGCTACGGGACAATGCGAAAAATTAGCAAAGGTTGCTTTAACGTCATCACGCGATGGAACTATGGCAAAATTTGTGAATTGGTGAGTGGCGGAAAAACCGTTACAGCGTCCACTAAAGGCGAGCTCGATAGGGCTCTTTCCCGCGCTCGAAATGCTCGCGAGGTTCACGTCATCGAAATCAAAATCCCGCGCAATGACGTCAGTGTGCAGCTGGCAAGAATTGCCCGCGAAGTAGCAAGAGTGCGCGGCTGGAAAAAAGGCTCCGCCTAATTACGGATACAGCCACTCCGTCTGCCAACCGTCAATCGTGAGAGTATACAGAATGCGATGGTGACAGCGGAAGGGTCTTTGCGTCCAAAACTCAATCCTCTCCGGCACGACGCGGAAGCTGGACCAGAAGGGCGGTCGCGGCACATCGCCGATCCCGAAACGAAGCGTCGCTTTGGCGACTTCCGCTTCCAGCTCAAAATAGCCTTGCATCGGCTGCGATTGTTTTGAAGCCCAGGCGCTGATCTGGCTCAGACGCGGGCGCGTCGCGAAATACGCGTCAGCTTCCTCATCGCTCACGACGGAGGCATGGCCGCGGATGCGCACCTGCTTGTCGATCTTCGCCCAGTAAAAGCAGAGTGCGGTTCGGGGCTCACGCAGCAACGCACGCGCTTTGGGGCTTTCCATGTTCGTGAAGAAAACAAACCCGCGCTCGTCGCAGCCTTTGAGCAGGAGCATTCGAGCGTCCGGATGGCCATCGACGTCGATGGTGGCGACCGTCATGGCTGATGGTTCTGCGATCCCGGCATCAACCGCTTCCTGCAGCCAGGCTTGAAATAGCGCGATGGGATCTTTCATCGTTGCGAGAGTTTTGTGAGATGCACAAGCTATAATACCAGCAGCGCAACACGCCGGTCGCCGAGGATCCGGGCAAGAATAGACGCTCGACTGGAAAGGGGCGATTCGAGACACTTCGTGGATGCTGCAAAAATTCTACCCTCATCTACTCGCCTTTCATGGTTTGCTTCGTTGGATTGTTCTGGCCGCTGCGGTTGCGGCGATTTTCGTCGCGTTGTCCGGTTGGAGCGGCACAAAACCGGCAAGCACAAATCTCGGACGGTTCAGCATCATCTTCGTGATCGCGATGGATATCGAATTCCTCACCGGTTTGCTGCTCTATTTTGGCGCAAGCCCAATCACGCGCGCCGCTCTGGCAAACATCGGCGAGGCGATGAATTACCAGGAGTCGCGCTTTTTCGCAGTGGAACATACCGTGCTCATGTTTCTGGCCGTCATTTGCGCACACGTCGGAGGAGCTTTGTCGCGCAAAGCTCGGACCGATCTGATGAAATACCGCGGCGCGGCCATAGCCTACACGATCTCGCTGCTTTTGATGCTCAGCGGTATTCCGTGGTGGCGGCCGCTGCTCAGGCTCGACTCGTAACCGCGGTGACTACATCCGCGCTTCAGGCGTCACAAGCCGCGCGCGCGGTGGCTGACCTTCTCTCCCGTGCGCGGAACGCTAATCTGCCTCGTCGCAACTCTAATCTGGGCCGGGCAATTTTTCCGAAATTGCTGATGAGCGATGAATGACGCAATCTCAGCACAATAGCAACCCTAGTGTATGACTCCTGGTTTAGACGAAAAGCCAACTGGCAGCGCGCTGTTGTCAGCGATTACTGCGCCGTCCGAGCGCGCCGATGAAATATTTCTGGAAGGATCGCACCGGGCGATTTTCCTACAGCAGTTGCTTCAAAAGGACTGACTCTTTTTCGAAATAGCACTTCGCTTATAGCGCGTTACCCTAATGGATGGACTCAGAATCAGCTAATGAAACACGCACCTTCGGATGGCTGATCGTCGCCGCGGCCGGAGTGCGCGCGGCATTCGGCGTTGTCATGGCGGTAGATGCGTACCTCAAATGGCAGCCGGCATTTGCTGCGCACTATGTCGGTTATCTGCAGAACGCCGCGAAGGCCCAACCGCTTTGGCTAGCGCCGTGGTTCAACTTTTGGCTGCGTATCGTCATCCGGAACACAGATTTCTTCATTTTCACAACACGGGTGATCGAAACCGCGATTGCGATTGGGCTGCTGCTCGGTTTGGCGCGCCGCTTTACCTACATCATTGGAGCGCTTTTTAGCCTCCTGATCTGGTCAACAGCCGAAGGTTTCGGCGGCCCGTACACTGCAGGTGCGACCAACCTCGGTCCGGCGTTGATGTATGCTCTCGTGTTCATTGCGGCAGCGCTATTCGAGCGCCTTCTCGGCAGCACGCCGTACAGTCTCGATTACTACATCGGCCGCCGCTTCCCGAAATGGGGGTCATTGGTTGAGTGGGCGCCCAAACGAATCTGGCAACGCTCCTCACCGGCGCTCAACTTGGATCACCAACTCGCTGCGATAGGTGGGATCGTAGTTGCCCTTGTGTTCGCACTCGCGACGCTTGGGAGCGCGACAAGCGGGTCGCCTCCCACGCCGCAGAACGCTGCCGCGGCGGTCTCGCCGTTGAGCATTGCTTCGACTGCACCGGTTGCCCACGCAGCTCCCGCTACGTTGCCACCCTTAATCGGCAACGGCGACGCAGTAGCGGTGACGCTCGCCGCGACCGACGCAACTGTGGAAATCGCGAGTGGTGTCCAATACCTCGCGTGGACATTCGGCGGCACCGTGCCCGGCCCGGTTCTACACGTTCGGCAGGGACAAACCGTAAACGTCACGTTTGTCAACAATGGCACAATGACCCACTCGATCGATCTTCATGCGGCCCAAGTCGCCCCGAACGTCGCCTATCGCTCCGTCAATCCCCACGAGAAGGTTGAGTTTTCGTTTGTGGCGCAAGTGCCGGGCGCATTCATTTATCATTGCGGCACGTATCCGGTACTGCAGCATATTGCTAACGGAATGTACGGCGCAATTATTGTCGATCCCGTGCAACCGTTACCCCCCGCTGACGCTAGTTACGTACTGGTACAAGGCGAGTGGTACTCGCAGCAAGTTAGCGGCACGCAGATGTCTGGCGATTACAACAAGATGATGAACATGACTCCCGACGAAGTCGTGTTTAACGGAGTTGCATTTCAATACAACGATCATCCGCTTAACGCGAAAGTCGGACAGCGCGTTCGGCTTTACGTCGTTGATGCTGGCCCGAATCTCCCAAGCGCGTTTCACGTCATCGGTGGAATTTTTACCGCGGTTTACCCAGACGGGGACGCGACCCATGCACTCACGGGCGTTTCGACCTATCCGATCTCGCCGGGACAAGGCGCAGTTTTCGACGCGATCATGCAGCAGCCCGGCAAATATCCCATCGTCGATCACAGCATGCGTGACATGATGATCGGCGCGGTCGGTTTACTTAATGTGACTCCCTAGCGCCCTGCAGCAGTGCAATGTGTCTTGCGGGAGAGGTCATTCATTCGAATCGGGAATCGCGACTTTCGGGATTACCCTTACCATCCAAATCAGCGCCGCGATGAGCCAGGCAATTGCCGCGGCAACGAGATGGACGGTGCGAGCTTTCGGTGCAAGATCGGCGACGTAGCGGGATAGCATCGCGAAGAAAAGCAGCACGGCCACGATGATGAAAAACGGCAGGCGCTTTTGGAACAAATGGGCGTTGCCGCTGTGCCCAAAGATCACGCGGATCGCCACGGTCAGCACGATAAAGCTGAATCCACTGATGAAGATGATGTGCAGCGCACCGATTCGACATTGTGGCCAAAGCGTTTCCACTGCGATGCCCACGACCACCGAGACGATTCCAGCGCGCAAAGAATCGCCGAGAAAAGTGCGGCCACGATGCGGCATACGCACGAGGAGATAAACCACGACCGCGCCGAGCCGCAGCCAGCTGGCGACGGCGCCAACATCAAAAGCTTCCGCGACGAACGTTGCGTCGACAATTAAGCCAATGGCCGCGGCAAACGCCGCTTGCAGAATCCACCCCGGAGGGAGCTTTCGTGATTCCGGCAGGTCGGCGCGCGGAAGATTAAGGAGATGCACCAGCAAAAACGGTGCGACGCCGAGAATTGGAAGAAGCACAAATCCTTGCCCGAGCAACGCCGCACCGATGCGATATTGCCTGGAGTACGCTTCATTCTCGAAAAGCGCGAGCAGGAGCGCGCCGGCGAGTCCATTCAAGAGGCCAAGCGCGACGAGCGCGAAATTCGGCGGTGGCGAGTCATTGCGCCGAACGAACCGTTTGCCGATGACAAAAAGAAAAAACGCCAGGCAAAAAACAAACAGCACGTCCCCGGCACAGCTCGAACCACCGAAGTGCAAGCCCGCCGAGAGAAGATCGAGTGTTAAAAGCGCGATCAATTCAACTCGCGAGAAATGGCGTGTCGACGTTATCCGCGGTCCGGCCGTTCCCAAAAAGCCGATGATGAATGAGGCCATGAAGCCCTCGATCATCAGCCGTGCGTGGGCGGTTGCGGGATACGCGGCAACGAGTCCGGCATAATAAAGAAGCCACAGCGATACGCCGGCAATTCCGAGAATCAATCCAACCGGAAAGAAAATTCGAAACGGCTCCTTGCAAAAAAATTGAACCGACTGTTCCCGATCTTGCATCCCCGCCAGCAAACCGGTTTGGAAAGAAAATCTCAACCGCCAAACTTGACGTTTTGTCGCATTGATCTCGCATTTCGCACTTATAGCGAATAAGAGGGGCGTCTTAACACACTGCTTCGTTCGCGTATGAATGAAGGAACTGATACGAACGAACCTCAGAAATCGCCGACTTCCAGCCTCACAACCACACCGGAGCGCGCCGATGAAATATTTCTGGAAGGGCCGCGCTCCCGATTTGACGAATTCGTCACGTTATTGCGGGTGATGCGCGATTTCCTGCGCGGATTTCGGGTCCTGCATTTCGTCGGGCCGTGCGTCACGGTGTTCGGGTCGGCAAGAGTACAGATCGACAATCCCCATTACGAACTGGCGCGAAAGATAGGCGCAGCAATCGCGCGGCTCGGTTTCACGGTGATGACCGGCGGTGGTCCCGGCATCATGGAAGCGGCCAATCGTGGCGCAAAGGAAATCGGCGGCCGCTCCGTCGGCTGCGGTATCGAGCTTCCCGTTGAGCAAAAACCGAATGCGTATCTCGATCGCTGCGTGACGATGCACTACTTCTTCGTCCGCAAAACACTGCTCATAAAATATTCTTACGGCTTCGTATTTATGCCCGGCGGCGCCGGCACGCTCGACGAGTTGTTTGAAGCGCTCACCCTGATTCAGACCGGCAAAATCAAAAATTTCCCGCTGGTGATCATGGGCACCGAATATTGGCGCGAATTGATCGGCTTCATCGAGAAGATGGCGCAACTGAAGATGATCAGCGCGTCCGATTTGAGTTTGATTTATGCGACGGATTCAGTCGACGACGCCATCGGGCACATTCAACGCAAAGCGATCAAACCTTTCGGGCTGAAACTTGTTAGGCGTGTTCGACGCCATCTTCCGTGGCTTGGCGAGCGCGGCTGGCCGAAAGGTCCCTAGATTTTCGTAACGGCCAAAACGGTCAGCGGCATTCCGGTCGCAGCAGAAAACGCGCGAGCGTAATCGCGGAGCGCGTAAGTTTTTCGACGAACTGCTTGATGCCAAGCTTCACGCACCGCAATCATATTCATTCGCGGATGTGTCTCGAAGATTTATCGCCATTCCGCATCTCGTAAGCATCGCTCAATGAGCAAAGCATACAATGCCATCATCGAAACGACACCCAATATAATCAGATATTCCATTGTGTTTACCTCTCATTTACGCTCCGACAAAAATAGCCGACTCCTGTTCGCCGGCAGGCCGTGATTTTAGACGACCCGAGCAGGGATGACCCCATCGATCGCAGCGGTAACTGTGCACTTCCACGCTCGAATCCACCTGGTCCTCCGCTGTGATTGAAATATGACGGGCATCGGGAGCCAGCGGATTTACGTGTTTCGGAACGACGCAACACTCACTGAGATATTCATCCATCCTCAGAACAAGATTTGTTTTCATAACTGTTCCTTTCACGATTCAGATTACGATCGCGGCCGACGACGCGCTCCACGCCGATTGGCTTTTGCTATGCAAAAATTGCTCAAGGCAAAAGCGCCTGATTTTGCCGTGGCCAAGATTAGGCGAGCAATTGCCAAGGGACGGAGAGCACCGCCATCTCAGCCGCGGTTTGGTTAGGCATGACGATGATGCCACCGCGCGCAAATCGGTTCACGGAGGTCGCCCTTCGAAACCGGGATCGGGCCGAGCCGGTCGAAATCTGGAAGGCGAGAAATTTTATCCACGAACATTCGGATGAAGATCTTTCGCTTACGAAAGTGGCAAAATCCGTTCACATCAGCCCCAATTACTTAAGCGAAAGGTTCAAAGAAGTGACCGGCGTAAATTTTGTCGATTACATCGCCCGCTATCGCATCGAGAAATCGCGCACGCTCTTGCAAGATTTAAATCTGCGAATCAGTGAGATCGCGTTCGCGGTCGGTTTTCAATCGCTATCGCAATTCAATCGCGTCTTTAGAAGACTAGCCGGCAAATCGCCGACGGCTTATCGGGCAGCGAAGGCGAACCGCCGGCACCGGGACTGAAAGTGCTCGGGTCGAACTTACGGAACGACTGTCATCACACCTTTCATCCCGGAAGCGTAATGCTTCGGAAATGTGCAGACATAATCATACGATCCGGGCTCGCGCGGCGCGGTCAACGTAACGCTGTCCGATTTTCCCGGACCGAGCAGCTCAGTCTTGGCGAGCACGGAGAACGATTGCGCAGGCCAAGCGGAAGCTGCGCCGATGAATGCGAATTGCATGAAATTATTGCTGAAATTCACCCGTAAAAATGCGTAGCCGAGTCGAGCGCGCTTCTGGTAAGAATACGCTGCGTGTGGCATCTGCGGTTAACTCGATGGTTCCGCGGTAAGCGCGAAAAGCTTCTATGGGGCATCGGGGGAGGAGCCGCTCTCGCCGTCATCCTGCTTTCGTGTAGCAACTTCGAAACGAACCGTACCATTCTCGCCCCGCCCAGCATTCCGGGGGCGGAGTTCGTCGGTTCCGAGGCGTGCGCCACCTGTCACGAGTCGATCACCCGAACTTTCGCCACGGCAACGCACGCTCGCCTGAAGGCGCAAGGAGACAACGCGAAGAACGTTGGTTGCGAATCGTGTCACGGACCGGGAAGTTTGCATGTCCAAAGCGGGGGAGCGGCCAAGACGATCATCAATCCGCGCAAATCGCCGGAGACCTGTTTTCAATGTCACCTGGAAGTACGCGCAAAGTTCCAATTGCCGCACCACCATCCGGTGCTGGAAGGCAAGGTAAGTTGTGCCGATTGTCATAATCCGCATATCGGCTCGGCCATAAAGGGGGGCGGGACCAGTCTCCCCCAGTCGCTCAAGGGTGGCGGCATTGGCTTGTTGAGCCAAAACGAAACCTGCTTCCAGTGTCATACCGTGCAACGAGGTCCATTCGTTTTCGAGCACGAGGCCTTGCGCGAAGGTTGTGTGACCTGTCATTCGCCGCATGGCTCCGTGAATCAGCGGATGTTAACGGAACGGAATCAGACCTTATGTTTAAGGTGTCATTTCCAACAGCAGAGAGCACCCGGCCGGATTTTTATTGGGGATACAGAGCACACCACTTTCCTGCCGCAAGGGACGTGCTGGTCGGCCGGTTGTCACGAAGCGATCCACGGATCTCAAGTGAGTAACTTTCTTAGATTTTAAAGAATGAGCCCGGTTTGGTTTCCGACGGTTGTTCGCTCACTGGTGCGAACCATTGCGCTCGTTGTCGGCGGCGTCATCTTAACTGCCTATTCGCTCAGGGCGGACGGGACTTCGGACGTAAAACAGCAGGCCAGCACCACGACGACCGAAGAAGGAGCAGAATATAAGAACTGGATCGAGCTCGGAATCGGCGGCCTCATTATCAATGGTGATAGCGCGCAGTTCAAACAAGAGCATCGCATGTCGGGCGACGTCTTTGGCGGAATTCAGGATATGCACTACGAGCAGACGGTCGGAAAAAACGCGGCCCTTTCCGTCGATGGTCACGCCATCTTCGACAACAACGATTACGATGTGAAGATCGACCTGTCCAAGCCGAAGCTCGGTTATATTCGGGCCGGATACACCGAATTTCGCAATTGGTACGACGGCAACGGCGGATTTTTTCCACATAACGACGTTTTCTTTTCGCCGCCTTTTTCCGAAATGCATATCGATCGGGGCGAGGCTTGGGTCGAGCTTGGTTTGCGCCTTCCGGATTGGCCCGAGATTACGCTGCACTACTCGCACCAGTTTCGCGACGGCCAGAAAGATTCAACCATCTGGGGCGACACTACTCTGACGGGTCTGACAGTCCAACCGACGCGCAAGATCGCGCCGGCCTATCGTGACATCAATGAAACGCGCGACATCTTCGCGATCGACGCGTTGAAGACGTTCGGCAACACCGATGTTGGTCTGGGAATGCGCATGGAATTCGACAACAATGACGACCGGCTGCAGATCGAGCGCAATCCCCGTGAACTTCCACCCGTCGTGCCGGCGCCGGGGGCGCAGCGATTCATCACGCAGAATGACAAGAACAAGGTGGATCTGTTTAGCGGACATGCTACGACCGAGACGCGGTTTAGCGATTCGCTTTGGTTCACAACTGCGTACTCGTATACAACGCTCGGAAGCGACCTCGCCGGCACGCGTATTTATGGAACGCATTACAACGCGTCGTTCAGCGATCCAATCTTGACCCTCCAACCTGGAGACCCGGCCGCGCCTCTTCAAGACGAGGGCTTTCTCAATCTTGCTGGTGGATCACAAGTTGAACAGCATGTGGTTAATCTCAACCTCATGTGGGTACCGCTGAAAAACCTCACTGTTCTCACCGCATTCCGTTACACTCTTGAGAACAAAGAGAGCGACTCGATTTACCTCGACACCAACCCGACGCCGAATGTTCCACCGTTTACGCCTGCTAATCCCGCTGGGGGATTTCATCAGGATATCCCGATACTGACGTCGTCCGACAGCTCGGAAACCTTTAATAAGTTCGCCGAGAGGATGGAGTTACGTTATACCGGCATTGCCAATTGGCTCTTTTATACCGAGGGCGAGTGGGAGGAGGAATATGGCGACATCAACGAGCGCCAAGTTGCTGCAGGAATGGTTGACTCGGCGAATAAGGATCTCAGCCTACTCTGGCAAAAGTACACCGCCGGCTTCAATTGGTATCCACTGGGCCGCCTTAATTTATCCGCGCAGTACTATCACAAGATTCTAGAATACGATAATGAATCCACCGGCGCGCACCAAAGCCTCGTGTACCAGAAATGGAATACAGATGATGTCAACGTTCGCATTACGTGGCGGCCCCGTATTCCAGCTTGCCTTGGCACATTGGCTCTGGTGAGCCGCTACGATTTTGTTACTGCCTCGGTCGAAGGTCAGTGGGAGACTCCGGCGCAAACATTAACATTGCAGCCCGAGCACACTGCTTTGATTGCAAACCACATGATCACTGAGAGCATTACGTGGAATCCGCTCGCCCGGCTCTATCTCCAGGGAGATCTTTCCTACGTTCTCAACCAGACTAAAACACCGGCGGCCAACATCGACCTCATACCATATACAAACCCATCGGTCCTGAATTTCAGAAATGATTATTGGACGGTAGCAGCAGGCGCGGGATATGTGCTGGACGCTAAAACCGACCTCCGGGTGGATTATTCGTTTTATCGTGCCAATGATTATTCGAACAATGACCTGGTTGGCATGCCTTATGGCATGGGGGCGACTGAGCATGCTCTGTCGGCGACTATCAGCCGCCAGCTGGCCAAGAATGTCCGCTTAACGTTAAAGTACTCTTATTTTAACTACACCGATGAAACAAGCGGTGGCCACAACAACTACGAAGCGCATTCGGTTTACTCGACTCTGCAATTTAGGTTTTAACTCGAGAAGGCTGATGCGCGTGGTTCGATTCAGGGGAGCATCGGTATCGTTCGCCGCTTTCGTGATTTTCCTGGCCGCTTGCGATAAGAGCGATGAGCAGATCAAAGTTTATCGCGTCGCCAAAGCGCCCCTCGAGTCACCGGCTTCCGGGGAGAGCGCCATGCCAACGAACGCGGCCTCTCCCGCGTTCGCAGCGGGAGTGGCCCCAGTCGCGACAACGACCGCGACAACGCCGCCAAACTGGGAGCCGCAACCGCTTTCGCAAATGCGGCACGCCAGTTTCCTTGTGCGCGGTGAAAACGGCGCGATCGCTGATATTTCGTTTGTGAGCCTCGGTGCTGTTGCGGGAAATATTCTCGACAATGTTAATCGTTGGCTTTCTCAGCTCGCTCAGCCGCCAATTACTCCGGATAAATTGGCGAGCATGATTCAGAAAATATCAACTGTGCGCGGCGACGTTGCCATTGTCGATCTTACCGGACAGCCGGAGAACGGCGATTCCAATAAAGATGGCCGGATCATCGGCGCCATCGCATTAGACCGAGATCGCACCGCATTTTTCAAGATGCGCGGAAATCCGGCGCTGGTCGGCGCGCAAAAAGAAAACTTCCTGAAATGGGTCAGCTCCGTTCGCAGCGCGGGCGTGACTGCGATTAGAACAGAATCGGAAGCGCCAGCCAAATCGGATCAATTGCAGATCAAATGGGAGATCCCCGCGGGCTGGTCGCCGGCGCCGGCTTCGGCCATGCGCTATGCAAGTTTCACAACAACCGGCGAGGCCGGCGACCAAATTGACATCTCGGTTGTCACCTTTCCCGGTGATGGCGGAAGCGACGCCGACAACGTGAATCGCTGGCGCCAACAAATCGGGTTGCCCCCAGCCGACGCTTCCACGTTGAAGCCAACGATCGTTCCGCTGAAAATCGACAACGCGGATTTTGCCAGTATCGACATCACCGGCGCAAATTCGCGGCTGCTTGCCGTGTGGACACGACACGAGGGCCGCACCTGGTTCTTCAAACTTACCGGTCCGAAGACGGCCGTGGAAAAACAGAAGCCGAACTTCGTGAAATTTCTCCAATCCGTCCGATTCTAGGAAACATGCTGCGGAAACTTGTCGATCTTATCACGTCGTTGAAGCTGACGATCGTTTGTCTCGTCGCTGCAATGGTGCTCATCTTTGCCGGTACCATTGCCCAGGTTCATCTTGGCATCCACGAAGCACAACAGCGCTACTTTCAAAGTTTGTTTGTTTGGTGGCCACCGGAGGGACGCGGCTTAAAGATTCCAATTTTTCCAGGAGGCCATCTTATCGGCGCGGTGTTGCTGATTAATCTGATTGCCGCGCACGCGAAACGTTTCCGCTGGGCCTGGCGCAAGCTCGGCATTCATCTCACCCATGCCGGTCTCATCATCATGCTCGCCGGCGGCCTCTTTACCGATCTCTTCGCGGTCGAAAGTCACATGCGCCTGTCGCAAGGCGACACGAAAAATTATTCCGAACATTTGCGCTTGATGCAACTCGCGGTCATCGACACGACCGATCCGGAGTTCGATCAGGTGACCGCTATTCCCGAAGCGTTATTGCGGCGTAGCCGGACGATCGAGCATGCCAGTTTGCCATTCCAAATTGTGGTCAGGAATTTTTTCAAGAATTCACGATTGCAGATGCTGAGCGAAGCGACCACCGGAGCTCGACCAATCGCGAATCAGGGGCCGGGCGCACAAATCGTGGTCGAATCCGTTCCGCGCGCGACCGGTGTTGACGATCGCGATGTGGTCACCGCCGCGATCGAAATTGTGCCGATCGATTTTGCGACGGACGCGACAGCAACAGCGCTGGGCACTTGGCTGGTCTCGGATGCGCTTGGCGCGCCGCAGACATTTTCCTGTGCCGGTCGGACCTGGCAGATCGTGATGCGGCCAGCGCGCTATTACCAGCCATTCAGCGTGACGTTGCAGAAGTTCACCCACGAGCGTTATGCCGGCACCGAAATTCCGAAAAACTTCTCCAGCCACATCACTTTGATCGATCCCGAACGCTCAGTGAATCGCGACGTCCTGATCTACATGAATCACCCGCTGCGTTATCGCGGCAAGACATTTTATCAGGCTGGATTTCAGCAGGACGACTCGGCGTCGATCCTGCAGGTGGTGCATAATCCGAGCTTTATCGCTCCTTACATTGCCTGTGTCATTGTCGCCGCCGGACTGTTGATCCAATTTGGATATCATCTCGTCGGATTCTCGCGGCGGAGAAGAGTTGCTCCCGCATGAAACGATTTATTCCCTGGATTGCTCTCATCCTCTCTGCAACCTGGGTGGCGTCGAGTTGGCGTCCGCCAAGGGTCGCCGCAGACGATGTCGATCTTACAAAGCTTGGAAAAATTCCGGTGCTCGTCGGCGGTCGCATCAAGCCGCTCGACACCGTAGCGCGCAATTCGCTCCTCATCATTCATGGCAAACAAACTGTGCGGCTGGCGAATGGAAAACGACTCACCGCCATGGCTTGGCTCACCGACACGCTCTTCAACGCGCCGGTTGCCGATCAACATCCGGTCTTCGTGATTCAAAATGCGGAAGTGCTCGGCCTTTTCGGTTGGGAACAGAGCGAGCGAAAATATTTTAGCTTCGCCGAGCTCTCGCCGTTTCTGAAACAAATCGACGATCAAGGCGAACAATCGGACAAGCTCGAGTCCGTCGAACGCTCAGCGTATCAAAATGCCATTCTGAACCTGCGCAATGCGCTGGTTCTTTACCAACGATTGAAAAACAGTCTCCAGCCGGAAGATGCGCAGAATTTCGCCAGCGAACTGGAATTCTTCAAGAACGATTTGCCGGCGGCGGGAAAAGCGGCGCGGCAACGCCAGACCGGAGAGAGTTTCGACAAAGCGAAACTCGATGACACCGCCGGATTGATTCAGCGCTACCAAAGGTTAGCGGACATGGCTTACATCCTTGCCGTCCCGCCTCCTGCCTCCGGGCAACAGGGCGAATGGCGCTCAGTTGGCGAAAGCTTAGTGCAGTCGATCGCGACGGGCGAAATTCATCCGGTTATAAGAATGTATGCGCAGATGGGCGACGCCTGCCGCGCGGACAATCGGACTGCGTTCAGTCAAGACGTCGATCTTATCGCCAATTGGATCGCCAGGGAACAACCCGGCGCAGCCAACCGCACGTCGTTCGAGTTCCTCTTCAACCATGTCGATCCATTCGCGCACAGCATGGTTCTTTACGTACTGGCGTTTCTTTTGGCCTGTGGCTCGTGGCTGGGATGGAACCGGACGCTGAACCGGTCCGCCTTTTATCTTCTGTTGCTCGCGCTCGCCGTTCACACGTTCGGGCTCGTTTCGCGGATGTATTTGCAAGAACGTCCGCCCGTTACCAACCTTTATTCGTCCGCCATTTTCATTGGTTGGGGCGCGGTCATCGTGGCGCTCATTCTCGAGCGAGTTTTTCGCGACGGAATTGGCGCTGCCTGTGCCGGCGCGATTGGCTTCATCACACTGATCATCGCGCATCACCTCGCTGGAAGTGGCGACACACTGGAGATGTTACAAGCAGTACTCGATACCAACATCTGGCTGGCCACGCATGTCGTCGCAATCACCACCGGTTACTCTGCGATGTTTTTGGCCGGCATGCTCGCCATCATCTACGTCATCCGTGGCGTGTTCACGCGTTCGCTGAAAAAGGAAACTGCCGATTCTCTCTCTCTCATGACTTACGGCGTCGTTTGTTTCGCAACGCTGTTCAGTTTCGTGGGTACTGTCCTTGGCGGCATTTGGGCCGATCAATCGTGGGGACGCTTTTGGGGTTGGGACCCGAAGGAAAACGGCGCCGTCTTGATTGTTCTTTGGTGCGCGATCATTTTGCACGCGCGCTGGGGCGGATTCATTCGCCAGCGTGGCCTAATGATCATGGCGATCTTCGGCAACGTGGTCACGAGTTTCTCTTGGTTCGGCGTGAACATGCTCGGCGTCGGCCTGCATTCCTACGGATTCATGCAAAAAGCGTTTCCCTGGCTCTGCGGCTTCATCCTCAGCCAGCTCGCGCTCATGGCAATCGCCGCGATGCCGCTGGAACGCTGGCGAAGTTTTCGAAAATCCTCCGGCGCGATCCGTCAAAGAAATCAGCGGCCGGAGTTGACGTTTGTACCCCCAGGACTAGTAGTAGAAACACCGCCAGAGTAATTGAGAAAGGATCCAGCAATGAAAACAATCGTTTCCATCATTATCAGCCTTCTTATCGCGCCGGCCATGTCCCTTCGCGCCGCTGACGCGAAAGCAAATTGGGACGCCAACTGCGCCCAATGCCACGGTAAAGACGGGCGCGCCGACACGAAAATGGGAAAGCAATTGAACGCCAAGAACCTGACCGATCCGAAGGCTCAGGCTGCTTTCACTGACGCCAAAGCCACCCAATCTATCAAAGAAGGCGTAAAGGAAAACGGCAAAACCACGATGAAAGCATTCGGCGGAAAACTGACCGACGACGAAATCAAGGCGCTCGTCGTTTACGTGCGCACGCTGAAAAAATAATCCGCAAGATCGACAATGTACGTCGGCGCAGCAGCAAGGCCGCGCTTACTTGAGGCTCTTGATGTAAGCCACGAGAGCTTTGAGGTCTTCGTCGCTTACATCGACGGGCGGCATTTCGCCTGCGGTCATCTTCGCCGTCGGATGACGGAGCACGTTCGATAGCTCTTCCGGCGATTTCTGTGCGGCCGCACCCGTGAGCTTGGGGCCGGCATTTGTCCCGATTCCGTTTTCGCCATGACATGCACTGCACGATTGATCTTCGTAAATTTTCTTGCCGGCGGCGGCGAGCGGATCGGCCAGCGCCACATTGGCGGCGGCCAGTGAGCTGATGGCAGGCGCAGGCTCGAACGGCTCGCCCATGAATCGCTCAGTCTCTTCACGCTGTTTTGCGACCTGCATCGCAATACTCGGGTCGCGCCGGTCGTCGCGCATGCTCATCAGGCCCATCACGACGAAGCAAACTAGGATGAAAAGAAAAACGCCGACCGCGATCGGCCGCCGCCAAGGACGTCGTTCCAAACGGCGATCGATGAATGGAACGCACACCAAAAGCACGGCGGTAAGCGCCGGGACGACGACAATGCCAATAACTGCGTAGCGCCCTTGCCAGTATTTCAGCCATTGAAAGATGGGCAGGTAATACCACTCCGGTCTCGGAACATACTGAGTATCGGCAGGATTCGCTTTCGGACCGAGCTCCGTCGGCGAAAAATGCGAGAGCAAAGCGAGCACAAGGATCATTAACAGAGCTACGATCGTATCCATGACCACCTGGCGGGGGTAAAATCGCTGGGTCGGCATCCGCGGATGGACCGGATCCTCACTTGGTGGACCGGCTGCGCCCGCTTTCCGGAAGAGATAGACATGCGTCGCGATGAAAGCGATCAGGATGGCCGGAAGGACAAACACGTGGGCAACGAAGAAGCGCGACAACGTCAAGGTGCCCATCTCGTTTCCGCCACGCATGAAGCGCTTCAACCACGAGCCGATGAGCGGCACATCCGCGGCCATATTCGTTCCGACAGTCGTGGCAAAATACGCTTTTTGGTCCCAGGGCAGCAGATAACCGGTGAACGCCATTGCCAACATTAAGGCAAAGAGTACACAGCCCGAGATCCAGAGAAGTTCGCGGCGGCCTTTATAAGCACCGTAAAGGTAAGTTTGTGTCAGATGAAGCAGCAGCACGATGACCACCGCGCTCGAGCCGTAAGCGTGCACGCTGCGCAGAAACGACCCGCCAGTCACTTGCTTGACGATATAAGCCACCGTCGTGTGCGCGCTGTCCGCTGACGGAACATAGTAGAGCGCCAGGCATATTCCCGTGATCGTTTGTGAAATGAACAAGAAGAGTAAAACAGAGCCGAAGACGTAGGCCCATCGCGCTCCCCCGGGAATCGGCTCGTCTAATGCTTCGTGCAGGAGGGAGCCAATCCCGGTGCGAACGTCCAACCAGTTGTAGAGACGCTGCCATGGCCCTCCGGCTGAAGTCGCTTTTTCCTGAGGCTTATCCGGGTCGGCCATGGCCAATCTTTTCCTACGACAAAACTTCCTTGGTCGGAATAAGCTGCCGGAAATATTGGTAGCGCACCTTCACCATTCCATTCTCGACCTTGCTCTCCAGCTCATCCATTGCGCGCGGCGCTGGTCCTGAAACCCTCGCCCCATCTTCTGCGAACACCGCGCCATGACACGGACAAAGGAATTCCTGTCTGGCTTCATTCCAGGGAACGGAGCAACCAAGATGCGGACAAATCGGCGACAGAATGCGCGGCAGACCATCCTTCATCGGCAACACATAAATCGGTTTCTCGGAAACAATTTTCCGCCAAGCATCCAGCTGCTGGACTCGGATGAGCTTTTTCACCGGCGCCGTCAGCGAAGAGAACTCGTTGATGTTCCCGACGTCCGACCAGCCAATTTCGGTCGTTTTTGTCAGCAGTGGATGTAATACGAAACGAATTAACGGCACCGACAGCGCTGCGCCGACAACCACGGTGCCGAAGCCAAGCAACACGCCGAGAAAAGAACGCCGCGTTAACGACTTAGGCTTCAGCGTGCTTTGATCCGCCGCAGGCGAGAAATCCCCGTCGTTGGATGTTGACGATGAGTTCATCCTTAGAGTCAGCGCTGATGATGTGGGAAAAAACGTTCGCCATGCAAGCGCGATCGAGAATTTCCGTAAAAATGCGCAGTGTTTTTCAGTGACGTGGGTAGCGCATAGCAGGCAAGATTTGAGTACTAAAAACCAATCAATGCGTAACGGTCGCCCGACGGGAAGCGCTATTATCAAACTGTGGATCTGAGCACCACTTACCTCGGAATAAAGCTGCGCACACCGCTCGTGCCCTCGGCTTCACCGCTTTCCGAGGAGATCGACAAAATCAAACAGATGGAACAGGCCGGCGCAGCCGCAGCTGTTCTCCATTCATTGTTCGAAGAGCAAACGGAAGCCGATCCTGCCGCGGCCCAGCCGGAATTTCGGGTGGGTCCGGACGCTTACCTGAAGCAGATTGCGGAGGCCAAACGCAGTGTGAAGATCCCGATCATCGCGAGTCTGAACTGCACAACACTTGGAGATTGGATTAGCTACGCGCGCCAAATCACCGAGGCCGGTGCCGATGCGCTGGAGTTAAATATCTATAAAATACCGACACAAACGAAAGTCATTGGATCGACTATCGAAAACGGGTACATCCACACCGTCAGGACGGTGCGGTCCGCTACCACGATCCCGCTGGCCGTGAAACTCAGTCCCTATTTCAGCAATTTCGCAAACATGGCGCAATGTTTTGATGCACTCAGTGTGGACGCGCTCGTTTTGTTCAACCGCTTTTATCAGCCTGACATCGATCTCGAGAAAATGGAGGTTACGCCAAACCTTACGCTCAGTACACCGACAGACATGCGATTGCCGTTACATTGGATTGGGATTCTTTACGGGAAAATTCGTGCCAACCTTGCCGCCACGAGCGGAATTTATGAGGCTAAAGACGTAATCAAGTTAGTCATGGCCGGCGCGGACGTGACCATGCTCTGCAGCGCTTTAATGCGTCATGGAATCCAGCATATTCAACGAATCGAGATGGAGATTGTCGCGTGGCTTGAGCAGCACAAATACAATTCGTTGACCGAGATCAAAGGCATTATGAGTCAAAAAAATTGCCCAGACCCTAGCGCGTTCGAACGCTCTCAATACATCCGCGGCCTTTCGACTTATACGTCGTTGTTTCCAATTCGACGTTGAAATATGCTCTCGGATACAGCCTGCTCGTTTTCGCCGTTTCGATCTTCCTCATCGCTCGTTCACTTGCGCTCGAGCGGAAACGCCTGGACGCGTTGCCCCTTCTCAATGCAACCCTAACTCCACAAACTTATGATTCTTAACAGCGGCGAATACATTCATATCATTCATCGCCAACTCTTTCCTGGCGACGCACGACGTCATTTCGTAGGCACAGTGGAAGGCCATGAGGGACCTCTTGTTCGCGTGAAGGGCTATCTCTTTGCAATGGATTCGACGCAGAGTCAGTTTGTCAGGCGAGAAGAGCTGCGCACCCGCATAATTTCGCTGAATGACACGGTGATTGTAAATATTCTTCCGGCGCACGTAGAGATTGACAAAATCACTTATACGCATCGACCCAACGGCGACATTCTCGTCACCGACGGAACCGATTGGCATTTGATATCAGCCATTTGTGAGGTCTGAGGTACTAGTCATCGAAGACGGAAACGAGGCATGAAGGAAGACAATAGGGTCGGGACGGACCGCGCCAAGCTCGAGGCCGATGTCGCTGCACATCCTTTTCTCATCGGCATAAGTGCCCATCACATCCGATTGCTCGCGGATTGTGCGATGCGCTCACATTTCGAGGCCGGGAAGGTTATCTTCCGCGAAGGTGAAAGTGCCAATCGCTTTTACCTGATCGAGCATGGGAGAATCGCGCTTGAATCATCGACGTTCGGAGAACCGATCACGATTGAGGAGATACATGATGGCGACCTGCTTGGCTGGTCATGGCTTTTTCCACCTTACGCGTGGCATTTCAGCGCGCGGGCATTGGAAGATTACGACCGCGCTTTTCTTTTACGGAACCGTCTTGCGGGATTACTGCGAGAAGGACAATTCTCTCGGTTTCGAACTGTTCAAGCGGATGAGCGCAGTGATGCTGCGAAGATTGCAAGCCGCGCGCGAGAAATTATTAAGCGTTCATCAAACCCGGTAGAACACTCGGGGAGTATGCTAGGCAATCCCGGAGTGGGGCTATGAGGAAAACCTCAAAATGAATTCGGACGAAAAAATGGAGGAACGCCTCGCTGCTCACCCGTTTCTCAAGGGAATTGGGATGGATCACATCAAAGTCTTGGCGCAATCAGCCACGCCGACACATTTCGAGAAGGATCAAGTGATATTCAAAGCCGGGGAACCAGCGAACGGATTTTATTTGATCGAAAGTGGAACCGTCGCGCTTGAGGGCTCGGTTTTCGATCATAGCCCGGTTACCACGGATGTCGTTTCCGCTGGAGAACCTCTGGGATGGTCGTGGCTTTTCCCTCCGTATCTTTGGCATTTTGATGCGCGAGCAACGGAACCAACGACCGCGCTTTGTTTTTCCGGAGTGCTGCTTCGACAACATCGGGATGAGGATCCCGCGCTTAGCCACGAGCTATTTAAGAGAGCGTGTGAAGTGATGGCGCGTCGGCTGCAGGCGGCGCGGAGTAAACTGCTCGTCCGAAAGAAACCCTGCGATGGCACAAGATGACTATTGCCTCGCACCCTAAAATTTCCGCGCGAACAAACACGGTGATGCAAACAGACCGAAATCATCAAGGATTGGGATCGTCGAACTGATTGGCATTGCACTTATTCGCTTTCACTTTATGAAAACGCCGCTTCTTAACACAATCGTGCATGTGGTTGTAGGAGGCGGGGTGGTTTTCGCCGTCGGGATTTGGCTTGGGAAACTCGGAGCGCCGAATTAGCGAGAGCCATGAGCAAGATGGATTATCTCGATGCCAAACGAGATATCGGTTTGCAGATCATGTCCTATTTTCACAAGAGAAGACGTGAAAATTTGAGCGAAGCCACGAAAATCCTCTCCGAATGAGGGCAACAGTTTTCCATGCGGCCAAAGATATCCGAGTCGAAGAAGTGCCTCGCCCTCACGCTGGAGTTGGCGAGGCCGTTATTCGAATCACACTGACCACAATTTGCGGCACGGATCTTCACATCGTGCGCGGCGAATATCCGGTGCGGTCTGGTTTGGTTATCGGACACGAGCCGGTTGGTGTGATCGAAGAGCTCGGTGACGGCGTTATTGGCTATGAAGTGGGCGACAGAGTCTTAGTCGGCGCGATCACACCCTGTGGACAATGCCGGGCTTGCTTGTCCGGGCAACTCGCCCAATGCGGACATGGTCATGGCTACGAAGCGGTCGGGGGCTGGCGTTTCGGCAACACGATGAACGGCGCACAAGCCGAATATCTGCTCGTGCCTTACGCGCAGGCGAACCTGGCGAAAATTCCGGACGAATTGACGGATGAGCAAGTCGTCCTCCTCGCCGACATCGCTTCGACGGGGTTTAGCGGCGCGGAGTCAGGCAATGTGCGACTCGGCGATTCGGTTGTCGTTTTTGCGCAAGGACCAATTGGCCTCTGCGCCACAGCAGGCGCGAAATTGATGGGCGCGTCGCTGATTATTGGCGTCGAGAGCGATCCCACACGAACAGCGATGGCGCGCAAGATGGGCGCCGATGTGGTTCTCAATCAAAAAGAAGTCGATGTGATTTCGGAAGTAAAACGCCTAACCGGCGGTGGCGCCGACGTGGCGATCGAGGCGCTCGGGCTTCAAGAAACGTTCGAGAATTCGCTTCGATGTCTACGTCCCGGCGGCACGCTTAGCAGTCTCGGTGTCTATTCGGGGAAACTTCAAGTTCCGTACGACGCGTTCGCTGCCGGCATTGGCGATTACAAGATTGTGACCACCTTGTGTCCAGGGGGCAAAGAACGCATGCGCCGATTGATGAACCTAGTGCAATCCGGGCGCTTTGATCCAACGCCATTAATCACGCACAGATTCTCGCTCGATAACATCGTCGAAGCCTATGAGATCTTCGCGGAACGGCGCGACGGTGTTTTAAAAATCGCGGTCCGGCCTTAGCCGACTCGATTGGGCCGGCCCTGCCAGCCGATGAGACTAGTACATAAAGCATCGGCGTGATCGAACCAATCGAGAAGCTTTACGGAACATAGAGCCAGCGACTGGAGTTGCCGATTATGAAGACCGCCCTTGAGCATCCACCCGGCAAAAACCAGGAGACGTTGACCTACCCAAAGCTGAGACATCAGCCGCCGCGCGGTCGGTCCTGGGAATCGATGGGCGCGGTCTGGCGCCGCAAGACCAGTGTCATCGCGGTCTTTTCCATCGCGGCCATCATCCTGCATCTCATCCTTCGCTTCGGCTTCCGCACGAGCCCGGGCGCTTTTCAAATCCCGTTGTTGGCTGTGCTGGTTTTCGGAGGCATCCCTCTTGTCTATGAACTGCTGAGGAAGCTTTTGAAACGGGAGTTTGGTTCCGATCTACTGGGAGGTATTTCTATTATTACCTCGGTCCTCCTGGGCGAATACCTCGCCGGGTCGATCATCGTCTTGATGCTCGCAGGAGGGGAGGCGCTGGAGAATTACGCGTTGAAGAGTGCCTCTTCGGTGCTTGCCGCGCTGGCTAAACGAATGCCTTTGATTGCCCACCGGAAATGCGGCTCTGAAATTCTCGATGTGGCGCTGGAGGAGATTGCCGTTGGCGACGCGCTCGTGGTTTATCCGCACGAAATCTGCCCGGTGGATGGCGTGGTCGTTGAGGGCCACGGCGTGATGGATGAATCCTATCTCACAGGCGAGCCGTTTCAGATTACGAAGACTTCCGGCTCGACCGTAATTTCGGGTGCGATCAATGGCGAATCAGCGTTGACCATCCAAACGATCAAGCGTGCCGGCGATTCACGCTACGCGAAAATCATGGAAGTCATGCGCGAGTCCGAGGAAAGGCGCCCGCAGCTTCGGCGGCTGGGCGACCAATTGGGTGCCATCTACACCCCAGTGGCTGTCGGGGTCGCCATCATCGCGTGGGTAATTAGCGGTGAAGCCATTCGCTTTCTCGCGGTGTTGGTGATCGCGACGCCTTGCCCTTTGCTGATCGCGATACCTGTAGCGATTATCGGATCGATTTCCCTCTGTGCTCGCCGGGCGATCATCGTGAAGAGTCCCGTCGTGCTGGAGCAGATCGCCGAATGTCGGACGGCAATCTTCGACAAGACCGGGACGCTCACGTATGGCGAGCCGAAGCTGACGGAACAGATCATCGCCCCTGGCTTCGACCAGAAGGAAGTGCTGACCCTCATCGCAAGCTTGGAGCGCTACTCAAAGCATCCGCTGGCGCGAGCCATTCTCGCCGCGGCGAAGGAGGAAAGAATCCAGCTTCCGGAGGCTACCGAAGTTGCCGAGCAGCCAGGCCGTGGGCTGCGTGGCACTGTCCTCGGTCGTCAGTTGCAGATCACGAGCCGCAACAAACTCAGAGCGCAAAACGTGACGGGCACCGATCAGCTTCCAACGGTCGCTGGTGGGCTCGAATGCGTGGTGGTGATCGACAATCGCTATGCGGCGGCGTTGCGCTTTCGAGATGCGCCGCGCGCGGAGAGTCGCTCCTTCGTCAAGCATTTGAGACCGAAGCATCGCTTCGAGCGCGTGATGATCGTGTCGGGAGATCGTGAGGCTGAGGTGCTCTATCTGGCTGAGCAAGTGGGCATCAGCGAAATCCACGCCCAGCAAAGTCCCGAGGAAAAACTCGCGATCGTCCGCAAGGAAACCGCTGGGGGCAGGACGCTCTACGTTGGCGATGGCATCAATGATGCGCCCGCCATGATGGCCGCCACCGTCGGCATGGCGATCGGGCAGAACAGCGACGTCACCACGGAAGCTGCGGGAGTTGTCGTCATGGATAATTCCCTGGAGAAGGTGGACGAGTTCATGCACATCAGCCGGCGGATGCGTTTGATCGCTCTTCAGAGCGCGGTCGGCGGAATGCTCCTCAGTATCGCCGGGATGCTGCTCGCAGCCAGCGGTTATCTAACTCCCGTCAACGGTGCACTCACTCAGGAAGTGATCGACGTCCTTGCGGTCCTCAACGCGCTGCGTGCCGCGTTCCTGCCACGGGTGATTTCCGATTTGTGAACCACCGCTGCAATGACGTAGGTTCGCACTAGGTTTGTTCCCTTTGGCGGTTCCAAAGTTCCAGCTCGCGGGTATAAGCATGAATGCTCGCCCAAACCCCCGAGTCGGGTCCGAAGCTCCCAATCATTTCTTTGCGCCTCCCAACGTCGAGAAGTTGCGAGACTCGCGGCTTGAGAACTCGCGCCTTCCGCACATCGAATAATCGAGCTCTTTTTATTTTTTCGAACTCATAGGCGCCAGCATGAACATCGCCCCGACGGAGCGGCCGATCCACCTGCGCGTTCAGTGCATCTGTCGCAAATATTCTCGATCCCACGCCGCTGGAATATTTTCCCGCGGCGAATATGGCCCCGGCTTATACGTACGGGAGGCGACGCCTTGCTGGCTCAGCTCGCACACATGCCAGTCCTGCCTATTGGTCATGTCCCAGAACTCGATCGCATCGTCCGGATGAAAATTTTCCCGCCCGAACGCCTCTGGATGAAAAAACCAATCGCACAGGATCAACGTCCGCTCCGGCGACTTCGGCCAGAGCTGATGCACCATCACATAATCCGGATGCAAGCTCAGCAGCATGTTCGGAAAAATGGAATAATAGAAAACGCGATGGAAATCTTCGGCACTGATGTCGCCCACTGGTAATGCGCAGGTATTGCCGCTCATGGTCAGGCTGTGGCCTTTCGTGATCGGCATGAACCCGCCGAGAAACGGCCCGTCGGCGAGATCATTCTGCGCCGCATCGTACGGCGTCAATTTCGAGAGCGCCGGATGCACTCCCGGACAGTGATAGCACTCCGAATAATTTTCGAAGATCAATTTCCAATTAGCCCGCACGTCGTACTCGATTCGTTTCGCCGAGCGCAATTGCGGCAGATTCCAGTGCGAGAATTTTCCGGCCAAAGGCGCAAACACATTTTCCAACGGCGTCGGCGCATCCGCCAAATTCACGAAGACAAATCCTTCCCACAACGCCAGGTTCGCGGTGTGCAGCGAATAATCGGCCTTATCAAAACCCGCAACTTCGTCCATATGCGGCGCGCCGATTAATCGACCGTCAAGCCCGTACGTCCACGCATGATACGGACATTGAATCGCGGCGGACAAATGTCCGTTCTCTTCTTCACAGAGCCTCGTGCCACGATGACGACACACGTTATAAAAGCTGTGCACCTTGCCGTTTTTATCGTGAACGATGATCAGACTTTCTTTAGCCACGCCGGAATCTGGTGAAGGCGGGCCCACATCCGCGACGAAATAATCGCCTGGCTTCGCGATATCACTATGATGCCCGACCAAAACCCATTGCCCGGCAAAAATCCTTTTTTGCTCCTCCGCAAAAATCTCCGGTGAAACGAAGTACTGTTGCGGCAACGTCTTCGCGCCGGAGGTGAAAATCTCCGCAGTCCTCCGAAATGCATGAATTTCTTTTGTCGTTTGCACTCTCGCCAGTTTGGCGGTCAGAGCTTCGAGCGCCGCTTCCGAAGCGTCAAGAGCATCGCAACGCTATATTGCAACTCGCGGCCTCTAAAAATGTTAAATAAACAAATGCGTGCGGGCTGGATCGCCAAGAGAGTGTTCGTGATGCTAACGCTTTTCGGTGCCTCAACGGCACTAATTTGGGCAGGATCTGTATCCGACTGTCGTGATGACTTCGACTCCGAAGTCGCGTCCTGCAGATCGTTGTACGACGAGCCGGATGATGCGGACGATTTGCAGCAGTGCATTCAAGATGCGCAAGACGAATACCAATCGTGCATTGAGGAGTGTACCAATTGATCACACGATTCGCTCGCTCTACCAAACCGCGACGTTGGTTTTATTCCTCCGTCCACATCCCTAGGGAAATTAGCGGACGGACGCGACCCGTCCGTAAAGCAAAGCTCGACGCATTCTCGCGGGCTGGTAAAAGCCGCCTGACTACGTCATTCCGAAGTTTCGACGCATCTTCGACCGAGCTGAAAAAGCCCGTGGGGCTGGATTTTCGCCGGAGCGGCGCTTTACGCGATCTCCAATTCCTGGTTTCGCCTGGGAACTGGATTGCGGTACATGCGGTTAACAATCCAACCTGAACAAAAAATATGACGACTCTATTCGTAGGAAATTCAATCAGCCGCTTGCCTTTGCGGCGCGGCTTCCTTCTCATCGCGCTCGCGCTTGCCTGCTTTGCGCTTGCGCCGAACCCGAAAGCTTTCGGGGTTAGTCGACCGCCGGATGCAGGCTATGCCGACGCCAACACGGCGGAGGGTCAAAATGCGCTCCAGAGTCTGACCAGCGGCATCCACAACACGGCCCTTGGTTTTCAAAGCCTCTTTAGCAACACCACTGGGATCGATAACACAGCGACCGGTTTTCAAGCGCTTCCTTTCAACACTACTGGCCACGATGATACAGCCAGCGGTTTTAAGGCGCTGTATAACAATACTACCGGCTTCGAGAACACGGCCACCGGTCTTCAAGCGGCAGTCAAAACAAACGGTCAGGCAGGAAGGGCACTGGGCACATTTATTCTGGGCCCGACAACTACACAGGGATGTCCGTCCGGTTTTACCTGCAATACCTTTACAGTTATTTGTCCCGGTATCGCAACAATTACCGGAGTAATTGCAGATCAAAAACCTGTTGGGCAAATACAAGGAATGGTGATGTTTTTTTCTGGCGACACCGGCACCACATGGTGGTCTGGAACCAGCGCGGGAGTCCCTGCATTTTTCCAGTCACTTCTGGATAGTGGATTTGAGTTAGTGCAAATCCAGTGGCTCGATTATGGCTGGCTTCTCTCAATACACGACGTGCAATCCGGCGAGGAACTCCTCGCCTCGCGTCCAGCAACGGTAATCAAATGGGTGCACGACAATATGTATGGCCCATTAGGTTTGCAGCCAAGTGTTGGTCAATGCGGCTTTTGCGTGACTGGTAATTCTGCCGGCGCCGCTCAAATCACCTACGCCATATCATCGTATGGGATTGATAACATCGTTGACGCGGCAATTCCTAGTTCTGGCCCGCCGCTGGCTGCTATTTCCAAAGGCTGCTTACAAGAGCCGGGATATGCATACGATCCTGGTAAAGCAGGCCTAATTGATGAATCGTACGGCTTTAGCGGCACTGATGTCGGTCCGTGTGCGGCACATGATCCATCGTTTACTGACACCTGGATTGCAAACAGCGTTGAGACCGGCGGTAGTACATACAATTATCCGACCACCAGAGTTCAGATTATTATTGGTGGCGAAGACAATGTTATTATCAGCAACCACGCCCGCGACTACTTCCAAGTACTAGTTCAAGCGCAACAACCAATGTTGACTTGGCGAGTTGTTCCCCTCATGGCACATGAGATCACGGAGTCTGTCGATGGCCTCTCGGCGCTGTACACTGCGCTGACTACCCGCGCTCCAACTCCAACCCCTACACCGACACCGACACCAATACCTACGCCCACGCCGGCTACGCTTGGAAACATTTCCTGTCGGCTACAAGTAGGTACCACTGACAGGGTGATGATCGCCGGCTTCATTGTTCACGGAAGCTCTCCGAAGACGGTGCTCATACGATCGCTAGGTCCGTCGCTTAGCCGGTTTGGCGTGCCTGACGTCCTGGCGAATCCGCAATTGGAATTGCACGACGCCACTAGCCTCATTGGGATGAACAATGATTGGCAGACAACGCAAATCGGCGGCGTTATTACCTCAAACCAGGTAGCGGCGATTCGAAACAGCGGACTGGCTCCAACTAATCCGCTCGAGTCCGCTCTTATCGCCACACTGTCGCCCGGCAACTACACGGCGATTGTGCGCGGTGTCAATAACACTACGGGCAATGCCCTTGCGGAAGTTTACGATTTAAGCGCAAACAGTGGATCTCTCCTCGCTAACATCAGCACGCGAGGTTTCGTGCAAACAGCAGACAACGTCATGATCGGTGGATTTATCGTTGTCACTCAACCCACGAGAGTAATCATTCGAGCGATTGGTCCCTCGCTTACCCAGGTCGGCGTGCCTGACGCCCTTGCGAATCCGACGCTGGAGCTGCACGATCACACCCAGGCGGTCATCGGAAGAAATGACGACTGGCAGAGGACAGAGATTGGCGGAATCATTACGAGCGACCAAGTGATGGAGATTCAGAACAGCCACCTCGCGCCCACTAATCCATTGGAATCAGCCATCATCGCCACGCTGCAGCCGGGGAACTACACAGCGATTGTGCGCGGTGTCAATAACACCACGGGCAATGCCCTTGTGGAAGTTTACGACTTGCAGTAAGCATAGCCGTTCTTGTGTCGGCGATGATTTCCCAATAATAGTCGAGCAGATGCCGTGTTGGGAGGAGGAGCCAGGGGACGTTAAAGTTTACGACGGGTTTACCACGCCAGGGTAGATTAGTTCCCCATAAAGGAGGCTAAACATTAGCAGGCTGCTGCGAATTTCCTGGCGGAAAAAAAGGAAAAAAGCGTGACAACCGCTTGGCCGCTCCGGTAACATCCGATCCTCGTCCGGAGAACACAGAAATAAAATTCCCAATGAAAAAAAATTCCAGTTCTAAATCGGCCTTCTTTAATGCACGCGTTTTAATCGGTCTGTTTGTTTTTCTGGCCGGCGTTTTTCTGGCGCTCCTCGGCTTTGGCGCGTTCTCGAACGTGTTCGCCGAGGCAAAGGGCACAAAAACGGGTCCACAAACGAATCCTTCCAATGGGACACAGGCTGCCTTCGGTCCGCCGGATGTAGTGCAGATGGTGGGTCCTGTTGCTCAAAATCAGGATTTGCGCAGTCTTCCTTACATCCCGCCAAATAGAGAGGTTGAGGAGCGACGGCTAACGCGATATCCGCACCCCGAGACGGGATCGCCGGAACGACAAGGTTCATTCCCGCTGATAAGAAAACTTCTGCGGCCAGCGCCCACGATGCCGCTCCCGCTGCTTACATTTGATGGGATGAATTCGGCACAGAGCGGCTGCGGTTGTTTACCGCCAGACAGCGACGGCGATGTCGGCCCGAATCACTACGTCAATGCGGTCAATACCTCGATCAAGATTTTCGACAAGTCTGGGAACCCGCTGAATGGCCCCAACGGCACCACATTCAACTCGTTCTTCGCACCGCTGGGGGCGCTAACGCCTTGCGGCAGCAACCAGAACAACGGAGATCCTTTTGTTCTCTATGATCAGATGGCAGATCGCTGGGTGGTGAGCGACTTCGCCTTTCCCTCGTTTCCCGGCACCTCCTTTTACCAATGCATCGGCGTATCCCAGACGGGCGACCCTGTGTCGGGCGGCTGGTTTCTCTACGCCGTGCAAGTGGATCCGGCCAATCCAACGTTCCTAGGCGATTACCCCAAGTTTGCCTTGTGGTCCGATGCCTACTACCTGACAATGAATTTGTTCTCCAATTCCACCACTTTCAACGGTGTCCGTGTCTGTGCACTCGACCGCGCCAGTATGATCACCGGCGGGCCCACCAACGCGATCGGCTTTACTCTCACCGCGGCGGATGTGGGCGCTTCCTATAGCTTTGTCGCTGCGAGCTTTCGTGCTGGCGATCCGCCTCCTGCGGGAAGGCAGGAATTTGTCCTAGCCGTCGACAGCCCGGCCAGCGGCGGCGTGACCTTAACCCAGGTCCATGGCCGGCTGTTTCATGTCGATTTTGCCAACCCGAATAATTCTACTTTCGGCGTTGGTCCAAACCACCTGCCGAACGCCGAGATCACAGTCAACGGGTTCGTTGACGCCTTCACCAACACTACTACTCACATCGTGCCCCAGCAAGGAACCGCCCAAAAGCTGGATACCCTGGGCGATAAAATTATGACGCCGGTCGCTTACCAGAATCGCAGTGGGACGGAATCGTTGTGGGCTTCGCAAACCGTTTGTACCGACCAGAATTGCACCGGTCCAACGGCTGTTCGCTGGTATCAATTCAATGTAACCGGCGGCACGTTTCCCGCGACTCCTGTGCAGCAGCAAAGCTGGACCAATGGGGGCGACGGCTTATGGCGTTGGATGCCTAGCATAGCAGTCGATCAAAACGGAAACGCGGCCATCGGCTATTCCGCAGCTAGCGCGAGCATATTCCCCTCGATTCGTTATGCGGGACGTCTCGCCGGCGACCCGTTAAATGACCTTGGGCAGGGGGAAGCCATAATGACCAATGGGGGCGGCTCCCAAACCAGTTCCTTCGATCGCTGGGGCGATTACAGCATGCTGACCATCGATCCCGCCGATAACGCTAGCTTCTGGCATGTGAACGAGTACTACGTCGCTACCAGCAACGCCTCCTGGGCTACGCGAATCGGCAAGTTCAGCTTCAGTTCTGTGAGCAACCCCGTGCCTGTGCTGACTTCGCTTTCGCCCTCCAGCAAAACCGTGGGCTCAGCCGGCTTCACACTCACGGTAAATGGCTCGAACTTCGTGCCCGGAGCCACCGTAAGCTGGAACAACTCTGCGCGAAGCACAACCTTTGTCAGCAGCGTCCAGGTGACAGCTCAAATTCTGACCTCGGACCTGGCCACCGCAGGCACGGTGCCTGTAATCGTCACGAATCCGCCGCCTGGCGGCGGGGCATCGAATTCGCTCACGTTCACGATCAACAATCCAAGACCAAATGTGACTTCCATCTCGCCCAGCAGCGCCACGGCTGGGGGCCCAGGCTTCACGCTCACGGTGAATGGCTCGAACTTCGTCACGAGCTCCGTGGTGAATTGGAATGGAGCGGCGCGCACGACAACGTTCTCCAGTAGCACGAGGCTGACGGCTGCGATTTCAGCGGCGGACATCGCCACGGGTGGAATGTTCAGGGTGACCGTCACAAATCCTGGCCCAGGCGGGGGCACATCGGCCGCGAAGACATTTACCGTCAACAACCTAGTGCCGGCGATTAGTTCGATCTCGCCCAGCAGCGCCACGGCCGGAGGCCCCAGCTTCACGCTCACCGTCAATGGGTCGAATTTCGTTTCGGGCTCGAAGGTGCATTGGAACAGTTTGATCTTAACGACTACTTTTGTCAGCAGCACTCAAGTAACGGCCGCCGTCCCTTCGTCGGACATCAGGAGTGTCGGCACAGTTTCGGTAACGGTGGTGAACGCCCCGCCCGGCGGAGGCACGTCGAACGCAATGACGTTTACCGTCAACAACCCAGTGCCGGCGATTAGTTCGATCTCGCCCAGCAGCGCGACGGCCGGAGGTCCAGCCTTCACCCTCACGGTGAACGGCTCGAACTTCGTGACAGGCTCGGTGGTGGATTGGAACGGATCCGCACGCACCACAACGTTCACCAGTAGGACGAGGGTGACGGCTTCCATCTCCGCTGCCGACATCGCCACGGTTGGCACAGCTTCGGTGACGGCGGTGAACGCCCCGCCCGGCGGAGGCACGTCGAACGCAAAGACGTTTACGATTAATCCTTAGCAGAGACTTCCAGCTTGTGCGGTTTGATTTGGAAGGTGCGCGTCAACTGTAAGCCTGCGCTACCCCCAAAAACTTCCCGCCTACATTGCTGCGCGGCGATTGCATTACGATTTCTGCCTTAAACGCAGGCACCGGGCGAATTACGACTTCAATAGGCCATCCTGTCCTAGGTCAGTTGCTGCCGAGCTACAAAGAGCCCCCCGAGTCAGGTCCGAAGCTCCCAATCGTTTCCTTGCGCCTCCCAACGTCGAGACGAGAAATGATCAAAGTTGGACCTTTGGAATTCCCGAAGCGAGACAACCCTCGTGAGAAGTTACACCGCCTGCGCTTCCAACCATGAGTTGAAGCCAGTGCGCCCCCTTATTCTCAAAGTTTACCGTGCGGATATAACTTGTGCAACTCAGTTACTTGCTCCGTTACTTGTTGATTCGTTGGAACGTGAGGTCGGAGTGTACGAAAGTTCGATCGACGCGCGTACGTTGCGTAAAGTTTTTTGTTCCTTTTCTCATTCCGCTGGGTTCTATGAAATGATGTGGAGGCTGATCGGCACAAGTCGAACTTCTGAGAACGGCAGCAGCGCGCGTGTTCTTGCTCTTCCTTGTCCGTGGCTGTCCCGGCTCATCCTAGGCGTGTGTCTTCTTCTCGTCGCTTGCGTGGGGTACATCGATTATCTGACCGGATATGAGCGGACGATGCTTCTTTTTTATCTTTTGCCCATTTCTCTCGCCACCTGGTTCTTCGGCTTGATCGGCGGTTTGGCAATTGCAGTTTTGAGCGTCGTTACCAGCATGGTTTCCGATGTGGCGGCCGGAATCCCAGTAATTGGGTTTTGGAATGGCGGGATGGGTTTGGCGTCGTACGCCGTGTTTGCATTCGTATTGTCGAACTTACGAACACTCATACGAGAACTTGATCAACGCGTCCGAGAACACACGGCAGCGTTGCAGCAGGAGGTCGCCGAGCGAGAGCGCCTCGATAAGGAGATCGCCGAGGTGGCGCGTCGCGAGCGCCTCCGGCTGGGCCAGGATTTGCACGATAGCCTCTGCCAGCACCTCACCGGCACTGCGCTCACGGCTCAAGGGTTAAGAGAAAAATTAGCGCGAAGATCTGCGCCTAAGGTAGTCGAGGCGGAAAAAGTTGTCCGTTATATCGAGCAGGGGATCGATCTTACCCGGAATCTCGCTCGCGGTTTCTTCTCTCCGGAATTAGAGGCGGAAGGGTTGATGGTTGCGCTGCATGGCCTGGCGGAAAATACTGCCGAACGGTTCAAGATCGCCTGCGTCGTTGAAGGCGCCGACGGCGGGCCCGTGCTCGACTCTGCGATGGCGACTCAACTGTATCGAATCGCGCAGGAGGCAGTCACAAACGCCGTTAAGCATGCTGCCGCGCAGCGGATCGACATTCGCCTCGGCCGGGATGATCGCGAACTTACTCTCACCATTGCCGATGATGGAATCGGGTTTCCACAACAGCTGCCGCAACCCGAAGGCCTCGGTCTTCGTTTGATGTCGCATGGTGCAGCGTTGATCGGAGCAAATTTCGATGTCCGACGCAATGGCCGGATCGGAACGATTGTGACGTGCAAGGTAAGCATTCCCGAACGAGGTTAATTAAACTGTTTCCTATGAGCTCAACACCTTCGGCCACAGCTGCTCGCAAGAGTCGCGTCTTTCTCGTCGATGATCATCCGCTTGTCCGTGAAGGACTGGCTAATCTAATCAATCAGCAGGATGACCTGATGATGTGCGGCGAAGCGGAAGATGGGGCGGAAGCGCTCAGCGGCATCGGCGCGGCCCGGCCGGACGTGGCGCTCATCGACATTTCCTTAAAGAATGAATCAGGATTGGAATTGGTTAAGAATCTCGAGGCTCGGTTTCCCTTGGTCGCGCTGATCGTACTGTCGATGCACGATGAAGCATTGTACGCTGAGCGTGCTCTGCGTGCCGGCGCGCGGGGTTACGTCATGAAACGTGAAACCACCAAAAGCGTGCTCACTGCTATCCGTAAGGTGGTGAAGGGCGATGTTTATGTGAGCGAGAGATTCGTCAATGTTATGGCGCGCAGGCTCGGGTCGTCGCGGAGAGCGGCTGCGAATTCACCGGTGGAACTGCTGAGCGATCGCGAGCTCGAAGTTTTTCGGCTGCTCGGCCAGGGCCGTTCCACCTCGCAGATCGCAGAAGATTTGCACCTCAGCCTGAAGACAGTGCAAGCTTATTGCGCGCGCGCGAAAGAGAAATTCGACGTCCACTCGTTAGGCGAGTTGCTCCGGGCGGCCATTCGCTGGGAAGACGCGATTCACGTAAAATAATATATCGGTCTTCACGCACGTCGTCGAAGCGATCGCGTAGGGTCGTCGGCATGCGCGTTGTCGCCGATCCGCAGGCTCATGCCCATTGCGGCAACGATACGATCCCGGATTTTGATGCACCCATGCGAGTCGAGGTCGCGTCGTCGTGGCAAATCCACGGATATCACCGTTTGGATGGTGGCCGGGCGATTGTTCATTACCAGTACACGGTCAGCTAGGTGGACCGTTTTCTCGATGTCGTGAGTAGCAAACAGGATCGTTTTCTTTCCCGCTTGTCAGATTCGCGTTAGAGCGGCCCACATTTTCATGCGCGTAGTGAAATCGAGCGTGCCTAAGGGTTCGTCCATGTCGCTCCGTCGACGTTCGTTGTAAATCTCAAGTGCCGCTCGTAGCGGTTGCATTGCCAGCGAAGTGGAGCAGTTCCAGAATATCGGCTCGTAAGCGAAGGAAGTCTGAGCTGCTGCGATCGCGCGGACGATCAAGCGGGATTGAAATGGTCCGCTCGATTTTTCCCGGCCGCGGGGTCATGATTAGGATCCGGTCACTCATGTAGATGGCTTCGTCAATGTCGTGAGTGACCAGGAGCGTGGTGGTGCGGCGCGCCTGCCAAAGACCGAGCAGTTCATCCGAGACAATTTCCGGTCTTATGCGCAAAGGTTGCTTGGGACGCCCGGCTTGCCAAAGGCGGAGCACTTCGTCCTGCATCCGCATTCGGGTAAAAGCGTCGAGCGCACCAAGAGGCTCGTCGAGGAGCAGCACTTTGGGATGATTGATGAGCGCTCGCGCCAGGGCAACCCGTTGAGCCATTCCGCCGGAAAGATGGTGGGGGTACGAATCTGCAAATGTTTCCAGGCCGACCAGATGCATGAATTCGTCCACTTCATCGCGTTTCTCTTTCAGCACCCCGCGCGCGACAAGGCCGGCCTCGATATTTCGGCGAACCGTCAGCCAGGGAAAAAGGTTTGGATCTTGGAACACGAGGCCACGTTCGGCGCTCGGATAGGTGATTCGGTGGTAGCCGATCAAGAGTTCACCTGAGTCCGGGGAATCAAGGCCGGCGATCAACCGAAGGAGCGTGGATTTTCCGCAACCACTTGGACCGATAAGCGAAACTAGTTCGCCGCCTGCAACCGAAAAAGAAACGCCATCCAGCGCCAGGCGGCGGGCGGAGCCGTTGCCGGGCGGGCAAAACGCTTTGCTGACTCCGCGAACGCGAAGCGAAGAAGCCTCAACCGGAGCCAGCATTACCATTTGATGACTCCTTTTTGCCAGACGAGCACCACGTCACGCACCTTGAAAAGCAAAGTCATGACACTGGAGAAAAACGCGGCCATGATGATCAGGGCTGCGTAGACTTTGCCGTATTCCGCCCATCCTTGCGCCCAACTCACGTACCACCCGAGACCGGACTTTACGCCGACCGATTCCGCGACAACTAGCGTGAGAAAGGACGCGCCGAGTCCCATGAACAATCCGATGAAAATACTGGGAATCGCTGCGGGAATGGCGACCCGGAAGATGAGGTAAGGACGCCTGGCGCCGAGCGTGCGAGCAACGTCGAGATAGGATGCCCGCGTGTTGGAGATCCCCGAGGCGGTCAGCATGGTGACGGGAAACCAGACCGCCAGCGCTATGAGCGCCGCTGCGGAAACGAGGCCGGATGGAGAAACGACCATGGCCAACGGAATCCATGCTGTCGCCGGAATCGGGCCGACGATTTTCAGCACGGGCATTCCCCAATACCGAATGCGAGTGGACCAGCCGATGCAGATGCCGCTAACAAGTCCGGCGATTACTCCCAAACCGTATCCGCTCAGAAGCAGCACCAGCGAGTGCCAGGTGCTGTCGAACAATAGAACGCGATCATTGATCATGCTTTGCAGGACAGCCGCCGGACTGGGAAAGTACGGCAGCGGTAGCAGTCGCAATCCAGACGTGATCACCTCCCAAAATCCAAGCGACAAGATTGCGGCAGCAAAAATCGGGCACATCTTGTGCATCCTTCCTCGCAGAGCGTCAAAAAAAGGATAGAGCGCCGCGCCCAGCGAGCCTGTGCCGAGGATGACAAAAAGGAGCAGATAGTACTGAGTGGGCGACGCGATCTCGCGCTTCGAAGCAAAAAAATGGATTGCCAACGCGATACAGGCGGCCGCCGGCACAGCCAGAAGCCTCTTTGGCCATAATTTAAGTGCCGATGGATTGACGGGCACAGTGTCGGCGCGGGATCGCTCGCCACTCGAAAGTGTGGGTGACTGCGGTTGGACTACGGAAGCGTTCATTTCTTGCCGGCTATCATATTTTTCTGGACACACGGTGCGTCCGGGTCAGCGAGATTCGGCGCATCCTGATCTGGTTGATCGAAGAGTTTTCTCCGGCAACACGAATCTCCGCTGTCTTTCTGGATCAACTCCGCGATTAGCCGAATATCTTCGTCGGGTGAGACTTGGCCTCCGGCGACTTTTTCCACCTCCAAGGTCTTAATCCAATCGTCTGTAACACCGTCCAGATGCATGAAAGCGCGTTTGGCTAGCGCCTCGGTATCGGTCTCGGGGGAAAGCATCTTCGCGACTTTCATCTCTCGACCGGCGGTGCGAACCGACTCTTCCGCGAGCTGGACACTTGGGACGTAGCGCAAACGCGCAAGGGCCGCCGTATTCAATTCCGGTGTTGAGGCAAGATATTTCTTTTCCACCGCCATGATCGCAGCAGTTCGGGGGTTCGTTTCCACCCACTTCGCGCCTTTTAGCAACGCACGTGTTGCTCTCGCTGCCGTGTCCGGATTGGCGTCCACCCACTTGCCGTTCGCGATGACCTCGCAGCAGTATTCGTCTTTGTACGGCGCGTCCATTATCTGGTCGGCAATGTTTCTTACCTTCTCCTCGGCGATCAGTAAGCTGCCGATCGGTTCGGCGTCAGCGACTGCGTCCACTTCGCCTTTGTCGATTGCCAGGCCCAGTTCGCCAGCGGGATAGACCTTCCAGGTGATGTCCTTGCCGGCATCAATGCCGTGAGTTCCGAAAACGCGATTCGCAAACACGAACGGCGGCGTCCCCATTCCCGGCACGCCAATGCGCTTGCCTTTTAGATCCTGAATCGTATGAATGTTTGTTTTCACACCCGCTTGGACACGGAGACATCCGCGGTGGATTCCAGCTAAGAATCTCACATCCAAGCCCTGCTCGATTGGCTTCAGAAAATACATCACCAGATGATGAGTGATGTCGTAGCTGCCCAGCGCAAGCGCATCTTTATAAGTCGCCCAATTGCACTTCACCAATTCAGGCTCAAGTCCCTCCTCCTTGAAAAACCCCTTCTCGTACGCGGCGTAAATCGGAGCTTCGCAAGTCAAGCCGATGTAGCCAACGCGAACTTTTTTCGAGTTACGGACCCCTGAGCCGGAGTTCTTATTACAGCCCGACAGAAGCAAAATAGTGAAAGCACCGACGGTGATGAGTTTAAGAGTCATTTGCCATTTGTTCAGGTTTTGAGAACAAAACAATAACCTACGCCCGCGGAAGGCAGAATCCCGCAGGTCGGAGTTAATGAGAAATTGTTTCAGAGCAGTTGATGGGTCCATTTCCGTGTGAGCGGCCTCCTAGCGGAATTTGATCAACATCTCACGCGTCGGCCCTCCAATATTCAGTAGTCAAATCAATCTCTGATTTAACTGGCTTAGCGTCAGCCAACCAACATCTCTGCGCTCATCCATTCCTCCGTGCACTCAAAGTCCGATTCACCTTCCCAAATGGGCGCGCGCTCAGGATGGAAGCGCGAGCCAATCGGAATGGAGTAAATATCTTCATCATCGTAGTATCGCTCACGCTTAAGCAACTTGCGGACGGCTACGACCGCGTCTGAAGGCTGACGTTCGTGAACCCGGCCGGCAAATACATCGATCAGATTGTCGGTATAGCGGTGGTGAACGGAAAAGGCAAAGGCCAAAGGTTGCTCCCAAAACGTGTCAATAACGTCTTCGAACACGTCGAGTCCCTTCTCACAATAGAGTTGATACTCGGCAAACGGGTTGGCTTGATCACGTCCCGAGCCGTCCAGATACGCCTTCACCACAGGCGCAGCGAGCGCCGCCTCCTTCAAAGTCGCAAACAGCCCAAAGGAGAATATGGGATCGACGAATCGGTGGGCGTCTCCGATACAAATGAAGCCTTTGCCGCAGAAGCGTTTCACCTGATAGGAATAGTTCGGGATGACGTGAACGTCTTCCACGAGTTTGATTTCAGGCAGGCGGCGCTTCAGTTCCGGATTCAACTCATGTAACTCGCGCACAAGGAAATCACGCTTGCTTTCGTGCTTATCTTGGAAATAGGCGCTGGGACTAACTACTCCCACACTGACAACGTCGTGATCGATCGGGATGAACCAGGCCCAATGGTATTTGCTCTGGTAGAAAATCAGCGTGTTATCCCTTGCGTTGTCTCGGGTGCTGTCGTCGCCGCGAATTGCACCGGTGACCTGCGAAAATATGGCAATCTGCTTGTCGTAGCTTCCCACATATTTAGGGCCAGTCACTCCGCCTACATTGGCCAGAAACGTGGCCTGTCCGGAACAGTCGAGCAACACTTCGGATTCGAGCTCCATCATTTCGCCCGCCGGTGCGCGCACTTGGACCCCTCGCACGGTGCCATCGTTGCTTTGCAGGGGGCGAACTGCGCGGCCGTTTAACAAAACAGCGCCTCGGGCCACCGCCTCATCGAGCATCATTTTGTCAAAGACGCTGCGACGGACCTGCCAAGTGAACCCCTCGAACAACTTCCAGTCTTTGTCCCGACCCATCACCGGCACCCACCAGGCATTTTTGCCGCCCGTGCCGAACACTTTCACGCCGAGTTTTACCGGGTGCCCGAGGTCGCGCATCTGCTCCGCGAATCCCAAGTCCCGGATCAACGGGGCGCATTCCCCCGTCATGGATTCGCCGATGTGGTAACGCGGGAAGGTCTCCCTTTCGACGATTACCGAGCGAATTCCGATATTCGCAAGATGCATGGCACTGGCTGCTCCGCCCGGCCCAGCGCCGACTATTACAACATCGGTCTTCATGGTTTTACTGCGGCTTTGATGCCCTGTTCGTCCGTCATGACCATCATAAATATGCTCCGGTTCCAGTATATGACAGGCCGATCCGTACAGTCATCATATTACTTTATATGACAGGCCGATCCGTACAGTCAACATATTATCCTAAATCCAGGAGGTGATCTGCTCTGCTCCGCCTGGGCCTCCTTCAGCGCGAGGCCATCCATTTTTCGGTCGTTTCGACTGGCGAATTCACTTCCCAAATCGCCGCCCGCTCCGGGTGGTAGCGAGGTCCAATCGGGATCTACAAGTTCGCGAGAGTGTTGTCCCAATTCAGGGGGTTTGCGCGGGGCATTCAAGATCAGACTGTGTGCCTTTGAATCGGGCGGCTAGGCTGGCACCTCCGCTGCTCGCGTGGAGCGGTCCCGAATCAAAGTTTCTTAGTCTCTGCGTGGCATTGGCAAAGCTTCTGCAGCCGGCTTGCAACGACGTT
>Ga0207146_10025_pt1 | contig 41889 bp, 41 predicted proteins | sample Alteio_BWMinHeat_36_FD_153539 | JGI IMG/M metagenome (GOLD analysis project Ga0207146, IMG submission 153539) | Enriched cells from forest soil in Barre Woods Harvard Forest LTER site, Petersham, Massachusetts, United States -... | ecosystem: Environmental > Terrestrial > Soil > Temperate forest >...
GTTCCCCGCCATCCCCCTGAAACTGTGGGCCCCGCGCATCCACCTGACGCTGGTCGAATCCAATCACAAGAAAGCCGTCTTCCTCCGCGAAGTGTCGCGCGCGCTGACATTGACCAACATCAATGTAATCAGCGACCGAGCGGAAGTCCTAGCCGCCCGCTCCGACTTCCCCCGTACCGAAACAGTAACCCTCCGAGCCGTGGAGCATTTCGCCGCCATCATCCCCCAAACCGTAACTCTCCTGGCCCCCAGAGCCACCCTAGCCCTCCTAATAGGAGCCGCCCAGATCCCCTATCTAATGACTCTGACCGCCTTGAAATGGCAACCGCCAATTCCAGTCCCGCAATCAAATACAAGGATGTTGTCAATTGGTGTACGAGAGTAAAGTGGAAAGCTATGCCGGAATCGTCTTGGCAAAGTACGTCGCCAGTCACGGTTTGGTTTAGAGCGGGTGGTTTAAGTGGTCCATCGTCTCGATAATCTCATTATGAGACGCACTCGATCCTAAAATGTTTCACGTGAAACACTCCGGGATATGTTTGCAAGCCCAATGCCCCTATACTCTCGGTTTCACGATGTGTTTCACGCGAAACACTTCACAATGGGATAAGCCCGCAGTCCCTTCAGGGGTCGGGCAAACGAGAACGAGTTGGAGTGTTCCACGTGAAACACTCCTCGCAAGTTGCACAAGAATCTGGCATTGATTTCCTAAACGCATTCGCATATCCTGCGCGCAACAATACAAGCGATAAAATCATGGGACGTGTCATCGCAGTTGCCAACCAGAAGGGTGGCGTCGGCAAGACTACGACCGCCATCAACCTTGCCGCCTCACTCGCCGCTGCCGAGGTCAACACGCTGCTGGTGGACTGCGATCCGCAGTCGAACTCCACCAGTGGTCTCGGCCTGGTGAAGAATCCGGAGCGCATCAGCATCTATGACGTCATCATGGGCGTGGCCTCCGCCGAGGAGGCGTTGCAGCTCACGGAACTCGAACAGCTTTGGCTGATTCCATCGCATAAGAATCTGATCGGCGCCAACATCGAACTGGTCGGGGCGGAGCGGCGTGAGTATCGTCTGCGCGATGCGCTCGCAAGTTTGCTCGATCGCTTTCGCTTCATTGTGCTGGATTGCCCGCCGGCGCTCGATCTCCTTACACTGAATGCGCTGGTCGCCGCGGATGGGGTGCTGATCCCGATGCTTGAGGGTGTGTCGGAGCTGCTCGACACGATTGAGAGAATTCGGGCGGAACTGAATCCTGCATTGGCGATTGAGGGCGTCGTGCTCACGATGTTCGATGAGCGGACGAACCTGGCGCAGCAGGTGGCGGCGGAGTTGAAGAAGTATTTTGGAGAGAAGCTGTGCACGACCACCATACCCCGGAACATACGGCTGGCGGAGGCTCCAAGCCACGGACAGGCGGCGCTTGTGTATGACGTGCGATCGCGGGGGGCGGAGAGTTACATACGGTTGGCGAAGGAGATGCTGGACCGGCAGGCGGGAATGGTCAGCGGGTCGGGGGAAGCGGCTTAGATTTATGGATATAAATATTTACGTACGTCGATATGATTGCGGAGCCGGGAAGTTCTCTATTGCAGAGGTAGATTCAGAAGCTGAGGTGTACACCTTCGCGATCCGACCTCTCACCTCTGAGCTCGGGTTTCAGTTCTCAGAAAAAAGACCAGGGAGATGACTTGATGCAGACCACATCGAATGCGGCGGCGGTCGATAAGACGACCGATAAGACGGCGGAGAAGAGTGGGCCGGCGAAGCTCAGCGAGAAGCTGGCCGAGAAGCGGCGGGCTTTGGGACGGGGCTTGGAGTCTCTTCTGCCCGGGCCACGGGTCGTGGCGGTGCCGACGGCTCCCACCCTTCCGCAAAGTGCGCGGAAGGATGGGGCACCCGGTGCTGCGAGTTCTCCGTTCCCGGTTCTCAATTCTCAGAGAGGCGATTCGTCGCTGTCTTCTTCTGATGGCGGTGGTGGACGGGCGGGGACGCCCGTCGCTCCACTAGAAGGCGAAACGGTTGTGGATCGGTTGCAGGCAGTGGCTTCGGGACGGACTGCGGATGGAGAGACGGTCTTTCTCGTGGGGATTGATCTGATTGATCCTAATCCTTACCAGACTCGGAGAGATTTCAACGAACAAGCGCTCGCGGAACTGAGGGATTCGATTGCGGCGCAGGGAGTGTTGCAGCCGATTGTGGTGCGTCCGAGTGTGGAGGGACGCTTCATCCTGATTTTGGGTGAACGGCGGCTGCGGGCTTCGAAGATGGCGGGGATGACTGCGATCCCGGTGATCGTGAGGCGGGTTTCTGAGCAGCAAGCGGCAGAGATGACGCTGGTGGAGAACCTGCAGCGGCAGGACCTGAATTGCGTGGAGCAGGCGGAGGCGTTCGCGAACCTGAGCACGGAGTTCAAACTTACTCAGGAACAGATCGGCGCCCGGGCGGGCGTCTCGCGGGAGAGTGTGTCGAATTACATGCGGCTCCTAACGCTTCCGGAAGGCGTGATTGGGGCGCTGCAGAAGGGAAAGTTGACATATAGCCACGCGCGGACGCTGTTGCACCTGCGGGATAACGTCCAGATCTGGAAGTTCGCACAAAAGGCGATGGAAGAAAAGATGTCGGTGGCGAAGCTGGAGGATCTGGTGCTGGGGATGAGTGCGTCGATCGGGGGGCGGGATGAGCCGAATCAGGGAAGCGGTGCACGGTGGGTGGATCCGAATGTGAAGGCGGCGCAGCGCTCGCTCGAGGAAGTGCTAGGCATGAGGGTGCGGATTCGGGATCGGAAGGGCAGAGGGAGGATTGTGATTGAGTATGGGACGCTGGAAGATTTTGATCGGGTGGTGGGGATGTTGAAAGGGAAGTGAGTGAGGCTGTGGTCAGTGGTCAGTAGCCGCAAGTCGGTGGTCAGTGGGATCGTTGGGCGGGCTCAGGTCCCTCTCTCGGGTCCCAAGAGCAGAAGCTAAAAACACTCTGCGAAATCTGGGGCGTGTCGGCCAAGTCCGAAGAGCGACAGGACCGGGGAATCCCATCCTTCCGCAAGGTGCGCGGAAGGGATGGGACACCTCGCTTTTGCTTTTTGGGGGAATCTGGGGAGTAACAAGTGGGACTATGTTGCTGTTTCGACTTGCGAATTGCTGCTTGCCGTATTATCCATTCCTCGAAAATGGCCTGGACGTGCCATTGACTGAAGCGCTGCGCACCCAAAATCATGTTCGACATTGAAATCTGGGGCATGTCAGCCAAATCCCAACAGGGGCGGGACCGGGGAATCCCACCCTTCCGCAAAGTGCGCGGAAGGATGGGGACCCGACAGTTTTGACGACGCTTACACCCGCCCCTTGCGATGAGGCAAAGGCCGCAAGGGACGGGCCACCCCAGCGATAATGAATGTCCGCAAGGAGCCAGATTTTCGGCACAATTTTGGCCAGGTTGAGGTATATTGTCATCCGTCCACCCCGGACCCGGGCCGCTGCGCCCTCTGGATGGATCCATGACCCTCCGTAGATTGGTGACACTTGTTTCTTTGTCTTTGCGCCTCCTTACCTTAGCGTCTGCTGGCGCCGGGGCGCAGGGCGTTCCGCCTTACCCGAACGCGTACACCGACCGGCTGGTACATGCAAAGACTCCCATGGCGCCGCCAGCCGCCAACACAGTGTTTCAGGATCCTGATTTCGGAGCGCTCATGGTCCGGGTAACCGATGGCAACACGAACCCAAAACAGCTCAACGGCTACTTTCGAAATCCCGAGACCGAGACCAATGCCTGGAGCGCCGACGGCCGAAAGTTTTTCCTGGTCGGCCAGGGGAAAAACACCCTGGCGTTTGGTTTTGACCCGTCCACCATGCTCATCAGCCCTCTGCCGGGCGCCGGAACCGGGGGCGGGTTTGCGATTCCTCTGTATATGGGACCAACATTCAGCTTTGTCGACCCCGATCTGATGTATGGAGTCCTGAAAGGCGCGCCGCTGACGATTGCCAACTATCGGTATTCCACGGGAGCGGTGACGCCGCTGTTCGACACCACGACATGCGGAATGCAACCGCCGTTGGTGGCGGGTCCGCACGTGAACAGTAGTGACATCTCGATTTCAGCCGACGAGAATCGCATAGAGATCAACGCGGGCGGAAATCAATTTGGCAACCGTACGTTTGTGATCGTGTACGACAAGACACTTGGCTGCCGTTGGTACAACACTTACACCGGACAAATCGGAGGCGCCTGGGGACCGACGGGCCAGGCAGTGGTTCCTCAAACTTTCCTGACCAACCATGCCTACATCTCGGGCAGCGGGCAGTATGTAAAGATCCAGCAGGGCCACAAAGGCTATTATGTCTGGGATCTGAATTCGCTCAATGTTCAGGCGTGTTACGACCAGGGCGGCCTGCGTTGCAGCGGCTATGACTCCCTCGGCTACGACACTGAAGTCAACGCTCCCGGCATCACCGACGAGATGAATATCTACCGCCGGACGCTCAGTAACGTTGCGAATTTCACTCAACTCGTCTACCCGCTGCCGCTGCCTCACCTCTGGGGAATGGAAAAACATTTCACATGGAGCGGAGGGCACCTCGATAACAATGTTCCAGTGTGCGGTACGACCTATGCGGCCAATGGCAGGACCACAATAACGCAGCCCTACGACAGCGAGATTTTCTGCCTCGAAACGGATCTGAATGCCTCTACGATCTGGCGATTTGCCCACAATCGCGCCGTATGGGACCCCGAGTATTACTGGTCCGAACCGTTCGGCAATGTTTCTCTCGATGGACGGTTCTTCATGTTCTCGTCGAGCTGGGATGGGCAAGTCGGCTTGAACAAGAACGGCGATCCGCGGTCGGATATTTGGATCGTTAAGCTCGACTAACGCGCCTCCGGCGGCGAGAGAGAGACAAGCAATGAGCCATTACTGGAGAGGCTTAGCCGCGGCTATCTCACTGCTCATCTCAACCTATGGGCATGGGGCACTCGTTCCTCGATTTGCCTATGTCGCCAACAACCAGGATGACACAGTGTCGATATTCGCGATCCGGGGATATCGCCTGCAGGCAGTCGGGTACGTCTACTCGGGCTCAGGGAGTAATCCGCGCGCGGTTGTGGTTACTCCCTCGCAAGCCTTTTTGTATGTTGCGGAAGGCAATGTCGGGATCGCCGGTTACGCGATAAACAATATCAATGGAGGCCTGACTCCAGTACCGGGATCGCCGTTCTTAACGGGCAGCATGTTCAGTCTGGCCATGCATCCTAGTGGAAAATTTCTGGTTGGCACTCGCGGCAGCGGCGTTGGCGTTTATGCGATCGATCCCAGCTCGGGCTCGCTGACTTCGATTCAAACGGTGTCTGGGGGCAGTCCGGTATCGGCGGCGATTGATCCCACAGGCTCCTTCCTGTTTACAGCGAATGTGAATTCGAACAGTGTCTCTGCGTTCACCATCAACCATAGCAGCGGCATTCTGACGCCGGCGCCGGGGTCCCCCTTTGCTGCTGGCCCTGGTCCGCAGAGTGTGGCGATTCAGCACGGCAAATTTGTTTACGTTCCAAATGGAAACGGCGCCAGCGTTTCGGCTTACGCGATCAACACAAAAACGGGAGCATTGGTCGAGGTGGCGGGCTCACCGTTTCCTACGGGTTCGGTTCCGGCGGCTGTTGTTACCAAAAACTCGTTCCTGTTCGTCGGGAACTCTGCTGATAAAACGGTCTCGCAATATTCCATCGACCCGACGACTGGTGTTCTGACCCAAATCGCGGCGCCCTTCCCTACTGGAAAATCCGGGCCGTTGGGGCTGGCCGTAAGCCCGACGGAGCCTCTGCTCTACGTGGCGGACCACGACTCTGATGAAGTTATGGTTCTCGGCATAACCAAGGCTGGAGTGCTTTTCAATGAGAGCAGCATGCGGAGCCGGGGAAGTGCATTGTCAATCGCCCTCGCCTCTGGCAACGCGAAGGTGACTTACTCAGCAAAGGCCGTCTATGAATGTAACCAGGCCTCGAATGACATTCGGGGTTATGGCGTCACGATCGCAACCGGTTCGCTGGCAGCGCTTGGCAGCTCTCCCTTCGCGACCGGAACGTCGCCGCAAGCCGTGGTGTCTGATTTGAGCGGAACATTCCTCTTCGCAGCGAACGCAGGGAGCAACAATGTCTCTGCCTTTACCATTAGCTCACTGACGGGCGCCTTGACGCCTGCGCCCGGTTCACCGTATCCGGCGGGCTCGCAGCCGTCCGCCGTTGCGGTGGACAACGGCGCCCACTACGTTTATGTCACGAACGGCGGCTCGAATACAATCTCCGGATATTCTGTCGGTGCCGGTGGGGCGCTGACGGTCGTTCCTGGCTCACCGTTTGCGAGCTCTGGGGCTTGGCCGCGGTCTGTCGCCATCGATCCGCGGGGCAAGTTCGTTTACGTAGCGAATGCGCAGTCGAATACGGTCTCAACCTATGAAATTGATGCGGGCACCGGCAGTTTGCAGTTCGTCGGGGACGTTGGCGCAGGTACTGTTCCCGTGGGCGTTGCGGCTAACTTTGATGGGAAGTATTTGTATGTATTAAACCAGTCCTCTCAGAACATCTCCGCCTATGGAATCGACCCGGTCACGGGGCTGCTGGTGTCACTGCCTCGTTCTCCATTTGCCGGAGCCGGCTCGTCCAATTCGATTGTTGCGGATTCTTTAGGAGAACGACTCTACGCGGGAGACGTCACGGCAATCATTGGGTATAGAAGTTTTGACAACAGAGGGAGTTTGGGAATGCTGCCTGGGTCACCCTTTGGCGGAGTTTCCGGAGCAGACGGACTTAGCATTGATCTTTCTGAAAGCTTCTTCTATGCGGTGAATAACACGGGGAATACCGTTTCTGGATTTCAAGTCGACAGGACGAGCGGCGCTCTGACCGAATTACCGGATTCTCCTTACCCGGCGGGCACGGGTCCTACTTCCATTACAGTCGTTAACCGTCTTCAGTAGGAGCCGAAGTCTGGGGGGCGTCAGCTCAATCCCAAGAGGGACGGGACCGTGGAATCCCACCCTTCCGCAAAGTGCGCGGAAGGATGGGCACCCGCGGGACAATCTGGGGGATGAGTGACGGGTGGAAAACAAATGCGGCCTGGGCCAGCCACCCGGGCCGCATTGTTATCGCGGACGTTTCTGACTGCCGTCTTTCGCCAAGGCGAAAGATCATCGCGCAACTGCACTCGTAAAAGTGCGATGCATCGATGTTCCCCTGAAGCTTGCGCTCCCGGGTTAGGGTTCGGCGTTTCCATCCTCCTTGGAAGAAGGATTTCTGAGGAGGCCGCAAAGCCCGGGCACCGGCACGCTGGACATGTACCGAATTTCCCCCGGTGACTCACTCTCGAGAAATCACCGGCGACGCTGAACCCTGGTCGAGCAGATTCAGAACATCTCACGCTTTTGACTGCATGCACTTTGCGGGAGGGGGAAGGATAACGCAACGGCAAAGTGCGGGTGCGCTGTGTAAAAACTGTGGAGCGGAGAAACTTCCTGTGGAAAGGAAAGGAAAAGTGTATTTTTATTCGCGTGCCGCGGGTGCTTCACATCTTCTTGAGCAGCGCGATCTGTCCAGCATGATACAGCTCGTGCTGCGTCACGCCATGAAGCATGTAGTAGAAAGTGTAATGGACTCCCTCCTTGCCAGGGACCTTCTCGTCAAGCCGCGAGTCTGGGAGAACAGAAACGGCCTCGACCAGTTCCTGGTGGACGCGCCGCACCTCGGCCAGCGCCTTGCGCCATGCCGTCTCGCTCGCGTCCGTGACCGGCGGAAAATTCTCTGCGTCGGAGAGAGTCACCGCGACCCCATTCAACCGGCGCAGCACTGCGCCATCCCAGGCCGCGACATGCAGCACCAGCTCCCAGATCGTGTGGGCGCTCTTAAGCGGACGAGCCGCCGCCTGCGCGGCCGTAACGCCCTCCAGAATTTCAAACAATGAGTCGCCGTGCCAGGCGTCGCCGGCAAACGCGCGGCGAAGTTGGTCGGCTATGTGAGCCGATTCAGACAGGGAAAGCCTCCACTTCGAAGTTATACATGAATAACGTCAACGAACTGGTGCGCGGCAAGCGCGGTATCACACCGGAGTCCGCCCTTTTGTTGTCGGAGTACTTCCGGAATTCTCCTGAGTTCTGGATGAACCTCCAAACGGCGCATGATCTCTCTCGCGCCCGCCAGGAAATGCGGAAACGCCCCGGCGGAATCACCACCATCACGACCGCAAAAGCCCGCCGGCGCGCCCCCGCGGAAGACTAGTCAACGCAGGCTGATCAACGCAGGCCTAGTCAGCGCACACCGCGATGCCGGCCTCATCCGCTGCGCGCGTCATTCGCTCGCCGTCCAGCAATAGGCATCGCCCCGCGTCCACAGCCAGACAACTCGCGCCAGCGCGCGCCATTGTTTCGATCGTCGTCAATCCAATCACCGGAACGTCGAAGCGCATGTCTTGCGTTGGCTTCGCGACCTTCACCACCGTCAGCGCGCGGCTCAGCGTCGAAGCCTCGGCCTCCCATTCTAAATCCAACGACCGCATTAACTGCCCCGCGCGCTCGATCGTCGCATCCGTGCCTTCCATCGCCTCGACCGTCACGCACGCTGCTTCTGCAATCACCACCGTTTGCCCGATGTCGTATTCCGACAGTCGCCGCCCCACGTCGCGTCCATATTCGATGTTCTTGCGTTCCGGCGCACTCGGAGCCCGCTTCGTGAGCACGCCCGTTTTCGCCAGCAGCGGTTCGAGCAGCGCGGTCGAGTTCTCGAGCATGATGCCCTCATCCGCGAGAATCTTTGCGACCGCGCCCAGCAGCGAGTCCGTATTGCGCGTGCCGAGCGAGAGCAGCAGTTTTGCCAACCGCCAGTCCGGTTTGATGCTGGAGAAAATCTGCTTGTGCTTGACCTGGCCCGCCATGATGGCGCGAGTGACGCCCTCGGCCTTGAAAGTGTCGATGAGTCTCGACAACTCGCCCAGAGAAAGCCAGTGAACGGAAGCGGCGCCTTTCGACTCGATCTCGGGGAAAGCCTCCTCTTTGATGGCGGCGACAACGACTTCGTATCCTTGCGCCTGCGCCGCCTCCAGCACGAGGAAGGGGAACTTGCCATTGCCGGCGATGAGACCGAGACGTGTCATGAGCAAGAACCACGCAGGGGCGGACGCATTCGTCCGCGATTGCACTGTGCCATGGCGGCCGCGCTCCGAGCGGCCGGACGGACGAATGCGTCCGTCCCTACGTGAGCACAGATGCTTTCCACTACTTAATGACTCCGCGTTCTGAGGATTCGATGAATCGGATGAGCATCTCGACATCTTCACCAAGATGGGCTTCGGACTTCAGCTTTTCGATGGCTTGCGATGTGTTCAACTTCGAGGCCAGCAGCACACGATATGCATGATGAATTTTCCTGATGCGCGCTTTTGTGAATCCCCGCCGCTCCAAACCTACGGCATTCAATCCATAGGCGTGCGTTCCACGCTCCGCCGACGTCCGCGAAAATGGCAGCACGTCCCGCGTTATGGTGGTGCCCCCGCCGATGAAGGAATGCGTCCCAATCCGAACGAAGTGGTGCACCGGGCACAGCGCCCCTACGCTGGCCCAGTCTTCCACGGTTACGTGCCCGCCGAGCGTGGCTGCGTTGGCCATGATGATGTGACTCCCAATCTGGCAATCGTGCGCGATGTGGGTATAGGCCATGATCAGGTTGTGGTCGCCGACTCGAGTGCAGCCTCCGCCTTTCACCGTGCCGCGGTTGATGGTGACATACTCGCGGATTTCGTTATGATCGCCAATCTCCAGCCTTGTCGGTTCGCCCGCATAGGTGATGTCCTGCGGCGCCAGGCCTATCGAAGCGAAAGGGAAAAAGCCATTGTCCGCGCCAAGTTTCGTGGGGCCTTCGATGGCGACGTGCGAAACCAGACGGCAGCCCTCGCCGAGCTCGACCTCGGGGCCGACCACGCAATAAGGCCCAATCGTGCATGACGGATGAATCTTGCTTTTTGGATCGACGATCGCCGTAGGATGGATAGACATCGTGAAGGAAATTTGCAATTTGGCAATTTTGTAATTTGTAATTTGGGTTCCCGACTCCCGTTTTCAACCCAAATTACAAATTACAAACTGGAAGTTACAAATTCTCTCCCGGGGTCTCCGTCGTTCCCGCGCCCATCGCTCGCGGAACCAGTCGGCACGTCACCGTCGCCTCGCACGCCACTTTGCCGTCTACATACGCCTTGCCTTCCAGACGGGCCGCCGTGATCCGCCAGGCCTTCACCACGACTTCAATGCGCAGCTGATCTCCCGGCACCACTGGACGCCGGAATCGCGCCTTCTCGATGCCCGTGAATACCATCAGCATCTCGTCCCGGTTCGGAACCTCGGTTAGCAGCAGCAGGCCGCCTGCTTGCGCGATTGCTTCCACAATCAGCACGCCCGGCATGATCGGCTTGCCGGGAAAGTGTCCCTGAAAAAAGGGCTCGGTGATGGTCACATTCTTCAATGCGACAATGCTCTTCATCCGCTCCAGTTCGATCACGCGGTCGATCAAGAGAAATGGATAGCGATGGGGCAGGATCTTGAGAATGTCGCCAATATCCATCCCGGTTTTCACCGGCTCTGGTTCTTCAGGCGAAGTGTGTGTGGCGTCGGTCATGCGGTTTCGTTCGAGGCGAAGATTATACTGTAACGCATCCTTTTATAAGCTTCGGTGCCCGTTCCGCGAAAGGATCCCTATGAGTACGCCAAACAACCGGCTGCATGGCACAATCTTCCTGATTCCAATTCTTCTTTCATCTCTCTCATCTCTCTGGTCGCAGCAGCCACAACCAGCCACGCAAGCGCCTCAGCAGTCCGCGGTCCCCGCCTTGCCCGCCGATATTCCTTCCACCGCCGAACACTATTCCTTCCTCATGACGGGGAATCCCGCCGGACAACAAGCCGTCTGGACCGCCTCCGACGGCACGCTCCATGTATTTTTTCAGTTCAACGACCGCGGCCGGGGTCCCAAGACTACCAGCGTCCTCAAGCTCGATGCGAATGGCCTCCCGATCTCGGAAGTGATCACGGGCAACGATTATCTGAAATCGCCCGTCACCGAAAATTATTCACTCGAAGCCGGCACCGCGCGCTGGAAAAACGATGACGAACAAGGGGAAAGGAAAATCTCGGGACCCGCCTTCTACTCCCCGCTCAACGGCGGGCCCGCCGAGATTGCTCTCCTCGCCCGCGCCGCGCTTCAGAATGGCGGAAAAACGAATGGCGGCAAGATCGCGCTGCTTCCCGAAGGCGAGGCTCGCGTCCAGCGCATGACCGAGCTTGACATCGAAGCCTCAGGACACAAAAAGCACGTCGCCCTCTATGCCGTAACTGGACTCGATTTCTCGCCCACCTATTTCTGGGCCGAAGACTCGGACAAATTCTTCGCGTCCGTGGATGACTGGGGCACGGTCATTCCCGAAGGATGGGAATCCACGGCCCCAACCTTGCTCGCCGCCCAAAATAAAGTCAAAGAGTCTCGCGCCGCCGATCTCGCCGCCAAACTCGCCCATCACGCACCCAACGGAATCCTCTTCACCCATGCCAACGTGTTCGACGCCGAGTCCGGGAAAATTATTCCCGACCAGGAAGTCTTCATCAGCGGCAAGCGCATTGTCAGCTTTGGACCGGCCCCGATTTGGTCTGAGAGGGTCCCGACCTTCAAGACCATCGACGCCACCGGCAAGACTCTCCTCCCCGGCCTGTGGGACATGCACGCCCACGTCAGCGATAACGACGGCCTTCTCAACCTGGCCGGCGGAGTCACCACCGTCCGCGACCTGGCCAACGACACCGACTCACTTCTGGCTCGCCGTCAGCGCATTATCGACGGAAAGGAAATCGGCACTCGCATCATCCTCGCCGGCATCATCGACGGCCGCGGCCCATTCCAAGGTCCAACCAAAGTTCTGGTGTCAACCGAAGCCGAGGCCCGCGCCGCCGTCGACAACTACAAGCGCCTCGGTTATGTGCAAATTAAAATCTACAGCTCGGTGAAACCCGAGCTCGTTCCCGCCATCATTGACGAAGCCCACAAGAGTGGCCTTCGCGTCAGCGGACACATCCCCGCCGAAATGACTGCCGCGCAATGTGTCGAGCTCGGCTACGACGAAATTCAGCACGTCAACTTCCTCATCCTGAATTTCTTCCCGGACATCAAGAACACCAACACCATCGCACGTTTGGTCGAACCCGCTAAAGTCGGCGCCAGTCTCGACCTCACATCGCCCGAAGTACTGTCCTTTATAAAGCTGCTGCAGGACCACCACACCAAGCTCGATCTCACCCTCAGCATCTTCGAGGACGACCTCAACCGCCCCGGACAGATTCCCCGCGGCTTTCAACCCATCGCCAACCGCTTGCCCCCGCAGGTTCGCCGCGGCCTGCTCACCGCCGGCCTGACTCCGCCCGCCGGTATGGACGAGACCTACCGAAAGTCTTTCGCCAAGATGATGGAGTTCGCTGGCCTGCTCTATCGCGCCGGAATTCCCATCGAAGCCGGCACCGACTCCATGGCTGGATTCGCTCTCCACCGCGAACTCGAACTCGACGTCCAGGCCGGCATCCCACCGGCACAGGTTCTGCAAAATGCCACTTTGAATGCCGCCCGCATCATGAGCCTCGATAAGGATCTGGGCTCCATCGTCCCCGGCAAACTCGCCGACCTCATCCTGGTCGACGGCAATCCCGCGGCGAACATCAGCGACATCCGAAAGACAGTCTTGGTAGTAAAGGATGGCGTCCTTTATAACTCTGCCGAACTCTACGCGGAATTAGGTGTAACGCCATAAGCAGCGCACGGAAAACGCGCCTAAACCGGGACACTCCTCTCCGGGCCCGCCAACCGCAAACTCCCCCTAAACTCAACCCAGCCAACCGCCAATAATCACTCCAAGGGCCCCGTAAACCCCTTCCACGGGAGCCGATTCATGGATTCGCGCAACGCCCAGCCGGCTGTGGCGGCTCTCACTGAAGGCGATCGCCGCCTTCATCCCCGTTACACCGTCCAAGTCCCAATTGAACTCCGCCTGGAAGGCAACGACGTCCCCATGCGCCTCGCCACCACCGACCTCAGTCGCGCCGGCTGCTACATCGAGCTGACGATGCCCCTCTCCGTCGGCACTCACATTCAAGCCACCCTCGGCCTCGACGGGCACCCGATCGTCATTCAGAGACGCGTCATACCCTGTCATCCCCAATATGGCAACGGTATGATGCGCGAGAAATTCGAAGGTTAGGCAGAACAATTCCTGCAACCGTACCAGGACGCCATCGTCACCACGACTTAGCCCCGCGTCACAGCTCTAACGCGCGCTTCCCCATCCGCACGATCGGCAACGTCAATCCATCCCCCAGCGGCACCTCCGCGGCCTCCAACTCCACATAACCTTTCGCCCGATAAAAAGGGACCCCTGTCAACGTCGCTCCCATCTCCAGCCGCCGAAATCCCGCCGCCCAAGCTGCCGCCTCGCAAGCTTCCAGAATCATCCCGCCAATCCCGCGCCGCGCCCACGCTGGATGCACAAAGAACGCTCGAATCTTAGCCGCATCTGTTGCCGGATCCAGCAACGAATCCTCGCGCCCCGCAAACTGATCGCCGCCATACAGAGTCCTTCGTTTGCTCCATCCGCCGCAACCCACTAGCAACGGCTCTCCCGAAGATTCCGCCTCCTCGGCGGCAAAGTAAGTTCCATCCGAAATTAGTTGCGTGTCTACCCCGTACACGGTCCGCAGCGCGTGCTGCAATTGCGCCTCGGAATAATCCCCGGCCTGCAATCCGCGCACCGAAGCTGCAATCAATTCCGAAAGCAACGGAACATCGCGGGCCTTTGCCAAGCGAATGGGCATGTGCGGAACCGATCTCTCGCCTGATTTTGGGTGGCGCCGGAATTTATCACAATAACTGATTGTTTTGAATTCGGCTTTAGCCTGACCTTCCCACTTGCGTTGCAGCCAGCTTCGCTCGCTGGACAGCCGAGGGCGGCTGTCCCTCCGTGAGTTTTTCCGCCGCCTGTGAAGCCGGCACCGCAAACAAACCTGTTATCGCAGCGGTGAACCGTTGCGCCACCCAAAAGCAAAATCGTTGTTTTTCAGCAAACGGTTTAGCCGCCGACGCAGCCGCTTCACAAGAAAGTAATTTTTCAGCAACTGCGCCGTCACTTGCGCGCCGACGTGCACTCCGCGCAAGGACAAACTTCCCGCAGATAGAACCACGAATAAATTCCCAGATCGTGTCGATCGTTCCACGAAAACTTCAGCGCGTACTTGCCGACCGCCTCGGCCGCGAGCGCTTTCACCGTCGGCTTGAACATCGGCAAAGCCCCCGGCGCCAGTTTCGCCGCTTCGCCCGGTTTTCGTCCCGACTTCCCTCGCTCATCTTCGCAAAGCGCGCACGGACACGCGTCCCGCAAGAACGCAAACGTATAGACGGACCGGTGCCCATCCTTCCACTCAATCTCCATTCCCGTACCCGTCGTCAAATGGATCATTACCGACTTAGGATCGTTCCCCACCCGCGGCGAGTAATCCGGCAGCGCCATAAATTTCAGTATCGCACGTGTACCAAACTCTTGTTTTCCGTCGCACTGTCCCGCACAATAACTGACTTCGAGAAACACTATGCTCGGCACACTGCCCACTCCCATTCTGCTCGACATCGCGATCTTGTTCACCGCACTATCGTGGGGACTCGGTCTCTACCTGGTTGACAAAAAGGTGTACGTCTTTGCTTCGCTTGCAGTCGGCTGTTTTGTCTGCCTGTTCGGATACAGTGTCGAGAGCCTGGGTGCGCCCGCATGGGCGGTGGTTGCCGCTCCGGTTCCCTTGGACATTCTGCTTCTCTGGTATGTCGTGAGGAAGCCACGCAAAATGGCAATGGCCTATGTGTGGATCTGGGCAATCTACATCGTGATCCACATATTTCTCAGCGCATTGCTTCACTATGACTCCCTGATTCCGGCCTGGAGACTGCATTCCTGAGTCGAGCGTGTGGCGCGCACACTCCCTTCTACTCGGCTCAAGGCAGGTTCTGCGGTAGCGATTCCCATCCCCGCAAGCGCCTTCCATGTCGCTTCCAACAGCGACGCGACTAAGGTGGTTTACACGCGCAATGACTCGACCGGATGGGACATTTTTCTCATGGGTAAGGACGGCATAGAAAAACAGTTGACCACGGGACTTGATGCCTGGGCGCCTGCTTTTTCGCCCGACGGAAAAACCATCGCCTTCTATAACTATTTGTCCAACTCCAGTTCGATCGTCACCATGAATCTGGACGGAAGCAACCAGACAGCGTTGTACGGAACCTCAGGCGTGTACTCGTATTACCCGCAGTTTTCACCGGATGGCAAGTCAGTATCCTTTTTCCTCTACGTGAGCGGCTGCACCTGCGCGTCACAGCACCGGCAGGGCGCTACCGAAGAGGCTTCGCGGCTGCACGCACATAACAGCCACCCCACGGCTGCGGTACGTGCCTTGGTTGGAGAGCAGGTCGCCACCCCGACGACTGGCTGGTACACAATCGCTCTCGCCGGCACAACTCCCACGTTGGCCTACGCGACCACGGGTTGGTGGGGACCTGCGGTCTACTCTGGGGATGGCAAGAAACTGTTGACGACGCATTACGATGGCACCCAGTGGAATGTTTTCAGCGTCAACCTGGACGGAACGGCACTGACTCCGCTTACGACTATCACCGACACCTTTAGTATTTCTGCGGTGCCGAATAAGAATCGAATTCTTTTCAGCCGCTACAACTCCACCAACTCGTCGTACGACATCTATGCGATGGATCAAGCTGGCGCGAACCAGACCTTGGTTAGCAGCACGGCGAGTACTACTGAGTATCTGATCGACAGCTACTGGGGAGACTGAGTCTTCCCGATTACGACAGGGCGGCGCGCAAGCGCCGCCCTTTTCTACTGGCGGCATTGGTTTTGCGGCATTGCATCGCCGAACCCCGGGGCATTCCGGGTGATCCCCCCCGCAAATAATTGAAGGCACGAGCTTCCTCCCCGCGGAACATCGCTTGGAGGACAGCCTCCTTGTTCTCCTCCCGCCCAGCCCGGTATAGTGGAGGGTCCCGAGGTGACTATGGAAACGAACGCATTTCTCTCTCTGCTGGAAGAACGCATTCATCAATATGATTTGCTCTGTCATCCCTTTTATAAAGCCTGGTCGGCGGGCGAGCTGACCCGGGACGATCTGCGCGCTTACGCTGAGGATTATTACCCTCACGTGGATGCGTTCCCGGGCTACCTGGCTCAGCTTGGCGTCCGACTGGAAGAAGGCGAGTTGCGCCGCGCGGTTCTCGCGAATATGACCGATGAGAAGGGCGGGGAGGATTCCTTCGGTGAGCCGGAGCGGTCGCATGCCGAACTATGGCTCGACTTTGTGGAAGGGGTGGGCGGAAGCCGCGTTCCGAAACGGCAGCCGGTTGGGGAAGTTCGCAAGCTCATCTCCTGGTTCCAGCGGGCCGCCGGCGAAGGCACTCCGGAAGAGGCGCTGGCGGCTTTCTATGCATACGAATCACAGGTGCCGCGCCTGGCGCAGGAGAAAGATCGCGGCTTGCGTGATCTCTACGGCGCCGATGAGAAAACGCGCGGGTATTTCACGTTGCATGCCGTCGCCGATGTGCAACACGCGCAAGTGTGGCGCAAACAGTTGGAGAAGCGTGTCCAGGCCGGCCCGGAGACCGCTGAAAAAGCGCTGGTTGCCGCCGAGAGCGCGGCCAAAGCTCTATGGACCGTGCTGGATGGCGTCGAGGCGCGAAGGATGGAACGAGCGGCAGCATAGGTTCCTGTCGATACGCGGCTTGACGCGATTCCAGCCGCCTTGCCTGGGGACGGGCTTTGCCCCATTCCGCGGCGGGTCAGAGACCCGCCACCACGCAACCCAAGTGGCGCCTTGTAAAATCCCATGGCCCGACCCATCCCCATCGGTACACGCGGCGAGGCGTCTGAAACCGTCGAGTTGAAGCACACACTCTCCGCACATCACGCGGAGTTGCCGCCGGTATATTCGACTCCGGACATGATCCGGCTGATGGAAACGGCCTGCTTTCAAGCTCTGCAACCGTATTGCGATGAGGGTGAAATCACGGTGGGGATCTCGATCCACATCGAACACCGCGCGGCCAGCGGGGTCGGAATGCGAATTCACGCGGAGGCGAAACTGGAATCGTTTGACGGGCGCTTTTATATCATGCGCGTCCGAGCCCACGACGGCGCTCGGGAAATCGGGATCGGTACGGTGGGACGCGCCGTGGTGCACGTCCCGAGTTTCGTAGAGCGGATGCGGGAAAAAGCACGCGGCGGTTGAGGCGGCTCAAAGCAAGCCGCGGCTGAAACAAGAAGTTATGGAATCCCAAGCCAGCAAAGCCATCCAGTTCCGGCAGCTTCATCGCGGGCCGGGGGTGCTCATCCTACCGAACGCGTGGGATGTGGCCAGCGCCCGTATCTTCGAGGATGCGGGCTTTCCCGCGATTGCAACCACTTCGGCGGGCATCGCCTTTTCGCTGGGTTATCCCGACGGCCAACGCATTCCGCGGGAGGAAATGCTCGCTCGTATCGGCCGCATCGCTCGCGCCGTTCGTGTACCGGTAACCGCCGACATCGAAGCGGGATATGGTTCCAGCGCCGAAGCTGCCGCCGCGACCACGCTCGAATTGATTCCGGCGGGCGCCGTCGGAATGAATTTGGAGGATGCGAGCGGCAGTCCGCATGAGCCCCTGATCGATTTGCAGTTAGCGGTCGAAAAGATCAAGGCGGCGCGCGCGGCTGCCCTGCAGCTGCATGTGGAAATTGTGGTCAACGCTCGCACCGACGTGTACCTGCTATCGGGACCTGATCCGGACGCCGACTATTCCGAAGCTTTGCGGCGGCTGGTTGCGTATCGCGAAGCTGGTGCCGATTGCGTCTTCGTCCCTGGACTCAAAGATGCGGACACGATTGGACGGCTGGTGAAAGCGGTCAATTGTCCACTCAATATTCTTGCCGGGCCGGGAACGCCTTCGATTCCGGAACTCGAAAAACTGGGCGTGGCTCGCGTGAGCCTGGGATCGGGCCCCATGCGGGCGACGCTCGGGCTGCTGCGAACAGTGGCGGAGGAGCTTAGGTCTTCTGGAACTTACAGTGCGATGGAGGGGGCTGTGCCGTATGCCGAGGTGAACAAGCTGCTGGGCGGCTGAGGTGGGGCCTTGGCTGAGCTTGTGGTGACGCCGACACCGCGGAGTTTCGCTCCGCGTGACCGCCGAGGGCGGCTGTCCCGGTGTGAGGCTTGCCGGTTACGCGTTGACCAGGTTCATCATGTGTTCCGGATAGCGCAATCCCGCAGCCGCGCCTGAGGGAAAGACTTCATTCAGGCGGCGCAGGTCATTTGGCGTCAATTTCACATCCCCTGCGGCGGCGTTTTCCTCGAGATACTTGCGCCGCTTTGTGCCGGGGATGGGGACAATATCGTCGCCCTGCGCCAGCACCCATGCGAGCGCCAGTTGGGATGGCTGACATCTCTTTTCGCGCGCGATCTCTTCGACTTTCTTCACGAGATCGAGATTCTTCTGAAAGTTTTCGCCCTGGAAGCGCGGCGACAAACGGCGATAATCATCGCCGGCCAGGTCTTCGAACTTTTTGAATTGGCCGGTAAGAAAGCCTCGTCCGAGCGGGCTGTAGGCGACGAAACCAATGCCGAGTTCGCGGCAGGTCGCGAGGATTTCCTCTTCCGGATCGCGCGTCCAAAGCGAATACTCGGTCTGCAACGCTGTGATGGGATGCACCTTCGCGGCCCGGCGCAGGGTGTTGACACCGGCTTCCGACAAACCAATGTGGCGGATCTTGCCTTGCTTGACCAACTCCGCGAGGGCGCCAACCGTTTCCTCAATCGGCGTATCGGGATCGACGCGATGCTGGTAATAGAGGTCGATGTGCTGGACGCCCAGCCGCTTTAAACTTCCTTCGCAAGACTTCTTCACGTAGTCGGGCTTGCCGCTGACGCCGCGGGCGCTGGGATTGCTGGGGTCGCGGACGATTCCGAATTTTGTGGCCAGCACGACCTGGTCGCGCTTGCCCTTGATCGCTCGTCCGACGAGCTCTTCATTTGTGTAGGGTCCGTAGATGTCGGCGGTGTCTAGAAAATGGATGCCGACGTCGAGCGCCCGATGAATGGTCGCGATCGATTCGGCGTCATCGCGTCCGGAGTAGAACTCCGACATGCCCATGCAGCCGAGGCCGAGGGCGGAAACTTTGAGGCCGGAACGTCCAAGAGTGCGGGTTTTCATTCCAAAACTTCCTTTCGCAGAAGTCCCATAATTTGGGTGTCATGATTTGGGTGTATAGATGCGAGGGCCACGAGGAAGGTTACGAGAAGCGGAAGGGTTTCAACAAATTACGTCGCCTTCGCTTGCTTCGGCATCTTGTAGGAAGACATCATTTGCCTGCAATCATGAATGCACCTCCGATCTGGTTTGAAAGAAAGTTTGAGTTCACCTTTCCCGTGGAGCAACATCCGAACCTGTGCGCGCGTTTGCGAGGCGCACCGGCCCGGCTGGAAGAAATCGTCCGCGGCGCTGATCCCGATGTGCTGGTTTGGAAACCCGGCGAAAAGTGGTCGGCCCAGGAACATGCCGGGCACTTGGCCGACCTCGAACCTCTATGGATGGCTCGGGTCGACGACTACATCAAGGGAGCATCACAGCTTACCGTGGCTGACCTGAGCAATCGAAAGACCTCCGCGGCCAAGCACAACCGGCGTCCGATCAATGAGATCCTGGCCGAATTCCGAAGCACCCGCTCACAATTGGTGAGCCGAGTGGAGAGAATCGACCCTGCGATTTTCGCTCGCGCCTCGCTCCATCCGCGGCTGAAAACACCCATGCGGCTGGTGGATCATCTGTACTTTGTGGCGGAGCACGATGACCATCACCTGGCCCACTTATGGGAACTGATCAAGAAATGATTCGGATTAACGGCTTCGTTCGCGGCAACGCCTCGCCAATTTCGACGGCGGGGACGCCGGCGTCCTGGAGAGCGCGGGTGAGCGTACCGGCATCTTCGGCGGAAACTGAGATCAGGAGGCCTCCGGCGGTTTGCGGGTCGAACAGAAGCGTGCGGATGTCGGCGGGAACCGATTGATCGTAATCGACCAGGCATTCGGCAAAGTCGCGATTGGCGATGAGTCCGCCGGGAATGTGGCCGGCGCGGATGCAATCGAGCGCGCCTTCGAGCACGGGAACGTTGGAGGATTGGAATACGAGGCTGACGTTCGAGGCAAGCGCCATTTCGCGGGCGTGGCCGATCAGTCCGAAGCCGGTGATGTCGGTTAGGGCGTGGATCGCGAAGGCGGCGCTGGGCGTTGGCCGCTGGGCGTTGGCCTTGTCGTCAGCCGTGGCGCCCGTCCCCACACGACCGGGTCGAAGTCCCGGCACCACACGGGCGGTGGTAATTACCTCGGCTGCCCGTTTGTTTAGCGTTGTCATCGACTTCACGGCGGCGTCGATCCACTCCTGCTTCGCTTTGCCCTTCTTGATCGCCGTCGAAATGACGCCGGTGCCCAGAGCTTTGGTAAACAGCAGCCGGTCGCCGGGTTGCGCGCCTTGATTGGCCAACACGCGCTTAGGATTAATCACTCCAGTCACCGAGTATCCGAACTTCGTTTCTTCATCGCGGATGCTGTGGCCGCCCACGACCGTGCATCCGGCCTCGATCATCTTCGACAAGCCGCCAGCGAGGATGCGCTCCAGAATTTCAAGATCGCCTTTTTCCGGAAAGCAGACGAGGGCGAGCGAAGTCAGAGGCTTTCCACCCATGGCATACACGTCGCTGAGGGCGTTGGTGGCAGCGATCTGGCCGAAGGTGTAGGGATCGTCCACGATGGGCGTGAAAAAATCCACCGTCTGGACCAGCGCCGTCTCGGGCGTGAGCAGATACACGCCGGCGTCGTCGGCTTGATCGAAGCCGACTAGCACATTCGGGTCCTGTTGCCGGGCTAATTTCCCAAGCACCGTGTCCAGCGCCGCCGGACTCAGCTTGGACGCTCAACCCGCGGCTTTTACGGACTCCGTGAGACGGAATGGTTTCCCATCGGGCACGAGGCCATTGTAACGGAGGGGGCCGTTGCAGAGTTCAGACCATTGCAGAGGTCAGAAGCCAGATTGCAGAGGTGAAAACCAGCCAGTGTGCTTACTTCTGCAATCTGACCGCTAACCTCTGACCTCATCTTGTGCCGACCTGCGTTATCTGCAGATCTGGATACGCGTGGTTCCACTGGGCGGAGATGTTCTCAAAGGTCAGGCGGAACGGTTTGCTTTGGCCGGGCGCGAGCGGCGACAGGGTGAGGTCGACGGCTTCATCGTACGGTCCGCCAGTGCGCAGAACACGGATGGCAAGTTCGTCGCGCTGCGCGGTTTGGCCCAGTTCGTCCTTGAAGGTGATCTGCACCATTGCGTGGACTACGGTCTTATCGCCGGTGTTGGTGATGGAGCCATCGATGTAGCTGACGGTTTGGCCGGCAAAATTCTGCGCGGCGCTTGTCGTCATGTCGGAGAATTTCAGGTTCGCGGCATAGGCTGGAGGCGCGGCGGGCTTTTTCTGCTCGGCGCGGAAAATCAGGGCGAGAACGCCGACCACAATCGCTACTAGGACGATCCCGATGAGGATCGGACGCAGGCTGGACTCTTGCCGCTCCGTCGTGGGATTTGGGTTTGGCTGGATCAGGCCATCCATGGCGGGATTGTACTACTCAGGTGTCAGGTCTCGGGTGTCAGGAAAAGCCAAGCTCTACTGCAAGTTGCCTATGGTGATGGCCCAAAAAGGCGAGGCCGAGCTTAGCGGGCGCCTGTGTCGGAATTGGCGGACGATGCTTTCGTGGAGTTCCTCGATTCCCGCGAATCGATAACACGGTAATTGTCGTATTCAATCGTCAGCGTGGCGCGGCCGCCGAGGCGGATGTAGCTCACCGACTCGTTGCGCCGGGGAAGCCAGAAGTCTTGGACCTTCACGTATTCGTGATGAATTTCACTTTTCTTTGTCCAGAACGAAGGATTCTGAGCCGGCTCGGCGTCAATCCGGGTCACGGCAAAATCGGTTCCGTCGACCCACACTTTGCCGCGGTAGAGATACTTGCTCTTCGTCTTCGGGTAGACGGCGAGCACGTATTGGCTGCCCTTGTCCGAAGGCTCGTAGCCAACCAACGAGATGTCGTAGTTGGCGCGGTTCAGAAGAGTGCGGACGTGCATTTCCGGCTCTGCGGCTTCCTTTTCGCTCTCGAGCAACCGTTTAAACACGCGATCGACGATCAGCTTCGATCCAGCTTGCGAGATCACACGAAAGTTCTTGGTTGAAGGACTGTCATAAGTGGCCTTCACGGTTATTTCGGCGTCGCGATCGCCGGGGAATCCGCGATAGGAAAGGCGGTAAACGCGGGTGGATTCGTAGTGACGCAGAGCCTGTGCCCGCTCTTCGTCTTTGCGGACGAGATTGTTAACGACCTGATCGACCGAGAGTGGCGCCGTAGTGATGGAAGGCGGAAGCGGGCCGGAATCAGCGCTGGCCCCGGCCCCGCCGACCAGTGTGGCCGCCAGCAGAAATAAAAGTCTGGTCGGGCTTTGGATCGGGCCCGGGATCGTAATCTGGATTGAACTAGAAATTGCGCGCATGCAGCGTCCGTCGAAGAGTTTAGATTACCACCATCGCGGGGCGTCCCCGAGGGTCGGGCGGTTCTGACTGCGGAGCCACTGGCGGTCGAGATTTCGGCACCAACCGCATAAATTTCTCGGTTATGTAGCGATTTCACCCACTCTGAGGAAGCGGGCAGTGAAGCCAAAGGGAATACTTTCAATTACTTGCGGAAAAAGAACAAACGGACAGATAATTGCTCCCGGATTGCATCAAGGAGCCCTTCCCCATGTGGATCCGTGAAAATGAAAAGTGCATTGGTGTTCAGTGGAACTGGGTTGCGATCATCTCATATGCCGGGTCGCTGGCTGTCAGCTTGGCGATTTGGAGGGGTCTGTTCCTGGCCGTGGAACACCTGGTGAAGTAGGTAGTTTGCCGATCATAATTTACCGGTCGTAGTGCAGCAGCGAGAAGACGTCGTAATCCCCCAGTTTCTCGCGACCTCTCAGGAAGTCGAGCTCGACCACAAACGCCAGTCCCGCAATCTGCGCGCCCAAGCCGCTGGCCAGTTCAGCAGTGGCGACAGCAGTGCCGCCCGTGGCCAACAGGTCATCTACGATCAGAACGCGATCACCTTTCCCGATGGCATCTTTGTGAACCTCAAGTGAGTTGCTGCCATATTCGAGCTGGTAGCTGACTTTCACTGTCTCGGCGGGCAGTTTTCCCGGCTTGCGGACCGGAACGAATCCTGCATTCAGCCGGTAGGCGAGCGCCGGGCCGAAGATAAATCCACGGGCCTCCATGCCGAGCACGAGGTCAATTTCTTTGCCGATGTAGTGTTCCGAGAGCGCGTCAATCAGGAGCGCGAAGCCAACCTTGTCCTTGAGCAGCGTGGTGATGTCGTAGAAGAGGATGCCTTTTTTCGGGAAGTCGGGCACCTCCCGGATCAGCTTCTTCAACCCGTCGCAATCCACCCGCTTGGTCGGCATCTCGGTCGACATCTTGATTTGCATTTTAAGGCTAAGCTCCTCGAACTTGAAATGAATTGAGTCCGGCGACCGGCTCGGCCTCGGATTCCTCTACGCCATCTACACGCGCTGCGCGCGGCCCTTCCTGCAAACGCGACCGCAACCCGGCCAACTGCTCGGGTGTGCCGACGGCCAGCACTTCGACGCTGCCATCGGGATCGTTGCGCACCCATCCGGCAATCTGCAAGATGTGGGCTTCGCGCTCCACGAACCAGCGGAAGCCCACGCCCTGGACGCGCCCGCGCACGAGAAAGCGACGAGCTTCAGTACGGGATCGACTGTTGGTGGAGGTCATCGTTCGATTGAAGAGGTCAGAGGTCGGATTGCAGAGGTGTAAACCTTGTGCTTTTGGTTCTACCTCCGCAATCGGACCTCTGACCTCTGCCCTTCCTATGCTCTCGATAGATATGTGCCTTCGGCCGTGTCGACCTTGATTTTCTCGCCTTCATTGATGAACGGCGGCACCTGCACGACGAGGCCGGTTTCGGTCTTCGCCGGCTTGGTCACGCTGGATGCGGTGGCGCTCTTCAGGCCAGGCTCGACTTCGGTTACGGTCAACACTACGGTCTGCGGCAACTCTATGCCGACGGCCTTGCCATCGAAGAACTCCACCTTGATCTGGAGGTTCGAGGTCAGGTAATCCACCGCGTCGCCGAGCGTGTCGCGGGTGAGGTGGGTCTGCTCGTAATTTTCGGTGTCCATGAAGTAGTAGCTGTCGCCATCGGCGTAGAGAAACTCCATGTTGACCTCATCCACATTCACCTTTTCGATGGGGTCGGGAGAGCGGAAACGGTGCTCGAACATGGCGCCGGTGCGGAGGTTGCGCAGCTTCGCCTGGATGAAAGCGCGCAAGTTGCCCGGGGTACGGTGCTCGACGCTGAACACGGAATGCAAGTCATTGTTGTGCTTGATGATCATGCCGGGACGGAGCTGGGTTGCTGGAATCGACATTGCTGGTTTACATCTCCTTACAGTCTGCTAGGAATTCTGGGTCAGCGGGGCAGGTCGCCGGGGCTTCCGCCGCACATCGATCAAAACAGTGATCAAACAATGATTCTACACAGCGCGCAGCGGTTGTGGGAATGGCGCGCCAATCCGGCCAATTCTATACCCATTACTTCCCGGTACCGCCGAGACTGACTTTTTGCGGGCTGGCGGGGTCCTCATCACTGATATAAACCGTTCCGGTTGCGGCTCCGGTTTCGTCCGGCGCGAACTCGACCTGGATCGTGCAGCTTTTCGTAGGCCCGAGCGTCGCCGGGCAGTTGTTGGCGGACACAATGAAATCGTCGGTGGCTGAGATATCTCCCATCACGATCGAAGTTACATTCAGGTTGGTAATCGTGACGGTCTGGGGGGCGCTGGTGGTGCCGACGGTTTGAGATCCAAAACCGAGGCTGCCAGGGCTTAGAACCACGCCTAGACCCGTGCCAACCAGATTGACTCGCTCCGGACTGGCGGGATCGCTGCTGGCTACGGTCAGCGCTCCGGGGCGGGAACCGGAACCCGATGGCGTGAAGGTCACGTTTATCGTGCAGCTTGTTTGAGGCGCAACGGTTCCTCCACAGTTGCTGGAAGGTGTGTAATCGCCGGTGGCGTGAATCGACTGGATGGTGACGGCGGTTGGGCCCGTGTTGGTTAGAGTGACGGGCAGGGTCGAAGCAGATCCGAGTGGGGCGGCTTTGAAGCGAAGAGGAATCGGCGATAGTTCGACAAGGCTGCCCAAGCCGGTGATTATGGCGCTCTGCGGACTGCTTGCATCGCTATCGGTCACCGAGAGTTTGGCGGTTCTCTTTCCGGTTGCCCTTGGGGAGAACGTCACACAGATACTGCATGCGGGAGTACAGCTTCCGTCGGCGCTCTGCGGGTTGAGAACGGTGGCAGGAGTACAGTACGCGGCGACGCCAGTGGAACAGTCGGTAACGGGGGTACAACTGTTTCCCGTCACTGAGAACTCCGGATCGCTGCTCACAATGGAATTGATGGTCAGCGGCGTGGGCCGGGAGTTCGAAACTTCGAGATGCCGCGTAATGGCAGTGCTCCCAACACCTTTTATGGCCGTGCCCATGACGGCTTGGGTGGCCGAGAGTAGCGGGCACTGGCGCGGCGTAAGGACGAGGGGCGGCAGCGGAATCTGGTTGAAATTGAAGCTGTCGGTGATGTCGTTGGCATTTGCATCGCGAGTGCCGAGGGGGGGAAGGCCGAAGCGCTCCTCGATAAATTTCAACACCGATGAGAACTCGTACCGGGTCGGCGAAATGTATCCCTTTCTCGCGTAGGGCGAGATCACGAGCAGCGGAACACGAGGTCCCAAACCGAAGGCATCGCCCTGAGGAGGTGCAACGTGATCATAGTCTCCCCCGAAGTCATCCCAGATGATGAAGACCGCCGTCGAGCTCCACAAGGAAGGATTGTTCATAAGCGCGTTCAGCTCGGAAACGGTCGCATTTTCGCCTTCGCATGTGCTCGCGACAGGATGTTCACTCTGCCATGCCGGAGTGATCACCCAGCTAACGGAAGGCAGCTGGTTATTCTGCACATCGGTGATGAAGTTCCCGGTGTCAACGATCTTGCTCCAGTCGGAGCCGTTGCGCACATCGCTGATGGCATCGAAGGTAGACCAGATATAACCGGGGTCGGTGCTTGGAGGAGCGTAGTACTTCCAACTGACACTCGCGTGATCAAGCGTCTGGGCCATGGTATTGACGCCGGCGAAGCAGGGGAACTGCTTGGTGATGACGCCGTTAGGCTGGAGCACTCGGACAAGCGCCTGGTCCTCTTCCGTATTCGGGGCATCGCATCCCCAGCTGTAAGTGGTCAACGTATGGAAGGGGTTATCAATGACCCCGAAAGAATCCGCCGCAATGGTGTAGAGATGGTTCGGGAAACTCGGTCCATGAAGCGAGGAAAACATCTTCGCCCCGAGAGCAAAGTGCCGCGCGTATGAAAAGTAATTCGGGATGTCGGACGCAAGGAACTGGCGGCAGGCGAGCACGTCGCCGTCTTCGTCGCCGGCGGTGAGATTACCCAGGTTGATCAGATCGAATTGGTTCATCTTGCCGTTGTTCATGGCAAGTATGGCCGCCGCCCAGCTATGGTCGATGTCGTGCGGATATCGATCGGCGGCGCGGCCCATTGGGACCACCTGTCCAGTCGAAAGCTTGCATGTTTTCGTGCCATACGTTGCGTTGAAGGCGCCAAACATGTTGTCGTAGGTTCGGTTTTCCTTGATAAGGAAAACAACGTGATTGATTTTCTGAATTCCGGAGGGCCCGGCGCTCTGTTGCGCACAGGCGAGGGAAACGGCGGAAAGAAACCAGCAAGCGAGTCGCCGGGAATTCGTCACGAAACAACCTCCTGCAGTGCGCCAAATGCAGCAGAAGGTTTCATGCTGACTCGGTTGTTGCAGGAAGTCAAATGAAGGTCTCGCGACTTCGGACTTGATCGCTCCTCCTCAATGACTGGAGGTTTGACCACCGGTACCGTTCGTGCCTCGCCTCCGTTTAGGGTCTAAAATAGAGAGATGAGGAGGTTCATATGCGCATTGGAAAATATGAGAGTTCGGAAGGTACGGCGGGCACAGTAATCACTTTTCTGCTAATCGGGCTTGGCGTTGGCGCCGCCCTCGGTCTGTTGCTCGCTCCGAAGCCTGGGCGACAGCTGCGGAAAGACCTGCGGCGCTCCTATGATGACGCCCTGGAGACTGCCTCGGAGTGGACCGACGAAGCGAAAGACCGTTTCGAAGAAGTGGTCGAAAAGGGCACCGATTTAGCCGATGAACTGCGGTCCAAAGCCAAGCCGCTGAGCGATTTGTTGCGGCGCTCGTAAGTGGCGGCTGGTAGTCGGTGATCGATAGTCGTGAGTCGATGGTCGTTGGCAAACCTGGTCGCCCGGGCTACGGTGCGGGCTGAGTTTCGTCCTCGAGCGTGCGCTTCTTTTTGTGCACACTGCGGATAACAATGCCCACCGAGAAGCGGAAGTTGTCCTGCTTTTTCTTGCCGAGAAGGGGGAACGAGGTGCCGGTCTGCAAATAGTCGGCCTTGAACCGCAATGCGAAACGAGGATTGATTTTGAAGTCGAGGCCGCCACCAGCCACCAGCGCCCGGCCGGTACCGACTTCCGTTTCGGTAATGCCTTTAGCGGTAGCCTTGCCGCGGACACCCTGATGTCCGTACATGAGCTCGCCAAAAGGGGTCCAATGTTCATACTTGCGACGGGAAAATTGCGCGCCGAAAAGAATGTTGTACTCTCGAGTCGCCACATCGAACGTGGGACCCGGCGGGCAAAACTCTCCACAGGTGGGAAATGGCGCCGGCACCGCTGTCGGGATCTTCGAGGTCCCGAAGTATTGACCGCCATCCACGACGAGCCCAAGCCAACTGGTCGCGTTCAGGGCCAGGGAAGCGTCCCAGCCCGGCAGCCCGGCCCAGTGTCCGGCGTTAAAAAGACCAGCTTCAGCGTACGAACCGCCGGCAAATAATTCGAAGCGCGGATACTGCACCGGAGGTGCGGGATTGGGGGTTCGAGTTGGAGTTGGGATCGGAACGGTCTCGGGTGCCGGGGCCGGTGCTTGATCTGTTGTGGGAGCTGGAGTCGGGGGCGGCGTTGGGGCCTGTGCCCACGAAATCACACACAGCGCAGCCACTCCGACCAAAACTCCCAGGTATTTCCTCACGATTCCTCCTTGCGACTAATTTCGATGCCCAGCCCCTAAAAAGGGGCGTCTGATTTCGGGCGCTTGCGGTATCGCTAAAGCGATAACCCTGATACGAATCCCGCGGCGCTGAAACAATAATGCCCGGATACGAATCCGGTGGCGCCCAAGCGGCGCTCTGGAAACTCGGCGCTGGCTACTGAGTACGGGGTACTGGTTTTCCGAAAGTCGTGTTGTAGTGAAGCCTGATATCCCCGCATGTTCCCTGCTCGGGCGAATAGACCACGCAGGTGTCAAAGGGCCGCGAATAGACGTGCAGGGTCACCGCGCGCTGGTTCGCCTCGCGCGGATTCACCACCCGGTGCACCGGCTCCCGCGGATCGACCGCGCATGGATTGGCCGCTGTCAACTCCACGGTGTTAGATGCGAGCAAGCGGCACTTGCCCGCCTCGATATCTTCGAATGCGACAAGAAAATTTTCGACCCGCAAGCTTCCAATCGGCGCCGCCATCCAGCAATTCTGGCCGCGATGATTGTGCACTGAACTGCACTGACCAACCTCCCAGCAGATGGCAATCAGTTCGTAGAGCTCGGTTTTGTCGATGAGGTTGCGTGTGTAGTGTTGCCGGTCCCAGGTTAGATACGTCGCTAGACTGGCTTCGTCGACGGGCATCTTCGCCAGCAGCGACCTGATCGCTTCCGTGTCATCGAAGGCCGATGCGGGAACAGCGCGAAGCTTCCTGACTAGTTCGTCAATGGAAACCCGGGGCGGTATGGCAGGCCGACTCATAGAGGGATTCGACAAACTAATGAGTATATCGTGCCCCCGGTGGAGCGAGGGGCGTCTCGCCCGCCCGCTTGCGCCAGCGGCATCGAGGCCGGGCGGGACGCCCGGCGCTCCATTGTCCTAGTGACTCGATACAATGGACGAAATCCATGGAAATCAAGCTGACGGAAACCGAAGTGCGGGTGCTGGGGTCGCTGATCGAAAAGGACATCACCACGCCGGAATATTATCCGCTATCGCTGAATGCGCTGGTGAATGCATGCAACCAGAAGACGAATCGCGATCCGGTGATGCAGTTGGACGAAGCCGCGGTGCGCGGCGCCCTCGACGGTCTGCAACAGCAGCGCATGGCTGGACCCGCGCGAGGCGCAGACAGCCGTGTGACCAAGTACGAGCAGCGCTTGCAGGAGGTGTTTAACTTCACGCGTGCGGAGATTGCGGTGCTGTGCGTGCTGCTGCTGCGCGGTCCGCAGACGCCGGGCGAGTTGCGGGGGCGCGCCGAACGCATGCATCGCTTCGAAGCGCTGGAGGATGTGCAATCGGCGTTGCAGAAGTTGATGCAGCGCGATCCGGCGCTGGTGAAGGTGCTGGCGCGGCAGCCGGGGACGAAAGAATCTCGTTATGCGCATTTGCTTGCCGGGGACGTGGTGGAAGCGGAAGCGGCGGTGGCCGGCGCGGCGGATGGGCGCAATCCGGCGGACGCGGAGCGCATCGCGCGGTTGGAACAGGAAGTAGCGGAGTTGAGGAGGGATGTTTCCGAGGTGAAGGATCAACTGGAGAGATTCCGGAAGCAGTTTGAGTGAATATCACCGCCGAGACGCCGCCCGCCGAGAAAAACCAAAACCCTTAACCACCGGAGACACTGGGTGCCACAGGGGAAGCCATCGAATTTCGCGCACTCGGCGTCGCTGCGGTGAAGATTCACAACACCCGCTCTTGCGCGTAGCCTGCTGCTCCCAAGGCCGAGATGATTTCGGCGATATGGTCGGGGCCGCGGGTTTCCATAGTGATTTCGATGGCGGTCTCACCCAGGCCGACACCGTGATAGGCGCGGTCGTAGTCGGTCTCGACGATATTGGCGCGATGCTCGGCCAGTATCGATGTGAGGCGATTGAGCGCGCCAGGATAGTCGGGCAGGTGGACGCGCAGCCGCACCAGGCGTCCGTCTTTGACGAGGCCGCGCTCGATGATGCGTGAGAGCAGCGTGACGTCGATGTTGCCGCCGCATACCAGCACGGCAACTTTCTTCCCTACCAACGACACTTTGCGGTTGACCAAAGCCGCGAGTGCTGCAGCGCCCGCTCCTTCCGCCAAAGTTTTTTCGCGCTCGAGCAGCAGAAGGATGGCGTTGGCGATTTCTTCTTCTTCGACGGTGACGATGTCGTCCACGTACATCTGAACCAGCGGCAGGGTGCGGTCGCCGGCGCGTCGGACAGCGATGCCATCGGCAATCGTGGACGCGGCCTTGAGCGTCACGGGCTTGCCTTCGGCGACGGCAACTTTCATCGATGGCAGTCGCGAGGGTTGGACTCCGAACACTTGAATCTTGCGATTCGACTCTTTCAGAGCGCAGGCGATGCCGCCAATCAGACCTCCACCGCCGATGGGGACGACGACGGCTTCGAGGCCGGGATGCTGCTCGATCAGCTCCAGGCCGATGGTGCCCTGTCCGGCGATGACGGCGTCGTCATCGAAGGCATGCACAAAGGTGAGGTGCTCGGCCTGACTGCGGCGGAGGGACTCTTCGAAAGCTTCGTCGTAATTTGCGCCGTGCAGAACCACATCGGCGCCGTAGCCGCGCGTCGCCGAGACCTTGATGAGGGGCGTGGTCAGGGGCATGCAAATCTGGGCGCTGATGCCGAGCTTGCCGGCGTGGTAGGCCACGCCCTGGGCATGATTTCCGGCCGAGGCCGCGATCACGCCCTGGGCGCATTCTTCGCGGCTGAGCGACAGCAGCTTGTTCAATGCGCCGCGTTCTTTGAAAGAGCCGGTTCGCTGGAGATTGTCGAGCTTCAAATAGACGGTGTTGGCGGTCGACTCCGAAAGGGTCTCCGAGCGGGCACACGGCGAAAGGTAGATGGAGCTGCGAATGCGGCGCAAGGCCGACTGGATGTCGTTGAGAGTAATCATTTTCTGACTGCGGCTACGCACGCAAAGATGGCAACATCTTACCTGAACACAAACCCAGCGGCCCAAAGCGAGCGTGGCGCGGCGCTCCAGAGAAACGAAAGGGAGTGAGGGTAACGGGTCTAAGTACAACTTGCGTAATGGCCCTTTAGGATAGGGGCTAAGCCCTTTCGAAACCTATGCAACCGTCAAAATGCCCGTCAGAATGAGGTTTTAGAGGAGTTCACCCCTGGGACTCATGCTTACTTCGACTGGTACCGCTCTCGCATCCATTCCCGTCCATCGCAAGTCTGCTGCGCGCGTCGCCCTGTTTGACTTGGCCCCGGCGTCGGCGCAACTGGTGACGGAGTGTTTCCGTCAATCTGGAATCGAAACGGTTTTGATTTCGCGGGAACACGCGGATCGACTGCAACGCGAAAAGTTCGAGGCTTGCGTTTTGCCCCTGGGAGACCGAGCGGGCAGCATCATCGAACTGGCACGAGGATCAGCTTCCAACGCTCGAATCATCATTTACGGGCTGGGCGGGAGCGCGCAAGATGCCATGCGTTATTCAAAGCTGTGCCTCAATGCGCTGTTTCATGAACCCTTGGAGCGGTCAGCGGCCATGAAGTTGGTGCGATCGACTCGAATGTTGGTGCTGCACGAATTCCGCCGCTACGTGCGTGTGCCGGTCATGACGGAGGTGGGGATCGTGATGGCCGACGGTGGACGCATAACCGCGACCAGCCAGGAGATCAGTTCTGGCGGAATGTCGCTCAAGGGCCATCACGTGCCCGAACTGGCAAGTCTGGTGGAAGTCTCGTTTTCTTTGCTGACGCTGCCGCGCGTCTGGGTGCGTGGGAACGTTACCTGGAAGAAACCCAACAAAAGCTTCGGGGTTCGCTTCGACTCGACCGACGACCGGCGGCATCGGCTGAAAGAGTGGATCGTGGCATATCTGGAAGCGTAGAGAAACCGCTATCAGTTGTCAGCTCTCAGCTTTCAGTTCAACCTTTCTGAACCCGGCTACAATATCCGCGTGAGTTCTTCTTCAGCCGCTGTCCAACCTGAGCAGCCTTCCGTTTTGGAAACGCGTCGATTCTCGCTGCGACAAAGAATTCTTTTGTTGCTCATTGGCTGGGCGAGCTATCTGGCGCTCTCGCTGATCGGTCCGACTCTTCGCTATTCCATATCGTTTGAAGAGCCGCCTTCGCCGCCGGACGCGACTCACGAAAGACCGGTGATCTACTCTTTCTGGCACCGAGCCGTGTTCGCCAGCACGTGGTTATGGCGAAAGGCTGGGATCGCGGTGATGGTGAGCCGCAGCTTCGATGGCGAATACATCGCGCGGATCATTGAGAAGCTTGGCTTCATCGCGGTGCGAGGATCGAGCAGCCGTGGCGGCGCGAGCGCCCTCCTCGGCCTGAAAAGCCAATTGGAGCAGGGCTCTTCGGTGGCCTTTACAATTGACGGTCCGCGCGGACCGAAATATGTCGCCAAGCCGGGCCCGGTGCTATTATCGCGGGCCAGTGCGCTGCCGATGGCGGCGTTCTACGTGGCGCTGAGCGATGCCTGGGTGTTGAACACCTGGGATGCGATGATGATTCCGAAACCGTTTTCGAAGGCGCTGGCGCGCATTGGCGCCAAGATGCGAGTCCCCGCCGAAGCCGACGAGGCCCAGATGGCTGAGTATCACACGAAGCTACAGGCTGCGCTTGAACGGGTCACACGGTTCGCCGAGGAGAACGTTGCGCGCGTCGGCTCGGCGGAATTTCCGGTAATCAAGAACTAGCGATCAACAGTGGAGTGCCGGCTCCGGCTCGGGCCACGGGTGGCCGGGCGAGACGCCCGTCGCTCCGCGATCGTTGCGGAGTAGCGTTTGACTTTGCATCGGGGTGGCCGGTAGATTTACCGGACTGCTGTTTTTGCTCTTTCTCAAAATTAGGTTCGCGCATGATCGTAGGCTGGCGACACGCTGGCTTATGGGAAGCGGGTGCAAATCCCGCGCTGCCGCGCAACTGTAAGCGAGGACATCGCAACCGGTCACTGGGGATATCTAAAAAAGGAAAAACCCGGGAAGGCCGGTTGTAGTAGCCGGATGCTGGGCCAAAGCTCATTCGAGTGGAAGCTCGCATCCTGACTCGCAAAGCCAGGAAACCGGCGTGAACCACACCGAAAACCCTTTCGCGTGCAAAGGAGGATGGTATGCGTCACTCTGGTTTTTTGCTGGCACTTTCCTTATCTATTTCTGGGGCGTTTATTTCTACGGCGTTGGCCGCAGCCCCCTACATCGATCTCCACATCAAGGTTGTTGATCCGCACTCGGCGGCGGTGGCCGGGGCGCAAGTGTCGATTTATCGGCAGGGCGAAGCCAGTCCGCTGCAAGTTCGAAGCACGTCCGGTGAAGGCGAAGCCATATTTCATTTCGACGACGCAACCGGCCTGCGGGCGCAGGTTCTGGCTCCAGGATTCGCCGTGGCCTGGTCGGTTGTGAAAAGCCCTTCGTCATCGTCAGTGGCAACGCTGATCACGTTTCAAATAGCGCTTCAAATAGCGGCTGCTTCAGAAACGGTGGTGGTGAGCGCGACGCGTACGCTGGCGCCCGAGCAGGAGACGGCCAGCAGCGTCTCGCTTTTGAGTGGCGACACGATCGAGACTATGGAGCCCACTTCCGGCGCCGACGCTCTGCGCTTCCTGCCCGGAGCCGTCGTCAATGTGGCGGGCCAGCGTGGCGGACTCGGATCGCTGTTCGTGCGCGGCGGGGACTCCCGCTACAACAAGGTGGTGATCGACGGCGTACCCGTTACCGATCCGGGCGGCACATTTAATGCCGCTACTGTCCCCTTGGCCGAGACCGACCGGTTGGAGTTCTTGCGGGGCGCGCAGAGCACCCTCTACGGGTCCGACGCCATGACCAGCGTGGTACAGGTCTTCACCCGGAATGGAACAACCGAGACTCCGGAGCTGCGCTTCGGCGCCGATGGTGGCACGTTCGGAACAGCGCATGGATTTGTTTCGCTCGCGGGAGCGCAGTCGCGCTTCGACTACAACGCCTTCGCCGACCAGTTCAACACCAATGGGCAAGGACCGAACGCGGATTACACCAATGCTTTACAAGGCGGCAACGTGGGCGTGCAATTGAACCAGCGCATTCAGTTTCGGCTGCGGGCGCGCCATTCGAACAGCCGCACTGGCGTGGAAGGGGAGTGGGACTTTAACGGGCAGCGCCTGCTTCTGCCCGATCCCGAGCAACGGACGAGGGCAAATGACTTTCTGGCAGGCGCAGATTTGCTGATCTCGGATCCGGCGCGCTGGCACCACCGGCTCACGGGTTATGAGTATAACCATCGGCGCCTGAACGAAGACGACACCGCAGACCAGAGTGGCTTTCCAAACGGCGGCTGCGACAATACGAATTTTTTCTTTTACGACTGCCCATTCATGAACATCGCTCATATCAATCGCGCCGGTTTCCAATATCAGGGCGACTATACGCCGCGCAGTTGGGCGCAGACCACTATCGGATACGAGTTCGAGGACGAGAACGGAAGATTTTTCACAGACGCAAAGTCATTCAATCCATTTATGGAGTTCACCCAGCACATCTCAGGTCTACGGCTCAATCACTCCGTGTTTCTACAGGAGCATATGACATGGAAACGGTTCTCGGCGACTGCGGGTGTGCGGTACATGCATAGCGGAACGTCCAGCAGCGTCGTGCCTGAGGTTGGGCGCACAAGCAAGTTTGTGCCACGAGTGGCACTTACTTTGCTGGCAGTCAAGGGAGGCGAGATTTTTTCGGGAACGCGGCTCCGCTTTTCCTACGCGTCCGGTATCAAGGACGCGCGCTTTGAAGAATTGTTTGTTTCCGAACCTCCATCAATCCTGGCAAATCCCCATCTGAAGCCGGAAGAGAACCGGGCGTTTGAGGCGGGATTCGAGCAGGGCTTCTTCGGCGGGAAGTACCAACTGTCGGGCGTCTACTTCAATAACCTGTTCCGTGATCAGATTGATTTCGCGATCACCGATCCGAACACATTCGCCGGACAATATCAGAACATCGACGAGTCGATGGCCCACGGCGCGGAAGTGCAGCTTACGGGAAAGCTGAGTTCGCGGCTCTCGCTGACCAGCGCATACGTGTACACCTCGACACAGATTCTCGTGCAGCCGTTCGCGTTTGATCCGCTGCATCAGCCGGGACAACCGCTGTTGCGCCGTCCCAAACATTCGGGAAGCGTGCTGGCGACCTACCTGGGATCGCGCTGGGGAGCGAACCTGGGCGGGAGCTTTGTCGGCAGGCGGGCGGACTCGGACTTCTTGGGGTTCAATATTGAGCACGCGGCGGGCTATGCTCGCGTTGATCTGGGCGGATGGTATGCGATCAATTCACGAATTACGGCCTATGCGAATGTCGAGAACGCGCTCAACGATCATTACAACGAGGTGGTGGGGTATCCGGCGCTGACGGCTAACTTTCGCGCGGGCTTAAGGTTTCGGATCGGAGGGGAATAAGTCTATCGGCGGCTGCCAGCGGTCTCTTTCGGCTGGTCATCGGACTGAAGGTCGTTCACTCGACGATCGGCCGCCACGAGCGGCCTGCCAAGCGGAGTCGAGGCCCCTCCGCCGTTGTAGCGGTGGCGGACCTCGTGGAGTTTCTCCACTTCTTTTTCACCGAGCGGCTGCTCGTTGCCGAGCAGGTGCGTAACCAACGCTATCTTCGCGAAGTGCTCTACGGTTTCCATTTTCATGTAGGCGCTTTCGAGCGAAGACCCGAACGTCACGACGCCGTGATTCGCCATCAGGATGGCGTCATGGTGCGGAATCAGGGGCTCAAGGGCATCGGTCAGCTCGGGCGTGCCCGGAGTGCCGTAGCGGGCCAGCGGGATCGAGCCCAGTCCGACGACGACCTCGCACACCAGCGGCCGGTTCAGATCATAACCGGAGGCGGCAAACCCAGTGGCGGTTGGCGGGTGAGCGTGGACGACGCCCTGCACGTCGGGGCGCAGGCGATAAATCAGCAGGTGCATGCCGATCTCGCTCGAAACTCTGCGCTTACCGGCGAGGCGTCTTCCGTCCATGTCCACAATCACCATGTCGGACGTGCGCATCCTGCCCTTGCTGATACAGGTGGGAGTCACGAGCAGGCGGGTTTCGTCGAGACGGACAGATAGATTCCCGTCGGTGGCTGCAACAAAACCGTTTTGGTGCAGCAGGCGACCAAACTGCACAATCGCTAGACGATGTTGGCGGTCATTGATCCTGGCGATCCTGGCCATTCGGTAAACCCTGCGCGGCCATGTTACAGCACGTCTTGGAAACCTTACAACCACTCGAAGGTCAAAATATGTAAAGAGTTAAGGAGACGAATTCCCAGAAACGGAGCGGCGGCTTGGACTCCGGCCTCAACCCTATAATCTCCTCGATGCTTGTTTCGGACTTCCAGTACGATCTGCCGCCCGATCGCATTGCGCAGGAGCCATTGGCGGACCGCGCCGGATCGCGCCTCCTGTGCCTGAATCGGCCTGAGAGTTGGCAAGATCGGAATTTTCGCGAATTCCCCGACTTGCTGCGGTCGGACGACCTGCTGGTCCTGAACAATACGCGTGTCTTCCCGGCCCGGCTCTACGGCCGCCGCAGCGGACAGCGGGCCCAGTTCCTGAGCCCGCACAACCCAGCGGCACGAGATTTTCTCCGCGGACGGATCGAAGTCCTGCTGACCCGCCAGTTGGCTGACAATCCGAATGAGTGGGAGTGCCTGGTGCGGCCTGGGCGGAAGATCGGGGTTGGGGAGAAACTCTACTTTGGCGCGCCACCGGGCTCTCCGCCCGACGCCCCATCCGAACTGGAAGCCGAGGTGACGGAACGGGGCAGTTTTGGGGAGCGGCGCATCCGCTTCGCCCCGGTCCCCGATTTTTTTGCCCGCATCGAACGCATTGGACACGTGCCGCTTCCGCCCTACATTCACCGCGACGACGACCGGCCTGCGGACCGGGATCGCTACCAGACTGTTTACGCCCAGACGCGGGGATCGGTCGCAGCGCCCACGGCCGGCTTGCACTTCACGCCGGAGATCCTCGATCGAATTCGTGCCCGCGGGATTGAAATTGCCGAGATTACGTTGCACGTCGGGCTGGGAACGTTTCAGCCGGTACGAGTAAAAAAAGTGGAAAATCACAAGCTGCATCGGGAATGGTACGAGCTTCCGGCGGAGGCGGCGCGGGCGATCAACTTGGCGAAAGCGGAGGGGCGGCGCGTGGTAGCCGTCGGAACAACCACGGTTCGCACACTGGAGTATGCGGCGGAGCACTCTGCGGATCGCGCGGGCGGAGGTCGCGTAAAGGCCGGCCGAGGGGAGGCGGACATATTTATCTATCCGGGCTATCGGTTTCGCATCGTAGACGCCCTGCTGACAAATTTTCATCTGCCGCAATCTACCTTGTTGATGATGTTGTGCGCGCTGGGCGGGAAGGAGTTCGTGCTCGACGCTTACCGGCATGCGGTCGAGGCAGGGTACCGCTTCTATTCCTACGGAGATTGCATGTTTATTGAGTAGCATCGCATGGTGACACTCCAATCTCCGGGGCCGCAGCGCCTGAAGGCGCTCACCGAGCGCAGCACTTGCGGCATCGCTAAAGCGATGCCCTGATACGAACCGTACTTGTACGAATCGTACTTGCGCTGCGAATCGGGACCTTAGCGTCTACCCAACACGTGCCGCGGGATCGAAAACGAATGTAAACTTGTTGCAGGTTGATCCAGCCCCTCATGCATCGCCACCCAGTGACGATTGCAGCCTTGGTGGTGTGCCTAACCCTCACCGGGCAGGCGCAACGCAAGACTGCGACGGCAGCCACGCCAACCGCCAAGTCCGCCGCGCACAACGAAGACCCCCAGCTTTACCGAAACCCCACTTTCGCGTTCCGCTTTCAAGTTCCTTACGGCTGGGTGGATCGCACCAAGGAGATGCTAGAGGGCAATGAGGCCGGTAAAGCGGAAGTCCTGCTCGCGGTTTTCGAGCGCCCGCCGCAGGCCACCGGAGACACCATCAACTCCGCGGTCGTGATCGCCTCCGAGAGCGCAGTGTCCTATCCCGGCCTGAAGAAAGCCGAAGACTACCTCGGCCCGCTCACGGAACTCGCGACCTCCAAGGGCTTTAAGGCCGAAGGCGAACCGTATGCGTTGGAAGTGGAATCGCGGCAACTGCTGCGCGCTGATTTCACCAAGCCGCTGAGCGGCAAGACGAGCAGTGTTGAGACAAGTAATGACAAACTCACCATGCGGCAGTGCACGCTCGTCCTGCTCGCAAAGGGACAGGTCGTTTCCTTCACCTTCATCGCCGGCAGCGAAGCTGAGCTAGACGATCTGATGGACGGGCTGCATTTCGGCCCCGCAAAATCACCCTAAAATCCCCGTAGAGGCGCGCCTTGCCGCGTCTGGCCCGAGCCGCCCAAAACCACGTCCCTAAGAGCAACAAAAAACGCAGTTTATCGTCTCGATTCCAGCCTCAAAACGCGAGTCTTTTATGTTAAAATGAGTACAGCTCCGGCGACAGCTAAATAGCAGAAAATTCAATAAGTTGAGGTCACCCGAGCAGCCCCGGAATCGCCCCTTCAGTCAGGCGTTCGATCCGGCGTTCTCCACGGAGCAGAATGGCCACGAAAGAATTGCAAGCCGAAGCCGTTGACGCGAAGAGCGTCGACGCTAAAAACAAGAACGGCAAACCCGCCAACGGAGACTACACTGCCGACTCCATCAAAGTCCTCGGCGGCATGGAAGCGGTGCGCAAACGTCCCGCCATGTACATCGGCTCGACCGGCGAACTCGGCCTGCACCACCTCGTCTATGAAGTCGTAGACAACTCGGTCGATGAAGCGCTGGCCGGCCACGCCGATAAGATTGAAGTCACCATCCACCTCGACAACTCCATTACCGTAATCGACAACGGGCGCGGCATTCCCGTCGACAATATGGACATCGACGGCGAAAAGATTCCCGCCGCGCAGGTCGTCATGACCACGCTGCACGCGGGCGGCAAGTTCGACAGCAACTCCTACAAAGTTTCCGGCGGATTGCACGGCGTCGGCGTGAGCTGCGTCAATGCGCTCAGCGAAGAACTCGATCTCGAAATCTGGCGCGACGGTTTTACTTGGGAGCAGACGTACTCGAAAGGCGAGCCTACCAGCAAACTAAAGAAAACCGGCGCCGCCAAAGTAAAGACAGGCACCAAGGTTCACTTCGTGCCTGACAAATCGATTTTCACCACCACCATTGAATACAACTTCGATACGCTCTCGCAGCGCCTGCGCGAATTGGCGTTCCTGAACAAGGGGCTGGTCATTACGCTAACCGACGAGCGCCAGACCGATTCGAAGACCAGCGAAGCCAAGCGCACCGAGTTCAAATACAACGGCGGCATTGCCGAGTTCATCAAGCACCTCAACCGCGGCAAGCAGACGCTCCACGACAAACCGATTTACATGGAGGCCGACAAGGAGGACGTGCACATCGAGATCGCCCTCCAGTACAACGACGCCTACTCGGAGTCTGTTTTCAGTTTTGCCAACAACATCAACACCGTCGACGGCGGTACCCATCTCTCCGGCTTCCGCACCTCGCTGACCCGCACCATTAACTACGCCGGACAGCAGATGGGCCTGTTCAAAGACGTGAAAGAAAATCTTACCGGAGATGACGTCCGCGAAGGACTGGTGGCCGTGATCAGCGTCAAGCTGCCGCAGCCGCAGTTCGAAGGCCAGACCAAGGGCAAGCTGAATTCCGATATCGCCGGCATCGTGCAGGCAGTAGTCAATGAAAGGCTGGGAGCGTTCTTCGAGCAGAATACCGCTGTAGCCCGCAAAATTATCAACAAAGCGATCGACGCCGCCCGCGCCCGCGAAGCTGCCCGCAAGGCCCGCGACCTGACCCGCCGCAAAGGCGCGCTCGATGGTGGAGGACTGCCCGGCAAACTAGCCGACTGCTCCGAGCGCGATCCGAACCGCTGCGAACTCTTCCTGGTCGAGGGAGAATCCGCAGGCGGCACCGCCAAACAGGGGCGCGACCGCCGCTTTCAGGCTATCCTCCCGCTCAAGGGAAAAATTCTGAACGTGGAAAAAGCGCGTTACGACAAGATGCTGGCGCACGAAGAAATTCGCGCCATGATCACCGCGCTCGGCACTGGCATCTCGAAAGAAGACTTCGATCCGACGAAGGTCCGCTACGGCAAAATCATTCTGATGACCGACGCCGACGTGGACGGCTCGCACATCCGCACCCTGCTGCTGACGTTCTTCTTTCGCCACATGCAGGAGTTGATCAAGCGCAACAACGTCTACATCGCGCAGCCGCCGCTGTTCGGCATCAAGAAGGGCAAGTCGCACCAGTACATCAAGGACGAGCGCGAATTCGTCAAGGTCATGGTGAAGCGCGCCTCCGAAGGCCTTATCATCCGCTACGGTGAAGGCGCGGCCAAGCTCGAAGGCGCGGCCCTGACCAAGTTCATCACCGTGCTCAACGAGTATCTGGGATTCCTCGACAAGCTGAACAAGCGTATTCGCGCGGAGGAAATTACCAGTCTGTTGCCGAAGCTCGATCTGGCGAAGCGTGTCGATTTTGAAGGCGACAAAAAGACTCCACCGAAGAAAATCGAGAAACTCGAAAAGGAACTCAAGCGCCGTCAAAAAGACCTGAACTTGAAGAGCGTCGAAACGCGGTTCGACGAAGAACATAACCTTTGGGAAGTGCACTTCGTGAACTCGCAGGGCGCTGAACACGTCATCAATTGGGAATTGGCCTCGACTCCGGAATGCCGCCAGCTCATCGCCAAGTTCAAGCAGATTGAGCAGTATCTGGAGCCGCCGTTTGTGGTCGAGAGTGTGCCGAGAGCGGCAAAGACGAAGGCCGGTGCCGAAGACGCAAACGAAGGCAAGAACGAAGATGAAGGCGAGAACAACGGAGACGAAAGCGAAAATTTGAGTGCCTCCGAAAAAGAGGAAGCCGAGAAGGCGCAGAAGAAATCGGGCAAAGCGCCAGTGCGTCGCGCGAAAGAGCCTGAGATCGTCGAGAAACATACTGCCCGCGAACTTTTCGATTACGTCCTGAACGAAGGCCGCAGAGAGTACATCGTCCAGCGCTACAAAGGCCTCGGAGAAATGACCGCCGAGCAGCTCTGGGAAACCACTATGGATCCCGAGCGCCGCACCCTCCTGCAAGTCCGCCTCGAAGACATAGCGGAGTGCGAGACCATCTTCACCACGCTGATGGGCGAAGACGTAGAAGCCCGCAGGAAGTTCATCGAAGACAACGCGCTCGATGTGAAGAACCTGGACATCTAGGTTGTATGCAGGGCGGGCGCCCTCGCCCGCCCGCCGTTGATCTTGATTTTGATCGTGGGGGACGCGCGTCCTGCCCTGCCCAAGCCGAGCGAAGCTCGGCAGTAACATGCTCGCTGGTTACTCCTAATCCCACTTTCTTTCTTGTGGTTCAGCCCTGAGACGCAAGTTCCACCCTCATCCCCGTTCTCTCCACAAGACGCGGCAAGCCGCGTCTCTACGAAATAGAAGCGGTGGCTTCCCCCGGCCATCGCCACCACGACCACAGGAAAAGGGGAAATGCATAAACTTCTCGCCGCGCTCGTTAGTCTTAGTCTTTCACTCAGCCTTACACTTGCCGCCGCCGC
>Ga0207146_10027_pt1 | contig 41515 bp, 36 predicted proteins | sample Alteio_BWMinHeat_36_FD_153539 | JGI IMG/M metagenome (GOLD analysis project Ga0207146, IMG submission 153539) | Enriched cells from forest soil in Barre Woods Harvard Forest LTER site, Petersham, Massachusetts, United States -... | ecosystem: Environmental > Terrestrial > Soil > Temperate forest >...
AGAAATCGTCGCCGACCCCCAAGTTGGTGCGGCGATCACTGGTAGCGTTTCTGTGGTGAACCTGGCCAAGATGAAGGTCACCGCTAACATCTCAACCGGCCTGCACCCAACCGGAATGGCGTTCTACGGAAAGCACCTGTTGGTCGCCAATACCTATAGCGACACCATCTCGGTCATCGACACGGACACCAACGAAGTGACGCGGACGATCGACCTTGGGCTGCCGATCAAAGTGCCTGGCAAACGCAAATCGGCCTACGGCGCCGCGCCGGATTCGATCGCCGTCGACGCAAAGAAAGGCATTGCCTATGTTGCGCTTTACAATGCCAATGCGATCGGGGTGGTCGACCTCAGCCCTGGTGTAAATCCCGTCATCGGCATGATCCCGGTAGCTTATGCGCCGAGCTCTGTCGTGCTGGACGAGGCCAATAACGTGCTCATCGTTGCCAACGACAAGGGCATCGGTGCGCGTAATTCGTTCGAGACCGACTTCGGCGTCACCAACTACAACACCCACCAGGACAATGGCACAGTCAGCATCGTCCGCATGCCAGATAACAAGAAGCTGGAGGCGTGGACGAAGCAGGTTTTCGAAAACAATCACTGGGACCTGACAGAAAATATCAAGTCTGCCGCGCATGGCAACCCGGATGCCACGCCAGTCGCAATTCCGAATAAGATCGGCGAGCCGTCGCTGATCAAGCATGTATTCCTGATCGTCCGTGAAAACCGCACCTATGATCAGATGCTGGGAGACGTGGCCGCCGGAGATGGCGACGCCTCGCTGGCAGTGTTCGGCGGCAAGGACACGCCGAACGCGCACCAGCTGGTGAAGCGCTTCCCGCTCCTCGACAATTTCTACGACCCAAGCCGCCAGTCGGCTGACGGTCACCAGTGGATCACCGAGGCAATGGCGCCCTATTCTGATGACATACAGTCGCCTGACTGGGTCCGCAGCTATCCCGGCGGGAACATGGGCGATGCACTTGCCTATCAGAACAAGGGCTTCCTGTTTTCGGAAGCGGCGGACCGCGGTCTGCCGGTGAAGATCTACGGCGAGGCCGTCGAGAACGATACCTTCAAACAACCGAGCGGGTCCACCAGCGAGCCGAGCTGGAGCCAGTTTTACGCAGACTCAAAGAAGTTCGAGGCTGGGCTTGAGAAGACGCTGTTCTATCAGAACACGGTCCAGGCACAGTCCTCAGTGCCGGCTGTGTCTGACCACCTCATCACGAACTTCCCGCAGTTCGACCTAGGCATTCCAGATCAGTTCCGGGTCGATCTCTGGGTGCAGGACTTCAAGAATGACGTCGCGAACGGTACGGTGCCTGCGTTGAGTGTCCTCTGGGTCATGTGTGACCATACAGGTGGCCCGCCGACTCCGGATGCCGAACAGGCGGATAACGACCTGGCCATTGGGCGCATTATCGACTACATCAGCCACAGCAACGTTTGGTCCTCGTCGGCGATCTTCATCGAGGAGGACGACTCGCAGAACGGCGTTGATCACGTCGACGGTCATCGCAGCCCAGGCTATGTCGTCAGCCCATACGCCGTGCAGAACGGATCCACTGACCACACCTACTACACGCAGGTCAACATGACCCGGACGATCGAGCAAATCCTCGGTCTGCCGCCCATGAATCAATTCGACCTCGTGGCATCGCCGATGAGGACGGCTTTTGTCGAAGGGCAGCAGTCTGCAGAAAACTTCAAGCCGTGGAACCACGTGGCGAATCAGGTGCCGCTGGACCAGGGCGTTACAACAACGACAACAGCCTCAGTCAACACAACAGACAGCCCTGCGGTCAAGGCCCTGAAGGCGGCTTGGATGAAGAAGAAGACGCAGATCTTCGCCGGCAAGCTGACCAAGCCTGACTCCGAAGACCCAGACACCGTCAACCATTACAACTGGTACATGTCCACCGGGTTTACGCGGCCTTATCCCGGCGAGAAGACAGTTCGTCCGCCGAGCGACTTCCACAAGCCGGCACCTACCAAAGCTGATCTGGACGACTAAAACACATTCCGATTGCAACGGCCCTCTTCCCAATGATTGGGGAGAGGGCTTTTTGTTTTACGCCTCAAACGCAAAAGTCCCCACCGACCTGAACCCTCCGCGCCACCGGCGACCGTTACTGCCCAGGGTTCGTCCCGCGACAATGCAAAAAACACATCGCCTGTCGATTTTCCTTAATCAGTAGAAACTGGCGAAAAAGGCAATCCGAGCTCCGAGATGGACGAAGAACGGCGGAATAACTTCGTCACCATCATGCGGACGAAGGAGTGTTCCGTACTGAGCCGGAGAAAAAGTTACAGGGGCTGGGGGACAGAACCATCAGGTTTCTGGCAGATGGACCGGCGGTGCTTCGGCTTTTGATGGAACGTTAATAGTCGTGTTATGTGCCTATAACTTCCACTGATTATTACAGATTTGTCATGTAAAAACTTCAAGGCATTTTTGCCTGTGCAGAAGCTTGTGTCTTGTTCGCCAGCACATGAAGGCTCATAAGATTTTCTCTTTCGCCGGTCTGCGGTCCCGGTGTTTCACCGTGCTGTCAACTCTATGTCAGAAGCTGTGTGGAGGTCTAGAAACTCCGGTCTGCTTCTGGCTGCCACGAAACCCCCAATTTTTTCGAGGCCAAAAATGCAATTGATCCAGCTCTTTACCCGTGCATCGCTGCTCGCGATTACTATCTGCGTCCTTGTTCATCCCACAGGAATAGCCGTTGCGCAAGTTGATCGCGCAGGCTTAGACGGTACAGTCACCGATTCGTCGGGAAAAGTCATTCCAGATGTTCATGTGGTTGCGGAAATGCCGGACACCGGACTGAGGCGCGAAACTGTATCGTCTCCCACTGGAACCTACGACATTCCCGAGTTGCCGGTGGGAATTTATACGATCACCTTCAATCATCCCGGCTTCAAGACTCTGACGTTTGTCGATGTGAAGCAGGTGATTGGGCGGACGCGCACTCTCGATGCAACGCTGCAGGTAGCAGGAGGCGAGGAGCGCGTGGAGGTCTCAACCAGCTCGGAGCAGATGGACAAAAGCTCCGACGCACTGGGCGGACGCATTGAGAAAGTGCAGGCGGAGCAGCTGCCGATTAACGGCCGCAACTGGACGACGCTGTCGGCTCTGGTGCCTGCCGCTGTAGATACCGGAGGCAGCAATCAACGGTCGATTCGATTTGCAGGCCGCGGCCGCGACGATGACAATTACACCTACGACGGCATTGACGCGACCAACATCATAAACCAGCCACAGCAACCTTATGTGCGGCTCGCCATCCCGCTGGACGCAATCGAGGAGTTTCGTATTGACGCGATGCTGGCGACTGCAGAAAGCGGCGCAACGGGAGGACCGCAGCTGGCCGTTACCTCTTCATCGGGTTCGAACCGGTGGCACGGGAACGCGTTTGAGTATCTGCGCAACAATGTCTTTGACGCGCAGCAGCCTGTGCCGGTTACGACGGCGCCGCAGCCGCCTCTTCGCCTGAATCAGTTCGGAGGGGCGATGAGCGGTCCCATCGTGCCCGACAAGACGTTTTTCTTCCTGGCCTATGAAGGATACCGGCAACGCTGGGGATTTCCGCTACTCGGCTACGTGCCAAGCAGCGCGTTCCGCGCCAGGGTTCTTGCGGACTCGCCAGAGCTGGGACCGATCATGAACGGATATCCGCTCGGCACGGCGCCGACCAGCGACCCGGACATCGATCAATTCTCCAGTGAGGGCACGCAGGTGGTAAGCGAGAACTCGGCCATGATACGGTTCGACCAGCGCTTCTCAGAAAAGACGACCGCCTTCGTGCGCTTCAACTACGACCGGGCGGTCAATACGCAGCCACTGGCAAGCTCGGGCAATTATCTCGAGGATCTGCAGCAGCTGACGTCGACGCCGGTCAACGGCGCCATCGAGTTGCTTCATATCTTCAATCCCAGCCTCGTGAATGAGGCCAAGTTCGGATACAACCGCGGCACAGCCAACACATACGACCTCAATCACACCGGGACTCCTTATGCAGTTTCGGTCTCAGGATTTACCACGCTGAACAACAACCGCATCAGCACGGGCGTGGGCAACTCGTTTTCCTGGATCGACAACCTGACTTGGATCAAGGGAAGGCACACGGTGAAGGGCGGAGTGGAGATCCGGCGAATCCAGCTAAACCAGGGAAACACGGAGAGTGGAACCATCACCTACGCTTCGACGGCAGCCTTCGATACAAACAGCGTAAGTTCAGCAACCCTGAATGGAAACCTGCCCGTCAATGGGCTGCGCAAGACCCAGTTCTACGGCTACATCCAGGACGAATTCAAATGGACACAGAACTTTTCCATGAACCTGGGCATGCGCTACAGCTTCTTCAACGTTTTTCACGAGGTGCAGGGACGCGCCAATCCGTTTGACTTCGCTACCTGCGGACCGCAGGGATTCTGCGGCGTCGGTGCCAGCTTCGGCCAGCCCAACTATGGCAATTTCGATCCACGAGTGGCATTCGCGTGGGCCCCGAACAATAACGGAAGGACGTTGATTCGTGCTGGATTCGGCATGTATCACGAAGACGGGCAGCTGGACGACCAGAACCTGCCCATCAGCAATGAAGTCTTCGCGTATTCGTTGTCGAACAAGACCATTCCAGACCTCAGCTTTCCGCTCACACCGTTTCTATCCGATACGACGGGGATTGTCTCGCCGCGAGCCCAGGACCGGCGGCGCAAGGACACCTATGTGGAGCAGTGGGGCCTCTCAGTGCAGCGTCAGCTTCCGGCAGACTTTGTGGCAACGGTCTCGTACGTGGGAAGCCGAGGTGTGTACCTCCTGACGCTCTCTGAAGTGAACGTCGTTAATCCGGCTACGGGACTGCGCCCCTACCCGGATTTCGGCCAAGTGAGCTGGCGCGGCAATAAAGACGACAGTAGCTACAACGGATTCTCGGTGGCGGTGAAGCGGACGTTTTCGCGCGGACTCCTGATCTCGACCAATTACATGTGGTCGCATCAGATCGACGACGGCTCCAACGGCAGCGGCGACGGCGACTCGCTGGTGCCGCAAAATGTGGCCTGTCCGACGTGCGAGCGCGCCAGCGGCATCTGGGATGCACGTCATGTGTTAAATGCCAATGCTATTTATCAACTGCCTTTCGGTCCGGGTAGGCCTTATCTGAACCAACCTGGAATTCTGAGGAGCATTGCGGGCGACTGGCAACTGACTTCCGTGGCATTGGCTCGAACCGGTTTCCCGGTGAATGTGCTGGTCAATCGTTCCGCGGCGAGCACGCCGGACGGCAATAGCACAAATCAGCGGCCCGATCTCGTGCCGGGCGTCTCTGTGACTCCGCCCGGAGGCAAGAGCATTGGAGAATGGATCAATCCGGCGGCGTTTGCCGTACCAGCTAATGGAACATGGGGTGATGCACCGCGAAACATCGCACGCGGCCCCGGCGCATGGCAGATTGATTTCGGGGTTGCCAGATCAATTCGGTTGTCGGAGCGAGCGCATCTCGAGTTCCGGTCGGAATTCTTTAATATCTTCAACCACCCGCAATACGGGCTGCCTAATGCTACTTTCGGCGTTCCCGGTTTCGGCAGCATTACCCAGACAGTAAACACCACAACGCCTGTGAGCCCGGTGGGGTCGGGAACCCCGCGTCAGATTCAGTTCGCTCTGCGGCTTGCATTCTGAGTTTTGCCAACAGATCTACGCCGTGGCGGCAGGTGCGGCTGCGGCGCGGATAGAGCGTGAAGTACAGATGAGAAACAACAGGAAGTTGATGCAGGCATGACGGCTCTGAATTAGTCCTGTAGAACGGGCTGGTGCTAGTTCTCTGTTGCCAGAAGCGCCGTGCCAGTACTCGTAAGAGGTTCGCGAGAACTTGGTTTCAGTGCTCCAGATAGCGGCCACCTTCATCTGCACGAACGGTCAGTACAAGAAATCCAAAGCCTATGACAACGGCCAGGAAGGCGAAGGCGCTTCCCTCTGGCCCCACCGGTCCTCCGGTACCAAAGCATTCCTGGAGAGAAGGAAAGCGAAGATATGCCCCTGATCGAGATACCGCTGCCGACAGCACCAAAGAGCGGAGCGCTCGCAAAGTTCCATCCAGCATGGTACCCAATCCCCCACCAGAGGGTTCCGCTACGAAATACTGAGTAGCCCAAAAGCATGCCAGCGGCAGCTAAACGCACCATCCATATATATATATATGGCGCCTGGATTGGCCCCATGGGCAAGCGAAAACGCGAGAGCGGAGATTACGATTGCCATACGCATTCCCAAAAGTCGACTCGCAAGTACCAGGACGAGGCCGCGAAACAATACTTCTTCTCCTGCAGCACCGACGATTTCGGCTAGTAGCTAGGCGATTCCGTATGCGGCATGAATGCTCGCAGAGCCGGGTGAGAGACGAAGCTGGGCATCACCAACGGCGACAATCATCAGAACCGTCGCTACCATCACAGAAAAGCCAATGGCGAGCCCTTTCAAGAGATAGATCACTTGTCGCTGATGGTGTCGCAGAACGGGCGTAATCCCTGGGGGATCGATGAATGCCACTGATCCGGCGACGATAAGCCACGAAAGGAGCCTAAAGCTCACGAGAATGCTGTAAGCGGTGCACAGGAGTGTATTAGGGGGTGAAGAGGATATACCAAGCCAAGCCCGAGTTTGATGATAAGGAGTTGTCAGGATCGCGTCCTCTAAAAAGTAAGCAGCTACCACGACTCCCATCGCGATTATGGTGCGGACCTGGCTTATCCTGGAGTGCGCCCCAAACAATTTCATGCTAGCTAGTACCGCCGATCCAAAACGGTTCCCACCTCTTTGTACTTTTTAAAATGCGGCGATTGCAGATGCGCTTCATAAGCGGCAGCGTTCGCATACATCTCGAATAGCCTAATCTGGGTCGGGGTGATCCTTTACAGACACTGCATACAACGTCAGGACGCCTGGCTCGACTCGAATGGAGGCCGCGATCTCCTCCCGAAGCGCGGCCTTGTACAGCTCGAGTTGAACGGGATCGATCTCTAACTCCGCAAGATGCACCACGCGGTCCTCGCCCGTCTCAGCAGACAAGGATGAACTCCTCAGAAGCAATGTTCCTACGAACAGGGCTGTACTGACCATTGCGAGTGTCTTACCTCTCATCCTGATCTCCTTCGAGACTTATACGATTAGCGGTTCAGCGTGGCGAGATTTCAACTGTGGCTGCCTGCGCTTGAGACTCGACCATCGGCTTTAGATAAGGACTGTTGCTGTACTTGTTTCTATATGCAGCATCAATCGCGCCTTGTGCTTCGATATTGCCGGGTTGGAACACGACGTCCTTAGTCATACCCGCAGCCGTGATCCGGCCTTCTTTTTGCCGCATCGCTGCTTTGTACCAGCGTGATGACCGACCGTTATAGGCACGTACGTAGAGCTTGTCTCCTACAACGACGCACCAGATCCAAGTCGGCGTTCCATAGGTGGCGTTATCCCCTCGTAGTGGAGAGATGTGCAGATCATCCGTTTCTGCAAGGCGCTGAAGTTCATCCTGTGACCAGTTCTTCATAGCTGTCCCGCCCAGAGACCATCAAGTAGCACCCCTTTTGTGTAGTGCTCTAGAGCGGGAGAGACGGCTCTCACATTGTCGTATGTGAGAGCCGCGGGGCTCACGTTCCGGTCGCAGATGTCTGTCATCGTAAATCTCCGTCAGATGGGGTTAGCGATCGATTAGCTTTGCGTGCGTTGCGGGGTAACGTTCGCCTTCGATGTTGATTGCGGAGGAGGCCTCTTCGAGCGCGCGTACATCTTCTATGGTTAGCTCGATGGTTGCGCCGCCAAGATTTTCTTTGAGACGCGAGAACTTGGTCGTGCCTGGAATTGGAACGATCCATCGTTTTTTGGCGAGCAACCATGCGAGAGCGATTTGTGCAGGAGTGGCTTTCTTTTGCTTCGCGAACTTGGTGACTACCTCGACGAGCGCCTGATTGGCTTTGCGATTTTCCTCACTAAACCGCGGCACGATGGCGCGGAAGTCGGTGCTGTCGAACTTGGTGGATGCGTCGATTTTCCCGGTGAGGAAGCCTTTGCCGAGAGGACTGAAAGGGACAAAGCCGATGCCGAGTTCCTCGAGCGTGGGCATGACGGAAACCTCGGGCTCGCGCCAGAAAAGGGAGTATTCGCTCTGCAGAGCCGTCACGGGCTGAACCGCGTGAGCGCGGCGGATGGTGTTTGCGCCGGCTTCGGAGAGGCCGAAGTGCTTTACCTTGCCTTCTCGGATGAGGTCTTTGACGGCCCCGGCGGTGTCTTCGATGGGAGTGTTCTTGTCGACGCGATGTTGATAAAGGAGGTCGATGGTGTCGGTTTGCAGACGCTTGAGCGACCCTTCGACGACTTGCTTGATGTGGTCGGGACGGCTGTTAGTTGCAGTCCACTTACCGTCATTGTTGGGATCGGGCTCAAAGCCGAACTTGGTGGCGATGACGACGTCATTACGGAACGGCGCGAGAGCTTCGCCGACAACTTCTTCGTTGATATAGGGGCCGTATACTTCAGCGGTGTCGAAGAAGGTAACGCCGCGCTCGACGGCTGCGCGGATAAGTTTGATGGCTTCTGATTTTTCTGTGGCGGGGCCGAGGCCGAAGCTCAAGCCCATACAACCGAGGCCGAGTGCTGAAACTTCGAGACCGCTTTTCCCTAATGTGCGCTTTTGCATGATTTCTCCCTCTGGTCGGCCGTGCACTGTCCGAACATGTTCAAGTTTAGGGAGATATTGTCTATGAGACAAGATGGTACCTGGTTCAAAGAGTTATGAGTAAAATGCATGAATCATGAGGAACGACTTAGGAGAGCTGTCAGCATTTGCAACGGTAGCGGACGAGCGTAGCTTTACACGCGCCGCCGCGCGCCTGGGCATTTCGCAATCTGCGCTTAGCCATTCCATTCGCGGACTCGAAAAGAGATTGGGACTTCAATTGCTCGCGCGAACAACGCGAAGTGTCTCTCCGACTGCGGCGGGCACGACGCTTCTCCGCGAGCTGGCGCCCGCATTGGAGCGGATTGAGCGAGCGCTTGCGGAGACCCGGAAGCAGAAGGAAACTCCATCCGGTCGGATACGACTCATCATTCCGCGAACAGCGACTAGGATGGTGATTCTGCCGAAGCTGGCTCAGTTCGCTCGTAACTATCCTGAGATCGTGTTGGAGGTCACGTCTTCCAATGATCCTGTCGATCTTGTTGCGGGAGAATACGACGCAGGTGTGCAGCTTGGCGAATTCATACAACGGGACATGATTGCCGTCCGGGTGACCAAAGAGTTACGTCTCGCCGTAGTTGGATCTCCGGAGTACTTCATATCGAATAGCATCCCGAAACATCCGCAGGATCTTAAGGACCATCCCTGCATAGGATTTCGGTTCAGCAACGGTCTGTACCGATGGGAGTTTGAGAAGGGCCGCAAGGCACTGACGGTCAGCCCCCAGGGACCGGCATCGTTTGATGATCCAGAACTTGTCATCCAGGCAGCGCTGAGTGGTGTGGGAATCGGCACAGCGATGGAGGATAGTCTCCGAGACCTGATTGCAGAAGGGCGCTTGGTTCAAATCCTGAAAGATTGGTGCCCATCTTTTCCCGGTTATTTTCTCTACTATCCAAGTCGTCGGAATCAACCTGCTGCGCTGGCAGCGCTTATTGACTCCCTTCGAATGGATTAGTAATGAGAAACGCCCTAGTGTTTACAGATTTCTAGTGGATGACATTCACTTGGACTAAAGTCGCCCTATCGAGAAAATGGCGTGCCATCGTTCCCTCAAAACGGCGCCACAGGAAACTTAGCTCCTACTAAGCGTTTTCTGAGGATCGATGGATCAGAATACTGGTGCTGTTAACTAGTCAACCCGTTATTTTTTGAACCGTGTTCAGCCATCTCATAGCTCATAGATTCGAATGGAGCACCGGGCGGGAATTGAACCCGCGAATACTGGTTTTGCAGACCAGCGCGTTAGCCACTTCGCCACCGGTGCTCATGAGTCCGCCGTGCCGAGATGCACGGCGGATTGGTAGAGGTAGATTACTCGGGCTGCGCGACTGTGCGCAGGTACGGCTTCACTGTTTTGTAGCCGGGGAAAATCTTGTCCGCCTCCTCGTTGGAGACCGCGCCAGTAATGATGACTTCGCCACCCTGCTTCCAATTCGCCGGTGTTGCGACTCTGTGCTTTGCTGTGAGCTGGATCGAATCAAGCACCCGGATAATTTCGTCGAAGTTGCGACCGGTTGTCATGGGATAAGCCAGCGTCAACTTGATGCGTTTGTCCGGCCCGATGACGAAGACCGTGCGCACGGGCGCGTTGTTGGCTGGCGTGCGGCCCTCCGAGGTGTTGCCTGCATCCGCTGCAAGCATGTCGTAGAGCTTCGCGATCTTCAGCTCCGGGTCGCCGATCAGCGGATAGTTCACCGGGTATCCACCCACATCCTCGATGTCGGCGGCCCACTTACTGTGGTTGCTTACAGGATCCACACTCAGGCCGATCACCTTGGCGCCACGCTGAGCAAATTGGCTCTCCAGGCTTGCGACTGCTCCGAGTTCCGTCGTGCAGACAGGAGTAAAGTCCTTCGGGTGAGAAAAAAACACAGCCCATTGATCGCCGATCCACTCATGAAAGTGGATTGTGCCCTGCGTCGTTTCCGCCGTGAAATCCGGTGCAATATCGTTGATACGGAGTGACATTCGATTTTCCTCTTCGGGGAACTTAAACTTCCTGTGAAATTAAAAAACCCACCTCAGCAGATTCTCTGCGGGTGGGCGTTAGAGCTTGGATTCTGAACTTTGCTCTAGGAACACACCCGCATGGTGCAGCAGCGACAGCAGCAGCACATACACATACAGGTTGGAGCAGAGAACATCATTCTTAATTTCAGAATAGAGGGGGCCCGCATATCGTGTCAAACGTTCTCTCGTGATATTTCCGACCAACCTGGCTGGGATTCGAAAAAATGCTGGCCAGCCGAGAAGTGCAGAATCTCTCGCAGGTAGCCACACCTGCCACCTTTCTTCTGCGAAACTATCGCCATGCGTGCATTCGACTATCATCTCTGCGATGTCTTTACGGCAACGCCTTTTGCCGGCAATCAGCTTGCCATTTTTGAAGACGCAGGCGACTTGAGCCAGGCTGAAATGCAGGCCCTGGCCAGCGAAACCAATCTCTCAGAGACAACTTTCATCCAGCGCCGTCGCCTGGAATTGGAACTGCATCGCGGCGTGCGCGTCCGCATCTTCACTACGGAGGAAGAGCTTCTCTTCGCGGGTCATCCCACACTCGGCACGGCCACTTTCATTCGCGAGCATCTCCCGGAATACGCCGGAAGCGACGCAGTTAAATTGGAACTGAATGTCGGTCCTGTGACCGTTCGTTTTCCGGTGGAACAATCGGGAGCGATTCATGGTGAAGTGACGCAGCCCGATCCGGTCCTTGGGGCCGTGCACTCTGCTGGCACTATCGCAAACGCACTCGGCATTTCTATCGACGATCTTGCGACCGATATGCCGATTCAAACTGTCTCGACCGGCATGCCCTTCTGCATCGTGCCGTTTCGCTCCGTCGATGCGTTGTCGAAACTGCGCATCGCAGGCGCCAGCGCTGACGATTATCTGCGCCACAGCGACGCAAAATTCTTCTACTGTATTGCACCGGAGTTGAAAGGCATATGGCGCGCGCGCATGCAGTTCTATAACGGCGAAGATCCCGCGACCGGCTCCGCAGCAGGCTGTGCGATTTCTTACCTTGTACGACATGGCTTTGCAGACTCAGAGGAACAACTGCACATTCGCCAGGGCATCGAGATTGGCCGTCCGAGCACACTTGACGTGCGCGCAAAATTCGATGGCGTTTCAATTCGTGAAGTGCGCGTTGCAGGCAGCACTGTTTTCGTAGCAAAGGGACGCTTTTTCCTTGAGTGATTCACATGCTTTCAACAGGTCTGGTGTCACGCATACTCAATAACCACGCGGGAAAATCAAAATTCGGTGAATCGCCAGAGAAAAATTCACGTCCCTTTCGCTTCATCTTCCCCGTTTACAGGCTGGTCTGCAGTTCGTACTCTTGGCAAGCGTTCCGGAATTGTGGAGCGCAACTTTCGCCGATTACATACAACTGAATGAGAGCCAGAGTGCGCAGGCATGCGCGCTTGCAGCCGCCTTTGTAAAGCCTGCTACCTTCCGGGAAACAGTCCGAGAACCGCGCAAGCCTTGCAAAATGCGGCTTGGTTGTTGCGCCGGCAACCATGCCCCGCTTCTGGCTCAACCGCATCCCGCTTGAAACGGGAGCTGCGGCACCGCGCATATGCGTGGAGGACGACACGTTTTTAAAAGATACCTCCACGCGGCGCGGACGGCCCAGCCTCGTCTCTCGATGTAAGGATTGCGGCCCTACGATCCCTCCTGCGGATTGCGCATGCTTGAAGTGTGCCTGCTCGCAAAACAGCTTCGCCATGCTCGCGAAGCAGTCAGGATGTTTTTATGAGGCCCAGAAAAATTATTCTTTGCGTTGACGATAATGAACAGGCACTCTCCGTTCGCAAATTCCTACTCGAAACCCGCGGATATCGTGTCCTCACCGCACTCTCAGCTGAAGAAGCATTGGAAATCTTTTGCGGTGGCGGAATCGATCTGGTGTTAAGCGATCTGCTGATGCCGCAGATGGACGGCAACGAACTTGTGCGCCGCATGAAGGAGATCACGCCTGAGGTTCCGATGATTCTCGTCAGTGGAACCGTCAAATCCTTTGACCGCGCCAACCGCGCCGATGCGTTTCTGCCAAAGGGGGCCTGCACTCCTCTGGAAATGCTCGAACGCATCCGCATCATGATCGCCCGCAAACGCGGCCCGAAAAAGACGACCCTGCGCCCATACCACGAGGTGCCGGAAGACGGGCCCACGGTCGCGGCCATTGCATAGCGGGAGATAGGATTGGGGGCTGCATTTACAATTCAAAGAGTGCAGCCCATCATCACCGCAGAAAATGTATCCAAGATTTATCACGCAGGAAAGATAGAAGTTCCTGCGCTTCGCAATGCTTCCTTCACCGTCGAGGCAGGAGAGTTCGTCAGCATCGTCGGCCCATCCGGAAGCGGCAAGTCAACGCTCTTCTATATTCTAGGCGGACTCACTCGTCCTACTTCAGGACGCGTCATGATTGATGACACCGATTTCAGCTCACTGAACGATGCCGAACGGACGCGCATGCGCAAGACAAAAATTGGCTTTGTCTTCCAGCGTTTCAACCTGCTGCCGACGCTCACCGCGATGCAAAATATCGAGATCGCACATGAGATTTCGGGACGGAAGGATCCGCTCGACCGCAGCTATCTTGAGCACCTGACCAATCTGCTCGGTATCGGCGGCCGTCTGGAACATCGCCCCTCTGAGCTCTCTGGAGGCGAGCAGCAACGCGTTGCCCTGGCGCGGGCGCTGGTTACACACCCGGCCATCATCCTGGCGGACGAGCCGACGGGCAATCTTGACAGCAAGAACTCAGACACTGTGCTCGATATGCTTTCACGCTCGAATCGAGAGCTGAAACAAACCGTACTGATGATTACGCACAATCCGGAAGCGGCAGCCATCGCCGATCGTATCCTGCATATGCGCGACGGGGAAATTGTCAGCATCGAAGCAGGCAGAGGTCAGCTGACAACGAAGTAGTCTGGTTGCACGGGTAGCGTCTTCGGCTGTTTTTTGGGCGGCTCCGTCTCCTCGTGCCCGCGTTGACCGGCCGCACCCCGAGCCGATATACTCAAAAAGTACCAAGCGGGAGTAGCTCAGTGGTAGAGCATCGCCTTGCCAAGGCGAGGGTCGCGGGTTCAAATCCCGTCTCCCGCTCCAGTCAGCTGCGGCCCTGGTTCAATCGAGCTACAGCGCAGGTTGGCTTCATCATCGCCTTCTGAAGTATGATTTTCTGTCCAAGGCGCGGTACCCAAGCGGTAAGGGAGAGGTCTGCAAAACCTTTATGCGTCGGTTCGATCCCGACCCGCGCCTCCAATCTCTCCAATAACTTACAGGACATGTATGTTTCACTCATTGCCAATTTTGGGAGATTTGTGGGTAGCCTGGCAAGATTCCCTGCTGAATCGCCATTTCGTCATGCCTTGCTGAGCGGGCCGCCGTCAGCGATGACGTTATATTGTCCTTATGGCTGAGGTCCCCCTCTATGGCAAGGTCGAGGAACTCTTGGCTTCCGAGATTGCGCGAGGCCACCTGCAACCGGGAGACAGGCTACCTAGCGAAGACGAACTTCTGAGGCGCTTCGACGTCAGCCGAATCACTGTTCGGCGTGCTATTCAGAACTTGATTCAACGTGGGATGGTGGAGATTCGGAGAGGCCGTGGCACCTTCGTGCTGGCTCCCATCATCTCGCAGGAACTCACACGGCTCACAGGTTTCGTAGAAGATATGGACACCCATGGACGCAAGGCATCCACGCGCGTTCTCAGCCAAGGAGTCGTTGCAGCGAATGCGGCGGTCGCACGCCAACTCGGCCTCATCAAGGGAACCCGCGTCATGCGGATCGAGCGGGCCCGTCTCGCCGACTCTGTCCCCATGTCCTTTGACGAGACGTATCTGCCGCTTGAGATCGGGAAGCGAATTGTGAGCAATGATCTGCGAATCAAGCCGATCTTCGCTTTGTTAGAGGAGAAGTACGGCATTCCGCTCACCGAAGCGGAGTACAGATTGGAAGCTTCGACGGCTCCGGCGCGGGTCGCCGAGGCGCTCGCGATCCCAGAGGGATTCCCGATCTTCCGTATCGAGCGAACCTCGTTCACAGATGGCGGCCGCCCGATCGACTACGAGATTCTTTCCTACCGCAGCGACCTCATCCGATTCGTCACCCGTCTTGCGCGGAAGCCGGCGAAAAAGGCCACTCACTCTGAAGCGCTTACGTCCCGCAGACGATAACGATCCACTGACCAAGGAGTTGGGGCGCCTAGGGCCAGGGCCAGAAGGCAGGCGATGTACAGTAAATCGCATTCGTATCCCGGCGGTCCAAACTGAGCTCTTCCGTTGACGAAGCCCATTAGCTTGATGGAGCTGAAGCCATACGGAAGATGGACCGAGAAGATCGCTACAACCAGCAGCACAACGGCCGGGATACTTACCATGGCGACAAAGGCGCCAAGGAGGATCGCAATTCCGCCGACGATCTCGATGGCAATGGTGAGCCACGCCATCAGGTGCGGTGCAGGAACTCCGATCGCGTGCAGGACCGAGGCAAAGGCAGCCGGGCCTTTGGACCACTTCGCGAGACCGTGTGCCAGAAAACCGTAGCCTGCGATGAACCGAATCGGAAGCATTGCATATGGCGCAAGCCCAGCCGGCCTGGGCTCCTTCATCTTCTTCATTTCTTTGCTCTCCTCGTTTGGATGTCGCATAGTTCTATTCGACCGATCTACGGCCCCTATGACAATATGACGTTATAATGTCTAAGAGGTTACAATAAATTGGCAACAGCCCTGCAGAACAAGACGGCGCATCCCCGCTTCTCTGAGGCAATAAGGTTCTGGTGGAGAATTGGCTGGATTACCTTCGGCGGGACCGCTGCGCATATCGCCGTACTCCATGACGAACTGGTCGTCAGAAAGCGGTGGATCGGCGAGAGTGAGTTTCTTCATGCTCTGAGCCACTGCATGCTCCTGCCAGGTCCGGAGGCCCAGCAACTTGCCATTTACATCGGGTGGAAGCTGCATGGAAAAAAAGGAGGCATAGCCGCCGGAACTCTTTTTGTTCTGCCTTCCATGTTTGTCCTGCTTGCACTGAGCTTGCTCTACATCCGCTTCGGACAGTTATCTGTGGTCGCCGCGATGATCTCTGGTCTCAGGCCCGGCATTGTTGCACTCGTTGTGCTGGCCCTTCTGCGAGTCGCCGAGCGCACACTCGTTTTTCCGCTGCAATGGGTCGTCGCTATGGGCTGCTTTATCGCGATGGTTCGGATACAAGCATCGCTGCCACTCATTATGCTGGGCGTAGTGTTCCTTGGGGTGGTGGTGGGATGGCATCGCCCACAGCTTCTGGGGGGTGCCACCGGAACGGAAAACTATAGTACAGAGCCGAGCGCTCTAATCTGGAGACGGATTTCTGCATCAGTTGTTCGCATTGCCCTTGGTGGATCCGTCCTCTGGCTCATTCCTTTGTTCTGCATGTACGTTCTCAGCCCGGACTTCGGTTTTTGGAAGCGCCTCTCCCTATTCTTCACACAGACGGCCTTTGTTACCCTAGGCGGTTCCTACACAGTGATTCCATATGTTGCGCATGTGGCTGTGTTCAAGTATCACTGGCTTAGTCAGTCTCAAATGCTGGACGGGTTCTCGCTTGCCGAAACAACACCGGGACCTCTCATCATCGTGGTCGCGTTCGTTGGATTCATGGCAGGCTTCAACCACTTTCATGGCTCCATATTCATGGGCACCGTTGCACTTGTATCTACCACGTTCTATACATTTCTCCCGTGCTTTGTTTTTGTCTTCGCCGGTGCGCCGTTGATCGAAATGACCCAGCGGACACAGAGCATCCAAAGTGTCTTGCGGCTGATTACAGCGGTTGTAGTTGCCGCGATGCTGAACCTTGCGCTCTTTCTGGCTCGTGGCGCGTTGTTCCCAGCGGGACTACTCGACCTGAAGGATCTGGATATGTTCGCCTTAGTGTGGATGGCATTTTCGTTCCTATTGCTTCGCCGGTTTAGGATTGGCATGGCTCCATTCGTCGGACTATGTCTTCTGTCAGGGATTGCCCATTGGCTGTTGTAGGCTCCTAATGCAATGTTGACGAGTGTCATCGTGCGATCTGACACTAATATTATTGAAGTATTGAACCCCCGCGTGAGTGGCACGTTCTCTTGGATGACCCTCACGAAGTTCTTCCAGTGCATCGAACTGACAAAGTGCACTCTACAGTCTGACTCGCAAAAACTGTCTGGTGACGACATCACGACCAAATCCCGTCAGTGTCGGCTCTTTGTCACGAATCCGTCATCTGGAACGCGATCCTTTTGCCATACGTATGACGCTATCTTTTTGCGCTCAAGTGACTTAGCCTCCAAGCCGACACGCATCGAGAGTGGCATTTTGGTTGCACTGCTGGACGGTACTGGCTGTGATTATTATTGGCTGGGTAAGAGCAATCCTGCTTCACGCTGACGGGCAACCGTTGCTTTATTGGCAAGGCGCCTACCGGCAAATCGTCCACCACCAACCGGACCAGCAAACGTAAGGAGAAATTTTTATGGGTCAGATCACTTCAGAAAAGACAGCCAACTCCCAGTCAGCCGTACCTGTGACATCAATACACAGAGTTGAGGCGGACGGAATTCAGATCTTCTACCGTGAGGCCGGCGACGCGGCGGCTCCTGTGTTGCTCTTGCTCCACGGGTTCCCAACATCGTCGTTCATGTTCCGTGACCTCATTCTCCGCCTTGCGGATTCCTACAGGGTGATCGCGCCGGACCTTCCTGGATTTGGATTTACGGAAGTACCCGAAAAACGAAAGTACACCTATTCGTTCGACGCGTTGGCCGGCACGGTGCAGGCCTTCACGGATGCGCTTGGCCTCACTCGTTACGCAATTTATGTTTTCGACTACGGAGCGCCCACAGGCTTCCGCTTGGCAATGGGCCATCCGGAACGAGTTACAGCGATCATCTCGCAGAACGGCAACGCTTACGAGGAGGGACTCGGCGATGCGTGGGGACCAATCAGGACGTATTGGTCTGCGCCGACAGCGGAGAACAGAGAAGTGATCCGGAAGGCCATTTTGAACCTGGAAGGAACTCGCTGGCAGTACACGCACGGTGTTGCGAATCCCGAAAACGTGCCGCCTGAGTCCTACACGTTGGACACGGCTTTGCTGGAAAGACCGGGAAACAAAGACATTCAGCTTGATCTGTTCCTCGATTACGCGTCGAACGTGAAGCTTTATCCCAAGTTTCAAGAGTATCTTCGGAAGTCGAAACCGCCCTTACTGGCCATCTGGGGTAAGAACGATCCATTTTTCATCCCCGCCGGAGCTGAGGCATACCAAAAAGACCTACCGAATGCGCAGGTTCAATTTCTGGATACGGGCCACTTTGCAACAGAGACGCACTCCGTGGAAATCGCCGCTGCGATCAAAGAGTTCCTTGGGACGAACGGCATATCTCAACAGGGAGGCAGCAAAGTATCACGATGAATTCTTTTCTTCAAAACGCAACGGTCGTACTGGTTCATGGAGCATGGGCTGACGGGTCCTGTTGGCACAACGTAATTCTGCCTCTGCGGCGGCAGGGGCTTACCATAACGTGTGCCCCGATTCCCCTGACGTCGCTCACGGATGACATAGCCACTCTCGAACGCGTGCTCGAGAGAACGACTGGGCCGGTAATATTGGTCGGACACGCATACGGCGGTGCTGTGATCGCCGCACCGTATGCCGATCGAGTAAAGTCGCTCGTGTACGTGGCAGCGTTGGCGCCCGACGAGGGTGAGACGGTCGCCGATGTGTTTTATCGCGCTGATCCGCATCCGAAAGCTCCGCAGCTCGCACCCGATGAGCATGGTTTTATCTGGATGCCGGAAGAGGGCTTCGGCCAAGCCGTAGCTCACAAGGTTTCGCAGGATCAAGCAACGATCCTGTCCGCGGTGCAGAGACCGATAGCACTGAAATGCATCCAGGAGAAAGCCCCCACGCCAGCATGGAAGACGAAGCCGTCGTGGTTTCTCCTTGCCAAAGAGGACCGCATGATTGTTCCTGAAGCCCAGAGGTTCATGGCTGAAAGGATGGGCGCAACCATCCGGTCACACGCCGTAGATCACTCGCCGATGTACACTGCCCCGAATCTCGTGGTTGACGTTGTTTTGGAAGCTGCACGAGAAGCAATTCGGAAATGAGCTGAGCGCACCATGAAAAACAGTTCTGTTGCTATCGTCACTGGCGCAAGCCAGGGAATCGGTCGTGCCACCGCAGTGCGGCTGGCACGCGATTTTCAGCCGTTGTACTTGCAGCCAGAAATCAGGATGAGCTGCAAAAGACTTCAGCAGCTGTCAATGCCGCAGGCGCCGAGCCCCTGGTCTATACGCTCGACCTGCGCGAGCCTCAGTCAGCTGAGATCATCGTCAAGGGAACTCTCGATCGGTTTGGCAGAATCGACACTCTAATCAATATTGCCGGAGCAGTTCCGCAGATCGACTTGTTCGAGATGACGGATGCGCAGTGGGAAGACGGCATGGCGCTCAAGTTCCACGGCGCACGTCGCTTAACAATACGAGCCTGGAATGCGTTAAAGGCTTCAGGTGGATCTGTCGTTTTTATTTCCGGAAGCGCCGCTCTCGATCCAAAACCTGGCTTCGCAGCGGTCGCTGCGGTGAACGCCGCGATCATCGCACTCGCAAAAGCATTCGCAGAGCAAGGTATCAAGGACGGAGTACAGGTCAACAGCGTCGTTCCAGGTGCGGTAATGACCGGTCGCAGAGAGTCCTTTTTTAAGAAATGGGCGCCAGCACACAATCTGACCGTCGAAGAGGCCGTGAAGAAGTTCCCGGAAGAAGTCGGCATCGCTCGCTTCGGCAAACCAGAAGAAATTGCTGACCTGATGGCCTACATGGTGTCACCCACGGCGAAGTGGATGACAGGAACATCTGTCCGGATGGATGGCGGCGAAATCAAAGGCATCTGATTGGGAGTTCATCACAGCTCTGGCGCGCTGATGCCGATTGCTCAACGGACTTCAACTGGAGGACGCATGCCTCAGCGAAAAGCGGAGCGCCTACATCGGCACTAGCAGATCCGCGTAGTGCGGCAAGCCTCGAACCTAATATTCGTCACTGGCAAACACCTGTCGTAGCGTTGTCATCTGGAGATTTGGATTTCATTGGATGTTGCGGATCGATTATGCAGAGCAGAAAGAACTTAGCTCGGCAAGCTTCCAAGAAGGAATGGGAAATGAATTCGGCACTTCGATTGCCTTCAGACAGTTGACATCGTTACGTCATTTCGCCAAGGGCAACGAGCACGTGATCATCGTTGGATGGACAAGATTCGCTCTGCTCCATGTTGATGAGCAGCTGCCGAAAGGGTGCCTATTGGCAGATCGCTTATAGCAACTACCTCAACCACGGTAAGGAGAAGCAATCATGAACCAGGTCGTGTCAGCGCAAGCAACTAACGTGGAAAAAGAAGTCATAGTGTTTTCTGCTGACCTCTCAACAAAAGCAAAAAGCAAATTAACCAAATTGGCTGCATGGATAAGTGATCGCAACATTCCTTTCCTGATTACCAGTATCGGCATGATCATTATGCTTCTTTGGGCCGGATCTTATAAGATGACGGCTCCCGGCGCCGAAGACATAGTTCCCCTGGTTTCCAACAGTCCGCTGATCAGCTGGCACTTCAAATTATTCGGCCCTTATATCGGCTCCGATATCATCGGCCTTACCGAGATCACTGCCGCCATCTTGATTATCACAGGCTACTTAAAGCCTAAAGCCGGTATCATAGGCGGGCTCATCGCGTCGGGCATGTTCTTCACAACCAGCACTATGATCATAACTACCCCAGGCACGACCACTCTTGTTCACGGGGTAAGGTACATGAGCTTTTTGGGCTTGTTCCTTTTTAAGGATGTCATATCCCTCGGGGTATCCTTTTACCTGATCAGCTATTTCGGCAAGAAAGCGATCCTTTCCGAAAACCAAAACTAATAATGCATCCCGACAACGGAGAACGTCACATATGAATGTTCAAGCACAACCGGAAGTTTACGATCTCCTCATCCTGGGTAGCGGCGCCGGCGCGAAACTACTGGCTTGGACCTTCGCGGGACAGGGACAGCGCGTCGCAGCGGTGGAACGCAAGTATGTCGGCGGAGCCTGCCCGAACATTGCATGTCTTCCCAGTAAGAATGTCATTCATACGGCGCAGATCGCGCATTATGTTCGGAGCAGCGAGGAGTTTGGAATCAGCATCGACAATTTTCGCGTCAAGATGCCTGCTGTGAGGGATCGAAAACGCAGAATGGTCCAAGGACTCGTCGACACGCATCTCGCTCTCTACAAGCAAAGCGGATCTGAGCTGATCATGGCATCCGGAAAGTTTGTGGGGCCAAAGCTACTCGAGGCAACACTGACGGATGGAACAAAACGATTGCTCACTGGCAAGAATGTAGTGATCGGTACAGGGACGCACGCGTTTATCGAAAACATTCCTGGGCTGGCGTCAGCTCACCCGTTGACTCACGTCGAAGCCCTGGAACTGGATATCGTGCCCGAGCACCTGATTGTTCTCGGAGCCGGATACGTTGGGCTGGAGTTCGCACAGGCGATGCGCCGATTCGGCAGTAAAGTCACCATCGTGGACCGCAATCATCACGTTCTCCATAGCGAAGACGATGACACCAGCGAGGGGTTGCAGAACCTCTTCCAGGACGAAGGCGTAAAGCTGGTTTTGAACGCCAGGATCAAAAACATCTCAGGAGTATCAGGGCAGTCAGTCCGTGTCACTCTTGAGCATGACGGAGTGGAGAAGTCGCTGGAAGGCACGCATCTCCTGGTCGCAGCTGGGCGCGTGCCGAATACGAAAGACATCGGGCTCGAACTGACCGGGGTCGAACTGACAGAACGTGGATATATCAAAGTAAACGAGCGCCTCGAGACGACCGCTCCTGGAATCTGGGCGGTGGGTGAGGTTGCGGGGAGCCCGCAATTCACACACATCAGCGAGGATGACTTTCGCGTTGTCCGCGACAATATGCTCGGCGGGAACCGAGTGACCACTGGTAGGCAGGCACCTTTCTGCCTCTTCACAGACCCTGAATTCGCACGGATTGGAATGAGTGAGAAGGAGGCTAAGGCCAAAGGGATCGCTTATCGTCTCTTCAAGATCCCGATGACACACATGCTGCGGGCGCGCAGCCTCATGGAAACGCGCGGATTCCTGAAGTGCCTGGTAGAGCGCGACAGCGATCGCATTCTCGGATTCGCAGCGTTCGGCGTAGGCGCAGGCGAAATTATGGCGTGCGTGCAGATTGCAATGCTCGGCGGAATGCCCTACACCACGCTCCGCGAGGCTGTCCTCGCACATCCCACAATTCCAGAGGGTTTGATCGCTTTGTTTTCCAGTGCTGCATCTTAGCAAGACGCAGCCACTCAATCTCTCTTTGCATTCGAGCCGGAGGGGCATTCACCGAAGGAAAATCGTGATTGTTCACTCGATTCGCCAACGAGGAGTTGCCTGAGTTCAACGCTCCAGGCACACGTGCCCCAAGTGCAATATGCAGCTTTGTTTTCCAGTCACGACTCTTTCTGCCCACGCTACCCCAGCAGAGGCCATAACCACTCATTGGAAGGAATATCTGATGGAGGCGACCGAATTGTGCATACTCATGTTTTCGATATGCGCCTCTGGAACGCTGATTTACAGCACCGCTCCTTTATCGACACTCTCGCATTTCAGTCAATCCTTCCTGATGGGTTGCGTCGTAGCTGGTGTCACATTCCTAATCATTCGTTCGCCGTTTGGGCGTCGAACCGGTGCACATTTCAATCCAGCCCTTACGCTCACCTATTTCTTTCTCGGCCGCATTCCGCGTTGGGGCACCATCTTCTACATCCTCTCCCAATTCGCTGGTGCCGTGATCGGAGTATTCATTGCCCATGAGGTTATAGGGGAACGTTTAGCGACGCCGCCTGTCTGTTATGTCATAACTCTTCCCGGAAGCTATGGGAGAGCTGTCGCTTACGTTGTGGAATTCCTTCTGTCTGGATTACTCATGGGAGTCATATTGTTCACGACCAACCGGGTCCGACTTATAAACTTAACCCCATTCTTAGTAGCTCTGATAACCGTTTTCTACTATGTATTCTGTTCGTCACTGGCTGGCTTCAGCGTTAATCCCGCTCGCTCATTCTCTTCAGCATTGTTTGCTTCAGTTTGGCGTAGCGTGTGGATTTATTTTCTCGGCCCCACTTCCGGCATGCTATTTGCCGCGCTCATTTATGTGCGGACGGCTGGAGGACGGGCAGTCTACTGTGCGAAGGTCTTCCACGATTTGGAATCGTCCTGCCCGTTCCGCTGCCGGTTGGCTCAACTAATGAGCCAAGAAAACGTGCGATGAGCGGATCCTGTAACCGACCAATTCCTTATGATCTTCAGCGCGCCTTCGTTAACAGACAAAGGTCAATCGGCTACGCACATATTTCCTTATAGCGCACGCAAGCCAATGTAGCGCTTTAGCGAATCAGCCGATAGCTCCAGGGTTGCCGTTCGCGTCCATTGAGCGAACCCGGGCACGAAGGTTGACCGAAGGTACTGACAATAGCAGCTAACGATCGCCCGAGAATTGGGGCGGAGGCAGAACTCGAATGGTGCCCATCATGCCGCCGTCTTCGTGTTCGAGCAGATGGCAGTGATAGGGAAAAATACCAATAGTGTTGGGATCGCGGAAGTCCATCCGAAGCTTGACGCTGGGGTAGATCACGCTCTTTCCGTCCCAGTAGGGGACATTGACGGTGTCGCGCAGGAAGGGTTCGTCGATGGGCACCCCATTCCAGGCAAGCATCAGGAAGTGGATCTGATGAATGTGGAAGGCGTGGAGTTCGGTGGTACGGTTTTCGATGATCCAGTCTTCCACCTCTCCCTGTTGAGCGATGATGTTGGGCGAGGGATCGGCGGGATCGTAGGGTTTCGCGGGTTGACCGTCTACGGTGATCATGAAGACGGTCGGGGTGTTGGGGTCGGCGGGGTTGCTGGAGTGCTCGGAGAAGTAGAGGGTGCGGGTCCGGGTGGGCTTTACGTTGGCCAGCCAGGTCTGAGTAGAAGGCGGTTGAGACGCAGGGGAATCGGCAAGACGGTGAGGGGGATCGGGGGCATCGGCCGCGGCGAGGATGGTTGCCAGGGGACGAATGGGGTCGTTCTCGCCTGCGGGGCCGGTGTCGACGCTGCGCGTGATGAAGGTGGCGCGAGCTCCGGCGGGGATTCCTTTGAAGAGGAACTCCATGCGGCCTGCCGGCGGAAGAAGGACGTGGTCCTCCCAGAGGACACGGTTAGCGGCCATGCCGTTCTCGTTGATGGGTATGCCGTCGAGGGAGACGACGCCGAAGGGCTGAGGGACGTTGCCGATGAGGATCTGAAGATCGACATAGGTGATGGCAGAGGCGTTCAAGACGCGCCAGAGCTCGCGCTGCATGGGTTTTACGGAGATGACCGCAGGCTTGTATTCGGGATAGGAGACGGGGACGAAGTTGATGGAGAGATCGCGCGAGGGCTTGCCGGTTCCCGTACCGGTGTTGAGGATGTCGCCTTCCCTGTCGCGTTGAACGATGGGGGTGGGGGTGTTGCCGGACTGAAGGGGCTGGGCGTCGGGATGGGCGAGAGGTTGATCGCGGATGACTAAGACGCGCTCAGGCAGACCGATAAGCTGCGGGTAGGCATGCTCAATTCCTTCGACGACGACCGCGCCGGAGGCTCCGCCCTGAACCTGTGCGTTGGTGTATCCGTGAATGTGGGGATGGTACCAGTAGAGTCCGGGGGCTTCGTCTGGGGGGATGCGAAAACGGTATTCGAAGACTGGGTCGTTGGGCAGGAGGCTTGTGTTGAGGGTGTCGTCCTCATGGCAGATGGGCGGGACGGTGAGGCCGTGAAAGTGAAGGTTGGTGGAGAGCGGCGTCATGCCGCCGTTGGCGCAGGCTCTAGCGCCGGGGTGGGAGTGATCCGACGGCATGGCCGGTTGCGGGGCGAGGAAGCGGGTAGGCGCCGCGAGCTGGTTTTTGAGATGGAGGATGAGTCGGTCTCCGGGTTTGAGGCGGAGGGTGGGAGCCTCCGCGCCATTGTTGGCGAAGTAGCAGAAGCGCTGTTGCCCATCGGAGGCGGTGAAGTCGCGGAAGGTGATCCAGGTTTCGAGAGTGCCATGACTGCTTTCGATAGAGGGAGGCTCGGCAACGAGGCTGCCTTCGGCTGGATGCGGGCAGCTTTGGGAGAATGCTGAAGCTGCTGTTGCAAAGAGAACGACAATCGGGAAAATACTGGATTTAAATAAAGACAAACTGGTTCTCTCCGAGATTCCGGATGGGATGCTGCCGGGTTCTGTTGCGCAGTGAAGCGAAGGAATGAAGACGCAACTGCCGAATAGTTCTACATACATGCCGTGTGTTAGAGCGAGATGAAATCGCGTGGCGCGGCAGGGCACCTGTGACGTCCCGGATTCCCTGCAAAGAGATTCGAGATTTTTTATCTTGCAGCAATATGTATCACTTACTGTCCCTTTCATACTGCAATTGAACGATCGCTCACGCGGTCTGAAATTTTGGCAAGGGAGGTAGGTGCAATGCGCAAGTTCTCTGCTTTGACCGGTACGGCGCTCCTCGGTCTGTTATTGAACGCACAGCTTGGAGTCGCACAATTCGGGTTCCCACCGAATCATGGAAATAACGGTTCAGTGAATGCGTCCACGTTTGCGACGACGACGCCGATCAAACACCTGATCGTGATCTTCGATGAGAACATCTCGTTCGACCACTACTTCGGCACCTATCCGAACGCGGTAAATCCCGCGGGGGAGCCGCGGTTCGTGGCGAAGTCGGACACTCCGACGGTAAATGGGTTGAGCCGCACGCTGCTCACGAACGATCCCGACAGCGCAGCGCCGTTCCGCCTGGACCGCTCGGAGGCGACAACCTGCGATAACGATAATCACTACACCGATGAGCAGAAGGCCTACAACGGCGGATTGCTGAACCAGTTCTCCGGCCTGTTGAGCGGCACAGGCGCGGACTGCACCCCGAACCTGTCGATGGGCTACTACGATGGCAATACAGTGACGGCGATGTGGAACTACGCGCAGAACTTTGCTATGAGCGACAATTTCTTCGCGAGCAACTTCGGCACGACCGTGATGGGCCATCTGAACCTCATTGCAGGCCAGACGCATGGCGCCTCTGCCAATATCGCGGGCAAGGTCGTCAACGGATCGGTGATCGTGAACGTCGATCCAGTTACGGACGACTGCGCGACCGGCGCGGCAATTGAGATGACGGGCAAGAACATCGGAGACCTGCTGAACGCTAAGGGCATCACGTGGGGCTGGTTCTATGGTGACTGGACGCCGACAGGTTCGACCAACGGCAAGGTACAGTGCAGCAGCGAGTACGACAGCCACTATGCGCCGTTCCAGTACTATCAGTCGACGGCGAACCCGCATCACCTTCCGCCGTCTTCGACGGACAAGATCGGCCAGACCGACCAGGCAAACCATCAGTATGCGATCACGGACTTCTGGAATGCAGTGCAGAGCGGCAATCTTCCGGCGGTCACCTTTCTGAAGCCGCCACATGTGCAGAATGGGCATCCGGCGGATTCGACTCCGCTGGCAGAGCAGGAGTTTCTGGTGGATACGCTGAACCGGTTGCAGCAGATGCCGGATTGGAAAAATACGGCCGTACTGATTACATACGACGACTCGGATGGATGGTACGACCATGTAATGCCGCCGATCGTCAACCCATCGAGCGATTCGGCGAACGACGCACTACTGGGAGCGAATGGACTCTGCGGTGTGGCCAAGGCGGACGCGTATCAGGACCGCTGCGGTTATGGGCCACGTCTGCCGTTTCTTGCCATCTCGCCGTTTGCGCGCAAGAACTTTGTGGACCACACGCTGGCGGACCAGAGCTCCGTCATCCGGTTCGTGGAGGACAACTGGGGTCTGGGGCGGATTGGCGATCAATCGTTCGATGCAATTGCCGGACCGATCACGGGGCTGTTCGACTTCAGCGAGCAGCGCGGGGTGATCTTCGAGGCTCCGCTTCTTCTTGATCCGACGACGGGTGAGGTACAGTTGCGCTGGTAGATGCTTTTTCGGATCTTCTTCGAAAGAAGCAAGGATAAAAGCCTCTGCTGTTGGCGGAGGCTTTTTCTTTTGAGCTGGCAGCACAGCACCGGCTACAGAACAGCGGGATTATCGCGGCTTTCTCCGGTTCTCGATGAGTAAAAATGGCGCCATATCATCCAGGAAGTTTTGTGCTGGCTGATTTGCGAAGCAGCACGAACACCGCGACCGCTCCCAACCAAGCGCCAATCGCACAAGTCAGCATCACCAGACGAAAACCTGAAAGGAATGCCTGATCAAGCAGTAATGCTGCCTCGGTTCCTTGTTGTTGAGTGAGGCCGGCAGGAATGGGTATGTCATGAAGGCGGCCCTGGTTTGCAATCATCTGCTCTCTAGCTTCAGCCGGTAAGCTGGACCGATGAATTTGCGTCCCCAAACTCGTCGAAAATCCATGCGCCAACACCAGAGAAAGCAGGGATACAGCCACCAGCCCTGCGAGTCGGGAGAGCGCATTGTTCACTGCCGAAGCCACGCCCATTTCGTTTTCCGGCACAGACGACATAACGGCATTCGTGAGTGGTGCAACCGCTAAAGTCATTCCAGCACCTAGAAGAAGGACTCCTGGCAGAATGGAAAGGAAGTACCCATGCACTCCGTCTAACAATGTGAATGCAGCAAAACCTGCTCCCGAGAGTATCGCGCCGACAGACAGCAGCAAACGCTCGCCTACTTTAGGAATGAGTGCTCCAACACGCGCAGAGAAAAAGAACATCAGTGCAATCAGCGGGAGGAAAACGGCGCCAGCCATTGCAGGAGCGTAATGCCGCACTTGGATCAGATAGAACGGTATTACGTAAAGTGCGCCTCCCAGTGCTCCGTAGAGTAGAAATGTAAGAAGATTGGCTGCGAAGAAGCGCTGAATTCTAAAAAGGGAGAGTGGCATCATTGCATTCCTTCTTTTCTGTTGAGATCGAAGAAATGCGGCCAGAAGGCCGACGCCGATGATAAGAGGCCATGCAACTTGCGGGTTTCTCCAGCCAAGCTGTTGTGCAAATGAAAGCGCATAGATGATGGCGGCGAAGCTTGAAGTAGCTAAGGTCGCTCCGAGGCGATCAAGCGGTAACGTTGAGCCTCCGTCGCTTACTGCATGGCTTTCTGGAATCCGCGGGGCTAGCAATATAACCAAAAGCGCGACCGGCAGATTCAGCAGAAAAATCAGCCGCCAGGACCATACCTGCACAAGCCAGCCTCCCGCCACCGGGCCGAGTGCGATAAAGACACTTGTCCACGCCGACCATGTGCCGATGGCGCGGCCGCGCTGCTCGGAGGGGAATGATGCAGAAAGGATAGAGAGCCCCTGTGGAATCAGCATCGCCGCGCCAATCCCTTGCAATGCGCGCGACGCTATAAGCTGGCCGAGCGAAACAGAGACGGCGCACGTGGCGGACGCAAGGGCAAAGACTGCTATTCCCGAAAGAAAGATGCGTCGTCGCCCGTAACGATCTCCGATGGCGCCACCGAGTAGCAGCAGCGCCGCACTAAACAAAGCGTAGCTTTGGACTACCCACTGAATCCCACCCGCGGTGGCCTGGAATTTAGCCTGCAATGTGGGCAATGCAATATTTACGACTGAGCCGTCCATGAAAGCAAGGGATGAGCCCAGAATTGTGGCAATCAAGATCCATTTACGATCTTTCGGGGTACATGGAGACTCCACAGCTACAGATCCGACCTGAGTACAGGGCGGAACAACGTGAGACTTCGAAGTTGCCGTGGTGATCACTTGAGCATGGATGCTCTCATAAAGAGAAGTGTGCTGCATTCGCATGTACAAGCCGACTTGTGCGAACCGATCCCAACATGTAATGACACCATGCTATATCTGCCATCTTGATCGAGCCAAAAAATCAGCTCGCATTCCGGGTGACGCGTTACCCCAACTGCTCTGTCTTCAAATGAGACAAAAAAGACTACTTCGCATGCATCATATCTACTATGAATCGGTATCTAGCCGAAGTACTAACTAGACAGGCATAGTCTTGTAATATAAAAACCTTAAAACTAGCTTAAGACTACAAATTAATTAGTGAGCATGAGAAAATTACAATCGCATCTTAAGGTTGCCTTAAGGTTCAGCCTACCTATTGCGATCTAGCGAATAATTAGTATTTTGTTTCACTCCCTCTTAACACATAACTGCAGCGCGTCCTGCTATCAAGCATGTGGAGGTTTGTATGAAACCCTATTTGCTGTTAGCAGCAAGTGCTGCAATTGTCGCTGCACTTACAACCCCCGCTCGTTTGGCAGCGGAAGACGACTCCTACGGCGAGCATCACATCAAGCATGTGTTGCTCTTGAGTATCGACGGAATGCATGCCGTCGATTTTTTGAACTGCGCTAACGGAGTAGCAGGCGTGAATGGCGGCGAGCCATACTGCCCGAACCTGGCAGCGCTCGGAAAAAACGCGGTCAACTACACTGCAGCGTCAACCTCGAGGCCCTCAGACTCGTTCCCAGGACTGATGAGCATCGTCACCGGCGCGACTCCGAAGACCATGGGTATCTACTATGACGTGTCCTATGACCGCTCACTCGATGCGCCAGCGAAGACAACCGGCAATGGCGTAGCAGCCGGACCATGCACACCGTTCGCACTCCCGACCGGGACGACAACAGAGTACGAAGAAGGCATCGACATCGATCAAACTAAGGTGAACGGCGGCGCGCCCGGAGCCGGGTTGACCGACGGCGGCATCGCCTCCATCGATCCTAAGCGGCTTCCGCGCGATCCAGCCGCGGGTTGCGCTCCAGTCTTTCCGTGGAATTTTGTGCGAACGAACACCATCTTCGGTGTCATCCATGCGGCTGGCGGTTACGCTGCGTGGTCGGACAAGCATCCAGCCTACTCTTCAGTAGCAGGACCAGGCGGGGTCCTCGACGATTTCTACGCTCCCGAAATTAACTCCAACGTCATTGCGTTGCCCGGTGTTACAACGTCTGAGGGCAAGTCCTGCTCAACCATTCGCGATTCCGGCGCCGATCTTACTGCATGGACCAACAGCTTCGAAAATATCCAGTGCTATGACACGCTGAAGGTAAACGCAATTCTCAATGAGATCCACGGCAAGACGCATAACGGAGCTGCAGCTAAGGTACCCACGATCTTTGGCATGAACTTTCAGGCCGTCAGCGTAGGTCAAAAGCTGATCGAGGCGAACGTCGGCTCAGGCGGCTATAAGGACGCGAAAGGTGTCCCGACGCCGGAACTCCTCACAGAGATTGAATACGTCGACGCGTCGATCGGTGACATGGTGAATGCCCTGAAGGACACGGGCCGACTCGAAAGCACCCTGATCATCATCACGGCAAAGCACGGACAGTCGCCCATCGATCCGAACCTCTACAAGGCCACGCCCGGCAAGACAAACAACGGCACAACGCCTGCAACCCTGCTCGCGAACCTTCTGCCCGATTCCGAATCACCGGCGAATCCAACCGGCATCGGCGCGACGGAGGACGACATCTCGCTCTTGTGGCTCAAGAAGGGTGCGAACGTCGAAAGCGCCGTCGAAACTCTCGAACAGAATGCTTCAGCCATCGGCCTGGGCCAGCTTTTCTATGGCCCGAGCGTATCTCTTAACTACAACACGCCGGGACTCGGGCCAGGCTTGGACCCGCGTACACCCGATATCATCGTCACGCCGAACGTGGGCGTCACCTATACGGGCAGCGCCGCAAAGCTGGAAGAACACGGCGGCTTCTCGCATGACGATACAAATGTAATGCTGCTTGTAGCAAATCCCGCTTTCAAATCCAAGACAGTATCTACGTTCACGACGACCTCACAAGTCGCGCCTACCATCCTCGATGCGCTGGGGTTCAATCCCAATGCTTTGCAAGCTGTAAAACAAGAAGGCACAACCACGCTGCCAGAAGTTACCCAGGAACTGAACAAGCGTTAGTACGCTGTCATCCGCCTGGCCCGTAATCACTCGGCGGGAGTTCACGTAGCTCCCGCCGAGTTATCTGACACTGAGAAAACTGCAAAACATTTATACGTAGGTTCGATCCCGACCCGCGCCTTTAATCCTTCTCAATCGTCTATGTTCTGAAACCGCCGGACAAACGTTTCCGAATCGTGTCACCTCAATGCTTTTCTTTAACGAAGCGATATGGATAGTCCGGTTCCTTATACCCTTTCGCTTTCTGTCTCGGTGGAAGCTTCACCTTTGGGCGAGGGGTCTCTTCATAAGGAATCAGACTGAGCAAATGCGCAATGCAGTTCAATCGCGCTCGCCGTTTGTCGTCTCCATTCACGACATACCATGGCGACTCTTTCGTATCTGTCGCCGCGAACATCGCATCTCGCGCTCGCGAATAATCGTACCAGCGGCGATGAGACTCCAGATCCATGGCGCTGAGCTTCCAGGTTTTTCGCAGATCATCGATACGCTCCGAAAACCTGCGGGTCTGTTCGTCCTTGCTCACTTCAAACCAGTATTTGATCAATATGACGCCACCATTGATGACGTCTTTTTCCCAGGCCGGACATATCCTGAGGAACCGATTGTATTCTTCGTCCGTGCAAAACCCCATCACACGCTCAACACCGGCACGGTTATACCAACTCCGATCAAAAATAACGATTTCGCCTCCCGCCGGGAAATGTTCAAAATATCGCTGAAAATAAAGTTGTGATCGCTCCCGTTCGGACGGAGCGGGAAGAGCCACCACGCGGAAGACACGAGGACTCACTCGCTCGGTGATCCGCTTGATGATGCCGCCTTTACCGGCCGCGTCTCTGCCCTCAAAGAGAATAATAACTTTCGCTCCCGTGCGTTTCACCCATAACTGTAGTTTGACTAACTCGATATGGAGCTTGGCGATTTGCTCTTCGTATTCCTGGCGCTTGAGCTTCGGCCTGTCAGCTGATGGTTGCGGCTTGAGGTTTTGTGTCTTGCCGGGTCGCGTCTTTTGCTTTTTATCCATGAGCCCCCCTTCGACTGGTTGCGCTACCATTCTTGCGTAATCTCTGCGATTCTCCTGGCAAAATACGCGATCTGCTTGGAATACTCGATCAAGCCAGAGGTTAGGCGAAAGCTCAGCAGATCCTTTTCATCCGACAGGAGAAGCTTGTCTAGGATATTTTTGCGGGCAGTGGCCGCCAGTTCTTCAACGACTTTTTTCGCTTCGATTACCTGCTCCGCCTCACTTGCGTTTGGCTGGCTTATTGTTCCTATGGCCTGCTCGAGATTTTGTACCACGGTTTCCGCAAATTGAGCCGTATTCTCGTCCCGCAACCGCTTCAAATCGATTCCCTCCGCCACCCGCTGTTGGCCAAGAGAAACCAGATTGGTTTTGACAATGTCGCTGACACTCTGCAGATGATCAGCTGCCTGCGCAAGGCCAACCAGGCGCTGGCCTTCCTCCTCGGAATGCTGCATCTCCGATAATCGGCCAACATAGACCAGAATGGCGTATTGCAACCGATCGATTTCATCGCACCGGTCAATCACGGCCTGAAGATCCTCGAGCCGTCCGGCCCCTATAACAGCAAAGGAGCGTCGAACCATCGCTAGAACCAGTTCGCCTAGTCGTGCCAATTCCAAAGTAATTCGCTGCAATCCGACCGAGGGTATCGTCAACGACGATTCATCAAGATAAAGCGGCTCGTCTGCACTTTTGGTTTTTTGGCGCCGAGGCGGGACAATGATCTGCGCAAGTCTCGCGAGCGGCCCGACGAACCAGAGCAAAATGAGCGTACTCGAGACGCTAAAAACGGTATGAGCATTTGCTATTTGGCGCGGTGTTTCAACCGCCAGTCGCGCGACGCCCTGCAAGTCCGGAGCGGAAGGTGAGATATGTCTGACCAGGTCAGCCAGCTGCGGGATGAAGAACACCCAGAACAGCACACCCAGGACATTGAAGAGGAGATGAACGACTCCGACTTGCACCGCCTCGGCGGATTTACCAATGGAGGCCAGCATCGCCGTCAGGCAAGTCCCGACGTTCGCTCCGAGGACCACGGCTATACCCGCCTCCAGGGGCATAAGGCCTTGACTTGCCAATGCAATCACAACAGCCAGCGTAGCCGCAGAGCTTTGAACAACAGCTGTAAAAATGGCTCCCGCAAGAATTCCTAACAGAGGATTCTCCATCTCCTGCATGGCCTTGATAAATGGCTCAAACGTCCGCAGGGGATGGGTGGCATTGCCCATAAACTCGATTCCAAGAAAGAGCAACCCAAGGCCGAGGACGATGCCGCCGAGCTGCCGAAAAAGTTGGCGCGTCCCAAATGCGTGGAATAGAAATCCAACCGCCAGCATGCCTGGTACGAGCGCTGACACATTGAAGGCCATGATTTGTGCCGTGAAGGTAGACCCGACATTGGCTCCCATGATCATAGGAACAGCCTGCTTCAGGGTCATCAGGCCCGCGGAAACAAAACCAACCATCAGAACGGTGGTAATCGTGGAGGAATTTAATACAGCGGTGACGAAAGCGCCGGATAGCAGCCCCACAAAACGATTGGCGGTAAGTTTGGCCAGAGCCCCTTCCAGGCTCGCTCCAGCGACAGCCTTCAGCCCGCCGGTCATCAATTCCAGACCGAATAGAAAGAGCGCCAGACCACCGGCGAGCAACCCTAGCATTCGCATCAGATTGATATCATTCGTCATTCCGCACCTTATGACCGCAGTTTCTTAAAAGCTGCAAATACCGGACGCGAACTTAAGTGAACTCCAGCTGCGCAGCGAACCGGCCACCAGCACGAAGAACGGCAGCCCCAAGTAACGGCAAACGATGATTGAGCGATTACGATTACGGACGAGCCCTGCTGCTGGACCTCTCAGCAGCGAATATTCAGGCCGCCGATTCGGCATAATGCGGCGCTCTGCGCATGCGACGCACCATGCGAATAATAATCTTTTCTACTTCTACAAGGAGGAAAAATAGAAAACCTCCAAGGATAAGTTTCGGCCAAATCCGAAGCGGTATGGGCTCCGTGTCAAATAGCGTCTGGAGCGGCGGCGCATAGGTGAAAAGTAACTGCAGCACGATGACGGCGCCGATGCCCAGAGGCAAGTACTTATTGTCGAGGTGCGCCTTGAACGACAACGACGATCCCACCTTGAAGCGGCTGTTCAGAAGATAGAAGACCTGACCTATGACCAGCGTATTGACCGCGACAGCCCGGGCCAGTGCATCGGACGCGTTATACGATTTCATCTGGAAGAAGGCCCACAGCGTAAGTGCGAGCAACGCTAATCCAACGAAGATGACGCGCCAGATTCCGAAGCCATCCAGTATCGGGCGCTCGACGGCGCGCGGCGCGCGCTGCATCACGTCGAGTTCGTGCGGCTCGAAAGAGATCACCAGCCCCAGCGCAACAGAGGTTACCATATTCACCCAGAGGATCTGTGGCGCGGTGATCGGCGCGGTGAAGCCCGCGATAACCGCTACCAGAATGACGAGCGCCTGTGCGACGTTTGTCGGCAAAAGGAAGAGTATGGCCTTCTCGATGTTGTTGAAGACGGTACGTCCCTCCTTGACAGCCGCCGTGATCGAGGCAAAGTTGTCGTCGGCCAGCACCATCTCGGCCGCCTCTTTCGTGACCTCGGTGCCTTTGATTCCCATGGCGACCCCGATGTCAGCCTTCTTTAGGGATGGGGCGTCATTGACCCCGTCGCCCGTCATTGCCACGATCTGCTTGTTAGCCTGGATCGCTTTGACAAGACGTAGCTTATGTTCGGGGCTCGCTCGTGCGAAGACGTCGACATCGCGGACCACCTCCCGCAGAGTGGCGGTATCCATCTCTTCGATCTCGGTCCCGGAGACCGCGGTCTTGCCGTCGCCGATACCCAGCATCTTGGCGATCGCTGCCGCAGTGATCTTGTGATCCCCGGTGATCATCGTTACCCGGATGCCGCCGGTGTGGCATTCTTTGACGGCTTCAATCGCTTCTTTACGCGGCGGGTCGAGGAGCCCGATCAGACCGATGAGGGCTAGATTCTTTGGAAGATCGGCCGGCCCTATGTTTCCCTCGCGGATGCTCGGCTCTTCAAGCCACGCCAGTCCGAGCACGCGCTCGCCCTGCGATGCAAGCTTGTCCGAAGCTTTCATGAAATGGTCGCGATCGAAGGGCATCGGTGTTCCGCTCGCGGTCGCCTGATGATCGCAATGCTCAAAGATGACTTCCGGCGCGCCTTTGACGAGGATCATCCTCTTACCGTCGGCGTCCTTGTGCAGCGTGGCCATGAACTTGTGTTCCGATTCGAACGGGATCGCGTCAATTCGGGGATACATCTCCCGCGCGGTCTTCCGATCGAACCCGAGCTTGTTTCCGAATGGATAGAGAGCCCCTTCGGTCGGGTCGCCTTCCACCTTCCATATCCCTTCCTCCTGGCGGATCTCCGCGTCGTTGCACAGCATGGAAACCCGTCCCATAAGCTTGAGCACGGGTTCTTCGCCTGCGGGCTGGCTGTCTTTCAGCACCTGGCCTTCCGGCGCGTAACCATCGCCGGTCACCGAGTAAGCCGATTCAGCCGTAACCGCCGACACCACCATCATTTCCATCAGCGTCAGTGTGCCGGTCTTGTCCGAACAGATGCGCGAAACTGAGCCCAGAGTTTCCACGGCCGGGAGGCGCCGGATGATTGCGTTGCGCTGGGCCATGCGCTGCACGCCGATCGCAAGGGTGACCGTGATGAGAGCGGGCAACCCCTCTGGAATCACAGAGACCGCGATGCTGACAACCTTCTGGAATATGTCCACGAAGCCCATGCTCTGGACCCATCGGCCGTAGGCGAAGACCACGACCACCACCACCCCGATGACCGCCGTAATCGCATAGCCGAACTTCTTGATCTGGCGCAGCAGCGGTGTCTCGAGCGCACTGACCGAGGTCATCATCTGGTTGATACGGCCAAGTTCGGTTTCCGAGCCGGTCGCAACCACGATCCCGGTCCCGCGCCCGGAGGCAACCAATGTTCCGGAAAATGCCATGCCTTCACGATCCCCGATCGTAGCCTTGTTGGAAACCGCATCTGTTGTCTTATCGATAGGCACCGACTCGCCCGTGAGCGCCGCCTCCTCTGTCCGCAGGTTCTTAACTTCGACGAGACGAAGATCTGCCGGGATCTTATCTCCGGATTCAAGAAGCACGACGTCGCCCGGCACCAGTTCCTCCGACGGGATCAATCGAATCTCCCCGTTACGCAAGGTCCTGGCTTCCGCGGAGAGCATGTTGCGAATCGAATCGAGCGCCTTTTCAGCCTTGCCTTCCTGAATGAAGCCGAGCAGCGCGTTGAGGACGACGACGCTCAGAATGATCGCGGAGTCGAGCCAGAGGCCGACCATCATCTTGACGAAGCCCGCGCCGAGCAGGACATAGACCAGGATATTGTTGAACTGGTGCAGGAACTTCATGAACGGCGACTGCTTCTTGCCCTCAGGCAAGCGGTTGGCGCCGTATTTGGCTAGACGCTGCGAAGCTTCGCCCGCGTCGAGCCCTTTCACAGAGTCGGTTTGAAGCCGCTTCACCACTTCGTCTGCGGCTATCGCGTGCCAGACCACGGCTTCACCGGCCGGGGTCGTGGTCGTGGTCGCTGCTGCACTCATCCGCATGCTCCGTTTTCCCCGGCTTCGCGTCGTTTTGCCAGCACGGTTTCAGAACTTTGTGAGAATCCAACGACTCCTCAACCCTTCCAAATCAAAGCGGCATGATGCAGGCCACGATGAGCCGTCAGGATGCGATTGGCAATCCCGAATTTCACGGAGTCCGGAACGCGTATCTTCCAGGCCCTGATGCCGTCAGGCTCACAGGAGTACAGCAAAACATTATGACCGTCAAGCTATGTTGTCCCTGCTGGATCTTGGACGATGAGGATCGAGCCCTGTTTCTGCATGCGGAATTGCGTCAGTTGGGGCGTCTAGAACTCTTTTTCAAATTTGACAAGAACTAGACGGCAGCTTGACGACAGGTGTCTGCGCGAATTCGTAGTGTTGGTTGCGTAGGGAGGAAACACCATGCGACCGATGACAAGGATGTTCGTTTTTGCAGCCGCTCTGGCTAGCTCCAGTGCCGCCTTCGCACTCAACAAGGTGACGGTCAACGTTCCCTTCAACTTTGAATCTCACGGCAAAACATATCAGGCAGGCAGTTATGACGTACTGCTTAATACCAATGATGGCATTATGACGTTGTGCAGCCACAATAACCCGAAACAAGCGGTGATGTGGGCTGTCTCTCCCGCAGAATTTGGTCCGAACGCGCCTCTGCTGTCGATAAAATTCGACGACGCGCCGGATGGCTCGCACGAGTTGCGCAGCATCCGCCTCGCGTCACGGACCACACCAGTACTGGACGAACGTGAAAAACACACTACGCAACGCGAAGTGTCCATCACGGGCGGCCGGTAGTAGCAACCACCCCTTCCAGGAAGAGCCTATGTCTTCATGCTCCGACATAGGCTCTATTTTTTTCTCGCTCTTTCCCTCTTAAGCAATTGAGTGCGGTTGGCCCAAGTTCTTCTCCAACCCGAACTGCCCTTATCCCTCCGCACAATTTCGTCGCATGCCTGAAGCGTTTCGCTGTTCCCCGCTAGCCGCGCCCCAAGGTGAATGGCAAGATGCAAGCATGGCGCCTGGTGTCGTGTCTCGGTAAAGATGCACGCTGATATGCCTACAAAATCCGATATGTTGCTTTTCAAAGTGCGTGAAACCTTTTTATTCTGTAAAACGTTTGAGTAGAGGGAGAAAAATTTGAGCAGAATAACCAGGCGGGCATTTCTAAAAACGGGCGCGGCTGCCGCCGCAGCCCTGGAGCTGAGTCAACACAAACTATTCGCAGACCCGTTGGGCCGGCCGGTAGGCATGCAGCTTTACAGCGTGCGCAAACAACTACCGGACAACTACGCGGGCACACTGAAGCAAGTGGCTGCCATCGGATACCGTGAGGTTGAAGCCGCCGGCTTCTACGGACACAGCCCGGATGAAGTGAAGGCAGCGATGAGCAGCGCAGGCCTGCGCTGTGTAAGTGCGCACTATCCACTCGCAGAGCTGCTGAAGGATGTGGATGGAAATCTGAAGTATGCGAAGGCTGTGGGTCTTTCCTATGTGATCTGCTCCTCGCCATCCGTGGCCGATCCAGCAAAGCTGGCAACCTATCCGGGCGGCGCCGGCAAGTATTTTCGCGAGGGCATGACGGCAGACGACTGGCGCTGGAACGCCGAGCAATTCAATGAGCTAGGCAAAAGGTTCAAAGCCGAGGGAGTCCAATTCGGCTATCACAACCATACGACGGAATTCCGCGATATGGGCGGCTTGAACGGTTATGACGTGCTGCTGAAAGACACTGACCCTACCTACGTAACGATGGAGATGGACTGCGGTTGGGTAGTGGCAGCAGGGAAAGACCCGATTGCCTATCTCACGCAATACCCGGGGCGCATCTCCATGCTCCATGTAAAAGATCTGAAACCTGTGGTCGCCGGAAAGACCCCGGGCGAGCGCGTTTCAACTGTGCTGGGCAAAGGCACAATTGACTACAAACCGATTTTTGCCGCCGCCCAAAAAGCCGGGATCAGGCACTACTTTGTTGAGCAGGAAGAATTTGACAACGATCCTTTACAGGAGCTGGCGGAGGATTACCAGTACCTGCACACGATGCGCATTTGAGTGTGGGCACACCGCCCTGCAATCACAGCTGGGAGATGGTCACGTTGCCGTCCGAGGTATGTATCGTCAGCGGGACGCTCCCGGCATTCAGTTTTCCGCGCAAATGATGCCCTGAGCCTTCACGGCTGTCGTAGTGGTCCATGGTAAGTGGCAGGGCGCAGTCGATATGGCCATCACTGCTTGAAATGTCGAGATCGGCGGCTAAGTCGCGCGGTACGCGAATGTTGACGTGGCCGTCCGAGCTTTCGATACGCGAAGCTGCGGTAAGCTGCGCACCCTGTGCAAGGGAGAAATCGAGAGTGCCATCGCTGGTGTGCAGTTGCACAGCCGAGAAGTTGCCGTCGACCTTCATGTGGCCATCGGAAGAACGGGCTTCCAAAGTACCATTCGCATTCTGGACCGTAAGGTTGCCATCGCTTGAGCTCAGGCGCAGGTTGCCGCGGAGATTATCGAGGTCGACATTCCCATCTCCGGTATGAATCTGTAGATCGCCCTGTAGATCGCGCGCAGTGAGGTTGCCATCCGACGTCTTCGCATCGAGATCGACGGCACCTGGTGTTTCAACTGTGACGGATGTTCCTTCATGATTTCCCAAGCTGACATGAAAACCGACGCGCGGCTTCTCCTTCAATGTGAAGTAGACATGATCTGCCGACTGGCTTTCCTCAAGCCGGTATTCGCTCAGTTTCTGGCCGGAATGGATCTTGATGTGGACGGACTTGCAGTCGCCGCAGGGTTGGATATGGAGGTTGCTGTCCGATGTTTCAATCGTCAGGGATGGCTTGCCTGTAACGGTATAGGTCTTTTCCCAGTCATGATCGGTATTCTGGGCCTGCGCTGGACAGGCAGCAACTGAAATAAGACATGCAGTAAAGGCGACGATGGGATAGATCAGGCGGGATCGTGCGGAAGACATAGTTCTCTCCTGCTGTGTGTACGCAGGAAGTAGCTGCTCAGTTCCGTCGATCGGGAAATTGTTCCTGGCTTTCTAAGAAAAGAAAGCCAGGAAGTTAGAAGTGTTAAACCAGCTCGTAGCCGGCGAAAAAATAACCGATTTCGAACGCTGCTGTCTCTTCTCCGTCCGAACCGTGGATGGCATTTTCTTCAATCGATCCGGCAAACTTCTTACGGATGGTGCCCTCTTCGGCGTTGGCCGGATTGGTGGCGCCCATCAATTTGCGCAAGTCGGCGATGGCGTTGTCCTTCTCAAGCACCAGCGGAAAGATGGGGCCAGAGGACATGAAATCGGTAAGCGAACCAAAGAAGGGGCGTTCTTTGTGGACGTAGTAGAAGCCTTCGGCCTGCGCTTTCGAGATCGAGGCCTTCTTGATGGCGATAATTTTGAAGCCCGCCTTTTCGATTTCGGCGAGGATGGCTCCGGTATAGCCCTTGCGGACCGCGTCTGGCTTGATAATGCTGAAGGTGCGTTGTGACACCTGGTTTGTTCTCCTTGCAAATAATGCGTTACTTCCAGTGTAAAGCACTGTCGCGAGAAAAGGCGATCGGGGCTCGCTTTCTGGATTTGTATCTGTCACGGTTGCAATCCCGATATTCAGGCCTTGAACCGTTCTAGGTCTTGCACCGTATCGATATCGAAGACGCCTTCTGGAAAATCGATGGACGATGTCTGCGCTTGATATCGCTGGATCAACTCGCGCGCACCTTTGTCGCCATCCGATTTCAAAAGATCAGGGTAAAGCTTTTCGCGGAAGAGAGCGGGCACCCCGAGCTTCTCTGCATAGCTGGACGCAACGATCAGAGATCCTGTCTCTGCACTCTTTCTCATGAGGTTGAGTAGGGTATGCTTGGAAAGCTTTGGCTGGTCCGACAAGAGAAGCAGCACTTGTTGAGGGAGCGGGACCTCTTTCACCAGAGCTTCCACACCAAAATGCAGCGATGAACCCATACCCGACTTCCAATTCGAGTTGATCACCACTCTCGCATTCAGGCCATTGAGCTCACGCCGTATACGCTCTGCCTCAAATCCGAGCACCACAAAAATCGGTGCGCAGCCTGCCTCTTCCGCAAGTCTTACCGTGCGGTGCAACAAGCTTTCGTCGTCAATCCGGAGCAGTTGTTTGGGCTGGCCTAACCGCGTGGAAGCCCCCGCCGCGAGCACGATGGCTGCGCAGTTGGTTTCGGAGACAGGTTCATACATGGATGAGCTTTGTGTGGATATGCTTGCGGGCCTGCGAGCTTTTCTTCAGGGACATGCCGTTTCGACCGTTCAGCACAGCAAAAATTTCCGTCACGATGGAAAGCGCGATGCTCTCCGGAGTATGCGCGCCAATATCAAAGCCGATCGGCGCGTGCAGAAGAGCCATGCAGTCCTCCGGCGGAATGGCCAGTTGAGTAGAGACTTCTGCGATCAGGCGCTCGGTGCGCTGACGCGGACCCAATATGCCAAGATATTTCAGCTTCCTGGGCAGCAGCTCCCGCAAAAGAATCCGATCCTGTTCGTAGCTATGCGTCAGCAGCACCACGGCATCGTCCGCTTCTATGGCTAGTTTCTGCAAGGGTGAGACCTCATCGTAATCAAGCACGACGAGCTTGTTGGCCTGCAAAAAACGTTCAGCCCGAGCCAGATGGGAGCGCCCATCCGCGACGGTTACATGCCATCCAAGTTTATTTGCAAAGTCTGCAAGCGGCTTTGCATCGTCGCCCGCACCAAAAATGATCAGGGCCGGACAGGGAGCCACATATTCGACAAATAATTCGGCTGCAGGAGAACCGGCTTGAAGTCGTGTGTAAAAAGACCGTTTTTCCTCCGCTGCGCGCAGCGCCAGGTCTTCGATTTCAAGCATTCGGGTGGCGGAAGAAAACAACGTTTTTCCATTCTCCTGTTGCACAAGGAGCGTCATCCCCTGATTTGTGTCCGTAATCGTTACAAATGGTTTGCGATCGTTCAAATTCGACTCCAGCGCGTTGAGCACGGAATGCGCTGCCTCGCCCCGTTCGAGAAGAACATGAACCGTTCCGCCACAGCCAAGTCCATAGGGTACGGGTGAGTCGTCGTCGAAGA
>Ga0207146_10028_pt1 | contig 40728 bp, 32 predicted proteins | sample Alteio_BWMinHeat_36_FD_153539 | JGI IMG/M metagenome (GOLD analysis project Ga0207146, IMG submission 153539) | Enriched cells from forest soil in Barre Woods Harvard Forest LTER site, Petersham, Massachusetts, United States -... | ecosystem: Environmental > Terrestrial > Soil > Temperate forest >...
CTCGACTTGGATATTAGGAGAATTCGACAGTCTTTGGCCAGGTATGGCGGCTATTACATGACGATACGAGGATCGGCGCACAGCAACTACTCGGATCGTCCGCTGTACTCCCCACTCAGAACCTTCACGGACGCGGGATCGGTCAGCGTGAAAAGGGCATTCGAGATTATCAACGACTACACCCTAGCCTTTTTTGAAAAGTATCTGAATGGAAAGCAACAAGATCTTTTGGCGGAGCAGTCCAGCAGATATCCAGAAGCTGACTTTGAACGCCACGCGGACTCTCGTCCGGTGTCGGTGCCCGAACTCGTCTAGATACGGGACAAGTTCACACTCGCTCCCTCTCTGAAATTAGGTAGAAAGGCGATGCCACAAATCATGGGTCAATGGGTTTGTATTGCTCCCGACGTGAAGCTGGGCAAGGACGTGCGGCTATCGAAGTTCATCAACCTTTACGGTTGCGAAATTGGCGACGAGTCCAAAATCGGCGCTTTCGTCGAGATCCAGAAGAACGCGACGGTAGGCAAGCGCTGCAAGATTTCGAGCCATACGTTCATTTGCGAAGGCGTGACCATCGAGGACAACGTCTTCATCGGCCACGGCGTGATGTTCATCAACGACAGTTATCCGCGGGCAACTGTTGCCAACGGAGACCTGCAGACTGAGGCCGACTGGAAGGTCGAGCGGACAGTCATTAGAAAGGGAGCATCGGTCGGTTCTGGTGCGACCATCCTTTCCAATATCACAATTGGCGAAAACGCCATTGTGGGAGCGGGTAGCGTAGTCACCAAGGACGTTCCACCGAACAGCATCGTAGCCGGAACTCCGGCCAAAGTTTTGCGTTATATCGAACAGACCCTGGAGGTAACAAAGTGAGCATTTCTAATAACACAAATAGCATTCCTTTTCTTGATCTGGTAACTCCTCACGTAGAAATGGAGCAGGAACTCGTCGGCATTTTCCGCCAGGTTCTGCACACGGCCGGGTTTATCGGTGGTCCCATGGTGGAAGAATTCGAGAAGGCTTTCGCGGCCTTCTGCGGCACGAGCCATTCAATCGCGGTGAGCAGCGGAACCGATGCCCTGCGCTTTGCCATCATGGCGTGCGGTGTACGGCCAGGTGATGTGGTCGTGACCGTACCTCACACCTTCATCGCGACGACAGAAGCCATCTCCCAAGCAGGAGCCCTTCCGGATTTCGTCGACATTGACGAGCGCACCTACAACATGGACCCGGAGAAGCTTCGGGAGTATTTGGTGGAGCAGTGCACAACCGACAAGTCGGGCACACTCATCAGCCGCCGCAGCGGCCGGCCCGTCACCGCCATTGTTCCGGTGCATCTCTACGGGCAGCCCGCCGATATGGATCCGATCCTCGAACTCACCGAGCGCTACGGTCTCATCGTGATTGAAGATGCTTGCCAGGCACACGGAGCCGAGTATTTCTCCCGCAAGCAAAATCGCTGGATGAAAGCCGGTTCGATCGGCAAGGCGGCGGCATTCAGCTTCTATCCAGGCAAGAATTTGGGAGCCTGTGGCGAGGCAGGCGCAGTGACTACCGACGATGCCGGCCTCGCGAAAAAGATCAGCATTCTGCGCGATCACGGCCAGGCCCAGAAGTACTATCACGATGTGGAGGGCTATAACGGCAGGCTGGACGCAATTCAGGCTGGCCTGCTACGCGTGAAACTCACTCATCTGGCAAAGTGGAACGCTCAGCGCCGCGAACGCGCCTCCGAATACAATCGCCTGTTCGCTGCGGCAGGCGAGGCCGTCGTTCCGCCCTTCGAGCCCTCATGGTCGCGTGCTGCTTATCACCTCTATGTGGTACGCACCGACGATCGCGATGGAATGATGAATCACCTAAAGAAAGTGGGGATCGGGACCGGAATTCATTACCCTATTCCACTGCATTTACAGAAGGCCTACAAAGCACTGAAATACCACCAGGGAGATTTTCCCGTAACAGAAAAAGCTGCTTCTGAAATCGCCTCTTTGCCGATGTTCCCGCAACTGACGGCAGAGCAGCAGGCTCGGGTTGTTGAAGAGATCACTCGTTTTGTGGAAGTCTCGTCGCTTCCCAAGCCCACGACGAGTGAATCCGCCGAACTGGCGACGGCGGAACGGAGAGCGTAGTGAGTTTCCGGTTGGACCGGGTTGCGACGCTCTATTTTGTCCATCCAGTACAACGCCACATGTCCGGAAACAAACCGTCGATCCCTATTCTGATGTACCACAGCATCACGGACGAGGATGAGACGAAAATGCGTGCTTACTACCGCACGGCAACGTCGCCGTCGGTGTTCACCCAACATATGCACTACTTGCACGATCTGGGATACAGCACTATCAACGTGGCGGACGCTGTGAACCTATTGCAGAACGGTGGATCAACTAAGAAGTACGCAGTCGTTACCTTCGACGATGGCTATGCTGATTTCTATACGCAGGCATTTCCTGTATTGAATCGCTACGGATTCACCGCGACCGTGTTTCTACCCACTGGTTATATCGCACCGGTCCCGGTACGGTTCAAAGGGAAAGATTGCTTGACCTGGAGCGAAGTCAGGGAACTGCGTAAATACGGAATGTTTTTCGGTTCGCACACCGTGACCCATCCACAGCTTTCCACTTTGGACGTAAGTACTGTCAAAGACGAAATTGTGAACTCGAAACAGACAATCGAAGATAATCTGGGAGAGTCAGTGGACTCCTTTGCCTACCCGTTTGCCTTTCCGGAAGAAAACAGTTCCTTCGTTTGTATGCTGAGAAATGTGTTAGTCGAGTCTGGGTACCATCAGGGTGTTTCGACCCGGATCGGTACCGCTCGTGGCGAGGAGGACCGTTACTTCCTGCGGCGTCTTCCGATGAATTCCCTCGACGACTTTTCTCTTTTCAGCGCCAAGCTGCAAGGGGGATATGATTGGCTGCACACGATCCAGTATGGTTCCAAGCTGCTAATGAGTTGGTCATATTGAGTCCTCAAGTGTCTCGAAAAGTCGGTTCCGAATTGCTGGATTCCTCCATTCCGCAAGTGCGCTATGTGATCATCACGCCCGCCCGGAACGAGGAGGACAACATCGAGGAGACGATTCGTTCGGTGATGGCGCAAACGGCCATCCCTTCGGAGTGGATCATTGTCGACGACGGTTCCACTGACAAAACGAGCGAAATCCTGGATCGGTGTGCTGCACAATGTGATTGGATTCACGTCTTCCATCTTTCAGACCGCGGATACCGAGAACCGGGCGGCGGTGTAATCCGGGCATTTAATCACGGTTTGTCCAGGCTGAGCACTAATGATTGGGACTTCGTAGTCAAGTTGGATGGCGATCTGGACCTGCCTCCAGATTATTTCCAGAAGTGCTTTGGAGAATTTGAGAAGGACCCCACCTTGGCGATTGGCGGTGGCACTATTTGTCACGATAAGGATGGCGTTCTGCTTCCGAATTTCGACCAGAGAATGCATGTTCGCGGCGCAACGAAGATCTACCGCCGGACATTCTGGAACCAGTTAGGTGGCCTTTATCCAGTAGCCGGATGGGACACCATCGACGAGTTAAAGGCTAATATGCTGGGGTGGACGACACGAAGTTTCCCGGACATACGGATTTTGCATCGCCGACGAACAGGATCCGCCGATGGTGCTTGGAGAAATTGGTTCAAGAATGGACGAGCCAATTACATTACGGGTTATCACCCCTTGTTCATGATGCTGAAGTGTGTAAAGCGCATTCCACAGGAACCAGTTCTGTTGGCCGGAGTTGCGCTATGGTGTGGCTTCATAAGCGGCTACATCAAAGGAGTTTCTCGGGTTAACGAACCGGACCTGATTCGCTATGTGCGAAAGCAGCAGGTGAGCCGTTTGTTGTTTCAAGATAGCATTTGGAAGTGAGGGTCTTGCGGCTCTCATCGTCCCCGACTTCTCCACCTTTCGCGTGTTGAGGATCTCGCAGGTGGGCATCGCGAAAATGCATGGAGATGACGCTGGAAGCGACACCGATATTCGCGTCCTAAAGGCCAGTCACGTTGGCGAGTTGGAAGCTGATCCGTGCCTAATGGCCAAGATATACCCCGAACAGTCATTTGTGTCCGACCACTTTTACCCGTAGCGACAACACAAAACCACAGCGGCGAATCTAGATTGTTCCATTGATCCGGGAGAGCATGAATGAATGTAGAATTAGAACAATATCTTGTCTTTCCAGAATGCTCCATACGCGAAGTAATGGTCAGTATCGACCGCAATTCTGGCGGTATTGTGTTTGTAGTTGACCAAAAGCGATGCCTCGTCGGCAGCATCAGTGACGGAGATGTACGACGAGCGATCTTGAAAGGGATCCAGCTTGATGTGCCGATCAAACATCTTCTCGACGAAGGAGCGAAAGTAGATCGCCGACCTGTTGCCGCACAAAATGGTACTACCGGCGCAGAGCTGCTGAGAATGATGAATGAACACTCTGTGCGTCAGATTCCGATCGTGAATGCTGAGTGGCAGGTACTAGACATAGCTTTCCTGAGCGATTTGGTAAAAGACTACGAACTCCCACTGCGCGCGGTGATTATGGCGGGAGGATATGGGGTGAGGCTCAGGCCCCTTACGGACGAACTCCCCAAACCGATGCTGCCTGTGGGCGGACAGCCACTTCTGCAGCACACTATCGAGCAGCTCAAGAAGAGTGGATTCAGCAGAGTCGACCTTACTACTCACTACAAAGCAAACGTTATTGCCGACCACTTTGGGGATGGTCGCGACTTCGGTCTACAAATTGAGTACATCCATGAGGATTCACCTCTGGGTACCGCCGGGGCGCTGCGAGAAGTCGAGGGTTGCGACGGACCACTGCTGGTGATGAATGGGGATATCCTCACGCAGCTGAACTTCCGAGCTCTGATGGACTACCACCGCGACCATAAGGCTTTTCTCACTGTGGGTGTGCGTCAATATCAAGTGCAGGTCCCTTACGGTGTAATAGAGTGTGACGGAACTGCTGTGACCGGGATTTCGGAGAAACCGAAGTTAAGTTTCTTTGTTAATGCGGGTATCTACTTGCTTGACCCTCGCGCACGAAATTACATACCCGGTGGGCAGCGCTTTGACATGACCGATCTGATGCAACGTCTTGTGCAAGAAGGATGCCCGGTGGTTAGTTTCCCCATTGTCGAATATTGGCTTGATATCGGAAGTCCGTTGGATTACGAACAAGCAAAACAGGATGCGACGGCGAATGGAATAGTTAAACCTTCTGTTACGATTGGCATTGTCTAATCCCCCTTTTGTTCATATGGATAGTTTTAACGGAACTCGCGTACTCGTAACTGGGGCTGATGGTTTTATTGGCAGCCACCTTAGCGAAAAACTGGTTCGGAGTGGTGCCGAAGTCCGGGCCTTTTGTCTTTACAACTCTCAAGGGTCCCTTGGTTGGCTTGACCACACAGACCCAGAGATACGAGATGCGCTCGATGTGCGCCTTGGTGATATTCGCGATGGTCGATTTGTACAAACTGCTTGCGAAGACATTGATGTAATCTTCCACCTCGCCGCCCTAATTGCTATCCCGTATTCCTATCTAGCACCGGAGTCGTTCTTCGAGACGAACGTACGCGGCACCCTCAACATACTGGAGGGCGGCCGTCGGAGCGGAGTCCGACGCATGGTGCAGACTTCTACGAGTGAGGTTTATGGTACTCCCGCTACTGTCCCGATTCGAGAAACACATCCGCTGAGTGCGCAATCGCCGTATGCCGCTTCCAAAATCGCTGCTGATCAGATGGCTCTTTCATACTATTGCAGTTTCGACACTCCGGTCACGGTGTTGCGACCATTCAATACCTTTGGACCGCGGCAATCTGCACGAGCTGTGACAGCAACAATTCTGAGTCAACTGCTGGCCGGTCGCAGAAAGGTAAAATTAGGGCGATTGGATACGCGGCGTGATTTGACATTTGTGGCTGACGTTGTCGACGGCTTCCTATTGGCAGGAATTACTCCTGGTATCGAAGGGCAAGTCATTCAGCTAGGCACCGGACACTGCGTCTCAATCGGTGAGCTTTTTGACCTAGCGTGCCGTCTGACTGGAGTCGATGCCGAGGTTGAAGCTGATCCTAGTCGCTTACGGCCAGCGCCGAGCGAGGTTCTGTTACTGCAGTCTGATCCCAGCAAGGCAGGGTCAGAACTCAATTGGCATCCGCGAGTGAACTTGGAACAAGGACTTCAGGAAACGGTCGACTGGATGCGCGGTAACCTCGAGAATTACCGTCCGGACTTTCTTTACGTTTAATCATTAGCGAGGCATTGTCATGTCAAGAGATATAGGTATCGGGGCACCGGTTCAGGAAAAAGGTGTGACGCCCCTGTACGTACCCGAAATCCGCGGTAATGAATGGAAGTACATTAAAGAATGCCTGGACACCGGGTGGGTCTCATCTGCAGGCCCTTTTGTAGATCGATTTGAACAAGAGTTTGCACGGTTCGTGGGTAGCGAGTTTGCCGTGTCCGCGGTTAACGGAACGGCAGCGCTACACATGGCTTTGCTGGTGGCAGGCGTTGCTTCGGGAGATGAAGTATTAGTTTCGGCGCTGACCTTCATAGCGCCAGCTAATGCGATCCGCTACGTTGGTGCATGGCCGGTGTTCATCGACGCGGAGCCGGAGTACTGGCAGATGGACCCTGCCAAGGTCGTAGATTTCTTGGAGCAAAAATGCGTGTGGCGCGGCAAAGAGCTGGGGTTGTACAACCGGATCACGGGCAGACGGGTGAAGGCTATCTTACCGGTGCACATTTTAGGACACCCAGTCGATTTGGATCCCATGCTCGAGGTTGCGCAGAAATACGGTTTGGCTGTGATTGAGGATGCGACCGAAAGTCTAGGGGCGAAGTACAAGAATCGCATGGTGGGTACTCTTGGGGATATTGCGTGTTTTAGCTTTAACGGAAACAAGATCATTACCACCGGAGGTGGTGGCATGATCGTCACCAACAATGAGGCTTGGGCGCGCAAGGCCAAATATCTCACTACGCAGGCGAAAGATGATCCATTTGAGTATGTTCACAATGAAATTGGCTACAACTATCGACTAACCAATCTTCAGGCCGCGATGGGCTGTGCTCAGCTTGAGCAGCTTCCGCGATTCCTCGAGTCGAAGCAGCAAATCGCGGCGACTTATTCGGAATTGCTTAAGCATTTGCCCGGACTCAAGCTCATGCAGGCAGCGCCATGGGCTTTTAGCACATTCTGGTTGTACACGGTCTTGATCGACAGCGCGGAATCCGCAACCGATAGCCGCAGCGTCTCTCGTGCACTCGACCAGGCTGGGATCCAGACACGCCCGCTTTGGCAGCCTCTTCATCTCAGTCCTGCCCTTCGCGATAGTTACCACTACGTTTGCCCGATTGCCGAGGAACTGAACCGCGACGCCCTGAGCCTACCCAGTTCGGTGGGCCTGTCACAAGATGATTTGCACACGGTTACCTCAATGATTAGGCGGATACTGAATAGGGGCTTCTAACACCGCAGGCTTGGGAAAAGGTCAATCACAAAGAATGATGGGGAAAAAAGGCGAAGCGGAGCTCTACCTCGTGCACATTATTGACACGGAGGGCCCTCTTTATGAATCCCTGCAAGCAACCTTCGAGCGGTTAGAAGATGCGCTTGGAACTCGGTTGGAGGCCACACGTGACAATCTCTTAAAGATTCAGTCCTGCTCGCTTGATCTTGGGGGCAAAGAAAGAGCGGCCTCCGAGATTTGTGCGGCTCACAACCTGGATTACAACGACTCATGGCCAAAATTGGACGAAATGCTAGCCGAGATCATGAGTCCGCAGTGCCGCCAGCGCTATCCAGATTCACGCGGACGTGGCTGGGTGTTCAACTGGTTTGCAATGGATCACGTTGGGTTCGACGAAAATCCCAGACGTCGAGACGTCGGGTACCATAACATTTTCGATCACTACAAAGATAAGATCCATGAAACGGCATCAGAGCTGGATGAACTTCACTACCATTTCCACCCTGCATCCACGTATCGGCAAGGTCACATCGCTGCTACCTCTTATGTAAACTCACCTCATCTATTCGAAACGCTGGCACGCCGCATAGTCGATCGAGGCTGGTTTCCGAGCTGTTTCCGCGCAGGCTTTTATACGGAACGTCCCGACTCTCATTGGTTCCTCGAACAATGGATCCCATTCGATTTCTCAAACAATGCTAAGGACGAGAGTCCCACCGAGGCCCAGCAGCAGGATATAAGCGGAGGAAGATTCGGCGATTGGAGACGCGCTCCCAACGATTGGTCACATTATCACCCGGACCATGACGATTACCAGATTCCTGGCAATTGTCGCCGCTCGATATTCCGAGCTCTCAATGTAGGCACCCGTCTACGCACAATCAAACAAGCAGACGTCGAGGCTGCATTTTGTCGTTCCGCGCGCGGAATGCCAACCATCTTGGCGTTTGGGGATCATGACTGGCGTGATATGCGGCGAGACATCGAATGCGTGTATGCGATGGTGAAGCAAGTCGCAAAGCGATATCCTGACGTTAGCTGGTTGCACAGCGGAGCCCGCCAGGCTGCTCGCAAAACTTTGCGCGTACCCAAGTCGCCATTGGATTTCGAAGTGAGATTAGAGTCAAGCGGCTCTTGCGCACGCCTCTATGTAGAGGCAAAAGGTAAAGTGTTCGGTCCTCAGCCTTTCTTGGCTGTCCGCACGTTAGATCGGCGATACCTGAACGACAATTTCGATTTTCAAATTCCAGGAAAACTCTGGACCTACACCTTCGATCGCCAATCCATCGTACCAGGATCATTCGACCGGTTGGGAATCGCAGCAAACTCCGCGGATGGCAGCACTTGCGTTGTCGTGCTTGATGGTCGCGGAGAGATGGTGTCGAAGGATCAGTTCTAGAGGTCGTGCGATCGCAAGTCCTTACCCCCATGACCAATCCTGATTCAATTCGTTGCGCGCCTGCGCATGGCGGAGAACTGAACGGCGAAGCCGGCGGAATCAGGGATTCCGATCGACTGTGGGATGCCGTCGTGAGGGCTACGGCAGAGCTCGGACCGGACGCAACCGCGCTCCGTATTCCTTTGTTGATTTCGTTCCAGAGTCCCGATTCTTCCCTGCGACGAGATCTGCGGAACCTCTTAGAGGGAGCTAAGCAATTCTTAACTTTGGCTCAGGCCAAACGCTCCAACGAACCAAACGGAGGTATGCTCTTTTGTTTTGCTCACACCACCCCAGCTAATGTGGGCAACCTGCTTCCAGTTGCCAGAGAAGCGCTGCGCCGGGGCTTGCTCGGAGGGATTGTCACCGGTGCGGATTCGCTTGCCCAATTGAGCGAATTCGAAGGTGCCGTTCCGATTGTCTCAGCGCGGCAACTCCTTGGACAACTCGGACTACGTGATCGAGCCAAGAATGCGTTACGGGTAGCTGATGTCTTCCGCAAAGTCTCGGAAAGTGTAGATCGCCATGCACCCACTCTTTCGTCTCGGCTGGCTGCGAACAGAGGAATGCTAATACGGGAGATTGTGCGTTCCGTTCAATTCGGCCTAGTTTTCGCGCATCTGCTCGATAGGTGGTCACCTAGCTCAGTAGTGTCGACGGCGGATTTCTGGCCTTTTGAACACCAGTTATTTTGCCAGGCCGCACGACGCAAGATTCCTTCGATCGTCATTCAGCACGGTACAATGGGCTGTTTCTGGTGGCCTTTTGTTGCGGACTTGTATTGCGTGTGGGGCAGTAACGATGTCAAGCAAATGCAACGCTTTGGCGCGCCCGCGGAGCGGATAACTATGGCTGGAATGCCCGCTAGTGACGAACTCTTTCGACGAATGCCCAAGACACAGAACAACCGATTGGGTACTCAAAGTCGACCTGTCTGCCTGATACTTTCACACACCCACGGAAAGTTCGAAGTGCCGGAAGCGTATCAACAATTCAAGCAGATTCTCCCCCAAGTTATCCGCTCGACACCGTCATTCGATTGGAGAGTCAAGCTTCACCCTGTGGAAGACGATTCGTTCTATCGGGGGCTGGACAAATTGATATTCGAGCGATTGAAGTTTTATCCGAAGGAGACTTCTTTGGAGGAGGCGGTGAACGACGCTGACGTAGTAACCACGATCTATTCGACAGCCGGGTTGCAGGCCATGATTATGGATCGACCTCTGATTGTCGCGCCTGCCACGCCTCAGGTGCAGGAGGTGGCGTGGTGGCCAACTATGGGAGGAGGAACCTACGCGAGCTCGACGGGCGAATTTCTAGAGCAACTGACGCAGCTGGTGTCGAGCCAGGACTACCGTTTACAGCGGCTCGATCAACAGCGCAGGTTTCTAACCAACAGCTTCGCCAATCCGGGACACGCGGCAGAGCGAATCGTCGATTTGCTGGAAGCGTTGTCAGGGCACTCAGCAGCATCGCAAGCGCAATCGCAACCCTCCAGCCCTATCGAAGCCGAGATATCGCCAGTGATGGTAATGTCAAGAGAACTGGATGAGAATCACACTGCATGAGCGTCACGGTGCCCGCCAATATGTCGAATACCGAAAGGACGGTCGCGGTTGTTACAGGCGCACGGTCAGACTATGGGCTAATGGTCCCATTGCTCCGAGCAATCGAGAGTGACCCTATTCTGGTATTGCGCCTCTGGGTGACGGGAATGCATTTCTCTCGACAATTCGGTTCCAGCATCGAGGAAATTTTGACAGACGGGTTCTGCATTGCCGAGAAGATAGACATGTTGCTGGCCTCTGACACTCCGGAAGGGGTGTCGAAATCCCTAGGAGTTGGTCTTCTTGGCTTCGGGCAAGCGTACGCTCGAAACCGCCCTGACCTACTCGTCGGGCTCGGCGACCGATTCGAAGTGTTGGCGGCTGTATTAGCTGCGCTGCCGTTTAATATTCCGGTCGTCCACCTCTGCGGTGGGGAAACAACTGAAGGAGCGATGGACGAGTCCATTCGGCACGCGATCACAAAACTGAGCCATCTGCACTGTGTCGCGACCGAACCATACGCGCGCCGTGTTATCCAGATGGGGGAAGAGCCTTGGCGAGTGCACGTCACCGGCGACCCGGGTTTGGATAACATCGAGACGATGGATGTTCAGCCACGAAGTGAAGTGGAAAAGCGGATTGGTATGTCATTGTCCCCACCGCCTCTTTTAGTGACGTTCCACCCAGTCACCCTTGAGTACGAACAGAACGGTTTCTACATCAAAGAGCTTTTGGCCGCATTGGACGAGATTGGGCAACCGGCGGTAATTACTTATCCAAACGCCGATACAGCAGGTGGAGTTATCATCAAAGAAATCGAAGCTTACGCCGTCTCGAATTCTAATGTCCGGGTGGTTCGAACTCTGGGGCGTTCGTCTTATTGCTCGCTAATGAGACATGCTGCCGCGATGGTAGGCAACTCTTCCAGTGGCATTTTGGAAGCAGCTAGCTTCGAGTTGCCAGTGGTCGATATCGGAAACAGACAAAAAGGGCGACTTGCTGGTGGAAACGTTATCCACTGCGATTACCGTCGAGGCGCGATCGTGGATTCAATCCGGAAGGCCACGAGTGCTGGGTTTCGATCAACCATTCAGGGCATCAGAAGTCTTTATGGTGACGGCCACGCGTCGGAACGGATTGTAAGATTGTTGAAGACAACTACATTGGATCAGAAGCTAATCATGAAGCACTTTTATGATCTCGAAGATAGCAGCGCTCTCACTATCAATGGTGGGCAGAATAACGCGACTAAAGATTACGTTTCTAAGTTGTGACGAGTAGGTTATTTGCGCATGCCCAGAGACCCCGTCGGTCCTGTAAGCTTACGAGATTTGCCCCGGCACATGCCTATCAGGATTGCTGATCGAACTATTGGTTCCGGAAGCCCATGTTTCATCATCGCGGAAGCCGGTGTGAACCACAATGGAAGTTTGGCGTTGGCAATCCGGCTTGTCGATGCAGCAGCGCGGGCAGGCGCCGACGCAGTCAAATTCCAAACCTTCAAAGCGGAAAAGATAGTTTCTCCTGTTGCACCCAAAGCTGAGTACCAAATTGCCAATACTCAATCCAGCGAGTCCCAATTGGAAATGGTGAAGGCACTTGAGCTTACGTTCGACGAGTTCCGTCACATCTACGATCATTGCCAAATACGCAAAATCCTTTTCTTGTCCACGGCATTCGATGAGGAAAGCGCAGACTTTTTGGATGAGCTTGGGATGCCGGCGTTTAAGGTACCTTCCGGAGAGATCACGAACCTGCCTCTGCTGGTTCACATAGCGCGGAAGCGTAAGCCTATTTTGATGTCAACGGGCATGTCAAACCTAGAGGAGGTCAGGGAGGCGCTCAATACCATTCTGAGATGTGGCAACGATGAGGTCGTGGTTCTGCAGTGTACAAGCAACTACCCCGCCGACCCTTCTACGATCAATCTCCGAGCCATGGCCACCATGCGCCAAGAGTTCGATCTAGATATTGGATACTCTGACCACTCTCAAGGTATTGAAATACCGCTTGCTGCGGTAGCACTAGGTGCGTGTGTGATCGAGAAACACTTCACCACCGACCGAACGCTTTGTGGACCCGACCACAAAGCCTCGTTGGAGCCGGAAGAACTAAAATCGATGATTTCCGCTGTCCGGAACGTCGAAGCGTCGCTCGGGGATGGGCTAAAGCGACCCAGCGTGGACGAACTCAAGACGGCGCAATGTGCCCGACGCAGCCTGGTGGCCGCGCGACGGATTGCCGCTGGAACTTTGGTGACTGAAGACATGGTGACGATCCTACGCCCTGGGACCGGACTGCCACCTGCTATGAAGGCCGGTATTTGTGGAAAACGTGTGCTCCAAGACCTGGAGGCGGGAGAGCTGTTCTCTGTCGAGAACCTGGGCTAGTGTTATTTCAAGACTGCAGTGTCGAGTCTTAGCGACGCAAAGACAAGGGGACGCTCAAGAGGCGGTGTAGAGAGTGCGAGTACCAGTTGTGGGATTAGGAGCAGGCGGGCATGCGAAGGTGTTGATTGAGATCTTGCGAACGCAGGACTGTTTTGAGTTGGTGGGATTGCTCGACCCGGATAGCGAGTTGAAAGGCAAGAGCATCCTCGGAGTTCCCGTACTGGGCGACGACACTATGCTATTGGACCTGAGAACCAAGGGAATTCGGTACTTCTTTGTAGGCATAGGGAGCGTCGGTGAAGCTTCAAAAAGAAAGCGCCTATACGAAGAAGGCTTGGCACTAAATATGGAGCCAGTAAGCTCGATTCACCCTGGGGCAATCATCTCGCCGTCGGTTGAAATGGGCAAAGGATGCATGATCATGGCCGGTGCAGTTATGAACGCCTGCGTGAGTCTGGGCGACAATGTGATCGTCAATACCGGTGCCGTGTTGGACCACGATTGCTGCATAGGGAGCCATGCGCATGTTGCCACTGGGGCACATTTGTCTGGAACGGTACGAGTAGGCCAGGGGGCACACATCGGCGCTGGCGCCGTGATCCGCAACAACATCCACATTGGAGATGGGGCAGTCGTAGGTATCGGTGCGGCCGTGATAAGGGATGTTGCGGCCAACGATGTCGTGGTCGGAGTTCCGGCACGTTCCTTAGCGCACAAGACTTGACGCTTAGACTCTTGGCGTACTCCACCAACATGAAGCACATTCCCTTGAACCCTGTCCTCCTCGAACACTCGCGTCTGTCGGCCACCTTTTCATCATGAGCACGCCACAAATCACCAAGGCTGCGAGCACCAAGGATGCTACTGAGATCGTGGTTTGCGGAACGGGCTCGATCGGCCTGCGGCATCTGCGTGTCCTCCGTGACGGACTGGGACTCAATCCTTCCGCGCTGCCGACTCGCGCAGTCCGTGTTTCTGAATTGCGGGCTGAGGGCATTCGCACTATCTCGGCGTGGCAGGAAGCAGCCACTTCGGGGCCGCAATTTGCCATCGTCGCAAGCGCTACCTCTCGGCATCTTGCGGATGCCAACGAAGCTCTCGCCTTCGGTGCGGATGTTCTTGTGGAAAAGCCTCTCGCTCCGAGCGCCACTGGTATTTCCGATCTTGCCAAAACAGCCAAGCGTTGCGGGCGGCGAGTATTCGTGGCCTGCAACTTGCGATTCGACGCTGGCTTGATTCGCTTCCGCGAATATTTGCCGGAGATCGGACCCGTGCATGCGGTACGAATCGAGTGTCAATCATTCTTACCAGAATGGCGTCCTGGAAGTGACTATCGTCGTGCCTATTCTGCCCGACCGGAAGAGGGCGGGGTATTGCGAGACCTAATCCATGAGATCGACTACGCCATTTGGCTATTCGGAGCCCCATCGTCACTTTTTGCGCGACTGAAGAACTCGGGTGTGCTCGGAATCGAATCCGACGATTCGGCTGATATCTTATGGGATACCCCTTCAGGTGCCTCGGTTTCCATCCGCCTCGATTACGTTACCCGCATAGGACGCCGGAAAATGCGCGCTTTCGGGGAGCGCGGCGATCTGGAGTGGGATTACTTTGGCCGGCGCGTCTCACTAGCTCTAGCGGGACAGCCCGAGCGAACCTGGGCTACCGAACAGACACGCGATGAGATGATGCGCGATCAGGCTGCTGCCTTTCTCAGGTGCGCGGGAGAGGGCACTACCTCTTCGTTGGCAACTCTCGAGGAAGGCGCTTTCGCAGTCGCTGTTTGTGATGCGGCTCGTAAGTCGTCTGCCCTCGGACGCGTCGAGCCGGTGGTGGATTGGAGAACGTCGTGAGTTTGCATCCGCTCTTAGCGGTAATACCCGCGCGCGGCGGGTCGAAGGGGCTGGCCGGGAAGAACATCCGCATGTTTGCCGGCCTCCCGCTCATTGCCCATTCCATTCACCTCGCACGCCTATGTCCCGAGATCGACCGATGCATCGTCAGTACCGATAGCGAGCAGATCGCCGCGGTCGCGCGCGAACACGGCGGGGAAGTCCCATTCATCAGGCCTGCCGAATTGGCGCAGGACACGACCCCAACATGGCCCGTTCTTCAGCACGCGTTGCGGGAGATGGAGGCTCGTGAAGGCCGACGCTTCGAAACGCTTCTCTTATTGGATCCCACGAGTCCCGGGCGTCTGCCAGAAGACGTCACTTGTGCGCTCGAAATGCTGGAGCACGATCCGCAGGCCGTCGGAGTGATAGCCGTTTCCGAACCACACTTCAATCCTCGCTGGACATGTGTCGAACAACGCGATGGCTACATGGCGCAAAGCTTCCCTAGCGGCCAGACCTACGTCCGCCGCCAGGATGTGCCTCGTACCTACCGCATAAACTCTCTGCTGTACCTGTGGCGGCGTGATCATGTTCTCACGCAACCCGAACATGGCATGTACACTAAGCCGCACCTCATGTTCCCGGTCCCCGAAAGTCGAGCGATTCACATCGACGAGATTCATGACTTCCAGATAGCAGAACTGATGGTGCGTGAAGGATTTGTAACACTTCCGTGGTTGCACCAAAGGGTCGGCGGGTAGCCTCGGTGCGTGGCTTTGGAAAACGGAAGTGCCGCCTGAATTCCATACGACGCCTGAACTGATTAATCCCTTTCAGCAATGGTTATTCTGGCGTTGGGGCTCAGCTGAAAAAAGTCGCTGCTCGCACGGACCACGGGTAATGACCGGAATGAAAAAACGCGCCAGGTGGGCGGGAAGGAGGCAACTGGTCTAAATGTCGTCCGCAACGGAGTTCAAACTGGAAGTTCCGGCTGAGATTGAGCGAGGGGCGGGAGCCCTGCCGGTCACCAGGAAGACTTTCTTCTACCGGCCTGAGCTGGACTGCCTTCGCTTCTTTGCTTTTATGGCGGTTTTCGTGCATCACAGTGTACCTAAAACGGCGGATTTTTACGAATCACATCATTTGCCAACGTTTCTGGCGAATGTGTTCTACGCGGGAGGGTTCGGAGTTGATCTTTTCTTTTGTCTCAGTGCATATTTGATTACTGAATTGCTGTTACGGGAGAAAGACCAGGCAGGACATCTAAATGTAAAGGCTTTCTACATTCGTCGAATGCTTCGGATATGGCCGCTATATTTTGCGTTCGTGCTGTTTGCCTATGGCGCCTCGTTCATTGACCCAAGTCAGCACTTCAGCACAGCGCAGTTGGCGATGTTCCTGTTGCTCTCGGGAAACTGGGCAGCAGCGGCACAAACCATACAGTCGTTCGTCGCTCCGTTGTGGAGCGTATCGATAGAAGAGCAGTTCTACCTGCTGTGGCCATTGGCAGTTCGTCGGACGAGTCGAAAACAGATGCTTGGAATGTGCTTTCTCATGATTGGCATCTCATTCGCGTGGCGGGCTGTTATTCAGGCTCGATTGGCGTACCCCCATGAGATGATTTGGAATAGCACATTCAGCCATCTGGATTCCATTAGCTATGGGATCATTCTGTCAGTGGTGGGCGTACGCGAGCGGACCCCAATGTGGATGCGGGCGGGATTGATGCTATTCGGTTTGTCCGCGTGGGTGTTTGCAGCTAGCATTCGCGAGCGGGGCGATTTCATGATGGCGTTCGTGGCATTTGGCAGCGTTGCGATACTGAAATCTGCAGTCGGACTCAAGCTCAACAACCGTCTCCTGGTGCGGCTTGGCATAGTGTCCTATGGGCTTTACGTGTACCACGAATTCTTCCTGAATGGGTTCAACCGCATTTTACCGAACACTCACGGATGGGGGTTTGTGTTGTGGTGGGTGCTTTCATTAACTAGCACGATGATGGCCGCGCTCGCGTCATACCGCTGGTTGGAATCGCCATTCTTAAAGCTGAAGGAACGGTTTTCGGTTGTTAAATCCCGCCCTGTGTGAAGAGGATTGCACTGCTGTTCGGCCGAACTTCTCGATTGGAAGTTCGAAGGACAACAGAGGTGTACTGAGAACGGCAGGTCCAAGTCGTGATTCAGGTCGCCGTGCGTTCAAGGTCATGCAGCGACTTCAGATCAAAAGGTTTCGCATCCTATGAACTCTGCTACTGTCGTCAATGAAAAGGTAAGTTTGAAAACTCTATCGGAATTAATGAACTTGCGCGGTCGTGTAGGAGTAGTCACAGGCGGCGCTGGCCATCTGGGTCAAGCGTACTGTGAGGCGCTAGTAGAACTCGGTGCCGATGTTTGCGTGTTGGACGTTCGTGCTGATGTTGCTGAGCAGAAGGCAGAAGAACTTGCTAGACGTTATGGCACGCACTGTTCGGCGATTGCGGCCGATGTCACACACGAGGACGAAGTGGCTCGAGCCATAAACGAAATCGTTGCGGTTCATGGCAGGCTCGACATACTGGTAAACAACGCTGCCTACCCTCGTAACGATCTGCCCCCTGACGGTTCAGCCTTAACTCAACAGTCCCTCGCTCAATGGAAGGCGACTCTGGACGTGGTGCTTACGGGTGCCTTCATGATGACCCGCGCATGTGTACCACACCTGGCCAACGGAGGGCAGGGTGTTGTGGTAAATGTGTCTTCTGTCTATGGCTTGGTGGGACCCGACATGCGCCTTTATGAGGGCACCGATATGCAAAATCCCGCGAATTATGCGGCAGCAAAGGGTGGCATTGTGCAGCTAACCCGATATTTGGCGACGACTCTGGCTCCTAAGATTCGAGTTAACTGCATTGCCCCAGGTGGCATATGGCGAGGTCAGGCAGAGAGTTTTCACCAGCGCTACTGTTCCCGTACTCCGTTGGGCCGTATGGGAACTGAGGAAGACCTTAAAGGAGTGTTGGCATTTCTGGCGAGCGATCTGTCTGCATATGTAACCGGTCAGGTAATGCTCGTAGATGGAGGCTGGACGGCTTGGTAAGACAGCATGGAAATCTGCTTTTGAACTCGATCGTTGAAGTCCTTACTTCGTCCAGGTCACTTCATGTCTGAACTCGATCAACTTGTCGGAAACGAGCCAGCCGTAGTGGATTCCTGCACCCCCATGCGCTACAGCTTCCTTCGCCGGGTTTTCTTTTGTGCGCGAGAGAGGTGGTGGAGCAAGAGACGTGGTGCGCCGGTGTTCTTCACCGGATCGTCTCTGATTTTGTCGGTAGCACAGCTGTTGTCTGGATTCGTTATGGTCCGCTACGTCGCTCCTCGGGAGATGGGATTGTGGGCCTCAGTAAACCTGGCTTTGACATACTCCTTTTTTGCTCTCGCAGGGGTGCAGAACGGCCTCGGACGGGAACTCCCCTACTATCTTGGGGCAAACAACGAACCCATGGCGCGGCGTCTTGCGGCCACTACGTTGTTCTACACCGCAGGGTGCTGTCTACTGGCTCTGTTCGCAGGTGCGGGGGCTATTGCTTTCTCGATCTGGAAACACGCGGATCCCAAACTGACCTACGCTGTGGCCGCTATCACGTTTCTGATTATCTTTAAGTTCTATCAGAACTACCTTTTTCTCACCTTTCGGTCGAAAAATTCATTTATTGACTTGGCGAGGGTCCAGATGTGGCAGGGGGCCTTGATGTTTGTTGCACTGCCCCTTCTTTTCCTGAGCTACGACGGCATGCTTCTTCGCGCTGTGCTGGTGGCGGGGCTCGGTCTCTATTTAATGCACCGGGCCCGGCCAATGTCCATTTTGCCTTCCTGGAGCACAGACTCCTTCTTTCTGCTCCTCAAGACAGGCATACCGATCTTTGCCACGGATTACATCAGCAGCTGCGCCGGTACGTTCGACAAGGTAGCACTGTTGAAAGTTGCCGGCATAGAGCAGGTGGGCTTCTATGCACTCGCGCTCGGCGTATTCTCGGCATTTCAGGTTGTTCCCCAATCCATATCCCACTACGTCTACCCGCGCATGAGCCATCACTACGGCCGCACAAACAATCCTCGTGTTCTCTGGGGCATGGCCTGGAAGACGTCGCTAATTGTGGTTGGCTCGATGATCCCGATCGCCGTGGTGGGTTGGTGGCTGCTGCCGACCGGCGTAAAGTTTCTGTTTCCGAAGTACGTCGCGGGAACCCATGCAGCGGAAATTGCATTGTTTACCGCTGTGGCGTATGGCGCAACCCAGTGCATAAACGCGCTCCTGAGCCTAAAGGCTTGGTCACATCTGATTGCGTATCAGTTTTCTTATGCCGGTCTTTTAGCTGTCGGGCCGTTTGTGGGAGTTCGCCTGTTCTCCTCCCCGCTTGACGGCGTCGCTTATGGGATGCTTGGCGCAAATCTGTTTGGTGCGATTCTGGCGCTGGGCATCACCTTCGCGGCTACGCACCGCAAATCAGGCAACATTCTAGCCGGAGATCCGGCAGCACCTTGGTCTTCGGCCAAATCTGAGGCCGAGATCGACAAAGTTCCGATCGTGAGGTAGGTTGGGCGTGTTTACCAACAGGATTGATGATCACGTACCAATCGATGTCTCTGTTCAAAAGGGTGGGCCCACAAGTGCGTCGAATCCGGTCGGCCGCGGTCTCGAAGTTCCGGTTGACGCCGATCCCACGACCCTGATTGGTAAGCTTGGAAGTTTTTGGGCGTTGCCTTGGCTGGAGAAAATGCAGAGAATCGCGGAGTTTTACTGGCTGCTGAAGACACAGTTTTATTACCGGCTTTTCTGGGGGCACATCGGGAAGAGATCGAAGCTCATCCAGCCTATGAGGCTGCGAAATGTCCACAATATTTGCATCGGAGACAACGTGCTCATTAACAAACACAGCTTCCTTTATACTTGGCGGCCGGATCACTCCGAGAACCCACGCCTGGTTATCGGAGACGGCTGCGTGATCGGTCACATGAACCACATCGCATGCATTCGTGAAGTTCGGATCGGGAAAAATGTCCTGACAGCAGACCGAGTCTATATCTCTGATCATTCGCACGGCTTTGCCGACACGGGAATCCCGATAATGAAGCAGCCCACTGTGTCGAAGGGGAAGGTCACGATCGGGGATGGCACCTGGATCGGCGAAAACGTAGTGGTTCTCTCGTGCAACATTGGCAAGAATTGTGTAGTAGGTGCCAATGCTGTGCTGTTGAACGACATTCCGGATTACAGCGTCGCAGTGGGTGCCCCAGCTCGCGTGATTCGCAGGTGGAATTCTGTATCTCGAAACTGGGAAAAAATCGGTGCAAACGATGAGGGCCAATGATCGTGAGTGTTACCGACTGATGGGCATTCTAGGAGCAGCCTAACTCAGCGGTGTCGGGCCTGTGGGTCTGCCGATTCGGTCTAAGCTCCACATTTGCATCGAGTCCTCGGCGATAAATCTCCTCGAAATCGGCCATGTACCTTTGAGACCTATCAATTCTGAAGGCGGGTGGCTATACTTGGTAGCAAGGCCGTTAGATCGTCACCCAGTTCACCTATGGGGAACAGCTGCTCACCAGCACGGATTGCGAACCCAGCACGCATTTTTGAGGAGGAAGGGTGAAAGAGTCTCGGAAGTTCCTACTTGCAATGATTTTTGCCTTCGCAGCAGTCAGCTTCTCCTCGGCAAACGATATTTACGTTGCCCAAAATGCGGCCGGCGGCGATACAGGTGCAGATTGCGCTGATGCCCACTCCGCAGCCTGGTTTAACACGGGGTCAAACTGGGGATCCGGATCGAACCAAATCGGCTCAGGCACCACGGTCCATCTATGCGGTACATTTACCGGGGCAGCCGGCAGTACGATGCTCGCGACGCAGGGCAGCGGAACGTCGGGCAACCCGATTACCCTCTTCTTCGAGAACGGGGCCCTCTTTCAAGCCCCCTATTGGGGCTCCAATGGAGCCATCAACGTCCCAAACAATTACATCGTTATTGACGGTGGGACCAACGGAGCTATCGAAAATACCCTGAATGGAACTCCGGGAGGCGCTTGTCTCGCTGGGGCATGTACACAACAGCAGACCAGCCAAGGGCTTCTCGCAACCGGCAACAACGTGACGATCCAGAATCTAACCGTGACCCACATTTACGTTCACACCGAGGATGTCAACGACGACCTCGGCGGCGCAAACACCGGAATAGCAACTCAGGGCAGCAACGTACTAGTTACAAAAAACACGGTCGATAATGCGTACACCGGGATCCAGAACGGTGGCACTAACACGGACAACATCGAGTTCTCATTCAACACGCTTACCTTCTGCAATCACTGCCTGAAGAGCGCCATAAGCAACGGGAATGTGACGAACCTGAAGATGCACGACAACGACGTCAGCAGCATGTACAACTGGGACCAGTTGGACAACCACTACCACCACAACGGGATTTTCGTGTTCGCCTTGGCGGGATGCCACACTGGAGCCATGTACTACAACAACTATATCCATGGCATGATGTCCCGTGACCAAGCCTATGGTGCTTCCCACGTAACCGGCTGGATGTTTCTGGAGTACTGCAATACTGGCGCGATGGTCTTCAACAATATACTTGAAGCGGACGCTGATGCGGGCAAGCAGCGACTAAACTATCCAGCCAACGGCTTCATTACCGAAGGTGGACAGAACGACACAGGCTCGACCTATTACTGGAACAACACCATCGTTGCTGCCCAGAGCGCCGGGAATTGCATTGACGTCGGATATTCTGGGAATACAGTCAATATCTACAACAACCTCCTCGGCAACTGCGGCAGTATGATTATGGTTCAGTCTGGAGTGACGATGAATATCGACTATAATCTGTACTTCCAGACCGGCGGAACCGTCGGCCCGTGGGTTATAGGCAACGGCCAATACCACACTTTTTCCGCATGGCAAAAGGGCTGTAACTGCGATTCACACACGCTGTCTGGAAACGACCCAAAACTCGATGCGAGCTATCACCTTCAGGCCGGCTCACCGGCCATCCAGCAGAGTGCGAATCTCACAAACCTTGGAATCTCAGCACTGGACTTGGATAAAGCCGAGGTCGCAAGGCCAGGCGGGACCTGTTCAGGTCAAGGGTCGGCGTGCAATTGGGACCAGGGAGTTTATCAGTTCTCGAATAATCCGCCGCCAAGTCCTCCAACAGGTCTTAGTGCCATTGTGAATTAGCTATTCGAGTGGCACGATCCGGCCTTATCTATCGGATGCGGCGCGCAGGTTGTAGTATATCGTTCGCCCCCTCTAATCTGTCCGATGGACAGGGTTCGCCAGCCGGGTGGATTTACAACTACATAAGTTGTTTTCAGCCGCAAATGTCCTCAGGGCAGAACAGACTTTTCCCTTATATTATGACATCTGTGCTAGTGCGGCAGTCCGCCACGGGCGGCACGCAATCATCGCCTGAAGCACAGTAGCCAGAACAGACCACATGGATCAGATACGAATTGGTAGCGGCGTTGGAGAGACCTCCATGCATCCAGTGGTATTGCTCCTGCTCATTGTTGGGATCGCATGCGTTTTTCTGCTGCCCCGCAAATATGTCATCGTGCCTCTGTTGCTCATTACGTTTCTCACCCCTTTTGGACAGCAACTCTATATCGCAGGTGCCCACTTCTTCGTTACCCGCATTCTTATCTTGTGTGGTTTAGGCCGGATTGCCTGGACAAAGATAACGTCCGGGGCGCAGATCATTCCCGCTGGAATGAATCCAGTGGATAAGGCGTTCGTAGTTTGTACGATTTACTTAGCAGTGGCCTGCGTCCTATTGTTTAGGGAGACACCGGCTTTGGTGAATCAGGCTATCGTGAATCAGTGCGGATTCCTCATTGACGCCCTCGGTGGTTATTTTCTCTTGAGATTTCTGATTCGTGATGAGAAGGACATCCTGCGAGTAGCCAAGACATTTGCCGTTATCGTTTGCGTTCTCGGGTTCACGATGTCCTACGAGAAGATTCATGGCCAGAACTTGTTTGGCTTCATCGGTGGTCGTATGACGCCATTCATACGGGACGGTGCAATTCGAGCCCAAGCGATATTTGAAGGGCCCATTCCTGCAGGTACTTTTGCCGCACCCCTGCTCTGCCTGTTTGCGTGGCTATGGCACAGCGGAAAATCAAAATTGCTCGGAGCTGCTGGCATTATCGGAGCCACTGTTATGGTTGTAACTTCCGCCTCCAGTACGCCGCTTCTGGCATATATGGCGGTTATTCTGGGAATATCCATGTGGCCGCTCCGCAAGAAGATGCGCGCGATTCGCTGGGGGCTAGTTGTCCTACTGGTTTCCCTGCATCTCGCCATGAAGGCGCCTGTCTGGTTCCTGATCAATCATGTGGATTTGGTCGCAGGGAATTCCGGATATCACCGCGCCGAGCTTATAGATATGTGTGTCAAGCACTTTAGCGACTGGTGGCTGATCGGTGTCAAGTCCTCGGCAGACTGGGGCTGGGACATGTGGGACCAAGCCAATCAGTTCGTCTCGGAGGCCGAAGGCGGAGGGTTGGTCACGCTAATCTCTTTCGTGCTGATGATATCTCGGAGCTTTGGGAAGATTGGAACCGCGAGGAAACTTGCCTCCGGCGATCGTAACAAGGAATGGCTACTATGGCTTCTCGGGGTTGCCCTTTTCTCACACGTCGTAGCCTTTTTTGGAATAAGCTATAACGACCAAACAACCTATTCCTGGTATGTCCTCTTGGTTGTCATCTCCGCGGCCACGGTACCCCTCTCAACTGCGAGGGGTGTGCGAGACCGTCAATTAGATTTGACATTGGAGAACATCAAGGCTGATTATCCGGTTATCTCATTCCCAGGCCCCGTGGGTGCAGTTACGGGCGAAGCCGCTAACCCGAATGTTGCGTCCCGGGCGACGGCTAGAATGTTTGAAGGATGAGAGAAGACCGAGGCTTCGAACTCCATGAAGCATCGTCATCCCAGCGTACAATGATGCGGCACTTATCAAGTGTCACATCTGGCGCCGTAAGGAACGTGTTGTCCTGCGCCGGTTGTTGCGTACAGAATCACGAACAGGGTGCAATCAACAGATAAAGTGAAGGCGCCTTTGGGCCCTGGGTTCATGTATTCGAGCTTCTAGAGAAGCGCTATAGAAGCACGGCAGAAACGAACCTTTTGAACGCATTTGAGTCTGCTTTCGCTTCAACAAGACGTTCTTACGCTAAGAGGCTGATGGGAGCGGGTAGGATCGCGGAAGCAGCTCTGGGCTCCAGTGAAGAATTCGAACCAGCCTGGATCAGTTTTGAAATCACTGGCATTCCTGTCGGTGTCATATATGCCCCGCCCGTTGCAACCCTCTTGGCCCCCGATCTGTCGTGAATGCGACGGCTCTCTAAAATGAGCGATGGAAGCCAAGCGTTGTCGAACTCTACTCAAATCTAATCCGAGCCGCAATGGCCTGTTAATCTCTTGCGTGCCGAAACATCTACGCTCATCTTGTTTATTCCTTGTTGCCAACAGTGGTTGGTAGCTTCGGGCAGCCCGACCGTTTCGAAGTGAACCTGCACCAGTCAGTCTGTACTACTAGGAGTTTAGTCGTGAGTATCCTTCAGGGAATAAAATCAAGTTATACGCTGTTCGGATTATACGGTGTGTTGCTGGTTGTTAAGGCACGGTTGTTGCGGCGCCCGATTCAAGTCGTCGTCTCAAAGCCTGGAGCGCATCCTTTGTATCTCAGGTTGAGAACGACCGACATCTCCCTATTTTGGGACATCCTGGTGAACGACGAATATGATTGGAAACCTAACCTGATGCCACGAGTTATAGTCGACGCCGGCGCCAATATCGGACTTACTTCTGTCTCTTTTGCTAACAAGTACCCCGAAGCAAAGATATTCGCGGTAGAGCCGGAGTCGTCGAACTACGAGATCCTAACGAAAAATACGGCTGCTTATCCAAACATTGTTCCCGTTCATGCGGCTCTATGGAAGGATAATGAGGACCTTAATCTCGTAAACCCTGGTGGGGGACACTGGGGGTTTCAGGCCCGGGAGCTGGCGCAAACTGATTACCGAGAGAAATGTAAGCATGTTGTTGGCATGACCGTGGATAAGCTGATGTCCGATTATCGAGTTTCGTACATCGACATCCTCAAGGTTGACATCGAGGGGGCCGAGAAGGAGGTATTTGAGGACTCTTCGCGTTGGATCGATAGAGTAGGAGTCATTATGATCGAACTTCATGACCGACTTAAGGTGGGCTGCAGTCGTTCTGTTTACTCCGCCGTACGGGATTTTGAGTGTGAATGGCGCAAAGGCGAAACAACAGTCTTGGCGAGGTCAGCATATGTGGAAGGAAAAGGACGGGAAGAATACCCAATGCGGACATCATACGATGCCGCCGCTCATCCAGTCCGACCGAAGTTGCCTCTTAGAATACGCGAGGCAGGTTGAGAAGTGCGCATTCCGTATAGCCACGATCGCCCGACAGACCATAGCGGAGCGTTTCTCGCTTGACGGGTGCATTGAACAGACTGAGCGACTCTACGAGCAAATGCTTGAACCACTGAATTTCGTTTCGCAAAGATTGACATCGTTTGCGGTCGGTCCGTATCCTCACCTGGCTTGGTTTGTGAATTGTCACTGTCTCACTGCCCACGAGTTTTGCTACAGATGTAGGGACAATTGAAAGAGCATCGCATGAGCGACACAAGCGAGCGCGTACGGGTACTTTATAGTTTTCCGCATAAGCTCGGCTCGGATAGGATTTGCACGACTGCCTGGCAGCAGGTGAACGGTCTTGCCGCGGCGGGAGCGGAGGTCCTCGTATGCCCCGGAGCTCTCAGCAGGCCTGTGTCACCGGGCGTACGAGTTTTGCCAACGCTTGCCCGCGGGAAGCTGCGTATACCCTACAAAGTCCTCGGAAGCATGCGCGCGTTCGCGCTGCACGATTACATCGTTTCCCGTCGGCTCGAGAAAATTGTTGGGCAAATCGACATCGTTCATACTTGGCCTTTGGGAGCAGTGCAGACATTGAGAACTGCAGCAAAGCTCGGTATTCCGACCGTTCTCGAGCGACCCAACGCGCATACCAGGTTCGCATACGAGATCGTGCAAAAAGAATGTGAGCGGTTGGGAGTGGCGTTGCCACCCAACCATGAGCACGCCTATAAAGCGAATGTGCTCATTAAAGAGGAAGCAGAATACGAGGTGGCGAGCCGATTGCTTTGCCCGTCGGAATTTGTGGCGCGCACATTCCTCGATCGGGGATTCGGTCGGGAAAAACTCGCACGGCATCAGTACGGGTTCGACGAGCAGGTTTATCACGCCGACGGCGAACGGCGTGAGCAGGGGGCAGGTCTTACGATGCTGTTTGTGGGTGGCTGTGCGCCGAGAAAGGGTCTTCACTACGCTCTGGACGCGTGGCTACAATCGACGGCTTCTCACAACGGAAAATTTCGGATCGCCGGACAATTCGTCCCGGGATACGCCGAGATGCTCTCCTCCAAGTTGGCTCATCCCAGCGTCCATGTCTTGGGACATCGATCCGACGTGCCCGAACTCATGCGGAAGAGTGACATGTTGGTTTTGCCGAGCATAGAAGAGGGAAGCGCCCTGGTGACCTCTGAGGCCCGCGGTAGCGGTTGTGTTCTTCTGGTGTCAGAAGCTGCAGGCGCGATCTGCGCCCATATGGAAAACGCGCTGGTGCACCACGTCGGAGACGTTCAGGCGCTTGCCGAGCACATAACCATGTTAAATGAGGACCGTGCCTTGCTGGAAAGGTTGCGTGCTGCCTCACTTCGCACAATCCACGAGATCACTTGGACGGCTGCGGGCCAAAGACTTCTCAGCGTGTATCGCGAGACGATTGACATGTATTCACGTTGCGGGTTGCGCCAGACGCAGTCGGCAGCGCAAGTGCTCGCCTGAGTGTTACGCATGGAAATATCCATCATCATCGTAAACTGGAATTCAACCGACTACGTGCGAGGTTGCATCGCCAGCATCTACGAACACACGCGCGATTTGTCATTCGAAATCATTGTTGTTGATAACGCTTCGCCCGCTGGAGATGCTGCACTTCTCGAGCAGGAGTTTCCTCACATCACACTCATAAAGAGCAGCCAAAACCTTGGATTCGCTGGCGCCAACAATCTCGGGTTCCGGTATTCCACCGGCAAATACGTCTTGTTTCTCAACCCGGACGCGAAATTGGTCGGTTCGGCAATCAACTTGATGGTGCAAGGCATACGGTCACTCCCTGACGTCGGTATTCTCGGCTGCAAACTCTTGAATACCGATCTTTCGATACAAACGAGTTGCATCCAAACATTTCCGACGATTCTAAACCAGCTTTTGGACTCCGACTGGCTGCGTCTACGCTGGCCCAAATCGAGGCTGTGGGGAACCGGGCCGCTTTTCTCGAACAGTGCGAAGCCCGCCCAGGTTGAAGTAATTTCGGGCGCTTGCATGCTGGTTCGACGAGCCGTATTTGAGCAAGTCGGCTTGTTCACCGAGGACTACTTCATGTACGCGGAGGATTTGGACCTCTGCTACAAGGCAGAGCGGGCAGGATATTCAAACTATTACCTGGGTACGGCGACAGTAATCCATTACGGTGGGAAGAGTAGCAACCGCGAGTGGGCAATTCAGATGAAATGGAAGTCGATAGCACACTTCTGCAAAAAGCGCCGCGGGAATCTTTATGCTCTGATCTTCCGGATTGCAATGGCGTCCGCCGCAGCGGCACGCATCTTAACCATTGCCGGGATGGGCTTCTTTGGGAACACTTTTGGAACCCAACAATCGAGACGATCTGCGTCGACCAAATGGAGATCGGTTCTAAGGACCATGCTGACCCCATCCACTCAGGCTAGCTCTTTTGGCGGCGCCCGAAAAGCTGTTCCTCAGTGTGGAGCATCGCAACTCTAAGATTGCGATTAGCTTTTTCTGATCGATGATGTATGCCATCAGCAAGCGTGAGACTTTTACGAACAAAGTGAGGTCGATGTGTGCGGTATTTGCGGAAAACTGAACTTTGACAACCAGGTAAGCGTCACTCCCGGATTGTTGAAGACAATGGCGGACACGATTCAGCATCGGGGTCCCGACGATGAGGGGTACTACGTCTCCGGTCCGGTGGGCTTCGGCTTCCGACGGTTGTCGATCATCGATCTGAATACGGGTCATCAGCCCATTTCCAATGAGGATGGCACTGTCTGGATCGTATTTAACGGGGAAATCTATAACTATCAGGAACTCAGGCAACATCTGCAAACGAAAGGCCACGTTTTTAAGACACTAACGGATACGGAAGTAATCGTTCATCTCTACGAGGAGTTCGGCGAGGCCTGTGTCGAGAAACTGCGCGGGATGTTTGCTTTCGCCATTTGGGACGATCGCGGGAAAGTGCTGTTTCTTGCAAGAGACCGCGTTGGCATCAAGCCTCTTTATTACTTCCTTGATGATAAGTGTTTGATTTTTGGCTCGGAGATTAAGGCCATCCTGGCTGATCCTGAAGTGCAAGCAGAAATTGCGCCCGAACTGGTGGACAGGTTTCTGACTTTCTACTACATGCCGGGAGAGGAAACGCTGTTTCGCAATATCTATAAGCTGCAGCCTGGATGTCGGATGGCGGTAAAAGATGGCAAGGCACAAGTTAAGCAGTATTGGGATCTGCACTTCGAAATCACCCCGCAGCGCTTGCAGGATGCTGAGAAGGATCTCGTATCACTGTTGCAGGAATCGGTGCGCCTGCACATGATCAGCGACGTGCCGGTGGGATTTCTTCTTAGCGGAGGCGTTGACTCAACCGCGATGCTGGGCTTCGGAATGGGAAAAACAGATCATGAGATCAGTAGCTTTACGATCGGATTTTCCGACCCGGGTGTCACCGATGAGCGCCCATATGCAAGACTGGCTGCAGCGCGATACGGATCAAAACATCATGAGATGACGATCGGCGCCAGGGACTTCGCCGATTTCTTGCCCAAGTACATATGGCACATGGAAGAACCGGTCTGTGAGCCCCCCGCGGTTGCTTTGTACTACGTATCAAGACTGGCAAAGGAGTTTGTGAAGGTGTTGATCTCGGGGGAGGGCGGCGACGAGGCATTCGGTGGCTATCCAAACTACCGATCTAACCTGTGGTTGGAGCGTCTTAAGAGCGTCTGCAAGCCGCTGAATGGGACACTCTCTGCGACTCTAGGCCTCTTCAACCATGTTCTTAGGTCTGATGTGTTGACAAAATACGCGCCGCTACTGAACGTACCATTTGATTCCTATTACTACACTCGAACGTCCAGTCCGTTCAGTTTCTTCAATCGAAACCTGAACGAGCTGTATTCCGATGACTTTGCGCATTCGGTCCATAAACAATATTCAATGAGCCCGGTTACGAGATGTCTACAAAAAGCAGCGGGCGGCACATTGAGCAAGATGATGTACGTGGATACGAAGACTTGGTTGCCAGATGACCTGCTGATTAAAGCTGACAAGATGACTATGGCCAACTCTGTCGAACTTCGTGTGCCTCTTCTCGACCACAAGATACTAGAATTTGCTGCTTCCTTGCCGGGGACTTACAAAGTTCATGGTTTCACGACAAAATATATTGCGAGGAAGGCCCTTCGTAAACTGATCCCTCGAGAGATTCTGAAGCGACGAAAAGCTGGTTTTCCGGTTCCGTACAACTCATGGCTGAGAAGAGACTTAAGAGATTGGCTGCGCGGAATCTTACTCGACAGGGAGACTGCGGCCAGAGGATATTTCAAGAAGACTACCGTCGAAAAGCTGCTATCAGAAAACGCACGTTCTGGTAGTTACTCGAAAGAACTTTTTTCCCTCGCAGTTCTGGAGCTGTGGCATCGGGAATTTCTCAAAGAAAAAATAGCGCCTGCGTTCCCCGTCCTCACTGGAACGGTCAACAATCCGGAAGGAATATGAACATTGGTGATCGTCTCCGAACGCACGGCACAACACAGGTTGTTTTCATGATGGGGATAACACGGCTATGGTCGCACTGATACTGACAACAAGGGGCTCATTGCTTTCAAGGAGCGTTTGGGGGCCAATCGGAAACGCTGACCAATCACTTGACTTACCCCGCCCACGAACCCGATACTTTCAGCGGTTGGAAAGAGAGATTGGATCGGCATGTTGTTTGTGTAGCACCGAATGTCCCCTTGGAGACGCCCGGCGGCCTCCTCTACAGGCACAATGGATAAAGTGATCGGGCGGGTTTGAGATGGAGACGAATGTCACGCCCTTGCTCAGGTTGATGCCTTAAGAAACCTTCACCATGTTGAACAGATCGTACTACTTCGTAAAACCGCTCATCCCATGGCGTCTACGCATAGCGCTGCGACGCTGGTGGGCCAACCGAATGCGCAGAGCCTACATGGATCAGTGGCCGATCGACGCCAAAGCCGGGGCCACTCCTCCCGGGTGGCCTGGCTGGCCCGACGGCAAGCGTTTCGCGGTGATCCTTACCCATGACGTTGAGAGCACAAATGGATTGTCACGTGTCGAACAGTTGATGAACCTGGAGTCGAAGTACGGATTCCATTCATGCTTTAACTTTGTGCCCGAGGGTGAATACCGCGTTCCCGACGATGTACGAGAGATGCTGGACCGAGCGGGATTCGAAGTCGGCGTGCACGGATTGGAGCATGATGGCAAGCTTTACAGCTCCAAAGTGGCATTCGCCGCAAAAGCAGCTCAGATCAGGAAATATCTGCAGGGTTGGAAGGCATCGGGATTTCGTTCGCCGCTGATGCAACACAAGCTGGCCTGGCTCCACCTGCTAGGTGCCCAGTACGATGCCTCCACATTTGATACCGATCCCTTTGAGCCGCAGCCGGATGGCATGGGGACCATTTTCCCGTTCTGGGTGCCGGCTCCAAACGGCGGGGGCTACGTGGAGCTTGCGTACACACTGATTCAAGACTTCAATCTCTTTATGGTTCTGCGCGAGCGAAACAACGATATCTGGAAGCGAAAACTCGACTGGATCGCCGAGCGCGGCGGAATGGCACTGATCAATACCCATCCCGACTATATGTGTTTCGGCAGTCAGCCGGCCCGGGAAGAATATCCCGTCTCCCACTACGAAGAGTTTCTGCGCTATGTGCAGGAGAAGTACGAGGGTTCATACTGGGCGGCGTTGCCTCGGGACGCCGCACGGTACTACTGCGACAAGATTCCGATTTCGTCGCGGAACACTCGCAGGAAGGTATGCATGGTCGCCTACACTCCTTACGAGCTTGACAATCGTGTTCGGCGTTACGCCGAAACGCTGGCCAAGCGTGGAGATCGAGTCGATGTGATTGCCCTGACTGGAGCTCAATTCCGGGAGCCGGTAGGGGAGATCAATGGAGTTACGGTGTACCGAATCCAGGGTCGTGAATATGACGAGGCCCATAAGTGGGTTTATCTCTGGCGTTTGCTGTGTTTCTTGACGAGGTCCGCCGTTCGTCTAACATGGCTTCATGCGCGGAATCGATACGATTTGATTCACGTGCACAACATGCCCGATTTCCTCGTGTTCGCGGCCTGGTACCCGAAACTGACCGGCACCAAAGTGATTCTAGACGTCCATGACCTGGTACCGGAACTGTTCACCAACAAGTTTACAACGCGGTTGGCTAGCGTCTATGAGGCTGTGCTAAAGCAGGAAGAAAAGATCTCAGCTAGGTTCGCTGATCACGTGATTGTCTCGAATGATCTGTGGCGTGAGACGCTGGTTGGGCGTTCGGTTCTGCCGCAGAAGTGTTCTGTATTTCTCAATCACGTGGATTCCGCAACTTTCTACCCTCGTCAACGAACTAGAGACGACGGGAAATACGTCATTCTTTTTCCGGGCGGCTTTCAGTGGCACCAGGGGTTGGACATCGCAATCGAAGCTTTGGCGCGCATGAAATCCAAGGTACCGCATGCTGAGCTTCACCTGTACGGGGGTGCCGGCGGCGACAGAGGGAACGATTTGAAACGGTTGGCCGAGCAGTTGGACTTAAACGCGAGTGTCAAGTTCCACGCGGGTGTACCCTTCGATCGAATTGCGGAGGTGATCGCAAATGCTGACCTCGGGATCGTGCCCAAGCGCGCTGATTCTTTTGGGAATGAGGCTTTTAGTACAAAGATCATGGAATTTATGTCGCAGGGTGTCCCTGTGGTCGTCTCTCGGACCAAAATCGACACCTTCTATTTTAACGAAGGAGATGTCCACTTCTTTCCCTCGGGTGACAGCCAGGCGATGGCAGATGCAATACTCGATGTCATCAACGATGAGGAACTGCGTCGGAGCCTAGTTGCGCGAGGCTTCGAATACGTACAACGCCACGGCTGGCATCGGAAGAAGCAGGAGTATCTGGATCTAGTCGACTCGCTCTCGACCGAGTCGTTTGCGAATTTAGGAGGCGTGGAAGGTTCCCGGTCGCGCCGAGTGGTTGCGCAGCTAGCTTCTCCTGTGTCGATCGAGAACACGGGTGATGGCCAAACTCGTCTCCCGGAAACCCCAACTCCAACAGCGAAGTAAGTTCTGCACAAGCGCGGGCTGCACCGAAACCCACGATGAATTACTGCGACCTGGCTAGGACCGGTGTGCAGTTGCCCGCCGTTGGTCTCGGAACCTGACGCTATCGGGGAGGAGTGGAGCCTCTTCCCGCAAGCATTGAGCTGGGCGCATGTTTTATTGACACGGCGGAATCGTACGGCAGCGAGGAGGTCGTAGGCCAAGCAATTCAGGTCGCAGCTCACTAGGAATTCGGATACGCTGCATTGTCCGCCATGCGCTCCAGATGTTGGGTAGAGAGCAATAACTTTAAAAGAAGGAAGTCAATAAGTCGTGAAAGAAAATTTTGTGGTCACGCGTTCAGTGCAAACTCGCGTTAGATCTGCTTCGGCGAATTGTGATGTTGCGATTATTGGTGCCGGCCCCTATGGACTTTCCGCTGGAGTTCACCTCAAGGCGAAAGGCATTGAGACGCGTGTGTTTGGTGAACCGATGGAGTTCTGGGCTCACAAGATGCCGGAGGGGATGCTTCTACGCTCTCCCCGGGTGGCGTCCAGTCTGTCCGACCCTGATAGAGCCTTCACACTGGAAGCCTATGAGGCTGCGTCGAAAAAGGAGCCCTGCGCACCAGTTCCTCTGGACACTTTTGTGGAATATGGCAGGTGGTTTCGCCACCAATTAGGTTCGGACCTGGACCGGAGAACGGTTCTGCGTGTCGACCGAGACCAGCCAGGCTTCAGGCTAACTCTGCAAGACGGTGAAGAAATTCGCTCGAAGTACGTTGTGATCGCAGCAGGGATTGGCTCGTTTAAGAAAAAGCCCGCAGTATTCCAGAATCTTTCTCCGCTACAAGCGATTCACTGCTACGAGAGTAGGGAGGTCCGAAAGTTTGCGGGGAAGAGAGTCGCCGTCATCGGCGCAGGACAGAGCGCGCTAGAGTCGGCGGCCCTGCTGCATGAAGCAAACGCTCTTGTTGAAGTGATTGCGCGGCAGGCCGAATTCCGGTGGATTGGCCTGCACAGTTGGCTGCACCACATGGGCCCGATTTCTTCTATGCTCTACTCTTCGCATGACGTGGGCCCGCTTGGCATCAGCCGCTTGGTGGCGTATCCGAAGCTGGTGTCTCATATTCCACTAAGGATCCGTGACAAAATCAGAACACGCGCTGTGCGAGCCGCAGGTTCTCGATGGCTTCCCGCGCGCTTGGCTAACGTAAAGTTGACGCTTGGGCGCAGCGTATTGGAGGCAAAGGCCGCCGGTGACGAAGTCGCTCTCAGACTCGATGACGGGAGTAAACGTCGAGTAGATCATGTCCTGATGGGAACTGGGTACCAGGTGGACATATCCCGATACGATTTTCTACCTCAGGAGCTTACACGGGACATCAAGCAATTTGACGGCTATCCAAAACTGGCCAGCGGATTCTGTAGCTCTGTGCCTGGACTGCACTTCATCGGCGCCACGGCAGCCCGGAGCTTTGGACCCTTGCTGTATTTCGTGGCAGGTACGGAGTTCGCATCCCCGGAGCTGACCTCGCACCTTTCAAGAAGTAGCCGGCAGTTCCGACCCCTACCATGAAAGCTCCCAACGGCAAGACACTGATGAAGCAGCAGCAAGTAGGAGCAATCATTATTGGCGGCGAACACCCAGGATTGGGGATCGCCAGAAGTCTGGGACGCAGAGGCATTCCAATCTGCGTCATTGATGACCAGCATTCGGTTTCGCAATTCTCCAAATACGTAACCCGGGTCGTGCGGGTAAAGGATTTGCGAGATGAGCACAAGACCGTCGAAAGCGTGTTGGAAGTGGGGCAGCGATATGGTTTGAAGGGTTGGGTTCTGTTCCCGACCAGAGATGAAACAGTCGCCGCATTCTCCCGTAACCGGGATCGGCTCGCAAAGTTCTTTCGGGTCACCACAGCAGGCTGGGAGACAGTGCGGTGGGCGTGGGACAAGAAAAACACCTATGACCTTGCAGAAGAGCTGGGGCTTCCGGTTCCACACACCTACAACCCGAGAACTGAGCGAGAGCTTGCGGACTTATACAGCCGCTTGCCCTTGGCCCTCAAACCCGCTGTCAAAGAAAATTTCTTCTATGCCACAGGCGCGAAGGCATGGCGTGCGGACACCCCTGATCAACTGAACGAGTTGTTTCGGAAAGCCGCTCAGCAGATTAGGCCGGAGGAGATTCTGATCCAGGAGATTATTCCCGGGGATGGCCAACGGCAATATTCCTACTGTGCTTTCTTCCGGGATGGTGAAGCGCTGAGCACCTTGGTTGCCAAGCGGTTGCGCCAGCATCCTCGAGAATTTGGGCGGGCAGCTACATACGTTGAGACGATAGAGCACCCGGAGGTCGAAGAACTCTCGGAACGGTTTCTCAGGGCCATTGACTACTATGGGCTCGTCGAGCTGGAGTTCAAGCAGGATCCTCGGGATGGTCAATTTAAGTTGTTGGACGTGAACGCGCGAACCTGGGGATTCCATAGCATTGGTCTACCGGCGGGTGTGGACTTTCCTTATCTGTTGTACGCAGATCAGGTTGGCAAACCGGTCGACCGGTGCAGAGCGAGAGCAGGCGTAGGGTGGCTTAGAGCAGTTACAGATTTTCCAACAGCTGCCGCGGACTTGTGGGCCGGCGAATTGAGTCTGGGCGCCTACTGGAGGTCCCTCAGACATACGAGAGCTGAGTCGGTTTTTTGTCTACAAGATCCGCTACCCTCTGCGGCGGAAGTGCTGATGCTCCCTTATCTCGTGACCAAGAAGTACTTTGCGAAGTCGGGAGGGAAATCAGAGATTCAAGCGGCCGATGACCGTGAAGAAGCAGACTTGACCGCAAGGGGATCTGTTAAGTAGCGGTAATCTAGTTGCGCTGGCGGCTTGTCAAAGAATGTTACCTCACCTTGTTGGTTGCAACGACGATCGCTAGCGGCGCCCTTGACGAGGGAGCTGCATCCCGGTCGCACGCGGTCGTGCAGTTCGATGGCAATGACTCGCACGTTCCTGATCCAAGGGCAGGACCCAAACACTTCTATTTCGGCTCCTTCAATGTCCACTTTCAAGAGGTCAATTGAGTGAATACCGGTTTCACGCATCACCGTTTCCATCGTGACTGCGCGGGCTCGTTGGCGGCCATTCTCGACTACTTGAAAGGCTCCCTTGGGATGGGCCGAGGATGCGCCGAGAGTTACCTCTCCGTCCTCTCGCCAGAGGGCGGCCTGAAATGGAGTGATCGTCTTGTAGGGAGCTGTATTTCTGATCAATGCCGCGAAGTTCAAGGGCTCGGGCTCAATGGCAATGATTCTAGCGGTCGGATACTTGAGGGCAAACAGAATACTAGCCATGCCGATGTGAGCTCCGGCATCCACGATTGTTTTGGGGCTGAAATTCGCTATACCCGGATCATACGACTTGCTTCTGAAGATCAGAACGTCCCTGTAAGCACAAAAATCAGACGTATCGATTCGGAGGTAGACCCGGTGATTTGACTTAGGCGGGACAATAGCGAGTTCGCGCGGCCTACCGCAGAGACGAAAAGAGGTGACCGCGCCGACCGCACGGCTTCCGCCCAGTTCGTAATACCATTTCAGTCCTTGCCAAAGGCTCACTGAAGCCTCGCATGAGTTTCTTGATTCTACTACACGCATTGTCCCGTTTAACGAAGCTTCTGCGCGGAGATGGCCTGTGCCAGTTCTATCGCCGTGCAGGCAGCACCATTGGAGAGTTGAATGTCCATCCCCAGGATTCCCCCGATTCGCCGATTGTTTCAGCTGCAGATTCCGCAAGTTTTTCGACCGACCGTGACCTCAGTTCTGGCCAAGACTATAGGCCGTGTGAATCTGGAGGCTCCAGCCGCAGGCCTCACGGCCGTCGCGTACTGGGCGCGGTTCTCTCGCTGGTGCCGTACCCATCCCACGCCCGGGGGCCGCAATGGAAAAGATGGGAAAGACCGGAACTGGCTCTATCGGTCGGTCATTGAGCAGGAGGCCTTGGATCAAGAGCCGATAAACTATCTCGAGTTTGGTGTATACCGGGGTGATTCCTTGCGACTATGGATAGATGGGATCTCACACCCGGACTCGCGATTCGTTGGGTTCGACACCTTCACGGGTCTCCCTGAGAGGTGGCGCCCTACCGAACCGGCGGGGCACTTCAACGCAAACGGCGCGATTCCAAATATCAAAGATCCGCGTTGCACCTTCGAAGTCGGACTGTTTCAAGACACGCTGCCCGCTTTCGTAGCTCGTACTGATCTGTCAGGCCGCTTGGTGATTAACTTGGACGCTGACATGTTCACTTCAACGCTGTTTGTCCTCACAACCTTGGCGCCATATTTCAAGTCTGGAGACCTTATGTTTTTTGATGAGTTTTCTTGCCCACTCGACGAATTCCGGGCTTTCGAGGAATTTGTCCGATCGTTCCGGGTGAAATACGAGGTCCTCGCTGCGGTTTATGGGTTCACACGCGTCTGCATAAAGATTCTGTAGCTTGAGAGAAGCGCTTGGACAGAACAGTAACAATGGGCTTGAGCGAATCCGATGAGGGCGGGCCACGAAATTCATTTCCACCACTGCTTTTGACCGCAATCTGTGGCGCGGTGCTCAGCGGCATTCTGGTGGCGGGATTGTGGCCATTTCATGCTCCCAAGAATGAAGTTAGTTGGCTGAGTACTGGAAACGGCGTTTCTTTCGGCGACTATGGCAGCTTGCGGAGCGCGGCTGGTTTCAAGACCAGCAACTCGACTGACGGCGCATCCGTGGAGATCTGGCTGGAACCGAGGGTGATTGATGCATCGGGCACAATCCTTTCATTTTATCCGTCCGAAGGTCGTTCCACTTCGCTCGCGTTACGCCAATCATTGGATGACCTCGCGTTGCTGCGGCGAAAACTGGGTGAAAAGCGTAGTTCCCGGGCGTCAAGGATCTATGCGGACCATGTTTTTCGCGATCGGAAGCCAGTTTTCTTCACTCTTAGTTCGGGGCAAAGAGGTACGTCGATCTACGTGAATGGCACACTGGCAAGAATGTCCCGAGACTTTCGATTCTCCAGCATGGATTTGACCGGCCAACTGGTTATCGGCAACTCCCCCGTCACCACCGATACCTGGTCGGGGCAGGTGAAGGGACTCGCAATCTACAATCGGGAACTCGCCGCCAGTCAGGTTGCGCAACACTATCAGGGTTGGTTGGGAACCGGGCACCCGGCTGTTTCTGCTCTTGATGGAGCGGTTGCGGTGTACCTCTTCAATGAAGGTGGTGGATACGCTGTTCATAATCAGGTGGAGTCAGCGACGGATCTGGCTATCCCGGAACGTTTCTTCGTTTTGCATGAGCCATTTCTCGAGCGACCCTGGAACGAATACATTCCTGGCTGGCATTATTGGTCGGACATTGGCATTAATATTACCGGGTTCATTCCACTCGGGTTTTTCTTCTACGTTTATTTTTCGCTGGTGCGAAGGGTCGAACATCCCGCAGCAGTCACCATTTCGTTCGGATTTGCTGTCAGCCTGACCATCGAGGTTTGGCAAGCGTTTCTGCCGACGCGAAACTCAGGTACTACCGATCTAATTACAAATACTTTCGGGACGGCACTTGGAGTGAGTTTGTGCGCCTGGAGTATGAAGCAGAACTGGTTCTCCCGCGTGGGCATTTCGATTGGTTCTTCTATCGGAGAAAGAAAAGAGGATCTTCAGTTGGTAGAGTAGCTGATCGAACCTTCCAAACCCCGACACGGTTTTCTCGTGAAATTGGGGTGCTCACCTTGCCAGTTTCGGCAGAATTGCCGGGAAGGGACAGACACGCCGGCTGTCTTGCGGACCCTTCGGAGGGCACGACTCCGAACGTCTTCTTGGTAGGGTCATGGATGGTTCAAGCCAGGGGGCGGCCAATCCGCATCGGACCAAGGAGAAATCAGGTCACATGACAATGAAAACCGGATGGCATTTCGACGCCGGGGCAAATAGCATGACAGCCGCAGTTGAAACGTTGCCACTTTCAGCGAAAGTGGAACATCCTGCAGCAGGCATTTACAAAATTGACCCGCTGTGCGATCCGCGCTGGCAGGCTCTCATCGAGAGGCATCCTCGAGCGTCAGTCTTCCATAGCACAAACTGGCTCAAGGCGTTACGCACTACCTACAACTACGAACCCGTTGCCGTCACCACCTGTCCGCCAGGGGGCGGTCTGACCAATGGGCTTGTCTCTTGCCGTATCAAGAGTTGGTTGACCGGGCGCCGGCTGGTCTCGCTGCCATTTTCTGATCACTGCGAGCCTTTAGTGGATGATGCCGCAGACCTGCAATTGCTCCTTGCGGCCTTGGAGCAACAGTCTCGAGCGGAACAGTTGCGCTATGTTGAGATACGGCCGCTGCGTTCGTACGAATGTGCCACCTCTCTGTTCCGTTCAACTTATACCTACTGTTTTCATCAGCTGGATCTCAGGCCAGATTGTGACGAACTTTTCAGGCGCTTCCATAAGGACTCTACGCAGAGGAAAATCCGGCGCGCCGAGCGGGAAGGTCTCTCCTATCAGGATGGTCGATCAGAGACGCTCCTTGACAGTTTCTATCACCTATTCCTTATGACCCGGCGAAATCACCAAGTACCTCCACAGCCCCGAAGCTGGTTCAGGAATCTGATCGAGTGCTTTGGCGAAGACCTCAATATTCGATTGGCGTTTAAGAATGGCTACGCTGTGGCGGGGATTCTTACACTCCAGTACAAGGACACACTCGTCTACAAATACGGCTGCTCCGATGCCAAGTTCAACAATCTCGGAGGTACCCACTTACTGTTTTGGAGATCGATCCAGGAGGCCAAGCAGAAGGGCCTGCGTGTGTTCGATTTGGGGCGGTCCGACTGTGAGAACGGTGGGCTGATTACCTTCAAGAATCGCTGGGGTGCAACTCCTTCAACACTTACTTACTCGAGATACGCTGCCTCGGAAAATTCGAAAGGCAATTTCAGACCTCCCGGTGACGACTTGAAGATACGAATTGGGAAGCATCTGTTCTCCCACTTGCCTGACCGCTTTCTCTGTGCCGCCGGCAATCTGCTATACAGACACATCGGCTAGAGGCACAGGTCAGAGAACCTGTGCCTCCGACGTGCTACCGGTGGCCGCGGTAAACTGTTGTATCCACACATTGTAGACTCCCTGAGTTTCGAGCTGGTCGACAGAAGGGTCGTGGTGGGGGCCCAGCGTGGCCCGAGACATGTGCTACGGACAAATTGTGTAGGAGACGGTCTTTATGACCACTATCACCGCAGTGAACGATAGGAAGAAGACGATTTTTCAGTGCGATCCATTTCAGTTCCGTGAGCAGTTCAATCGGTATTCCTTCGAATTTGCCCACGACCTCTCGGGACATCGCCTCTTCCAACTGCCGCGGCTGGTTGAACTATCCAAGCAGCTGGCTAGTACGGGCAGCGTATACTATGATGCTGGCGAAATCCGGGTGGGTCAGCGATGGGACCAGTCTCCGCCCGGCACGCACGCGGTTGACGAAACCATAAGGCGCATCCAGGAGGCAGGCGCGTGGATCATTCTCAGAAGGGCCGAGCAAGACCCCGAGTATCGTGCGGTGCTAGAAGAGTGCATGGCGGAGGTGCAGAAGCTGCTCGGAAAAGATTTGAAAAAGGAAATGCTGGTTCAGGACGCCATCGTGTTCATCACATCTCCGAATCGAGTCACCGCCTACCACATCGATCGGGAATGTAACTTCATTCTTCAAGTGCACGGTGACAAAGACATAAGCGTGTTCGACAAAGACGATCGCGAAGTCCTTACAGAAGAAGAACTAGAGCGATTCTGGATGGTGGATAACAATGCGGCTATCTACAAGGAGCATTACCAGAATCGCGCCAAAGTCTATTCGGTGGGTCCGGGTAGGGGCGTCCACGTACCCGTAAACGCTCCGCATTGGGTTCAGAATAGGAACAATGTTTCGGTGACCCTGAGCGTGAATTTCCAATTCCGCGAGAATTACCCAGCGCACGTCTATCGGGCCAACTACTTGTTGCGCAAAGTTGGCGTCAATCCAACACCACCAGGGCGCTCACAAATTCGTGATCGTCTCAAATGTTTGGCAATGAATGCGACCTACGTTCCGGCGCGCGGAGCCCGTCGCCTGCTCGGGAGGGTAGGTTTGTAGCGCGTTTTTTGAATCTGCGTTGCCTTCTGATCGCGAAATTGCCAACGAAATCCTATCAGAAACGTAGGGGAAAAGAACAATGGCATTAGCTCAGCCCGGGACAGTTACCACAACTTCTATTGAGAGAAGGGATCGTCCAAGTTACTCGGAATTCGAGCGCGATTTCCTGAAGCCTCATCGACCCGTCGTTATTTCGAGAGCACTCGACCCTTGGAAGGCGACCAGCTGGACGCCCGAATTCTTTCGGGAGCGATTCGCAGACCACAAGTTTAACGTGGACGGTATCGATTACCGCATGGCGGACTTCATCGAGCTTGTGCTGAACTCTTGCAAAGAAAAGCCCGCT
>Ga0207146_10030_pt1 | contig 38528 bp, 26 predicted proteins | sample Alteio_BWMinHeat_36_FD_153539 | JGI IMG/M metagenome (GOLD analysis project Ga0207146, IMG submission 153539) | Enriched cells from forest soil in Barre Woods Harvard Forest LTER site, Petersham, Massachusetts, United States -... | ecosystem: Environmental > Terrestrial > Soil > Temperate forest >...
CGATGTATTCGGTTGACGTCGTAATCCTCGACTATTGCATGCCCGAAATGAATGGCCATGAGGTTGCCATCGAAATGAGGCGGCTTAAGCCTAAAGCGCCGATCATCATGCTTTCCGCAGCTTTGGATGTTCCTGAGCAAGCCATGAAACTGGTAGACGCTTTCGTAGCTAAAGACCGTTTAGCCAGCCAGTTGTTGCCCGCGATTGCACAATTGCACCGACGGGGATCGACCGCTCAGCCTTCTATGGCACATCACAGCGGAGCGATTACAAAAGCGTCTTCGTTCTGACCAGTCCGAAAGTAATCCCTCCGGATTGGTCCCGATAAACCGCTGGTGTTCACAAAAACAGGATCATTCTCTAGTGGTCGGAGATCCGAAAATTATCACGCGGGTGCCATTTTGGGAGCATGGATCAGTTCCCCCAAATGAAATGCAGTGCAGCCCGCGGCGAAGACGAAGAGCAAGCATCCCCGGCGCCAGGAACTGCCCGCGAACCTCCTGCGGGTGGAGATCCTGGCGTGCACGCCCGAGCAATGCGTCTGCAAAGGCCGCGGGCAACAAACGGCTGTGATCGGGTACGAGGAAAGTTCCCAACTGGATGTAGAGCCGGCGAAGTACTTCGTGCGCAAAATACCCAAAAATCTGTGTCGAATCCTACTCGGCGCGTCCTGGTGGCTGAAAACCACCACTGATGGCCGAGGTCAGCCAGTCGATCCCCTACGAAGGCGTAATTGGCATCGGGGGCTTCTTGGAAGCAAAGCAGTTGCGAGGCCAGCGCGGCAGCAAGTCTGGCAGGGTACCTGCAGTGCTCTTCATTAAGACTCACCCTGTAACGCTGGTATCCCCGGTTAGGTGGGCATGAAACGCAACTTTCTGGTGTGGGTTTTCTTACCTGGATTCTGCACTGTACTTTCCAGCGCGCAGGTGGACATTTCGCCCGGAGTGGCGCGCATCAGCCTGATCCAGGGTGAGGTTTCGGCGCGGCGTGGCGACACCGGTGACTGGGCAGCGGCGGCGCTGAATCAGCCCTTGGTCGGTGGCGACAGGATTTCGACGGGAGACGGTTCCAAAGCCGAGGTGCAACTCGACCATTCGAACATCCTTCGTCTTGGGAACAACACGCAGGTAAAAATTGCAACCGTGGAACGGGCGAAGATCGAGCGGGCGCAGATTCAGGTCCAGGTCGGGCAAGGGCTCGCATACTACACCGTCTTTGAGGATTCCGAGGCCGAGGTCGAGATCGACACGCCGAATGCGGCCGTCCGGCCCACGTCGAAAGAAGGCATTTACCGCATCGAGGTGAACGGTTTTGAGACGCACGTGATCGTGCGGGCAGGAGCGGCTGACATTTCCACGCCCCAGGGAAGCACCCACGTGGAGACGGGCCAAGCCGCGACTGTACGTGGCACGACCGACGAGGCCGGAAGCGTGCTCGGCGGCGCGCCTTCCAATGACAGCTGGGATTCCTGGAACAACGACCGCGACGAAGAAATCCGCAACGCTCAATCATGGAACTACACCAACCGATACTACGTGGGGAGCGAGGATCTAGATGACTACGGACACTGGATCAACGTGCCGGACTGCGGCCGGGTCTGGGCGCCGACCGTCGCCGGAAACTGGTCTCCTTATCGCGCCGGCCGCTGGGTCTCGGAGCCGCACTGGGGCTGGACGTGGGTTTCGCACGAACCTTGGGGCTGGACGCCGTATCACTACGGCCGCTGGTTCCTCTATGGGAAGTCCTGGGTGTGGTGGCCGGGACCGGTTGATGGCGATGGCAACTATCGGCCGGAGTGGGCGCCGGCCTATGTGTCATTCTTTGGATTGGGCGGCCACCGGGGAGGTTCCGCCGGGTTCGGTTCGGTGGGCTGGCTGCCGATTGGCCCGGGTGACTCCTTCTACCCCTGGTACGGACAGAACGGTTCGCAATCGAACGTGGTTGATGTCAATGTCACCGATGCGACCAGCATCACGAAACTCAAGCGCGGAGTCGGGGGCATTGCCCCGCTGCGCGACGACGACCAGTTCTCCAATGTGGCACTCGCCGCCGTCAATGTACGGATCCGCAAGGCGATCTCGGCGGTTCCGGCAAATCGCTTCGGCACTGGACGGTTTGCGTCGGCAACTGTGAGCCGCCGGGCTTTTCGTGACGCGCGCATCATCACGGGGGAGCTGCCCGTCGTTCCAACCCGGGAAGCCCTTTCAGCGACGAATCGTCCGGCGAGCCCGTCGTCGATGTCAATATCCCTGTCGATGATGAGCGGCGGACGACCCGAGCGGTTCTTCACGAAGAGGCAGCCGGCCGCGGCACCGCCGTTCGACAGGCAAGCGGCGCAGATACAGGAAAGCATCCAGGGGAATGCCCCGTTGGTTCCGGTCCGAGAGGTCACGCAGCTCGATTCAGTCGGCGCGGCGCGACCCGGTTCGCGACCTATGCCCCTAGAGGACGGTATTGAAAGAACGGTCGAGCGGTCGAAAGATACACCGACCGGGCAGGGATCCAGATCCCAGTCCGGGAAGGGCTTGCGCGCTGCACCGTCTCTAACTCCAAGGACGTCGAGATCGGCACACCGGATGATGGCGCAGGCACCTGTGCCTCGGGGAGGTAAGCGACGTATGGCGTCGAGGTCGAGCGGGAACTCGCATCCTGCGATGCTCTCGAGCGTTCCCACGTCGACATCGATACGCCGGGTGATGACACCGGCAACGGGGTCTCGGGGAGCGACGGCGCGTGCTGCGCAGAGTTACATCGATTCGGCCAACCGGCAGATGGACCGGGGCAATTACATGGCGGCAATTGCTAACTACAAACGGGCAACACAAGTCGACGGAAACAGCAGCGCTGCGAAAGCCCGCCTGGAGCGCGCCCGTCGGGCGATGCAAGCGGAAAATGAGATCATAGCAAATCGGAGATAAACAATGCGCGTCACGACGCTGCTAGTCGGCAGCATATTGCTATTTATGGTGGGGAGTTCCGCGGCTCGGACGACACGGACACCAAATGCTTTCCGGCCCCTTTCGGCCGCCGACGTCGAACACGCTCTTAAATCCGCCGTGCCGAACGCGCGCATGGCTGCGCTGGTAAAAAAGTACGGAGTTGATTTCGAGTTGACCGGCCCGCTGAAGCAGGAGCTTCGAAGCGCGGGAGCCAGCGACGCTCTTATTCTGCAGATTGGCCGTTCGCGAGCCCCCATACCCATAGATGAAAGCTCAGTAAAGCTGATTGGACACTCGCCGACTGGACATTCGATCGGTGCTCACGCCCATCTGTCGGCAAGCACGCCCCGCGCTCATGCTCAACCGCCCGCTAAGGAACTACTGTCCCAAGCTGATAAGTACCGACTCGGTTCCGGTGTGGTGCGGAACGAAGCCAAAGCTGCCCAACTGTATCGCAAGGCAGCCGATATGGGTAACGCGGAGGCGGAGACGAGATTTGCCGAGGCCCTGTTCGATGGACGTGGCGTGGCGCGCGATCCCGCTGAGTCACTGGCGTGGCTGGAGAAGGCAGCGCGCCAGGGCAACGCTCGGGGCGAGTGCGACCTTGGCGTGATGCTGACAAGTGGTTTGGATACCGCTCAAGATCGCGCGAAAGGGTTCGGATACCTTCAGGCTGCGTCCCGTTTCGGCGATGGGTATGCGGAGGACAATCTGGGCCAATTCGAAGAGAGTGGGTTGATCAGTGATCCCAGCTCGAGCGAAGCCTATATGCATTATCTGAAGGCCTCTGAAATGGGCTCCGCGTGGGGAGCATACAACGTTGCAAGAATGCATGAACATGGAATCGGTGTGTACAAAAATCCCACTGAAGCGCTGCGCTGGTATATGAAAGTGGTGTCCATCGAGGATCCGGATTTGCCCGGTCAGTGGAGCGATCTTCGCTCCGAAGCCGGGGCCATAGCCAGCGCAAATTTTCGAATTGGTGACATGTATGCTGTCGGCAACGGCGTTCCCAAGGATACCCACGAGGCGGAGAGGTGGTATAAGCGCGGTGTCGATATGGAGTCCGCTGGTGCACGGGCAGGATGGTTAATGGCGCAGGTTTATCTGGCGAATGCATACCTCCAAGCAAAGGGTGTTCCGCTGGCCTATGGTGAGGCGATGCACTGGATGAGAAAGGCAGCCGAAAATGGATATCGGCAAGCTCAAGTGAATCTAGGCTCAATGTATCGGGACGGGCAGGGCACACCCCAAAATTACGGCGAAGCTATGTATTGGTACCGTGAAGCGGCTGACCAGGGATCTGCGGTGGCAGAATGGATGATCGGCCGACTTTATTTTCACGGCAGCGGAGTGAACCGCGATTACACGGAAGCAGCGACGTGGTTTAGAAGAGCGGCTGAGGCAGGTATACCCGTTGCGCAATCGGACCTCGGCATGATGTATTACCACGGCTACGGCGTTTCGAAAGATCTTGCGACTGCTCGAGCATGGCTACAGAAAGCAGCCGCTCGAGGACATGCCCCCGCAAAAGAGATGCTGCCCAAACTTGATGCGGCGGGCGATTCTGTGACTGCGAATACCTCAGCTGATGTGGACCTCTCCTCGCGCCCTGCGCGGTTGCAGTAGACACCTGTGCTTCCGGGTCGTGGCTGAAACACTCTTGCGCCTGCTTGCGATCTTCTTGCGGTCTTCGCGACGATGCCGTTTATTGGAAACTCGAAAGGGGCTTACCTGAGCACGCCCAGTCGAAGTTACCGTGCAAGCACTGGCTGCGAGCTGAGGGGGCAATAAGGTTCCCCGCCGAGCACTAGCTAGCGGACAACAACGAACCATCATCAACTATACTCAGATAACTGTGCGCAACTGAATACCGCCGGGGAACGAAGAGTGTGAACCGCGCGGTTCTCCGAAGGTGTTCGAGCCCTTCGGGGAGATGAGGTGTCCTTTGCAACGTGCTCTGATCACAGGAATCACCGGGCAGGACGGTTCCTATCTAGCTGAACTGCTTTTGTCCAAAGGCTATGAAGTGCACGGAGTTATTCGTCGTGCCAGCACATTCAACACCGGCCGAATCGACCATATTTATGTGGATCCGCACCTTCCCAACGTTCGTATGTTCTTGCATTACGGCGATCTCTCGACCGGCGGCCGGTTGATCGATCTCATCTACAGCATCCGCCCCGATGAGGTGTACCACTTAGGCGCTCAAAGCCATGTCATGGTCAGCTTTGAAAATCCGGAATACACGGGCGACATCACGGCGTTGGGGACAACCCGGCTTCTTGATGCCATCCGCCGGAGCGGCGTGGCCACCCGTTTCTACCAGGCCAGCTCCTCGGAGATGTTCGGTGCGGAGCCGCCGCCCCAGAACGAACAAACGCCGTTCCATCCCCGCAGCCCGTATGGCGCGGCGAAGGTTTATGCGTATTGGGTGGCCATCAATTACCGCGAGGCGTATGGGATGTTCTGCAGCAATGGAGTGTTGTTCAATCACGAAAGCCCACGGCGGGGACCGACATTTGTCACTCGAAAAATTACGCGCGCGGTGGCGCATATTCTGGCCGGCAAGCAGGACAAACTGTATTTAGGGAATCTGGAAGCGAAACGCGACTGGGGTTACGCTCCGGAATATGTGGAGAGCATGTGGAAAATTCTGCAAAGCGAACGTCCCGACGATTATGCTCTCGGCACGGGGGAGTCGCATACCATTCGCGAGTTTGTTACCGAAGCGTTTGAATATGCCGGCTTGGACTGGCGAAAACACGTTTCCATTGATGATCGCTACAAGCGGCCTGCCGAAGTCGACTCTTTGCGCGCCGACTCGAAGAAGGCGGAGCGTGACCTGGGGTGGAAACCTAAAATCAGTTTTCGCGAGTTGGTGCGCATCATGGTGGATGGAGACATGGAGTCTCTGGGACTTAGGTCTCCGGGCCAAGGCGCAGAAATTTTGCGCGAAAAGTGTGGCGCATGGCATCAGTGGAATAACAGCGTGTCCGATAACCTGAAGGCGGCTGCGGGAGCTGTGCTTGGATAATGAAATTGGTTTTTGGGCCGACAAGACGGTTCTCGTGACCGGAGGCGGTGGGTTTCTCGGGCAACATGTTGTCGCAAAGCTGAATGCCGCTGGCTGCGAAAAAGTGGTCGCGTCGAGCAAGAGCGAGTACGACTTACGGGAACGGGAACAAATTGTCCGCCTCCTCAGGAATGCGAAGCCAGACTTGGTCATCCACTTGGCGGCGTCGGTGGGTGGTATCGGAGCTAACCAATCGCATCCCGCCGAGTTCTTTTACGACAATGCCATTATGGGGATAGAACTCATCGAACAGGCGAGGCGCCTGAATGTTCGCAAGTTTGTGTGCCTGGGAACAATCTGCGCTTACCCGAAGTTTGCTCCCCTGCCGTTTCGCGAAGAAGATCTTTGGAATGGCTACCCGGAGGAGACCAACGCACCCTATGGACTGGCGAAGAAGATGTTGCTGGTCCAGTCGCAGGCATACCGGCAGGAGTACGGGTTCAATTGCATTTATCTGTTGCCCGTAAATCTTTATGGCCCCAAAGACAACTTCGATCCGCAAACATCGCACGTGATTCCAGCGTTGATAAGGAAGATGCTGGAGGCGAAGACACGCGGCGAACGCACGGTTACATGTTGGGGAACCGGGACGGCGTCGCGTGAATTCCTGTATGTGGATGATGCGGCGGAGGCTATTTTGTTGGCCGCGGAACGTTACGATAAGCCAGAACCGGTGAACGTCGGATCAGGACATGAGATCAGCATTCGGGAATTGGCGGCGTTAGTTTGCAAACTGACGGGGTTTGATGGCGAACTCGTCTGGGACCGAACGCAGCCCGATGGCCAACCCCGCCGTCGCCTGGACGTCGCCCGAGCAGAGCGCGAGTTCGGTTTCCTAGCCAAGACTTCGCTGGCGGACGGACTACGACAAACGATCGAATGGTACGAGAAGTGTGGGTACGCCTCTTAAGGGCAGAATCTGATTGTGGAATTCGCGCCGTCGCCAGTCTCCTTCCCGTCAATCCTCTTCTCGTCAATCCTCGACAACCGGAGTGGCGATGGTGACCCGATTGGGCGCGCCGTGCAGATGTTTCAGTGCGCGGGGGACGTAGATCGCGCAGGGAAGCATGACGATCGAGAGATAGGCGACCAGCGTTGCCCACGGAACAGCAACAATGCCATAGCGGCTGGTGAAGTAGATCTTGGCGGCGAGGCACGTGACTCCGAAGATGGAGGCCACGACGATCTGGAAGCGCATAATGCTGGCGCCACTGAGAAACATCGCGATGGTGGCTCCGCAACATTCCACGATAGTCCAGAGAGCGAGGCCGAGAAGCAGAACGAAAGGGGGCGAGATGCGCGGGCCGATCCACCAGGCGAGCAGGCGATGCGCGATGAGCAGCATCGTTATCGACGCAACCGCGGCGAAACCGAAAGCCAAGACAAACGAACGTTTGAGAGTTCGGCGCACCCAGGGGATATCGCCGCGCGAGATGGCTTCTCCATAGGCGGGCCAGAGCGGCGTAGCCAGCATGGCGACCATCAGGGAAATCAGAGAGAACATGCGTTGCGGGATGGAGTAATCGGGAACGCTCGAGGCTCCCAAGGCGCGGGCGATGATGATGTTGTCGGCGGAAAATGCGACGGCCGCCACGAGTTGGAGGACAAAGAACAGGGTTCCGAACGTGACGATGCGAGAGATCGCCTCACGCGAGACGAAGCGGCGGCGGGGCCGCAGGTCGGGACGGCTCATGACAAAAAAGTGAAACGTGTTGAAGGCCGCCGCCGCGACTGGAGCTCCGGCAAGGGCAGCAACGAGAAGTGGAAGAGTGGAGTGCATGCGGATTCCGGCAATGACGCCGGCCAGCCCGGCGAGACTGCCGCCTACCTGCCAGAGATTCATGCGAAAGCCCTGCTGCAATCCCAGTTGGGCGCGCTGTACGAGGTCGAGCGGAATGTTGAGCACGAAACAGCAGGCGAAGACCATGAGTGCCGGAGCGGTCTCGGCGCGTGCCTGAGCCGAGGTGACTCGGAAGACGTCGGCCCAGGAGACCCAGGCGAAGGTGGAGGCGAAGAGCCCCAGCAACAGAAGTCCAACCGCGCCGAGGACGGCGAAACCGCTGGAGATGGCAGCGCGGATGCGATCGAAGTCGTTCTTGCCGAAAGCATCGGCGACGGTGTTGAGCACTCCGTTGCCGATGCCGAAATCGGCGAAGTTGGCCATGGCAAACACGGAGCTGATGGTCATCCAGAGGCCGAATCGCTCATTGCCGAGGTAATGAACGGTGAGTGGAATGGTGATGAGCGAGGTTGAGACCTGCACGGCGCGAGCCAGGACCGCCGTGCCGCCGGTGATCGCCGCGCCGCGGTTGCGTCTGGCTCCACGCTGGCTGGCGTCCTGATGAGCATCCAACGCTCCGAGTTCGTTCGGTAATTCGCCGATCTTCTGCCCGATCCTCGGTCCGATGTTCATCGCCTTACAAGTTTTGATGGAGTGTGCAAGCTTTTCCCACAAATAGCGGCTAGCGATCGCTTATCCCAGCGGCAGCCCCGCCACCACAGGGCACGATGCTCAGACGGACCGGACGAACGTCCCGTCTACTTGAAGGCAATGCCCAGTCGTTACGTCTGAGAACACTGAGTCAAAATGAACCGGCTTAAAACCGATTCCATCAAGGAGGTCCAGCACATCGTGAAACAAGTACTGACCTTCATACAATGGCGTCAGAGATAACTCGCATTCGATAAGACAGACCTGTTGTAACAGCGACTTGGCTCCGTTGATCACGTGGTGCTCGTAGCCTTGAGTATCGATTTTAAGGAGTATGCGGCTTTCCTTCGACAGCAGGGGCTCAAGTATGCTGTCCAGGGTGCTGACTTTGACGCGTTCTGTTGCCCGATATTGCGACTCCGGCGCACTACGAATGTGCGTGTCGAGCATGGGCAGAAGAGAGCTCGACTCACTATTCCCTGCAATATTGATCTCCGCTACGCCGTTTTCATCGCCTATTGCGCTGTGAAACACACGCCACTTCGGATCGGGACGCGATTTCCGTTCGAGTTCCTCATAAGCTTCGCTAAGCGGTTCGAATGAGAGAATTTCGTCTTTGTAGCCGGCTTGTCTTAGCGCGGATGAGTACTGGCCTGTATTTGCCCCAACGTCTACAACGGTGTTGACGCCATGGTGAACCAGCATGGTCCGGCGACGGTTTGCCGCCGGATATAGCGGACCAATGGCCACAATTTCATAGCCAGCCGTTCGCGCTGCCGCCAGCATTGCCCGTTTAATGCGACCAATCATGAAACCATCCTAAGAAAACTATCATAGCCCTAGCGAAGTGGCTGCTCGGCAGCCGGATTCATCGCTCCATGACCAACGAGATTATCTCCAAAAGCGTCTGCCCCATTTGCCTCTGACGCTGCTTCAGCATTCCGAGTGTAGCTTCACCGCTGAGGCGTTGAGGCGGGTTCGTGAGAGCTGCCATCATCTTGTGCGCGAGATCTTCGGCCGAGCCGGCGCGAAAGAACTCGATCACGCCGAGGTCCGCTTCGCGGTTCACGTCAATATCGGAGAGGATCACCGGGGTGGCAGTCGAGACCCCGTCGTATAGCGCGCCGCCGCCCGGTCCGCCTTCAAACAGTGTAGGCTGCACCACGGCAACCGACCGGCGCATCACCGCTAGCTGAGGCCGTTTGGGAATGATCCCGAGGAAATGAATTCGATCCGTGAGGCCGACACGGGCGATGCCATCTCTGAGTTTCTCCACATACCGCGGAGCACGGTAATCGTGCAGGTTGCCGGTACACAGGATGTGAACGTCGGCGAATCCGGCGTCTCTGATCAGGCGCAGCGCGTCAAAGGCAGTCTGGTGCGATTTATGCATCCAGAACTGGTTGGAAATGATGAAGAACTTTTCCGGCAATGCGTAAGGGCGCAGCACGTCCTCTCCGATATCGTCCAGCAGGGCTGGATTTGCGGGCGGGCAGAAGGGCAAAGAAAACAGGGCTGCCCGGGGAAGGGGATAGAACTCCTCGATGTCGCGCAACACACTTCTGGAATTAACGATGATCGCGGGAGCGTCGGCAAGAAGCGCGTTGAAGCTCCTGTCTCTCTCGCGGGACTCGCGCCGGCTGAAGTTGCCGGGCAGCCGCTTGTGCTGCACGTCGCCGATGTATCCGATCCAGGGATGGGGGAAATGCGACCCGAGACTCATCATCGATGGCAGCACGACCTGGGCATCAAGGTTGCGCATGGCCCGGCTGAGGCCCCGTAGCGAGCCATAATAGCTCTGGATGTCAATCTTGCAATCGGCGGTGGCCAAGGCATCGCGCAGGTGGTCCCTGGAAACTGGAGGCGTCATCGGCGGTTGCACGCCAGCCAGCGAGAAGAGGCGACGCTTGGCGGCTACGGTAAAGGCGAGGGCGCGCTGGCTGGCGGTATCGTCAGGCACGAGGACGGGCCAGGTGGCGCCAGGCAGGACTGAATCGATGCCTCCGACGCAGAGACGCAGGAAGTCGAGGCCGCCCGTCCACTGGATGAAGCCTGCCGCGAGAAATGCGATCCGGGGCCGGGTTGGTTGCGGCATCGTGGGACAAGCCTCAGGGGACAAGACTGCGTTGAAAGTTGCATTGTACTTTGATCCCGGTCGCATGCACGTGTCACGAGTGGGGCATGAGCGTGGCATGACTCTGGTAACTGGCGTGGAGAGCGTTACTCGATGGTACCATTCAGCGTAAACCATACATTTTCTGCGCTGCAAGAGCCGGGGTCGGGCATAAGCCGTCAATGTCACTGAAGATCAATTCGAGCAGAGGCGGCGAGGGCTTGGCGGCTGCGACTTCTCGGGCTGCCATTCCGGTGGCTGCGCCGGATCTGAGCGGCAACGAGGAAGCCTACGTCGTCGAAGCGATCCGCAGTTCATGGATATCTTCGACCGGACCGTTCGTGCAGCGCTTGGAGAGCGAGTTTGCGAAGCTGTGCGGAACCCGTACCTCACTGGGCGTCTGCAACGGCACAGTGGCACTTCACCTCGCGCTGCTGGGGCTTGACGTTCGCCCCGGCGATGAAGTACTGGTGCCATCGCTCACCTACATTGCGACGGCAAATGCGGTGCGCTATGTAGGGGCCGAGCCGGTATTCGTGGATGTGGATCCTGCGACGTGGTGCATCGATCCGAAATTGCTCGAAGCCAGCATCACGCGGCGCACCAAGGGCATTATCGCGGTTCATCTTTACGGGCACCCGGCGGACATGGACGCCATCAACCACTTGGCCGCAGTGCACGGATTGTGGGTGGTCGAGGATGCAGCCGAGGCGCATATGGCGCGCTACAAAGGGCGGGTGGTGGGCGGGTTGTCACAGATTGGGGCCTTTTCGTTCTATGGGAACAAGATTTTCACCTCCGGCGAAGGTGGGGCGTTGACGGTCAACGACCCGCAGCTTGAATTACGGTTGCGCACGCTACGCGGCCAGGGGGTTGATCCGCAGCGACGCTACTACTTTCCTGTCACGGGATACAACTTTCGCATTACAAATATTGCATGCGCGCTGCTGTGCGCCCAACTGGAGCGATGCGAGGAAATCCTGGCTCGCCGCAATGCAATCTTTGCCCGCTACAACGCGTTGTTGCAGGGGACGCCGGGCATCGGGCTGCAGCCGGTGGCGGAGTGGGCCAATCCCGCTCCGTGGCTGTATGCGATCACAGTGGATGAGGCCGCTTACGGGCGCTCGCGCGACGAGCTGATGGCGATGCTTGGCGAGAATAAAGTGGAAACGCGTCCTTTCTTTCAGGCCCTGCACCGGTTGCCGCCATTCCGCGAGGAATCGCGGCGACGCAAAGAAGAGCTGCCGGTAACGGACGGGTTGAGCGCGACGGGCATGAACCTGCCCACCTTCAGTGCGTTGATCGAGGCCGATCAAGAGCGCATCGCGGCTGTGATCCGCAGCGGACGTCGATAGGAACAGGTAGGCCGGGAGCGAAAGATTACGATCCTGAATTACGAGCGCTCTTGTCCCGATTGATGACCTTGGCGGGGATGCCAACATGAGTCTCCCCGGCCGGCACGTCGCGTACTACAACCGCTCCCGCACCAATCGTTGCTTTGGTCCCAATCGTTAGACCCGGAACTACAGACGCACCAGTCCCGATGTAGGCGCCCTTACAGATCTTGACCCGGCCGGATATGTGTACTCCAGGCGCAAGGGTGACAAAGTCTTCCATCTCCGTATCGTGCCCAACTGTGCAATCGAGATTGATCTGCACGTGATTGCCGAGGCGAATATCGGTCGTCAGGATCGTTCCGGCGCAAATCACCGTACCTGTCCCGATCGCGATATGGTCATGGTGGAAACGAACTCCTGGGTCGATCAGCGTCGCGTAATTTGTAAATCCGGCGGTGGTCGCTTCCTGTGCCATCGCTTCGCGAATCGCTCCGCTGCCGGACGTGCATATCACATAAGCATTCGGGAATCGCTTATATGCGTCAGGGGCCGTCAGCACAGCAATGCCGTGTATTTCACGACCCACTTCATCGCCCCTGCCGACAAAGCAGACTGTGGCCGTGGGAGAGTGCACATTTTTTTCAGCGATGAGCCACTCCACTTCGCGGGCAAATCCACCCGCCCCGAAAATCACAATCTCGACACAGTTCTCCTGCACGGCGCCTCCGGCTTGGATGATGCTACACCAAGCCGCCAACTCTTGAGCCAACGATGAGATGCTCGAGAACCGGCTAAACTGTCACAGCCAATCCTTGTTCTCCGCTGAATCACGCCGCATAATGTTAGCTTGAGTGATCCCGTTACAACGCGCATCGCAGGTGGCCGACGCTTCCGCGAAGCGGCTCGCGCCACTCCCCCTCTAGTCTCGATCATCAGCGTCGTTTTCCATGCACGGCAGGAGCTACCCGCCCTGCTCGAAAGCATCGTAGCACTGCGCGACGACTCCACTGAGTTGATCGTGATTGACGGCGGCTCTGATGACGGAAGCATCGACGTTCTGCGCCATTTCGATGACTCCATCGATTACTGGATCAGCGAACCTGATCGAGGTATCTACGATGCGATGAACAAAGGCATTGCGGCGGCGACCGGCAAATTCGTCCTGCACCTCAATGCCGGAGATCGCCTCCGCTTCATTCCCCGGCAGGAACTTGAACAATCTTTGGCGGACAACATCGACGTCGCCTGTTTTGCTGTGGAAATGGAGGGCTTTGGAATCCATCGTCCCAGAGGCGGATTCATTCTGCGATTTGCCAATCCCTGGCATCACCAGGGTACGTTCTATCAACGCGGAAGCCATCTGGGATACGACACCCAGTACCGGATTTATGGCGACTTCGACCTCAACCAGCGAATGGCGAAAGCGGGAAAATCGGTCAGACTTTCTAACACGGTGGTCGCGGAACAGGTCAGCGTAGGCGTTTCGGGGAATATGGCCACATACCGCGAACAATACAGCGTGGTGCGACAAAACTTCGGGACTCCATATGTTTGCCTCGCTCACCTCTGGCGCTTCGTCTGGCCCATCTTTCCGAGACTCAAACGTTGGGTGGAGGGATGAAGAACACTGGCACTTTGTTCATTCGCAACGCAGGGGTGCTGTAGTTACTTCACGCGCGCTCCATGCAAACGCTGGGTCATTGCTTGCAGGACTTGTTTAGTGAACCCACTGGCTGCGCGCAGAGAAAGACCAAACTGAAGGCGTCGCACTAATTCGCGCACCCGGGCGAGGTCGGCCGCGCTGGGGCGTTGCGTTATGTATGCGTGCAGAAGGACAACGGCCAGTCTCGCATGAAGGTCCTCAAGCGCATCCCGAGGTACATCCAGCTTGTCCACGATGTGGTTCATCACCTGCAATGCTTCAGTGATATGCATCCAGGTGCGGATTTTTGCCCGAACCGAGGACCCGTGCGTGCGGAAGCAGTTCAGCGGCGCTGCTACGAAGGCAAGATCGGATACGCACAGCAGAGAAGCCCAGAACTTCCAGTCGGCTGCCAATTTGAGACTCTCGTCGGCGACCCCGACAACATTGCAGAGCTCACGTTTGAAGACCACCGCGCTGGCATTTTGGATGGTGTTTTCCCGAATCAAGTAACGGATGCACTCCTCGCGGCCGCTGCCCACAAAGTCGCGCTGCCACCGGGTGAGGTCTACGTCATACATGGTCGGCCGGACCAGGTCTATGATGTGGCCGCTGGCGTCGACGGCTGACGAATTGCAGTATGCGAGTCCGCATTCCGGATTCTGCTCCAGGCGACCGACCAGGGTTTCGAGAAAACGCTCGTCGGCATAGTCATCCGCCTCTGCGATCCATACGTATTGCCCGGTCGCGAGCTTCAGTCCCTTGTTCCACTGCTTGAAAGCGTTGCCGGAATTGTGCTCGTTGCACACAAGCTGGCAGTCATGCTCCCGGGCAAATCGTTTCAGGATCCGCACGCTGTCGTCGGTCGAAGCATCGTCGAGCAGGATCACTTCAAAATCCCTGTACCTCTGCCTTTCAATGCTTCCCAGACGTTGATCCAGAAAGCGCTCGTAGTTGTAGTTCGGCACGAGGATCGAAACTTTGGGCATGAGTTGCCTGTGTTCTCCTGAATAGGGATACAAGGCGGGGCTCGCGGCCAAGCGTAGAACGTCCCAAGCTCAGTTCGCCAGTACTCGCCGGTAGACTGCAGTAATCGCTTGCAAGTAGTCCGTCATCCCACAGTTGTCTCGAACCCACTTGACGCCTTCACAAGCCATGGTTCTTCTGATTTCCGGGTGCGAGAGCAAAAATTCCACGTGGCTGGACATTTCCAGAGCATCGATATTGCGGCACAAGATCCCACGCTCGTTTTGGCCGATGATTTCCGGCATTCCGCCGATGGCGAAACCGATGAGGGGCGTACCACAGGCCAAGGATTCAAGGGCGACGTATGGCAAGTTTTCGCCCAAGGAAGGGAGCAAAGTTATGTCTGCGGCCCGATAAGCGCGCGCCAGAGTGGCGTCGTCTCTTGCCAGCAGGCAGACGGCTGGGATAGGCCGAATCAGCTCCTTGATGGTCTGCGCGGAATTGCCCAGGAGTACAACCTGAATATCACGGTGGGCTCCCGCTTCTTTTATGGCTGCGACTCCCAAGCCAATTCCTTTGTGAGCCTGCGCAAGATCGGCGGATATCATGAGGAGCGCGGGACGATCCGTGCTGAGCCCAAGCGCAGCCTTCGCTTCGGCACGATCCATTGTCGACTCCGGCATGCCAAGCATCCGGGTTCCATTCGGGATGTGGACAATTTCCGAGCGCGGGAACACGCCGGATGATCGAGCGAGACCGGCCATATACAGGCTGGGGCAGATGACAGCCTTGGGCTGAGGCATGTAGCGGTCGAGGAAGTGGCGGGTTCTGCGCCACTTGTAGTTTTCGTGATAGCGATGGTACGGAATGTAGCGGATGGGTCCGTGCGAAAGTCGTTTCACATCTGAAGGCGACATTTTTCCGGTCAAATCATAAGTAAGTCCGCGTGTGGGCGCCCACTCGTCGTGAAGCGTCCAAACGCATGGGAATCGTTCCGTAAGCTCTCGAAGAGCACGGATGGACATCCATCCGCTGTGAACATTGTGGATGTGTACAAGATCAAATTGTTTTGACGAAATGGATCGCAAGGCGGCAATGGACCCGCAATGCCGCCAATCGGTGAGGTCAGGAAATGCTTCCAGCGGCGTCCAATACTTTTCCCAGCGAAATTGAATTTCCCGCACCTCGGGAGGAGTTCCAGGGTGCCGGCGGCTGACCCACATGGCGGTTTCCACGCCTAGTTTGGGCAGCTCTTCGTAGAGCTCTCTGGCGCACCGGTCCGCGCCTGTTCCCGAGTGGTCAATATTGAGTTGCAGTACACGCATTGATTCGTTGGACCCGAGCCGGAATCGCAATCTCTATCTCTGCAAAGGAATACCGTTTATATCCCGGAAAATACAATCACTGCAACCACCCCAGTCCGCTAGAATTCTTGACGTGGAGGTCAGACACGATGCTTAGGCGATTAGCTGCCGAGCTTAGAGCGCGGACCCTCGGGCAAATTCAGAGGGAGTCCAAAGATGCACTGCTGCTCCAGGGGCGAATCGCCAGCTGGCTCGTGCGCTCAAAGGAGACCATCACGTCTCTGCGGGACCTGGAATTTAAGGTTTTGTCTCAATTCGGCGAGGATGGAATCATAGACTGGATTATCGAACGATCGCAGATTCCCGATCATTTGCACAGTTTCATCGAGTTCGGGGTGGAATTGTATGAGGAAGCGAATACGCGATTCCTTCTGGAAAACCGAAATTGGCGTGGTCTGATTATCGATGCCAACTCGCAGCTTGAAACGAAGGTTCGCAATAGTCCTCTGGCGTGGCGACATGCTCTGCAGGCCAAGAGTGCATTTGTTACGAGGGAAAACATCAACCAGCTATTCAATGACTGCGGATTCTCGGGCGAAAATGGACTGTTGAGCATCGACATTGACGGCAATGATTACTGGGTCTGGGAAGCAATTGAATCTGTCGATCCGGTCATCACGATCTGTGAATACAACGCTGTTCTGGGAGACTTGTATCCCGTCGTCGTTCCTTATGATCCAGCATTCACCCACGCACGGCCCAATTACCACAATCTCTATGGTGGTGCTTCAATCGTGGCCCTGCAAGTATTGGCAAAGCGCAAAGGGTACACGTTGCCTGGTTCCAATTCCGCCGGTAATAACGCCTTTTTCATCCGCAACGACTACGCTTCACGATTTGGGCGCACGGTCATCGCCAACGTGGCTGCTTCGCCGTCCAAGCTTCGAGAGTCGCGCGACACATCGAACAATCTCACCTTTGCGGAAGGAAGCGCGCGGCAAACACTGATCTCCTCCCTACCGGTGATCAACATCGAGACTGGAGAGCGCATGACCATTGGCTCTCTCGGAAGCCTATGCAGTGAGGATTGGCTCCGGCTCGCGAGGCGTTCTGCAACCGTGCAGAGTGCTCCGGCGGACAGTAAGTAAAACAGCAGCAGGTGCAAGCGCTGCGTCCGCTAGAATGCTTACCATGCAATGCAATGTCTGCGGTGACGTTTCGGAAGCTTTTGGATCTTCGATTGTGCTATCTAAGTACCCGGTCCAATACTTTCGGTGCGGAACCTGTCGATTCATTCAGACCGAGACCCCGCATTGGCTGGAAGAGGCATATTCGGAAGGGCTGGGATCGTTGGACACCGGCGTGATGTGGCGCAATCTTCACAATGCCGGCGTGACCGCGGCATTGATATCGCTGCTCTTTCCCAACGGCACCCGCTTCCTGGATTACGCTGGCGGCTATGGCACGCTGGTCCGACTGATGCGCGACAGGGGCTTCGATTTCTACTGGTCCGACCCTTACGCGAAGAACCTTCATGCGCGCGGATTTGAACACGTTCCAGGCTCCCGATACGACCTCCTGACGGCGTCAGAGGTCTTGGAGCATTTGCCAAATCCGCTGGAAGACATTGCGCGCATGTTGGATCTTGCCGATAACGTTCTGGTTACGACGGAGTTGTTGCCGGAACCCGCACCCGAGCCTCCGAACTGGTGGTACTACGCCGTAAAGGGTGGGCAGCATATCTCGTTTTACAGCGCGGATTCTCTGCGGAAAATCGCCTCCCACTTTCGCGTGTATCTTTTGTCGCGGGGTTCATATCATCTGTTCACGCGAAAGCCGCAAAGCAACTTACTGTTTCGGATCGCGACCAGCGATCGGGCGGTGCCGGTTGTCAACTGGTTATGCAAGCGCGGAAGTCTGATGCAGACTGATTTTGAGCGCATGGCGGCCTAGTAATAGCAGCGAGCGCCGAATTGGGTCCGCGTTTCCCGCCGATTAGTCAGGCGTAACGCGCTTATGATGTCCGCTTACCGTTTCCAAAATACCTGGAAGATCCCAAACCGCGTCGTGTGTGGAAACCTGCGAGTCACCTCGGCCCTCACCTCCGGCATCATCCTCGCGCCCGGAAAATATGGCGAGTCGTTCAGCACCACCAGGTTCAAGTCGTCAGACTGTATTGCTTTCAGGATCTCTGCCGGCGCCGCGCCTCCATCGTCGTGGGCAACATTCTTCAGCCCGGAAAGAAAATACAACTCCGGACAATCATTGCCGGCAAACATCAATCCGTTCGGACTGTGCTCCCGCAGAAAACGGGATAAGTCATCGAAGAACGCGGCTCCTTCGATCTTCAACCCGCCCGCCCGTGGTCCCTGCATGGTGTCCATATGGCCAACCACGTAAGTGACTTCATAGATGTAGCGCGGAACCAGGCTGACGACCCCAAACGCCAGATATAGCCCCACCACCGGCGCCAGCGCGTACGTTGCGCGCTGCGTTTTGCCAGTGGACACAATCGCCACCAGCGCCAACAGCGTCAGCGGCACCGCATAACTCAAGTAGATGGGAGCCGCAAACGGAAACTGCACCAGGCTGCACATCGCCGCCAGCGAGATCAGCAGCACCACCTGCTGCCGTTCGACTTTCGTCCGCTTGTCCGGTTTCCTCCTGGTCCACACAACAATCGCTCCCAGCAGCACCGCAAGCGGCGTCAGCGCAGCCACGGAAAACCAGATCCCGGAAACGATCTCAAACGACTGCGTTGCCCTTACCGCGAGTACCACTGCTCCCAGGCCAAGAGCTCCCCCGATAGCTTTTCCCTGAAACTTATCCCAATACATTGCCGCTGCCAGCACTCCCGCCAGCGGCAGAACAAACATGATTTTCTCGATTCCTACCGGGCGGATCACTCCGAGGTCGACCGATCGCGAGATCGCACTCGAAGTCACCCCAAAGAGGAATTTCCACACCTCTCCCGGCCGCGCGTAGGGAAGCAGGAAAACAATTATCGGGCTCACCAAGCCGCAGACAAACGGAATCAGCGTTCGAAACATCGTCCTGAACCGTTGCCCGGTTCCCGCCTGCACATTCCGCTCTCCCAACAGGATCAGCGCGACCACCACCGCTGATGGCAGCACGAACTGGTACAGTTCCGGCATTCCCAGACGGGTGCGCAGCACGTTGATGAGTGTTGCCAGGAAGAGCAGCAGCGCGCCCACGCTGAAGACGCGATAGGACCAGCTGTCTTTCGATCTCTCTCTCGCAGTAGTTTTCTCCGAACTTTTCTGCGAACCCGCCTCCGAACCCTTCTCTGAACTTTCCTCCGAACTCTCCTCCGAACTCTCGCTCTGTTCCAGGAAGGCAAGAAACAGCAGCACTCCGGCAATGTAGTATGCCCCGATGACCTTCATCAGGATCGACAGTCCGCCGCACACTCCTGCTACAAACAGCCATCGCCGGGTGCGTACTTCCAAGTAGCGCAGCAAAGCCGCCGCCCCAAACGTGGCGAAAAACAGGTTGTACCAGGAAGGCATCGCCGCCGGATAATTCGGATAGCTCCACGCGACCGCCAGCAGTGTGATCGCTCCCGCTGCAAGCGCAGAAGTAAAACGTAGCGCAACGTAGTAGACAGCGGGGAGCCAGGCCAGAAAAAACAGAAACACGCAGATGCGGAGCGACATCAGATTTACGCCGAACGCCCGGAACGCCAGCGCATGAATAAAACTCAGACCGCCGGTGTAGATCTCGCCGAAATCCCGATGCGGAAGTTGTCCCTGCATCACGCGCAAAGCGCTCTGGCTCAGCGTTCCGTCATCCGCCGCCACCCATCCCCGGCCAATGTGGACCCCAGTATAGATTCCGGCAATTGCCAGGATCGCAGCCAGCACCGCGGCGCGCACGCCCCAACTCTCGGCTGCTGTCGCGGACGATACCTCGCCGTCGCAGCCGTCCGCCTGGACTCTCACTTCGACGCTCAAACCCCGTCCCGCAGGCTGCGCCGGAGTCTGCACCATCTCGCTCTTCACTTCTCCTCCAGTGCCACCAGTCGTAACTTGCCCCCGGTGCGCCTCTTGGTTCAGTTGCAGCCCTGCAGATATGCCACGAACAGCGGATGCCACTAGACCTGACGGAGGCGTCACGCGATATCGCGCGCGAGCTGCCTTTCGCGGACTTCATCCAGGCACAGATCGCCACGGCTCCAGACTGCTCCATCGTAATTCGCCTTTCACTCCGCGCATAATTACTCAAGTTACCTGCGTCAAGGACAGTGTCCGGTTCTTTGGCCGGGAGCACGACAGCGAAACCCGCCGAGACGTTGCGGGGTTTACGAACTCAGAGAGAAAAAAGGAGAGGCGGTTGCGTTGCGGACTCTATCCTGCGCTGTACGCAAAATGTTTCGTTTGTCTTTCGGCAGACCGCGGCGCTACTGCACGGTCAGCGTGGTATAGCCGGAAATACTTCCCAGACTCGCAGAGATGTTCGCTGTCCCCTTTCCGGTGGAGAACGCGATGCCGCCACGAGTCACTACGGCAATCGCCGGATTCGACGTCGTCCACTGCACGTACGGCGTCACGATTTGCGTGGTCGAATCGCTGAACGTCGCCGTGGCCGTGAAGGACTGCGGCAGGCCGAGCGTTACGGCGGGATCGGCGGGTGTGACTGTCATGAACTGCGGAGTGGCCGCAGTGACGATCACCGAAGCGACACTGCTGACGCCGCCTGCTGCGGCAGTAATGTTCACGGTTCCCGCCGCGAGCCCGGTTACAACTCCCTGGCCAGTCGCACCGGTAACGTATCCCGGAATTCCCGGATCATTACTGACGGTGGCGACGGACGAACTTCCCGAGGACCATTGGACTGAACTGGTCAGATCCTGCCTGCTGCCATCGGCAAAGGTACCGATCGCAATCAAGCCGTAAGGCACCTGTTTGGCGAAGCTGATCGGAGGCGGCGGAGTGGCCGGATCCAGAGGAGGACAATTCGACAGCGGATTCGAAACCGTGGCCGCGCAAATGTCGATCCGGGTCAAAGCTCCGGGATTGACCAGCAGCGAGCTTGAACCAGTCTGCGAACTAAGAGTTGCGCTGACGCTCGTCTGGCCCGGGCCACCTGCGGCGGCGTAGCCGAAAGAACTCACCGTTGCGATGGCGGCATTGCTCGCGCTCCAATCAGCGATCAGAGTGAGGTCTTGCTGAGTCCCATCGCTGAATGCCCCCGTGGCAACATACTGACGGCCACCGCCGGATGTGACCGAAGCGGTTCCGGGAGCAACGATGATCCCGCTTAGTTGCGCATTGCTGACATTCAGTGGAGCGGAGGCAGCAGCGAGATTTCCGTGAGCATCGGAGAAACTGGCCGAGATGTTGGCAGGCCCGGGGGCCACTCCCGTCGCGAGTTCCTGCAATCCGCTCGCATAGGCCACGGTTGCGACCCCCGTATTGTCGCTGGCCCAGGAGGAGGCGCTGCTGATGTCCTGCTGAAACGTGCCGCTGCTGTCAGAGAACGTGGCGACGGCAATCACATTTCGGGCCGCTCCCGCAGCGATCGTACTATTCGAAGGACCAACCGCGAGCCCCTGGATCGTCGAATCCGACACTAACAACGGTGTGCTGCCACTCTGGCCGAGGCTCGCGGAAATCGTCGCAGTTCCCGGCCCAGTTGCGAGCGCCAGCCCGGTGGATCCTCCGATGCTCGCCACGGCAGGATTCGAGGAACTCCACGCTATGCCCGGCGTGTGCGTGACGTCGAGCGAGCTGCCGTCCTTGAAAACTGCCACGGCGCGCATCTGGTAATTCGTCAGGTCGGCAATTTTCCCAGCCGGAATAATGTTGAGTGCCGATACGGAGCTCGCATCCACGGTAGCGGACGCAGTTCCGTTGACCGCGCCCGAGTTGGCAGTGATCATCGTGCTGCCCAGCCCAATGCCCGTCACGACACCTAGTGAACGAATGCGGGCGATCGTGGGACTCGATGAAGTCCAGTTGGCGGTTTCGCTGATGTCCTGCTGCGTGCCGTCGTCGAAGCTCCCATTGGCGACGAATTGCTGAGAAGTTGCCAGCGGCACGGCTGCGCCTGCGGGTGTCACGGAGATCGAGAGCAGATTCGCGTTCGAGACAGTCAGAGAAGAGGCGGAACTGCTAACCGTCCCGAGTGAAGCCGAGATGCTGGTCGAACCTGGAGACGCGGCCTGCGCCAAGCCTTGCGTCCCGGGCGAAGAACTGATTGTGGCGATCCCGGACTGGGTTGAGTTCCATGCCACCAGCGACGTGATGTCCGGAGACGTTCCGTCGTTGTACTTGGCGGTGGCAGTGAATTGCCGGGCCGTTCCCTTCGCGATCTGCGCGCTTGCGGGACCGATCGTGATCCCCGTCAATTGGGGAACAACGGTGAGAACAGTACTTACCTGAAATATCTTGAGACTTACAGGATCCTGAATCGATCCGGTGAGGATGACCCTCCCGGAGCCAACCGCCGTAGCGACACCTTTATTGTCCATGGTGGCGACGGTCGTGTCTGCGCTAACCCAGGTAAGCTGATTCGTAATGTCCTGCGGATTGCCGAAGCTGTATTGACCTATCGCAACGAACTGTCTCGTAGCCGGCGGAGACAAGTTCAACGTGAGTGTCGGGTTGGTCGGTGTCAGGGAGACAGCCGTCAAGCTGGCGCCACCTCCGGTTCCGAGCAACCCGTTTTTCCCCCCGCAACCGGAGAGAGCGATCATGGCACAGGTGATTGTCAACAGAATCGAAGTGGACAGAATAGAACGTCGAACCATTCAGGGCTCCTGCAAGCGGGGCGAAACACCCGCACAAATTAACGTCCTTGTGTTTCAAACTCGGGTCCCGCTGCGCCCGCCTTGCGCGCGCTTTGCTACTTTCCTGACCCTGACCTCGCGCTAGGTGGCGCTTCTCTCGTCGCCTCGCGAATCTTCGGGTCTGTAGTCTTGATCTGAAGTTTTAGCCAATCAGACACCCGCCCGTCGGAAGCGACCTCCCTGTAGAACGCGATACTCGTCTCAAACCGGCGATGTTCCGCCGTCGGAGGGAGCGCGGCTTCCATTTGTTTCTTTGCTTCTTCGGGCGTGCTGGGGAAATCGTCGTTCAGCTGGTTAAGCCGGATGCGCTGCGTCTTCAGACCGGGCAGTAACTTGACCGGATCGAAATCGGCGACGTTTTTCAGGAACTCAGGCTTCACATACGCGGGGCGTTCTTCATCTGGAATCACAGCGGACTTTTGCATCCAAACCGGCCAGTCTCCCCACGGATCGAGCAAGTCGATGGCTTTGATTCGGGAATCGACGGAAGCAGCCATCACTGCGATTGTGCCGCCCGCCCCTGCTCCGAATACGCCAACGTTCGCCATGTCTACGTCGGCGCGGTCGGCAAGGTAGTTCAGCACCATCTGCACATCATGCGCTGACTCAGCCAGCGCCTCCTGAAGCTCACTAACGAACCACTCCTTCATCGGCCGATCGTGATAACGCTGCCCGTTGAGGGCGGGAACGAACCCAACCGCCGCATAACCGCCCGCGGTCGCGCGCCGGCACCAATCGTCGTCGCGAAAAATGTCGGTTTCCGCGGGATAGTCGTAGAGATAGATCACGACAGGAGGCTTCCGGACCTTCGCGGGCCGAACCACATAGAGATAGATTGGGTCGTCGGGCCGCCATCTGATTGTGACCCACTCGCTGATGTAATCGGGTTCCTGGTCTCTCTCAACCAGCTCGGGAGGCTCTGAATGCAATCGGCTACTGGCGAGCGACGCGGCGGAAAAGTCTTCCGCACCCAAAGCACTGGTGGATTGAGCGGACGCCGTGGGACACATAGCAAGCGCGATCCAGGTGACCCACCCTAAAGCAATGCGAAACAGCGACCTCATAAAGAAATACTTATTCTCCATCAAGACTTCGCTTGGAACGACATCCTCCCGGGCATAGAAGCAAAAGAAGGCAGGCTGGCCGGACGGACAACCTGCCCTTCACGCTCTTGGTTTGATCTACCGCGAGCTAGTTGTGGCCGGGCGTAAGATCGCACGCCCCGCCTGGCCAGCCGCCGGTGATTAGCTTGGCGCCGTTGAGGTGGACATTGATAAAGCTTGCGTTGGGACCGCCGATTTTGAACGGGCAGCCGCCCACGTCGCCACCATTCTCTGGACGGTTCGAGATCGTTCCAGTGGTCACACCCCCAATCTGAAAGTGGGAACGCAGGTAGGGCATGCCGGGATCACCATCGGGAGTAGCGACGGCGGGAACGAAATCCGGCACGGTGGCGTTGATTTCGTTCTGTGCAGCCGTAACGAGAGCCTGAGCGTTGGTGAGGTTGGAGCCGCTTTTATCGGTGACCAGACGCAGGATAGACCAGGCCCGATAACTCCCGTCGCGCAGGTGCGGGAAAGAAGTACCCGCAGTGGCGGGGCAGGGAGCGGTGCAAGTTGGGAGCACGCCGTTGGTGTAGGTGGTAGCGATTCCGTCTACGCCGTCCAGTGTCACGTAGCGGCCGACGCCGGTGGAACCGGCAATGGCAGAGACGTTGCCGAAGGAGAAGAAGGCGTAACCAATGCTGTCGGCAAGATTCTTGATCCCGCCCACGCCCGTGACACCGCTGATCACTGCTCCCGTACCAATGGCGCGGAAGCGCGTTCCGCCATCAGTACTGGCGAGATCGAGCGGGTTGGGGCAGCCGAGGCCGGGGCAGGCGCCGGTCGCGAGGTTGATGCCCTTCTCCTGAGACTTCTGTGGGGAGGCGAAGTTCGGTAAGAGACGGACCCGGAAGACACTGAATTCAGTGGTATTCATCGTTCCCGAGAGAGGCTCGCGCAGGATCACACTTAAGGGGTTAGATCCAACGCCACCAGGGAGGTCCTGGGCCAAGCCCTTGGTACCGTTGAACACGCTGCCCGCCACTGTGTAGGTAATATCCTTGAACCCACCGCCGCTCAAGCCCGGGCCGGTGTTGTTGTAAACAAAAATGATCGGCGCCGCTCCGACCGGGATCGTAGTCGTAGGTGGCGTGAGGCTGAGGGTGAAGGGGTCCTTGTGGCCGGAAAGCACAAACTGGACTGGTGTTGCGGCTCCGCCCCACGTGCCTTTGATTTGACAGCCGAGGAGAGCTGTCGCGGCGGGACAATTTGTACTGGGACTACCGTAGCCGAGGCCATTGAGATTCGTGGCGTTGTAGGCCGCTAGAATCCGGTTGGTAGCGTACTTTGCGTCTTCCGGACGAATGTCAGTCAGGGCAGCGGTGAAGCTGGTCTGAACTGCAGTGACAACGGCAGAAGGCAGGGAGCTCTCGTCAGCCTGGGTCGCGTTGGTTTGTCGGTTGAGCATGATGCTGGCCGCAACCTTGTTCTGGCCGGGTGTGGTCAAAACGCCTGAATCGACTTGGAGCGAGCAACGCGGCTTGGCAAAGAAACATCGATTACCCACGACCGAGTCCACACTCAGATAAGCCCAAACGCTGATGGGCGAGGTGTTGTTATCCCATACCACCCATAGAGTGCCGCCTTCTACGGGAATGCCGCTGTTACGGCTATCGAATGCCTGCGCGAAGTTCTGGTTGTCGCCAGTGTTCTTGCCACCAATGCTGTAATGATGACAGTCGCTGCCGCTGCGCGCTGAGCAAATATCGCTAAACGCGCCAACCGCAACGGCATTGAACATCGCCGAAGAGCCCACTCCCACGAATTTGACACCCTGGGCGTTCGCTGCTGAGGTTAGTCCGAAGACCGCGGCCAAAGCCACGACCGCAAGAATCGCTTTTGTTCCTCTCATTTGAATATTCTCCTTAGAGCCTGGGTTAGTAATTGTTCCTATGTCTTGGAGCATGCTTGTCGCTCGGACGCGCCTTGGCGTCCGGTAGAATTCCCTGCTGTCTCGGACGCTGCAGAAACGACGGCATTCCGAGGCGCTCCTTACACCACTAGAACTCCGCGGGGGAGCGAGAGCGTCCGTGGTTCGAGTGCGAGAGAACTATCGCTCAGGGCTGTTAATCGGAAGTGACAGCAAGATGAACAGGAGGTTAAATTCCGAGGCCGCAGGCCGCAAAACCCTGCGCACTGTGGATTCAGTCGCAGGAGCGTCTCGTGTAGGTAACCGGCAGACACTAGTTCCTTCGAACCGGCCGGGTGGGGTTTTTGCGCGGTGAGAGTTCCCAGACTCTCTGCCGTCGTAGTTCACGGGCTAGTTCACGACTTGAACCAAACTCTTCCCGACGGTGGTGAATACGGTGCCCTGAAACTTCGCGTTAATCGTCGTTGAACCTTTCTTCAACGAAGACAACGTGATCGACGCCACCCCGCCGGACACCGGGACTACCCCAATTACGTGACCGGCTGCTTTGAACGTAACGCTGCCGACGGGCGCGGTTCCGGTGGCGGTAACGGTCGCGGTGAAAGTGACTGCCTCACCCTGGACCGACGGATTTTGCGAGGATGTCAGGACCATCGATGTGGGTATCGCCGAGCCCAAGTGCACCGGTCCAATCGCCAGGGAATCGGGGACGCCGGCGAAACTAATCGATCCGGCAGTTGCGCTCAGCGGCACCGCCACCGCGGACCAAACGCAAAGCTTGTAGGTATTGCAGCCTGAGTTGTTCGGAGGCAGCGTGACGCTGGCGAGAATGCTTCCTGTGGCGTTGGGCCCGGCATAAACAGTAGCGCTCCCAGTCTGCAATGCCGAGTAATAGAACCACACAGCGATCCCGACGCCGTTCGTCGCCGTCATCGTCACGGGGTTTCCGGTCTGGAAAAACATCACCGGATATCCGCCGGGATTGTTGATGAAATTTCCGGAGCCGCCCTTGCTGGCGGAGATGATAGTCTGGGCGTTGGCCGTAAACTGCAGGCCAAAGTTCGGGCCCGGTCCGGATCCCAGACTGCCCGTTCCCCCGTTGTAAAACTGATCGATGAATTCCAGGTTCTTCAGGCGGCCGAAGTTTACAACGCCATTGGTTTGTGCTTCCGATGGTATGGGGAGAAAAAGCAGGAACAGGGCAAGGAACCGAATTCGAGAGCTGGGCACGGCTTTCTCCGGGGAATGAGCTGGCTTCCGAATCTGCAACTCTCGGCGCTGAATGTTACGTCGGAATTACGGTCATGTTAAAGGATCGTGAATTCCGGCGGCCGGCTTGCAGCACAGAACACGACTCTGGTCCTCGAAATTGCTGGCGATGCTCCACTTACGATCTTCACTTGAAATTAACCAAGGCGTCATATTGCCGTAACAATTCTCCGGTACTCCTTGACTCCTTTGGTTCGAGGTATGTTTTTTGTGAAGACCCTCAAGTGTCTATTGCATTTTGCGTCCTTGTTCCTGGTTCTGGCCCCGCTGTCATGGGCGCAGGTACCAATCGGACCCGATCTGGTTCCGCCGACGGCACAAATTCCGGAGCCGCCAGCGGGCGCGAAACCGCCCAGCGCGCCGACGACCCAGGCCGCTGCGCCGGTCAAACCGTCCCCTCATAAAGCGGACGAGGTTCAGGTCTACGGCGCGGTCACCGACCAATCGACCGCAGTGCTTCCAGGCGCGACCGTCACGCTCACCAACGCGTCGGGCGTAACTCAGAGCACCACCAGCAATGCACAAGGTCAGTACTTCATCAACGCCGCTCCGGGAACCTACTCACTCAAGATTGCCGCCAAGGGATTCAAGGATTTCACGTCAGAGAATCTGATTCTCACTGCCAACCAGGAAATTGAAATGGATGGCGCGCTTGAACCAGCGGCAGCCAGTCCCGAGAAAGTCGAGGTTGTCGGCCAGACTGCGGGCCAGGTCGAAACTGAAAAGGCGGAAGTCAACGAGGTCATCACCGCGAAGCAGGTGGAGGAGACGCCACTGAACGGGCGCAATTTCGTCAGCATGTTGACCTTCGCTCCGGGCGTCAGCAATCAGAGCGGACAGGATGAGGCTCTGGTGGGCGTGAAGGGGAGCGTCAAGTTCAGCGTCAATGGCGGCCGCGTCGAATACAACACCTTCAGCGTGGATGGCGCCGACGTTTTGCACGCCGGGATCCACGGCAGCGAAAGCACGCTGGTGGTCTTTCCCAGCCTGGATGCGATTAACGAACTCAAGGTTCTAACCTCAAACTATGGCGCCCAGTACGGCCGCAGCGCCTCGGGAACCATCCTGGTCGATACCAAAACGGGCGGCTCTTCTCTGCATGGCGGCGTGTATTACTACGGGCGCAATGAAATTTTCAACGCCCGAAATTTCTTCGATGCGACCCTGCGCGCCCCGCTTTATCGCAAGAACGATTTCGGCGGCACCATCGGCGGACCGGTTTTTATTCCCAAACTCTATCCCCACCGTGACCGCACATTCTTCTTTTTCTCCGAAGAGTTCCGCTTGGAAAAGGATCCTACCGACAACAATTTCAATCAGGCGGTACCTTCGCTCGCAGAACGGCCGTCTACGCGGACGAACAAAGATGGCGCGCAGTATATCGGCGCCGATTTCAGCGATGTGTGTCCTGTGTTGCCCCCAAATGTTCCCATCATTTCCTACAATCCAGTGCAGTTCCCCGACTGCCCTCATACCCAGGCCGGCACAACCTTGCCATATAACATTGTTGGCTACCACGACAGCATTCTCACCGGCAATCCCCCGATCGACCCGGTTGCAGCGGCCCTCGCCGGCTCGGGAGTGATTACCGACCCGAATGCCGGCAAATTCCAGGCCTCGGGGATGATTCCTCTTCCTAACTCCTCAGTAGGGTGCAACTCCACCGTCGGATCTTGCTACGACTTCGCTTTCGCGCAGCCTACTTACTGGCGTGAGGAGTTATTCCGCATTGACCACGAGATCCGACCGGGAAAACTTCGAGCCACGTTCCGCTACATCCATGACTCGTGGGATACGACAGAGCCCCGACCGATCTGGGGTTATGTGCGCAACAGCTTTCCGACCGTGCAGGGCCGTTTGTTTGGACCGGGCACAAGTTCCGTGGCTCACCTGACGCAGACCGTATCGAGTTCGCTGCTCAATGAGGTGGTCGTAAGCTATACGGCGTCGCACATCAGTCTGGCGACGCGTCCCGCGCCGGGTGTCAGCATTCAGCGCCCTGGCGCGATCGACGGACTCCAAGGGTATCTTTTCAACAACTGCTTTGGAGGCGTAAAGCAAGGCGACGGCACGTGCACAGCCGGCACAGGCAAGTTGTCAGGCGTTACGCTCGCGCCGGGGAACCTCGCCTACGGCGGCGGCTTCTCGGTTGATCCGGGCTACGCTCCCTGGCAACTGGCGAATCCGACTTGGAGCGGGCGGGATGATATCAGCAAAGTCATTCGCCGGCACACGGTGCAGATGGGCATCCAAGTCATTCTGGGCCAAAGAAATGAGATCAACGCAACCAATGGCCCCAATACCGGTGACGTGCAGGGTCTGTTGAGCTTCAGCAACTTCGGCAATGCCAATCTTTTCACCGGAAACGAATATGCCAATCTCCTGACCGGCGCTATCAGTTCGTTCCAGCAAGACAGCGCGCAGCTCAAATATCACAACCGTTACGAAATCTATGAGCCCTACGTGCAGGACGACTGGAAGGTGAGCTCGCGCCTGACCTTGAACATGGGCATAAGGTTCAGCTTGTTCGGCAATTATCACGAGAATAATGAAGAGGTGTGGAATTGGGATCCCACCAAGTTCATGACGCCCGACAAATTTCTAAAGTTTGAACAGGACGGCCGTCTGAAGTACAAGGGCAAGATCATTCCGGTTCCAACCGGCCCCGGCGATGTCAGCCAGTTCCTCATCAATGGACTCGTCGAATGCGGAACCTTCGCTTCCGGCGTGCCCTCGACCTGCATGAAGGCGCACCGGTTCAATCCGGGGCCGAGAATAGGATTTGCGTTCGATCCTCGCGGAGATGGGCGCCTTTCGATTCGTGGCGGCTACGGCATATTTTTCGAGCATGGCACGGGAAGCGAGGCCAATACCGGATCGCTGGTCGGTAGCGCTCCTCTCAATTTTACGATGACGCAACTGGCGCCCTCCGGGGGCGGCGCTGTCTCCGGCTATCCTTGCATCGGCGGCATCGGCAACCCCAACGACCCCAACGTTAGCTGTCCAGCAGGACCGGGCGCCTATCCGATCGATGTGACTTCAATTCCCCGCAAAGCGATATGGCCTTACGTTCAGCAATGGAGTTTCGGAGTGCAGCGCGAGCTCTCGCACAGCCTGGTGCTCGGATTGGCCTATGTTGGAAGCAAGGGAACGCACCTGACCGCGGTGGAACAGCCGAATTCTTTCTCGCCCGTCACAGCGCAGGGCAACAATGGCATTCTGCTCAATGGCAATCCTTACGGTCCGAACCAGCCGATCCTCAATAACGTACAACTTTTCGGGGCCCCCGATTGTGCAAATCCTTCGAACAACGTCAACAACCCGGTTTTCTTCGTCAACGGCGTTGCCATCAACAAGACGCAACCCGCGTACATCAATCTGCTGGCCGCCTGCGAGTACGTAAACGCGCAGGGTCTTCCTCCGATTAACGCGTACCGGCCATATCGCGGACTGCAAAAGATCTTCTCTTTGCAAAATGTGGGCGATTCGAACTACCACGCTTTCCAGACCACTCTGCGCAAAACGCGCGGCCCGCTTACCGTGGATGGTTCGTACACCTACAGCCACTCGATCGACGACTCCTCCGATCGGAACGACACCACGATCGTCAATACGCTGGTGCCTGCCGCCAACAAGGCAAGCTCGAACTTCGATCAGCGCCACTTGCTGAACATCAACTACACCTGGACGCTGCCGAATCTTAAGCTCGATTCGAACCGCGTGCGCACTTGGGCGAAAGATGAGCCGGAGCCGGAGGCGGAGGCGCCAGTCTCGGCCGGCTTCTTCGATCGCGCGGCTACGAGGTTACTGTCAAACTGGGCGCTCTCGGGCGTAACCACGATTCAGAGTGGAACTCCGTTTACCGTGATCAATAGCGGCTACGGCGCCCTCGGAATTTCAGTTCCGGACAACTCCGGGGAGGCCGGCGGGATCTCTTCCGTCGCTTCATTCCCGGATGTGGTGGGCAATATTCACGACCCGGCGCCGTTCGGGGCGAACAATACGAAGAGCTTTGGACCGACGCTGGGTAATCCAGCGGCGTTCGCAGCGCCGCGCGGACTGACCTTCGGCAATGCCGGACGCAACCTGCTCAACAACCCCATGCGCTGGAATTTCGATATGACACTGATGAAGACTTTCAGGGTCAAGGAAGGCACCAGCCTGGAGTTCCGGTCGGAGGTTTTCAACGTATTCAACCACACCCAGTTCCGGGTTTACGACCCCAGCCCGAATTTCGGAAACCGCGCCAACAACACGGTCAGTTGTTACGGCGTTCAATCATTCAACGCGGCCGGCGACGCGCAAACCGACTGCCTGACCGGCAACGCGTTTCTGCATCCGGTCAATGCTCACCGCCCGCGCACCATGCAGTTTGCCTTGAAACTGAGCTTTTAGCAGCGAGCTTCCATTATGGAGAAAAAGATTTCGTGAAATATCGTGGCTTCGTTTTCGTCATTCTGATTTCTCTGATCGGCTGTGGCGGTGGGAGTAAGAGCGGGGCTGGTGATGGCTGCTGCGGCGTTCCGGGAATTAACGTTGTGGTTGTTTCTCCAACTGGAGCCGCAGCGATCGACGGCAACCCGAACCAGACTCTTGCGATCACAGTGAAGGTCACAAACGACTCCGCGAATGCCGGCGTCACCTGGACGGTGGAACCGGGCATCAAGGGCGGCCCGACCGGAACCTTATCCGCGCAACAACCTCTTAGCGTGACTTTTACCCCGCCCACCGGCGTTACCTCGCCTGCGCAAGTGACGGTCATCGCAACTTCAGTGACCGATACGACGCGCTCGGCGGCGATTCCCATCTCCGTCTATCCGCCGCTCCTTGCCATCACAACTTCCTCGAACCTCGCGCCCGCCTTTCTGAATACGGATTACAGCTGCATTAAGCAGCCGATCAGCTTGTTTGTCGAAGAGCTGCCCTGCCTGGTAAGCGTAACGGGAGGGGTCGGTCCTTATACCTGGTCGCTAGGCAACAGTTCACTGCCGCTTGGACTGGAGCTGGCATCCGTGCCAACGCCCGCGCCCGGTGTCACGTCCTCGACCGAAATCATAGGGATACCGACGATAACCGGCATCTACCCCTTCACCCTTACTGCCACGGACGCCACTGGGAACTCAACGACAGTGTCGTTGAACATCAACGTGGCGCCTAGCCAGCTAAAAGTGCCCACGCCCACGGTGTTGAGCGTGCTCCCGGGCCAGCCCTATGCACCGATCCAACTCCAGGCAAACGGTGGAATTCCTCCTTACAATTGGAGTCTGGCGCCAGGCAGCCCTCCTCTACCGCAGTGGGCCAGTCTAAGCCCCAGCGGGGTGATCTCCGCAAATCCGCCGGCAACTCTACCTGCGGGGGGGTATAGCTTCGCGGTGCAAGTAACGGATAGTCAGACACCGGTTCCCGCACAAGGGATCTTTCCCTCTCCGTTGCCCTCTCAGCCTGCTAGTAGCGATCTGATTCAGCTCACGACGGGTCTGAATCCCCCGGGCGACTACCAGTGCCAGAGCGGGACCAAGTATTCGTTGACGACCAACACCCCTTATGCGTTCCTGTTTTCCGGCTTCGACGCGGATGGCCCGGTCACGTATTCCGGCAGTTTCACCGCCGACGTCAGCGGCAGCCTTACCGGGGTGGAAGACATCATCCGCCCCAGCGGAGCGCGCCTGGCACAACCTCTCGCTTCCGGAAGTTCGATTTTGTTCGATGTGCCAAACATTTCCGGCGGGGACGTCCAAACATATCGCGGCTGCCTGACGCTGAACACTTCGAGTTCCACAACCCAGTTTAGCGTCGCGCCGACCACGGCGATTCCCAGCGGTTCTACCATTACTTTCACGGACGGCCGTATCCTCGAGTTCGACGACACAACTGGGACTGGAACGCGGGGCACGGGTTCGTTCCGCGTTCAGGACAGCACAGTATTCGCGACGCCCCTGGCCGGCCCGTTTGCTTTTCGATTCTCCGGTTGGGACGCTAGCACAAACCACTTCGCCGCGGCCGGCACGGCAACCGCGCAGACGGGAGCGTTTGTCGCGGTCTCCGCCGACCTGAATGATGGCGGGTCGCTCTCCGGTCCGTTGACGGGCGGCGGCACAATCGGTGCTGCGGATTTGAACGGCCGGGGTACCGCTACGCTCAGTGCCGGACCAACCACCTACGATTTGATCTATTACATCGTGGATGCAAACCATCTGATCTTCAATTCGGCGCAAGCCGCGGCCATCGGGCATCCGTTAATTGCCGGAGAAGCTACCGCCAGCTCCGGTCCTTTCTCGCAGGCGACGCTCAGCAACAGCCACATTTACCGGTTCGGAGGCGACGTTCCCGGCAGCCCTGATGTTGGGGTGGGCGTGCTCCATTTTGATGGCACGGGGGCTGTGAGTGGAACGACCTACGAGCGAAGCGGGGGAACCGCGAACGCTACGACCGTCTCGGCGCAATATGCGGTCGATCCCTCTACCGGCCGCTTCAGCTTCGCAGGAACGGGCGTTCCGGTGGTGGGATACGCCGTTCCGTCGGCCAGCGGCATCACTGGATATCTTGTAGGCACGGGCGCGTCGGCGGCCTCCGGCACGATGGAGTTTCAAACAAGTTCGTATCCTCCCGGATACCAGTTTTCACCGTTCGTTGCCAGTTCTTACGCGTACGGGTTGGCAACTGAAGAAATGTTAGATCCACGGTCCACGGTGATTGCAGGCCAGGAGTTTCCAGCGCCCAACGGTACGTTCAGCAGCGGCCTTTCCTACCTGGATTCGAGCGACCTCACTGGCCTGTTCTCACTTCAGCAGTTTGATCTTTTTAAGTACACGTGGAGCGCCGACGGCTCCGGTACCTGGGGCGGAAACACGTACATGGTGACCAATGCATCGAAGTTTTTTTACATCGACACATCACCCCTGAACGGACATCCAGGGGTCATTGTCGGACAGCTGCAGCACTAGAGTTCCTGATCGGATGCGCCGATAACCGGCGTCGATCAAATTAACTCTCCTTTAACACTGGCGCAACATTGCAGCAACAGAGTCCCTCTAGTGTCAGCTTTCTAAGCAAAGTTCTCTGAGGGCGCGTGAGGCTCTCCTACTGGCTATGGATCGTTTGGAGGCGACAGACAAACCGCGCTCCCCGGATCTGATCTACGTCGTGGAAGACGATCCGGATGTGTCTCGCCTGATCGAACACAACCTGCGAACCGCTGGATACGAGGTCTCCACGTTCTTCTCCGGAGCGCCCGTGGTTCCCATGGCAGCCATGGCGCAACCGGCGCTGTTTCTTCTCGATATTATGTTGCCCGGGATGAGCGGCTTCGATCTCTGCCGCCAGATCCGTCAGCACGAACGACTGGGGAAGACGCCAATCATTTTTCTTTCCGCCAGAACTCAGGAGCCGGATCGCCTTCAGGCCTTTGACGCGGGCGGAGACGGATACATCACCAAACCCTTCAGTCCTCGTGAGTTGATTGCGCGCGTCCGCAACGTTCTTCGGGTTCAGCCGGATGCCCCCGCTCACGAGATTATTCAGTTGGGAGATTTGGAAATTGATATCGCTTCGATGACGGTGCGCGTGCAGGGCACGACCGTCCTTACTACGGTCCGCGAGTTCCGGCTTCTCGAATATCTGGCCCGGCATCGGGGACGTGTTTTTACCCGCGACCAGTTGCTTGACGCGGTGTGGAAAGAAGGCTCCTTCGTCACCCCGCGCTCGATTGACGTGTTTGTGCGGCGGCTGCGGGAGAAAATTGAACGGGATCCGCGGCATCCCCGCTATTTGAAAACGCTGCGTGGGGTCGGCTACCGTTTCGAATCCGGACGCTGACAGCGCCCGGCGAAGAGGCATTCGTCTGCAGGAAGGAAGACGGATACTCGCCGTACGATCCCCGGGTCGCGGGTACCGGCACGTTTTGAGTCGCGTCGCCCTCGCAGATCAACTCGTCATGGGGACCGAGTGCACAGCCGCGATACCGGCAAGGTCTTCCATTCGCCGCAGGACAGCCGAGAAGTCCTGTTCATTATTTTGTGCGAGCTCGTCGTTTGCGAGTTCATCGGCATTGACATAAAACGCCGCTTCTGTCGCCGGCATGTGGACTTGCTCTTGCGCCGCCGCGGTCAGAATCAACTGAAAGTCTTTATTCATCAGGCGCAGTGGAAACTGCGGACTATAATCATTGATTGCGGCCTTTGCCAGTTTCCCCACATGAGCCGGAGCAATCACAGCGGTCTGCGATAGGACTTCGAGCAAGCGTTCGCGATCGAGACCCGCTTTCTCCCCAAGGACCACAGCTTCCGCGATCGCCTGCATGCCAACACCCAACAATGTGTTGACGACCAACTTCATTGCTGTCCCCGAGCCAGGACCACCCAGAAGAAAATATTGTTTTGCGACCGCCTGGAATATTGGCTCGGCAGCGCGAAACAGTTCCCGGTTGCCGCCTGCCAGTAGCGTTAGGATGCCTTGCTCGGCGGCGTTAGTGCTGCCCGAAATAGCAACATCCAGTACCTCGATGCCACCTCGGGCACCGAGCTTGTGCAGTTCGCGTGAGGTTTCTGGAGAAACTGTGGACATCTCCAGCGCGACGGTTCCTGGCCGGGCCCCAGCGAAAATTCCATCGGGCTCAGCATAAACGCTCCGAACTGCTTCATCGTTGGTCAAGCAAGAGAGAACGACATCGGCAGTGTGTGCGAGTTTGTGAATGTTCTCGGCAACGGCGGCGCCATGGGTTGCGATGACCTGCGTCTTGGCTGGATGCCGATCGTATACGGAGAGTTGGTATCCGTGATCAAGCAAGCGCTTTGCGATCCGGCTTCCCATGTTCCCGAGGCCGATGAATCCGAGTTTCACCTGATTTGTGCGAAGTTGTTTCATAGAGTCTCCGTTATTTCCTGAATGGTGGAAGCTCGTACCTGTAAAAGGCAAATTCCTTCATCGCGATCCCACCAGCTCGGGGACGCCGGAAAGCTCCTCGTATTCTTCTTCAGCTACGCGCAGAGAAGCCGCCGCGACATTCTGCTCGAGATGTTCGATCGACGAAGTCCCCGGGATGGGCAACATGATGGGAGATCGTCGCAAGAGCCAGGCCAATGCGATTTGGGTGGGACCCGCACCGTGCGCCTGCGCGATTCGATTCAGCACCTCCCCGGCGACCTTGCCTGCACCGAGTGGGAACCAGGGGATAAAAGCAATTCCGTTACGCTGACAATAATCCACCACGTAGTCCCATTCGCGGTCGGCGAAGCTGTAGCGATTCTGCACAGAGACGATGGGGACAATTTTGCGCGCTCGCTCGATGTGCTCTTGCGTCACGTTGGACAACGCAACCAGGCGAATCTTTCCTTCACTTCGCAGCTCGGCAAGAGTTTCCACTGATGCGTCGAAGGACACGACGGGATCTGGAATGTGCAACTGGTAAACGTCGATGCGGTCCAGTCGCAGTCTCTTGAGGCTGCCTTCAACCGCTTCGCGAAGGTGAGAGGGAGTTGCATCGTGGGTCCACTGATTCGGGCCGGGACGGTTCCAACCTCCCTTGGTCGCAATCACCAGGCCAGTCGGGTAGGGAAACAAGGCTTGGGCAATCAGTTCCTCGTTTACCTGCGGACCGTAGGAATCCGCGGTGTCGATAAAATTGACATCGAGTTCCACGGCACGGCGAAGAACTGCCAGCGCACCCTTCCGGTCTTTTGGCGGGCCCCAGATGCCTTCACCGGTAAGGCGCATTGCCCCGAAACCGAGACGACGGACAGAGATTTCACCGCCGAGCGAGATGTCTCCAGCCAGACTTGCAGAGATTTCTTTCTTATTCATATTGACCTCCAACCCCGTGAATTCAAACTTCGTGTCCCGCCGGCGCTCAAGGCGCCAATCCTTCAATCGCCAGTGCGCGCATTCCGCCGGCGTCGAGCACTTTACCTTTGACCACGGTCCCAGGAACACCGATGCGATCGAGAACGTTCTCTGGAAGCCGGGTGCCGTTCCGTTCGCTGAGCACGAGATAAATTTCTCCGCCCTGGTCGGAAACAAATATCAGAGGATTGCCGGCCGCCGCGCACATCTTGGCGCAGAAGGCATGGTCGTAACCGTGCGCGTGGCTGCCGAGGTAACAATTCGCATCGGCGATTTCACCTCGAAGACTCGCAGCCTTTCCCGGAACCGTCTGTCCCACGAGCAGATCAATGTTCCCTTGCTTCGCCAATCTCCGCGCCTTTGCCAGATCGGAGACCAGAGGTGGCACTTGTTCAAATGGCATGTTATTCAAGCCATTCCGATCTCCGAATTGGAAAGCGCACAATCCCAAAGTCGCGATCGCGCTCAGTAACTTAATCGCGCGCCTTCTACTCAGATGCGCGCTGGGCACCGTGGCTTGCAGCACTCTGGCTTGCAGGACTGTGGCTGGCATGGTTTCGCTCACTCGCGCTCTTGTTCGTGGTGCCCGTGTGACTGATGCGCCAGATGGAGTTCGAGCCGTCATCGGTTACCAGCAACGATCCGTCCTGAGCTACGGTGATGCCGACCGGCCTCCCCCACACGTATCGGTTGTCGACTACAAATCCGGTCACAAAATCTTCATACTCGCCGCTGGCCCGGCCCGTCTGGTGCAGAGGTATGCGGATCACTTCATATCCGGAGCGCACCGATCGGTTCCATGAACCGTGCTCGGATGCGAAAATGTCGCCCTGATATTCGGCCGGGAATTGCGTGCCTTCGTAGAAGGTCATCTCGAGTGAAGCGTTGTGAGGCTGCAACAACACGTCGGGAATAATGACCTTCTCTTTCAACTCCGGATGTTTACCCTCATGGCGCGGATCCTGATGGCTGCCGATGTACCACCACGGCCAGCCATAAAATCCGCCAGGTTCGACATGAGTGATGTAGTCGGGCGCAAGATTGTCGCCCAAGCCGTCCCGTTCGTTGACCGAGCACCACAACTCACCCGTCTTCGGATTGATCGCCAGCCCGCCTCCCGCATTGCGGATCCCATACGCATAGACTTGCATTCCTGAGCCATCGGGATTGAACTCCAGGATGTCGGCGCGATTCTTTTCATGCGGCGTGGTGTCGGGGTCGTCAACATTCGACCTTGAGCCGACGGCGACGAACATCTTCTTGCCGTCGGTTGAGAACCTCACGTCGCGGGTCCAGTGCCCTCCACCGGAAGGCAGGTCGACAATGTGCTGCGCCGGGCCGCTCGCTTTTAAGTCCCCATTTTGATATGCAAAGCGGACGACTGAGTCGGTGTTTCCTACGTACACCCATTCCGGTTTGCCTCCCGGTGGAAAGAAGGCGATGCCGTAGGGCTGGTTGAGTCCGGTGGCGAAAATGCCTGTCAGCTCGGGTTTACCATCGCTTGTGATTCCGCGGAAGACTTTGATTTGGCCGCTGCTGCTCTCTGCCAGGAAAAAATCGCCGTTGGGAGCGGTCCGGATCAATCTCGGATTATCGAGGCCGGTGGCATATTGCTGCACGTTGAATCCGGCTGGAGCTTTCGGCCATGCATCGCGCGGACGAGCAACCAACTGAGGTCCTTTGTTCGCTGACTGGGTGGCGTACGGCGCTGGAAGATCTTGCGCCGTGATCTTGCGGACTTTGCCAGGTTCCTCAAAGCGGAAATCTGTATATGTCGCCACGGTCCAATAAGAAATGGAGTGCCAGGAACCGGCGCTACTTTCGACAGCT
>Ga0207146_10031_pt1 | contig 37133 bp, 30 predicted proteins | sample Alteio_BWMinHeat_36_FD_153539 | JGI IMG/M metagenome (GOLD analysis project Ga0207146, IMG submission 153539) | Enriched cells from forest soil in Barre Woods Harvard Forest LTER site, Petersham, Massachusetts, United States -... | ecosystem: Environmental > Terrestrial > Soil > Temperate forest >...
ACCAATGCCAGGACCAAAGCTAGCAAATAAACGTTAGCATCCGGACTTACCGGCAAATGGAGGGGGAATCGCGGAAATGGCTGCCACACGCTCAACCGGCGCAAAAGCAGAATGCTCGCCATAAGTCCCGCTACGCCTCCAGCGAGCGAAAGCAGCACGGATTCGGTGAACAGTTGGCGCAAAATGCGATTGCGGCTCGAACCAAGAGCCAGGCGCAAGGCCACTTCGCGAGAACGGTCGGCGGCCCGCGCCGCAAACAGGCTGCCGAGGTTGGCACAGGCCGCCAAAAGTATCAAACCTGAAAGAAGCATCAACCCGGTGAGAAAAGCCCGCGTTGGCCCGTTCAAATAGTCGCCATGAAGACCAGGCCGCGCCAGCGTATAAGGGTCATTACCTTCTTCTTTGGGATAGCTTTTTTTCAGATACGAATTCACGGAGTTCAGATCGGCAGTGGCCTGCGCCGGAGTGACTCCCGGCTTCAGACGTCCCACCATCTCAAACATCCAGCGGATTCCGCGCGCGTTCAATATCATCTTGTCGCCGGATAACTGCTCATGGTTCACGATGGGCACGAAGATATCCGAAGCGAAAAACAAGACGGTCCCCTGGAACCCCGGAGGCGCCACGCCAAGAATGGTGAATGGATGCTTGTTTAGCTGAACAACGCGGCTCACCACGCCGGGATCATCCTGAAAATGGCTGTGCCAATATGCGTAGGAGAGCACGACATAAGGCGCGCTGTTTGGGCCGTGCTCATCGGAAGCGTGGAAGAAACGGCCAAGGTACGGTTGAATGCGCAATGCGTCGAAGTAGTTTCCGCTGGTTTCGTATTCCCAGACATTGGATGGATCTTTGCCCGTGTCCAGCCCTGACTGAGAGATAGCAAAAACAGCCACATCGTCGAAGCTGCGATTGCGCCGGCGAAGATCGAGATAATCGGGATAGGAGTGGGGCCCGACGTCGCTCCCATGTTGGACTACGAAAAGGCTCTCTGCCTGAGGCATATTCAGCGGACGCAGGATGAGCGCGTTCAATACGCCGAAGACGACTGCGTTGGCGCCGATGGCCAGCGTCAGTGTCAAAACGGCAGTGATGGTGAAACCGGGAGACTTGCGCAGTTGGCGCAATGCAAATCGCACATCGGCCCAGATCGATTCCAGCGTCGGCCACTGCCACACCTCGCGGCTGCGTTCCTCAAGCAGCGTCTGGTTGCCGAAAGCTCGCCGCGCTGCCCGCGTCGCTTCTTCGGCACTCATCCCATCGCGCATCAACTGCTCGGTATGCTCTTCAATGTGCAGGCGAATCTCTTCAGAGAGATCTTCGTAGAACTTACGGCGGCGGAAAATCTGCGGAATCCAGTCCATTGGAGATTCCTTTCAGCTGGCCCCATCAACTTGTTGTGGCTCTACCTGGGTTCAGGACCAGTGAGATACCCTCAAACATGCGCTCAAAGCTGGAAATCTGCTGCTCTAGGCGGCGCAGGCCCGCAGCAGTTATCTGATAAGTTCTCACTCGCCGATTGGTCGAGGAGAGTTCCCACTCCGCCTTCACCAGCTTAGCCTTCAGCAACCGTTGCAGCGCGGGATAGAGTGAACCCTCTTCTACTTGCAGCAGGCTGTTGGACCGCTGCTGGATGTGCTGCACCAGCGCATATCCGTGGGCCGGCTCACGGATATGCGACTCGAGGATCATCATCTCGAGCGCGCCGGGAAACAAATCGCGTGAATTGGCTTCTGCCATAACCTTGTTTACTATAGGCATAGACTAAACAAGTATAGGGAGATTGTCAAGTCGGGTAGGCATCAAGGGTAGAACGAAACTCTTCTTCGACGTCGCTGGGGGTGCGCGGCACGATGGAGTGCCAGAGCTTGCGCATTGCGGCGAGGAGACTCATATCTCGTCCGCCTTCTTGTCGAGAATGCCGGCGACGACAGCGGCCATATCGATCCATTTGGCGGTTTCGGTCTTGAGCTCGCGCTTGCCGGCAGCGGTGAGCGAATAAAAGCGGGCGCGACGATTGTTCTCCGACTCACCCCACTCGCCGTTGATCCAGCCCCGGCGCTCAAGACGATAGATGGCGGTGTAGAAGGAACCCTGCAGGATTTCGAGGCGCTCGCCGGAGATTTGCTGGATGCGCAGTAGGATGCCGTAGCCATGCAGCGGACCGAGCGAGACCGCCTTGAGGATCAGTATCTCAAGTGTGCCCTGCGGGAGTTCAACCGGTTTGGTCAAAGACTCTCTCCTATTTCGAATAGGAGAGTACATGCCCTCTCCTTTCCCGTCAAGGAGACTGCCACCCGGGCGATTGCATCTTCGGCGGGCCCAGGTGATTCGCTCTCTCGCGGGCTGCGATTCTCCTCGTTGCTGCGAAGCACAGCACTGCAAAGTTGCTGAGTAGACTCGTGGGCTGAGTTAACTATCGAGTTGGTTATTGCTGGCTTCGGACGGATCGGCAAAAGGAAGCCATACCTGAAAACGAGTATCGCCGGGCTTAGAATCAACCTGGACGTTGCCCCCGTGTTTTCGGACAATTGTTTGCACAGTATTCAAGCCGAGGCCGGTTCCCTCACCAACACCCTTGGTGGTGAAAAAAGGGTCAAAGATGTGGGGCCTTATCTCAGGAGGAATTCCTGGACCATTGTCACCAATTTCCACCACAACAAATAGGTCTTCGCGGAAGGTCCGTACCCGAAGTTCGCCCTGACCAAGCATCGCATCGATCGCATTCTCGATAATGTTCGTCCAAACCTGATTCAGCTCGGTTCCCACCGAGTTTACAAGAAGAGGAATCGGCTGATAATCGCGCTTCACCTTGATTTTGGGATCCAGTTTATGAGTCAAAATACCGAGTGTGGTCTCCAGGCTCCGCGCGACATCAACATTCTGTACCGGCGCCTGATCCATATAGGTATATTCCTTTACCGTCTGGACCAGACTCGATATTCGCGACGTACCGCTGTCTATCGTGTTCAAAAGACTCGCCAATTCTGCCGTTGCTGCGATCCTTATGATGGCATCGCGAGCAGTGGCTGAGCCAAGGTCTGTTAGAAGAGACGCGAGTGCATCCGGGGGCATGTTGCATCTTGCCAGCGCTGCCGACAAATCCCCTGAATTATCCTGGCCATGGCTGCGCAATGTCGAGTCCAGTCTCTCTTCCAGGTCGCTGAGCGCGAGAGCCTCTAATGGAGTCATATCTGACCGCAGAAGCGTAGCTTCTATTTCTTCGATTCGAGACTTCTCCGAATCATCTAACGGCAGCCGCCATAACGCAGCGTTTGCGTTTCGCATCCTCGCCAGCGCGTCCCGCATTTGACTGGTCGCACGTTTTGCGGCAGATGCGGGATTGTTTAACTCGTGCGCGAGTCCTGCCGATAGTTTGCCTAGCGAGACCAAGCGTTCGCGCTGCTGCTCTATTCGGGTTCCTTCTCGGATTCTGTCGGACATCATGGCGACAAGTGTCGCCGTCAGTTCCGGCATCTTTTGTACGAGTTCTGGAAAGCGCGCGGCCGGAAACTTGAGAAGCCGTCCATGGGTCACCGCGCGGCCGGTCACAGTAAACCGTTTCATCCGGGAGAAAGGAAACACGCCACTAACATCACCAGCTCGCGCCGGAAGTGACACAGTATCGCCGCCGAATTCTCCTCTCCATTGAAAAAGTCCATCCAGGAAAATGACCATCCAGTCTGCCGACTCGCCCTGTCGCACGAAGGCCTCTCCTGCTTGAACAAGGACTTCCTGTACATGACTCAGAAACCAATTAATCTGATCCTCCGGCAAGTTCGAAAACGCCGCAACGCGCCGCAATTCAAGGGAACTGACCATCCATCAAGCCTCCACCCCATTATGCAAGGTCAGCATGAACCTCTTCCATTCGCCATCCTCCCGACATGAAAAGCGTCTTCTATCGGCCCTTTCTACAGGTCGTCCGCCTGACCAATCGCCAGCGAAGTGGATTAGTCCTCATATGCTGACGTCTGAGGACCAATCCGGCTCCATTGCCGAATAGCCGACGATCCCTTGGTCGCTGTTCATCACTGCCTTCGCATTGCGATCAGCGGAGTTCTTGGGCGATTCCGATGAGAATCCCTTCAGGCCCGCGGATGTAGCAGAGCCTGTACGCGTCTTTGTACTGGACTACTTCGCCTACGAGGCGCGCGCCGCGCTTGCAAAGCCTGTCAAGCGTCTCGTCGATGTCGTCAACGCGAACATGACGCGGAGGTAGACTAAAGCGTTCACCGGAGCGTTGCGGTGATCCGCGACGATAGGCGGCGTGAGGAAGCGAGAGAGCTCGAGACGGCTGTGGCCGTCTGGCGTGCGCATCATGGCAATCTCAACGCGCTGATCGGCAAGTCCGGTGACACGTCCTGCCCATTCTCCTTCGACCGTGGCCCGACCCTCGAGCTCGAGGCCGAGTTCTCGAAAGAAATCAATTGTCCCTTCGAGATCATCGACGACGATTCCTACATTGTCCATCCTTTTGAGCGCCATGTGTCGAATCTACAAGATGTCTTCTAGTGCTATCTACGGCCCCTCTTGCAACGACGAAGCATAAGTGGCGCAGAGACTTCTAGATCGCTCCCCGAATAGCCCTCACTTGGGGCGGATCACGGGCAATCCAGAAGTGACCGCAGGACGATGCGGAGCCAAGGCTTGCCATTGCTGTTCGAGCGAAGAATCATGATCCCGCGTCGATGTCCTTAGTGACTCTCAAGACGTGAGGATATCTCTGATGGAAAGCGTGGTAATTGAGTCTTGAGGATTGAGCAAATCCTACGGCAACGTAGATTCAATCCCTCAAGAAATGATATTCGACTAGGCTGATTAAAAGTGGTTGGACTGGGAATCCTTTGACGTCTGCGCCATTCTGAATCTCCCCTTCATGCAATGAATCCTGATTAGCATTCCAGACTAGTCCAACAGAAGGACGAACGTGGGCCTGGGGCATGTTCTTGAGTGGCCCCTTGACTGACGGGGGCACGCGAAGGACACAAGCGCTGGTGCCTTCGCGTGTAAATCCCGGTTTTCATCAACATTAAGGAGGAGAGCGTTTATTGGACCGACCGGAAGAAGTAGTAATCGGCGGAGCAAAGGACCGCCGGTTTTCGTGTCAACATGAGTAATCTGTTGCTCGGACTGTGACAGCACCTCCGAAACAAGGCAGTAGCCTGCAATGCAGCCACTGAGGCCAGAAAATTTCTCCTGTTCATCGATCCTCTCCGCAGCAAGTGTATATCGTTACTCCGTTCACCCCGAGCGATGGGGACAGCGACGTTGTCGTTAAATCGACAGCGCGGGAGTTTACTCACACCCCGGGGTCAGGGGAATTTTGATTGGTCCTTGTCCGACAAGCCGGCTAAACGGCCATGTGGAATCTCCCCACAATGGAGATTAGTAAACACACGCGCGTTTAGCAGTACTAATCCGTCCAGCCAGCGACTGTGAGTCTGCTAATTGTCATTAGCATGCTTGAAGCAGCTTCCGAAGCTGCTCAGGTTGGCCAGAAGTAGCGTGACTTCTTCCCGGCCTTAGAGCCGTTTTCTTACGGGCGTGATCCCGTTTTCCCTTGTTTCTCGACCGGAGCGACGGATTCATATAGCGGAAAGATCTAAGTTTTTGTGGGCCGAAACGACCTTTTTAGGGAAAGCGGCTCTAATCGGAATTCAAGAAGCCGCTCCATTCGATTGGAGCAGCCCGCCCATATCAGCCGTGCCGTAGGCAGGCTTGGATCGCCTGACGGAAAAAGGACCGGTACTCAGGCTTTGGTATGTTTGCCCTGAGTTTGGCAGCCCTCTCATCATCCGGCCAATGGCTTTCGTCGTCGTACATCCGCCGGTGAACTCGTCTGCAAGGAGCATCCAGCGTGCGACCAGCGCCCGGCCCTCGGCGCTGTCCGGTGGCACTTCACGATCAAGCGCGCTCTGAATATCACAGAACAGAGCCCGCCACCGCGCACCAATCTCTGTCTTTTCTTCAGACGTCAAGGCTACACGCCGCTCACTCAGCGCCTCGATGGCCTTCGGACTGTAGTACTTCTCCGTCCAATCTGTGGCTTCTTGCATTTGTATCTCCTCCAAGATGGTCTGGTAGAGAAGCCACTCGGATTCCGCAGGGTCATTCTCTGCGCGCCGTTGTGTATGTTCAATGGCGCACAGGACACGATCCAGGCCGTCGCGCCGCTCATTCAGCGCCGCCCGCTGCCGCGCAAGCGTTACTGTCAGCGGTTCTGTGCCGCGGCCGACCGGGGTGTTTAGCAGCGCGGCGATCTCGCGCAACGAAAGCCCCAGGTAACGCAACACAAGAATCCGCTCCAGGCGACCGAGATCCTCGTGGCAGTAGAGCCGGTAGCCTCGCTCTGAACGATGCGCCGGCGATACTAGTGACGCGATGCGGGCCCCGAGATGCGCACAAGCTCCGAGACCACTCCGTTGGGAAAGTCTTCGCGCAGCATCACGTGCGGCAACTTCCTGGTGACGAACAACCGATAGTGTTCGGTCCTGTTGGGCTTTTCCATCTGGTAATCGACGCGAAAGGCGCCGAACGTTCCTGCTGGGACCCGTAGCTCTTCAGACGGCCCGATCTCAGCGGTCACGCGGCTGATGCCGGTACCGGGATCGAAGACGTTGAATTCAATGTGCTCTCGCGTTTCGAGATCACTGGCAAGAATCGCCGCCCAATCGATCCTCTGATCGACGATGCCGTTAGGTAGCAGCGCGTCTACGGTTTGCTTTATGCCCTGAGTAGAATCCTTGTGACTCACAATGAAGCCGGTGGCTTTGCCCGACTCGTACCTGAGTTCGAAGACCGGGACAACCTCGTCGCCGCGAAGAAACGCGAGCCTAGCGAAAATCGGCTGCAACTCCGGAGATGTGACCGCTTCCCATCGCTGGCTGTGAAAGCCGGAGAAGTCCTCCGCGAAGTCGGCTTTGGCGATGAAGCTCAGATTCCCAGAGTCTGCGAGCCGCTGAATCGTGATCGTGCCGCTTCCCACCTGCCTGCCATGATCCGAGTCGCGGTATTCGAATATGCCGGTCTTTACGCGTGCAATGTCGCGCAGTGGACCCGCGGAGTTAACGAGGGATTGGTCCTGTCCTGTTAGCCCCAGCGAAAACCCAAGAGCAACGCAGAGGCAAGTCCAACGAGCTTTTTTCCCATGGTTCGGAACCCAACTTGCCTTCTCCATGTGTCTCCGAGAGTCAAGCTTCGCATCAATTTGCAAGCGGATTAGATGCTGATGAAGTTGAGCAGATCGCGATTTAACCTGTCAATTTCCGTCAACATGAGCATATGCGGTGCTCCTGAATAGACCTTCAGTTGGCTTCCCGGAAGGAGGGCGGCCGTTCTGTGTGCGGTTGAGTCGAGTGGGGCCGAGTGATCGGCATCGCCGTGAATAATCAGGGTCGGAATCGCAATATGGGTCAATTCAGCGCCAAAATTCCGTCTCGGTGATCGCGCAGTAACAATCAACCATTGCTTTTACAGAGCACTTATCGCTCATTCTTATTCTCCATTGCACCGTTTCCCGATCGCCAAGAGCAAGGGCACACTCGCTGCCGCATACCAGAAAGAGATTGGAACATCTACGCAGAGGTAGCCATTTGATTTTCGGATGACCGTTGAATCGAGCATCGGTTTTGGCCGTCACAACAGCGCGCGATGGATAGACATCGAAGTATAACGGGCTAATCTAAGCAAGGACGTGTCCAAGATATCCTCGTCAATGCCCGTCACATTTTAATGATTGATCCAAATCCTTTCCCGATAATGCCCCCCAAAGGCCACCTCTCTGAGTTTTTCGTCATCTACTAAGGAGTAGGTTCTCGTGGTCTCATAAAATGCTTTTGACGCAGTTTGGAGATATAAGCACGAATCGAAAGCCACTAATTAGTATTTATGAGTCTCTAAACATTGCGTAACACGCAGCCGCCTTGTTTGTGAAAAATGTCTGAAAAGATCCCTTTTGACCCATCCGACGCGCGGTCGCGAATTATGGCAGTCCGCAATGGCGAGATGAAGCCATTGTTTGACTCTTCATTACAGGGACCGTACTCACCCTCTTCATCACTGCTAATCGAGAAGCATGAAATACGCCCAACTGACTGGCAGACGGTCATCCTTCCCAGTCAGTTGTTGGCTTTACATCTTCGGCGCTGTGCGGTGGAATATGAGAGCGACACCGGTACTCGCCACTGCGTGATCAGAACAAAAGGCAGTGTAGTGATTGAAAAGCGTGGATACGAACAAAAATATCGTTGGAATTCTCCCGCTTTAACGTTGACCGTTCAGTTGTCCGATACAGTACTCGAACAGGCTGCCGAGGGTGCTGCCTCACTTAGCAGTGACCTACAACCGACTGATTGCGCCGAGCATGATTTGCAACTCTCGTCGTTGCTATGTACGCTCGAGCGCGAGCGAATGCAAGGGTATCCCGCGGGGCGTTTGTTTGTAGACGGGATAGAACAGGCGCTTGCATCAATTCTCGTCCATTATGATGGCATTACGCGTCATACACATCCGGTGTACAAGGGTGGCCTGGCTCCTTACCGTATGAGGCGCATCAATGAATTTATCCAGTCGCATATCGACCAAGAAATTTCACTAAGTGAACTCGCGCAGGATATTGGATTGAGCCCTTCGCACTTTTGCAGTCTTTTCCGCAAGACGTCGGGAACGACACCACATCAGTTCGTGCTTCATTGCCGAATCCAGCACGCGAAAGCTCTACTCGCCGAGCCTAGCCATTCGATCCTTGATGTTGCACTCGCGTCAGGCTTTCGAACACATCAGCATTTTTCTCGGGTTTTTCATCGACAGGTAGGGATACCGCCCAGCACATTCCGCGCACAACTTTAACAGCCTGGGTCATTCTGTACGAAGACTGAACGCGCGGGCGAAGTCACTCAACTTGTTTTCTGTCGCTCCAAGCGCAATTCGAAAGCAGCCGCACGCGCAAGCGTAAATTTGTCGCCATCGCGCAGTTTGACAGCTATACCGGGCTGGAGTGGTCTGCTACGCAAAAAGGTGCCATTTGAGCTGTCGAGATCGATGAGATAACAATTGTCGCCGCGTTTATGAACTTCGCAGTGGAATCGGGAGACCTGCCGATCCGGGTCGCGGACCAGTACTTCATTTTTCTTGCCACCGTCCATAGCAACTCCGCCGATATGAGTAATTTCCTGGCTCAGAAGATAACGTTTGCCCTTATCGATTCCATCCAGAGCAACCAGATACGCGGTCACGCGCTTTCCACGGCGTCGCCAGAAGAAGATCAGAAATGCCACCAAAGCGAAGAGGCCGCCTCCGCCAAGACCCGCACGAAGCAAAAGTCGATTTCTGATTCTCGAACGTATCAAGGCTTGTAAGCGATCGACCTCGGGGCCGGTGGCTCCGAAACGCTGCGCGTCATTCAAACGATCTCGGGCCTCATTGAGGTTTCCTCTTAGCAGAGCATCCTGGGTCTGGAGAATAAGCGCGGAACGGCGTGCACTATTGGCTGCCATCGAAGTCGTAGCCGCCTGCTCCTCTTGCCTGCCATGCTCGCGTTGTGCGTTTGCGGCATCGATCGCCGCTTGTGCTTTGTCGAGACGCTGCTGAGCGGGCATGTCGCCGGGATCAAGAACCAGAATCTGCTTATTGATACGTAGGGCTTCTTCTGGCGTCGAGGCGCTTAGGGCATCCACCGTGAGTTTACGAATCTGCTCTTGTTGCGCCTTTTCCTCAGGGGATTGCCCCGGCATCATCAAAGGTATGGCTGCAGGACCTGCGCCGGTTGGTGCACTCACTGAGGGGGTTTCCGCTATGGCAGGCGTCGGTGGGGGAGGCGCTTCCGGTCCCTTGGGCAGGATCGCTATTTTAACGTCTTGAAGATCAAGTGTGGCCTTCTCGTTCTGTATTCGAAAACCCAGCGGGCCAGCACCTGCATGATATAGACCCTCGGGACGCGAGTCATAGTAGTCGGTTACAAGGATGCCGTTGATCCACACTGACACACGATGAGCACGCGCGATGACTGTGCAAGTGAAGTATTGACCGGCACCCACTGAAGCTGTGCGTGATTTCTCAAGATTGACCAGGCCGCCAGTGCCGAAGGATTTTCCATCTTGCAATTGCCTGTCCGTAGCGTTATCAGCGCTAACTGCATAGCCGGAATCGAACTGATTCGGCGTCCCGCGAAAAAACATCTCGACTCCGGTATGCTCGGCTTTGCTGGCTGCCTTCGCGGTGAACTGCAGGACAAAATCATCATAGGCGTTGCCCGACTCAAGCTGGCCTACGCCGCCTTGTCCGTGAATTGTGCCTTGCCCTGACCACTGCACATTCGGAGGAGCTTTCGGTTTGCCTGACAATCCCGGAATAGGCAATTTTAGCTTCGATTTGCTTGGCGGAGCAGGAGCAGCCACGGCCTTCCAGCCATCCAGATTTGAACCGTTATACAGCGGGTCGAGTCCTAAAGGCTTCAGCCGAATAGAACGAACTTCTAATCGTGTACCGCGTGGCGCTCTAAACTCTAAGTAACCGACTCGATTCTTCGTGCTTTTGCCGTCTGTGGTGATTTTTCCGTTAAGACTAGCGAGCAGATGCGTACCTTCAGCCTGCACCTCATAGGCATTCCAGCCGCCGGCGGCGGGAGTTGCAGTCCCACCACTTATTCCCGCAATAGTGCCGTCATTCAGCGACAAGGTATAGCCGGGTTGCGCAGGTTTGCTTTGCGGATCGGCACGCAGCAGCAGCGTTGCAGGGCCGCCGGTGATACGAGCCTCAAACTTCAGATCAAAGTCACAAAATGAGGCAGTCATGCGCAAGCTGCTCTCCTGTGTCGGATCTGAGACCAAAGCATTTGCGTTGACCTGCCATTGTCCTCCGCCAGAAGTCCAACCAAAACGTGAAACCCCATCGAAGATCTGAATCCAGCCTCGCGAGGCCTCATCCGCAGGTAAATAAGAGACGGGAGCAGAATCTCCTGTAGCCGCAGCAAACAGCAGAAGCGAGACGGTTGCAAGGGCTCGTTTGCTACGCAGTGGTCTTAGTGTCCTGGGAAATATCAAAGGTGAGTCCTGTTTCTTCAGCGTAATGGATGTGAAGCTTTTGTCCTCGCTCGATCTCACCGGCGATCAATGCCGTAGCTAACGGAGAGAGAACAACCTGCTGCATGGTTCTACCCACCGGTCTTGCGCCGTATTCTGGATCGTAGGAAATTGCTGCCAGATGTTTAAGCACATCGTCGTGAACCTGCATTTCGATCTCGCGTTCCTCCGCAAGCTTCCTGCGCAGACACTCGAACGAATGGGCCACAATACGTTCAAGTTCTATGGAAGTGAGAGGATCGAATGGCACCACTTGCGAAATGCGGTTGTATAACTCGGGACGCAGCGTTGTCCGTATCACTTCCAGAATGATCGCGCGGCGTTCTTCGGGATCTTCGCTCGCTGTCATCGCTTCGCGCGCGCCAAGGTTAGAGGTGAAGAGGATGATCGAGTTAGAAAAATCACAGAAGCGTCCCTTCGCATCGGTCAACCTGCCCTCATCAAGGACGCTCAACAGCAAGTCCAAGACCTCAGGATGCGCCTTCTCGACTTCGTCGAAGAGCACAATGGAGTAAGGGCTGCGCCTGACTCGTTCGGTAAGATAACCGCCTTCGTCTGAGCCAATCAGACCGGGACGAGCTCCAATCAGACCACTGACTGATCCCTTTTCCTTGTACTCGCCCATGTCAATACGAATCAGCGCAGTCTCATCGTCAAAAAGAGAATCCGCCAGTGCTTTAGCCAACTCCGTTTTTCCCGTGCCAGTGGGCCCGACAAAGAGAAACGAGTTCGGTTTATGCTGTGTTTCCAGATCCGCGCGCATGCGCCTTACAGCGTCTGCCACAGCGATCACCGCCTCAGGCTGACCGAAGACACGTTCCGATAATCGCTCTTCAAGCTTCACCAATCTCTCTCGTTCGCTTTCGAGCATGCGATGGATGGGAATGCCAACGCGATCCGCAATCACTTCCGCCACATGCTCTGCACGCACCTCGTCGGGCACAGAGAGGCCACGACATGCGCCTTCTTCAAGCTGACGTTCAAGATCGCTGCATTGTGTCTCAAGATATTGGAGCGATCCGTAACGAATCTCAGCGGCGCGCGTCATGTCGCCATTTGCTTGTACTGCAGCAAGGAGCGTGGTCTGTTGTTCGATTGCCTGTTTAGTAGCCTGCAGGCTCTCACTGGCCTGCTTCTGTGCATGCCATGCGGCTGTCAACGTATCAACGCGATCAGTGAGTTCTGCAGTTTCTTCAGAAAGCGCAGAGAATTGTTTCGCGTCGGATGACATGCTCTCAAGTTCAAGTCTCTTTTCCGCCAGCAGGCGTTCAAGTCGGTCAATCTCCTGAGGCTTCGATTCTTTCTGCATACGGATGCGCGCAGAGGCTTCGTCGAGAATGTCGATGGCTTTATCAGGTAGGAAGCGGGAAGGCAGATACCGCCGTGAAAGTTTGACCGCGGCGCGCAACGCTTCATTCGGCAATCGAATACCATGATAAGCCTCGTAGCGGGGCCGGATTCCGCGAAGAATCACCAGCATGGCTTCGTCGCTCGGCTCTTTGACAACGACCAGATCAAAGCGACGGGCAAGCGCACCATCCTTCTCTATTTTTTCACGATATTCGTCATAAGTTGTCGCGCCAATGCAACGCAGTTCACCGCGTGCGAGCGCCGGTTTCAGGATGTTGGCGGCATCCATGCCACCTTCGTTGCCGCCTGCCCCAACCAGCGTATGCAACTCGTCGAGGAACAGAATGATCTCGCCCTTGCGTGCCCGGCACTCATCGACAATGCCCTTGATCCTCTCTTCGAATTCCCCGCGATACTTAGCCCCTGCCACCATGGCGGTAAGGTCAAGAGCGAGTACTTTGCAGTTCTTTAGAGACGCAGGAACATCGCCGGCGGCAATCCGCAGGGCCACCCCTTCAGCGATAGCGGTTTTACCGGTACCGGGATCTCCGACACAAACCGGATTACTCTTTGTCTTGCGCAGCAGGATCTGCATGACGCGACGAATCTCTTCATCGCGTCCTACAACGGGCATGAGATCCCCACTGCGTGCGAGCTCAGTCAGGTCGCGAGTAAATCGCGCTAGCAACTTGCCCGGAGTGTTTACTGATCCGCCCACTCCTGCTGCACCATCGAGAACTTCGCGAGTGGAGTCGCTCTGATTCTGCGCCGCCATCAGTGTTTCGCGCGTAATGCCGGCCGCCCGCAAATCGCTGGCGATCTCCCCACCGTCGGCCGAAACAGCTTGCAGGAAGTCCACAGGCTCGACCGTCTCTGCACCGCGAATCTCCATCTCTCGGAATGAGCATTCGACCAGATCACGCAGGCCGTGCGACGCCACCGGACGTCTACTCGGATCGAGCGTGTTCCTGGGTAGCCGGTTGAGCCTCAGAGCAAGCGCAGCAAGCACAGGTGCAACCGTAACACCGGCCCGGGCAAGATGCGTTGTTGTTGCAGTGTCCTGGTCGAGTAGAACAAAAAGCAGATGTTCTGGCGCAATGCTCGCGTGTTTGCGTTCCTCAGCAAAGAGCCGAGCGTGGTCAAGAGCACTTTCAAAATCTGCCGATAACTTGTCCAGGGGAATAACCATACAAATTCCGCTCTCTGTTTATTCCAGACGCCGCCTGCGAGGCGGTGGAAAAGGTGCATCGGTTTGTTTTGGCTCAACCGGCTCATCGTGAGAACCCCACGGATTCCTCGGATTGCCACCGGGCTGGGCCTGCAAGGGTGGTCTGAAGGATCCAGATGTCGCGTCGCCGCGCATAGCAGCAGGGTCCACTTCTTCGTGTACTTTGGGCGATTGACTCGCGCGCAGCGAGGGTTCACTCAACGGAGTCATTCGCTCCGCGTCCTGAGCATAGAAACGGTGACGCACAAACAGCAGAGCTGTTCTTACATTGAAGTGCGCAGGCACTGCAACGCGCAAATCAGTTACGGTTGTGATGTCAGGCGCATCAAAATCAAACTCGACGTTTCTTTGACCGGCAAAACGCACTTGGGCAACGCCATGGATCGGGGCGCGGCGCAATCCGCTCCCTTCGTTGATGCGAACCTCCACTGGCACTCGTGTATCCGCCGGGTATTCATATTCAATTTCGGTCGAGAGAATAATTCTGTATTTCTCGCGCCCCTCCAACCGAATACCCGCAAAGTGAAATGCCATCTCATCGGCAAAGCCTTGCAGGCGCGCAGGTTTGGCAGCCAATTTGTAGAGCGCGCTTCCGCCGCGGTCGAAGACGAAGTTCATAGTATCCAGAGCGGGGCTGACGCGGAAATCAATATACTTGCCTTCAAGAGCGCGCTCGAGTGTCTGAAGGCTGCGCAGTGAGCTTTGAACGGTGCGCACTTCGAGGCCCAGATCGTCTTCGATGCGCCAACGCCGTGAGCTTCTTAACACGTGCTTTTGCTGCTCCACCAGCGGCACCAATTCGGTTTCGCCAGCATTTTTCAATGCGTCGAAGTACTGCTCGACGGATGGGCTCAAGTCAAGACTCACTGCAGCACTCTCCAGAAACATGCGGAGATTGGCGAAGAACTGCGCCGGTGGCTGCACTGGGGTGAGACAGCCGTAGAGGCACGTTTCAATGGCGGGTATGACTCTCTTGACGAAATCCAGTGTCTCTTGGTCGATGGCAACATCGATTCCGCGTACACGCGTGAGCTCTATATACTCCCGCATGGCGCGATGTAGCTCAATAAAGCGCCTCGACAGAGAGGAGAGTTGCTCGACGATACGCCGCCACGCTGCACTCAGCTCGCTGAATGCAGTCAGGTTTGTGCACGGAGGGATGAAACTTGAATCCTGTTCGTACGCGATGCTGCTCTCCGAACGATGAAGACGGCTGACCGCCATTGCATGTTGTACTTCCTCACCATGTGGCTGCAAGCTAAGACGGTAGGCGCGGACCCGTTCCGTCTGAATTTGCGGGTTGTGCTCATCACGCTCGCCGTCAATCACGTTATAAGTGTGGGGCAGTGCCACGATATAGACACGCGTCTCGCTTACTCCCTCGAGATCTACCTTGCTGAACTCCTGATGAAGCGGGTAGTCCGACGTAATTTCAACCGGAGTGCCAGCTATCGTCAAGCCGCGGCATTGTGTCACCGTGATGCTCAGCGTGTGCTCATCTTCTGAGAGCGTGACGATTGGGTCATGCCGTACCGCGCCAAACTCGCTCTCGGGCAGACGTGGTCCCCCGCCAATCAATCCAAAGCTGTCGTGCGCGTAACGCAACATCCAGAGCATCGTTGCTTCGTAGAAGCGCTCCTGGCGCAGGAAGTGCTCCGGGGTCACGAGCATTCCAAATTCCCAATTGACCGCATTATGACGGGCATCGTTCGCGTTCATGCGCTTGCTCCTCTGCCTAGCTGAAAGTTGAGACCTATGCGGCTGTTTTTCAAAGCAATACCCAGTCGCGGAGCCTCGTCAGGATCGTCGAGCAGCCATGTAATGGAATGGCTCTGATAGGCGCTTAAACATACGTCCACGGTCATTTGAATCAGTCGACGCCCTCGCTCGGACTGAAAAGCGGTATAGGTATCGAGCGAGACTGGGCCAACCTGGATCACGATGGAATCGGTGTCGACTTGACGATCGCCTGCCAAAAAGTCGCGCCCAAGGCGGCTGGCTCTCAATCCCAGGCCTGAACACTCAGGCGGCGCGAGCAGGCGATACGCGTCGCGGTAGCGAAATTCGTACACAGGCAGTCCAAGAAGAACGAGGAAGGCGAGCTTTATCCCGACCTCTCGGGTCGCCATACGTGCCAGTGTGGGAGCAAGGAGTGCCAGTGGATAGAGCATCGCTTCCGGCCAGGTTGACGAGTCCAGCCCAAAGAGAGCGAGCCAGCGACGGCACGCCGCATACTTGTCGGGACCAATTTTAAAGAGCGGCGCTCCAGCGCGAAACCACTGCGCAGCTTTTTGTACGGGATCATCGAAGAGCTGACAAATTTCGCGCGTGCCCATCTCAGCATCTCCGCCAGACTCGCGCATAGGCAAGGGCAATGCTTCAAAGAAACCGAAGCCAGAGATCCAGAGCGTAACCGGCACGGATGGAGTCAGCAGTCTGCCAGCCGGTGGAGATTGACGCACAACTTCGAGACCTTGCCGCCCGGGACCTGCCATGCGAAGCGTAAGCCGTGATTCAGCAATACCCAGCGCATCCAGCACGTGCACAGCCGAGTCTATTGTGTGCGCGAAAGCAGCTGTGCTCTCCGCAAAGTTCGGCATCACGGGGTACTGTTCCGTTGGTGCTGAGATTGTCATGCCCATGCGAGCTCCACATCCGCATCCACATCGAGCGGCATCCGTTCGCGCAGAAAACTGTCGAGATCCGCAACCAGAATCCGCGCCTCTTCTTCCGGCGCGGCAAATCTGTTGCGCTCCGCAGTGATCGTGATACGGTGCAGGCGGCGCAATCCGCGCGCGCGCCGCGCCAGTATTGGTCGGACGTCAATGCTGGTAATGCGACGATCAAAGGAACGAATTGAAACTTCCAGGTCAGCACGAGTGAGCAGGCGCTGTCGCGACAACAACGCCTCGGAGAACCGCCGCTGGGCTGAATGCAAACCTTCTCCGTCTGAACCACCTGCAGCTGCGGTGATGTTCTCAACTAAGAGACCGCGCGCAGGCGGTTTCGCAAAGCTCTGCAAGCGCGCGACGTTCATCTGGTTGCCAGCCGCTCCCATAGTCATCCACAGGCGCAAGTTGGCATATGTTTCATCCTCTCCGTTGGGCATTTTGCCGGGCAAGAGCGTCAGGTATCCCTGGTGCAACCGGTATCTCCCGATACCAGGACTAAAGGACGGCTGGAACTCGGGAAGATAAGTCTCCCCGCTTTCACCAGTAATGGAGAGTGGCACTACGAGAAAGGACCGGCCGCCATTTTCTTTGCTGACGGGAATCGTCGTGCCGCTTTCTCGAAATCGTATTGTCTGATTCGAGCATTCAACATTGGACGCGCTTTGGGCGTGAAGATAAATGGCTGAGAGAGCTGTGTGAAGGGCCTCCACATGCGCGTCGAGGTGAATACGCAGCCAAGCGCGCGGCTTGAGGTAAAACTCTGGGCGCTCAAAGATTGAGTGAAGAGGAGCTTCTAATCCATAGGGAACATCGCACAGGAAGTAGCGCTCAACAGGAACTGTTGGCAGTTGAAAGCACTTACCTTGCCAGAAAGCTCCGGGCAATGAGGGCGTTTCTGCCCTCTCCAAATCTGGTACTGTGCTATCTGAAGTGAGAAGCCACTGCAATTGATGCTGGCCAGCATTCAGGGGCTGCGGCCGAAGCACACCTATGGCTTCAAACCTGCCATTGTCGGAGGCTAGACACCAGTTTTCACTCTTTAACTGGGTATTCAACAGCGTCGCCTCCGGACTGGTTTGCAGAAAGATCCCGTGCCGCGAAAGGTATGTAGAGCCCAGATTCTCAATCGCGATGTAGATCGCCGGATACGCACCTAATTCAGCAGGGACAGGACCATATGATGGACCAGCGCGCAAACTTTCGGCAGGAAGTTCAATACCGCTCAGCAGGCGCAACTCTCCGGGGCCTTCTTTCGGACGTTGGTAAACAAATACGGCGGCGACACGAGCAGAAGATACCGAGATGCTGTAGTCCGTGGTGAAATGCATGCGGCCACCGCTTTCAGGTTCGCCGCTCAGTACCGTTCCTGCTCCAACATGCACGGGATCAGCATGGCAGGTATAGCGCACCACTAGTTGCGCCGGATGTGCAAAACGGCGCTCAAAACCAAGTCCTTCGAGAAGTTCATCGAGCAGTGCGATCTTGAGTCTGTCAGTGTCTGATGTGAGAGTATGAATCTGTGCAGCCAGTGTGCGAAAGAGCACGGCCAGCACAGGGTCAATAAGTGTGGACTCGATACCATACTCGCGCAAGTATCGTCGAAAATCCTCGCGCAGCTTCAGATCGACTTCTGCCGCGCTTGCGTTCATAGAACACACCTTGTTGCGCGATCACTGCTTATTTCGCGCAATATGAGCGTTACACTGCGATGCTCCATGATGTGTCCTGCCCACTTTTCCTGACGACTGCCTTGTACTTCGTTCCCAAACGGCTCGATCACGAGCGAATCTACGCGATAACTTGTGAGGCCAAGGTCAGCAAGGACAGCATTGATTTCCTTAGCAGTCGTCTCAGCTATACGAGTACGTGATTCTTGCGATATCCCCTGTTTGGCAAATTCGGAGAAGAACTCGTTGAAACCGAATGAAGCATGGCCGGCCCATGACCCTCGCGGCGTGCGCGCCATGATTCCAAGTAACATCAGATACGCTTCCCGCTCATCTATTTTTTGCAGAAGTCCCCGCTGTAAGCGCAGGGGAAACGCAATCGATGGATGCGAAGGATTCTCTTGATGAAATGTTAAGTTCAATGCCGCGACTCCGGGGAAGGTGACAGCATGCTGCACGCATTCAGCGGACAGACATGCCCGCGACGCAAAGCGCCGCGGACGAAACGAGTCATTGCTTCAACCTTAATTCCCCATGGTTATTTCCTTATAGTTTTGCTGGTTCATGGCCGGCTCCAGTTCCAACGTGAGCAGGTGATTCACCGTGGAGTAGATGCTCGAGTCGGTGTTTCCGTCCGGACTCGATGTCGGCAGCGGGTTTCCTGTTTCAAAGCGGCTGATCCAGCCCTTGAATTTATAGCTACACAATGCGTCTTTCTTTGCGTCATCCTTCCAATACTCGATCTTCATATCGACGATCTTGTCGCGGGTTACGACATTCGCAAGATTGAAAAGACGTTTCAGCGTGCTGTGCGGCATATTTGTGTCGTCATGGAAATCAACATAAATCTTGATTGCTGTAGAAAGTGTGCCCATTTCCGGCATACCTGCGCGATCTTTCAACGTGGCAAAGCGCACTGTGCTGGCCAAGGCGTCGAACGTATTTCCATCTACGGTGACTGTGCTGCGCAATGGACTTGACATGTCGATCGTCCTCCCTCTTTCTTCAGGTGTGATGTCTTTCGATTGAAGTTCAGGCCGTCTGTCGAACTTCTGCCGAAGAATGCCAAGGATGCGGTCAATCCACATCCCCGGACCCTATCTACGTCCAGCAAGCAGACTACCGGCCTACCGACTCCTGCTTTCCGCCTTCGGAAGCAAACTCAGGTGTATCGATCTTGAGGCGGAAGCTCTCACCTGGTCCTGTCGGCATGATCTCGAGCTTCATATCGCAAATGCCCTGCATGCGCTTGTTCGCGTCGCGATCGATTTCCAATTTGAAATCAAGAAGAGTTCCCACCTCCACCTGCTCCTGCAACATTCGTGCAATCGGCTTTTCAATGGCTTCATCCATAAACTCGCGGGTAAGGACCTGTCCGGCGACCTGTAACAGATAATGCCGACAGCAGCGCTCGATGTAGCGGATGATGCGATAGGACGTGAAGAACTTGTATATGCCGTAGGGATCATCGGCGAGTGTTCTGCAACCAAAGAAGCAGAGCTTGTTATCGGCATCGCGGATGACAGGGATCAGCTGACGCTCCATGCTGATGTGTTCCATTTCGCTGATGAGCGGTTCGATCCGCGCTTTCTCCGGGCCGCTGACCTGGCCGAAGCGCGAGCCAACCGGACCCTGCGCCAAACCAGCGCTGTCGTCGGTGCGTGCCACGGCCCCGGCGAAGGCAAGCGATGGAGGACCGTAAAGGTCATCGCCCTTGTCGATCTTCTTCTCGAACCAATGTCTGGGACGTAGCTGCAAGTAGCCCATGACGACAACATCGGCAGCTGCCCGGTCCTCAGGCCGTTTCAGGAATTCGTACTTGCCTCCAGGCCGGAAATTTCGCTCCACATTCTGGAATGATTTCTCATCGTCAATGTCGGTAATAAGCAGCATGCCCCATTGATTGGCAATGCTTTCCAGACGCTCGCGCACGAGCTGGTTAATCCATCCCGGAACTACCAGATTGCAGATGTCGTCGCGAAAGTTAAAGTTATCGTTGCGCTTCTTGCAGAAATTCTCTATCGCAGCAACAGTCATGCTGTATACGTTTTGCATCTCACGCGGGTCGGCATTCCAGATGAAAAGCTCAATCGGCTTTCTTTGCTTGCCGTCGTAAATTTTCGTGTTGTCAAAGAAGGTCTGCAGTTCGCGATAGCTCCTCTCGATGGGCCGTAACTCCGCGAACACCTGTTCCAGCAGCTCATCTCGTATTTCTTCCGCCTGATTAATCTGCGATTGCAGTTTCACCAGAGTTTCTTCAAAATTGTCCTCCTGATTGAGCAGAGAGGTGACATCAGAAAGTTGAGCCAGAAACTCGCGCGCGCTTTGGGGTGAAAAAATAGAAGTGATCGGGCGGTTCTCATCGATCAGGCCAGGATGCAAGTCGGCAAAAATCTCGAGCAAAACTTCGCGCGCGGGCGCATTCCCAAGAATCTCGCTGGTAGATTTTGTGAGCGTGTCCATTTATTTTTCCCCCTCCACAACTTTGTCGAGTTCATCCCGCAACTGCGCCAGAGCGGCAATGATCTGCCTGCGCTGTTCTGGGTTGCTCCATGCCCTACGCACCGCAGGCAGTTTCCAGCGATCTTTAAGTCGATACATCAAGTCGATGTTGTTTTTCAGATCAGCAAGGTCGTTGCGCAGATAGGTCACCGAACCATCTTCGGCGCGAACTTCCTGACGAGTCATGATGTTGGAGGGATCAAAATCCTTGATGCTGCGAAAGAGTAGTTCTGCGTGAAACTCGGTCTCCCCCGTGCCAGCCGTTCCCGTGAACTTCATCTGTGGATTGAATTTCTCAAACGCGTGCTGAAGCGACTCCACCATCTCCGGATCTTCGTTTTCTGAGTGGGTCTCTCGTCCTACCCGCTCTAATGTCATGGGCATTGTCACTGCGCAGGTGCTCGTGGGAACTTTACGAACTGCAGGCCGGACACCCTGTCGTTTTACTTCGATGATCGGCATAGAACTCCTTCCGTTAACTCAAGCGCGTTTTATTAGGATCAAATCCTGTCACTGGTCGAACGATGGTGTGCTCACCGGGGTTACGTATTGCGGCACGAGCGCCCCGTTCCCCGGTCTCAAAACCGGGAGGTGCCTGCCGAAGTGCAGGCTTGCTGTCGCGACGGGTCAAAGGATCCACGCCCGGCCAGTAATCCGGGCGCACTGGCCGGGCTGCACGCTGGTCGTAACGTTCGGGCCACAGCAACCGGGGGAGCCCGAACCACAACACAGCTAATAGTGCTGCTAACGCTGTGAAGACAAGGAATGGCCGCAGGAAAAGCATGATCGGGCCATGATCGAGAGAAGCATTTGCCAGGAAAGCGCGCTGTTCCGCATCAGTTGCTTCACCCTCAAATGAAGGAGTTGCAACCGGTGGCGCGACCCACAACGCCTGACGATTCTCCATCAACACAGATCCATCAGATAGGGTGACCTTGGCGCGAAAACGGATGACTCGGCCGGCAAGCAGCGTGCGCGAGTCAAGGCTTTCGGGTGCCTGGAGCGTAATCGTGAGGTTTTCGTCTGGCGGAAGTTGCTGTGATTGAAAAGCTCTGTGCAATGTGTTCAGATCAAAAGTAATCAGAGGGGGCCGTGTTCCCAGACGAGTCATTGCTACCTCATCGATGGATTGTCGATTGCCAAGCCCTATGGGCAGAACATCCACCCTCGATTGCTGTACAGCGGTCGCCGATGTTGTAAGGCCACTTGCCCCTGCGAGCAGCCCTGGATCGTCTCCAGCCTGCGGGCGAACATCGTTCGTGCCATCTGTCAACAGAATCAGACGCGGCTGCTCTCGATCAGGCTGACGCTGCTGCTGAAGTGTCTCCACCGCGGTACGCACAGCCGAATACAGCGCAGTATTGTTGCGAGGCTCCGGTTGGGGCAGGGCATTCAGTTCCGCCTGGGCCTCGGCCCGGGAACTAACAAAATGTGCCGCAGCGATGGTTTTCTCAACATTCTGGCTGGCAAATGGAACGATCGCTATACGATCCTGGCCGTCGGAAAAATTCTTCAAGTACTCCGCCGCAGCACCTTTCGCACCTTCAAAGCGTGATTGCCCTCCAATATCGTTGGTCAGCATGCTGCCGCTGATATCAAAAAGCAACATTGTGGTCTCGGGTCGTCTTGCCGTTTTGGATCTTGTCGCAGTTGCTACGGCATAGAATGGCTTCACCGCCTGCCCGTCTAGCTGCACTTCCACATGCGATGCCAACTGATCAGCAGGAGGGAGCTGCACATTCACGGGTTTTCCACTTTCATCAATGAAGCCGAAGCTTATTCGGAAGCAAAGTCCTCCGCCGTCCGGCTCACACTCGATCAGCGCCGGCTTGGTAAGAAAGTCAAGGGCGGGGGACTGCGCAAACGAGTGGCCCTGCTGCCATCCTGTGATGGCGACAATCACTGCCATCGTGCGCAAAGGGTTCTTCATCGCCCTGCCTGTCCCATTTTCTCCTTCGCGATAAACATGAGAGTAGTGCGCCCGAGTATGATCAGCGTCTGATCACGCAACTCGTAAGGAGAGGTGATAGAGCGGTTCTGAGCCTTGAGCACGAAGCGGCGCAACCCTGCTTCTGACATGACATCAGGATGGCGAGTTACATAAAATCTCCCATCCCTGCCGAATATACGAGCGTGACGCGGAGCAACCGATCCATCGGGAAGATAGATATCTACTTCCCGGCCGTAAGTTGACTTAGATAGGTCGGCAGTCTGGCTGCCGAGCACGTAACTGTCTCCCTCCTGAATAGCCCATTCCTTCTTTCCTAATTTGCTGGACGCTCGCGGGTCGCCGCTATTCACGAATCGCAACACTGCATCGCGGAGAAGAATCGGCGCGAAAGCAATTCCAAAACTGATACCAGCTCCGGTGAGCACGAAGGCCACTGCTTGAGACGTGCCAGGCAGCCACTGGCTGAGGGTTCCGAAGACCATTCCACCAAGAAAGCCTCCGCACATTCCGCCTGCCATTCCGTGGGCTAGACGTGCGCGATTTACTGAAAGCCAGCGCGCACCCAACCCAGCGCCGATCAGAGCCCCGCTCACCATCCAGCCGAGGACTGTGCCCAAAGGCAGGGCACTCGGCAGCGCATTGCGTAAAGGCAGATGCAGTGCACCTGAAAGCATCCCCGCAGCAAAACCAATTAAAGCGCCTATCGCAACCCAGCGCCCCTGCACACGATTGCCCGCCCATTTCTCGTCAAAGGCCACGGTAAAACCGCCAATAAAGCCGCCAAGCAGTGCGGCAGCCATGACCGCTGATGGCCACGCTGGGGAACCTGCTGGTATCAGCAACGCGAGGAGCGCCTGCGTTGCCCATGCCAGCAGTCCGGCGGTGCCTCCTACAAGCGACATGAAGTAGAGCGTTTGATAGATGTTCATGTGAAAGCAGGGACTCCAGGCAAAAACACTCCGATGAAATACCCGGAAGGCATTCCGCGCCACGCACAGCGCACTTCACATTCCGTTGTAAATTGTCCTCATTTGAAGGGCAGCTGATGTGTCCATTCCTACGTTTTTTTGTCCAATTTCGCTGGAATGTTTTTATCAGGGCGATTTAGGTTTGAATGGATAGATCCGCTAACTCACAAGTATCTCCGCGTTTTTGTATACTGAGGACGCTTCAGACCTCTTTATCTACTAGAGGTAGCGCTGGAGAGTGCTTCGTGTTTCGCCATGTTCTGGTTGCAGGTTTGGGCACGCTTGGCTCTGAGGTTGTGAAGAACCTTGGACTTCTGGGTTGTGAATCGGTGTTTGTTGCAGATGCCGATATGATCGAGGAAAAGAACGTCTCACGGTCTCTTCTGTTGCGCGAAGCCACTATCGGACAAAGTAAGATTTTACATGCTCTTGATCAACTAAGAACTTGGTTTCCGCAGACCCAATGGAGCGGAACGCCGGTGGAAATCGCAGACGTTGAACCAGACCGCTTTATGCAGGCTGAAGTACTTTTTAGTTGTGTAGATACTGATCTAGCCCGTACAGAGATGGCCGCTCTGGCCGCACGATACGGAATTCCCGTCTGCGATGCTGGTCTCGGAGGCATAAGTACTCGTGTGGGACGCGTGTCATGGTTTCCAGGCGATGGTGCAGCCTGTTTCGCTTGTTTACTTACCAGCAAGCGGCGGGCGACGTTGTTAAATATATGGGAATCAGATGTGCACGCTTGCTGGGCCGATGAGCAAGAGAAACGCGATGGGTGGACCAGCACGGCAACCATGGCTTCTATTGTTGGTGGACTTCAAGTAGAAATCGCTCTTTCTGCTGCAAAAGGAACAAAAGAGTCTTTTTCCATACACCTGGATGTCGATCAATCGCCTGTTTGCCAAACGATTCAACACAGTCGCAGTGTGGAGTGCCCCTTTCATGACGAAGTGTCTGGAGCGCAGTTTCCTATCTGCACACTCGCAGAATGTGGCGCTTGCAACCGGCAATTTTCTCCAAACCGACGCATTGCATGGGTGCGCCGCAGGGGTGCATGTCCATTTTGCGGCAGCCGTAACATCCTTATCCGCGACAGCATGTGGAATGAGCTGACGGGAAGTGTTTTGTGACACAGCTGCGTACGAACATTCTGCTTGCTATGCTTGGCATTCTAGCCGTGGCAGTTCAGATTATTTCCACGCGATGGGGACTGATCGGCGACTTTGCCGGTGGCCTTCTCTGCGGTCTGATCGTACTTGGAGGTATGCGCGTACTTGCGCTTGAGATAGAACATGCTTTTCTTCCGCCTCTTGTCGCAGGTGGTGCCAGCCTGCTGGGTCTTGGCTTTGGAATAGTGGGATCGAATGTTACTTACCCGGGCGTCTCCTGGGTCGCACCGTTACTGGCGGCACTTCCGACGGGGGCGCTTGCGCTTAAGATCGGCCTGCGTGGAGCAACGTGCCAGCTCTGCCGCGCTCGATTGCGCAGGCTGCTTTCCTTTTCATGCCCACGCTGCCACCTGATTGCATGCGAGAACTGCTGGGAGTTTGAACGTGGTCGATGCCGACTCTGCGAAACGAATCAAGTCCCGCTCTTTCCTCTGGAATTCTCCTGGTGGCAGGAGCGCTTCGGTTCCCAGACGGACAGTGGGCGGTGCGTTCTCTGTCTTCGCACCGCAGATGGGAAGGTAGCGCATTGGCCTTGCGCCGACTGCGGGCATAGCCAGTGCCGTTCCTGCTGGGATGACTACAATGGTCAATGCAGCCGGTGTGGATGGACCATTCCTGGATTGCCGACAGATGTGAGCGAATTCGTCGGGGCAGGAGCGCGAAGAGTAAAAAATTAGTCTGATACGTTTTTATTTCGCGCAGAATCTTCCAAAGTAAAAGGAGAACTCCTAATGCCCAAATACCAAATGCTCTTCGACACAGTTCGGGCAGAACAAAAATTCAACGTCGATATCGACGAGCAGGAAACACTCGACGTCACGCTCGATGAGATCCTGTTCGAACTGAGAGAGCGAGGGGATTATCTGAAGGGTGAGGGGCAGCCCCAGGTTGTTTGGAATGGCCATTCGCTTGATTTCTCTGTTCCTCTTCCAGAACAAGGAGTCAGAGCAAACGACATTCTTCGAGTATCGACAATTGTGCTCAATGGCTGAGGCTGGCACATGAATCCACGCAATTGCCGCATCGATGCAGAATGGCAGCTACTTGAGTCGCTGGCGGACGCAAATCGCTCGATATTTACTCAAATGACTCGCTTGGATGATGAATTTCGTTTCATCATGCAGGAATCGCCCGCATGGGTTGGAAAAAAAAGCGACAGCAGGGCCGAAACAAAGCATGCGCTTCGCTACGTTTACCCTCGTTACTATCCCTCTTTACCACTAGAGGGCTACTTCGTCCGCCCGATCTTGCACATCAACGTTGACCCGTTGACTGGATTCGTTTGTCTCTGGAAGAACTACCGTCCGGCGCAGACGATCGTCGATGCCATTCTCATCACACGCGCCATCATGGCCGGCAAAGCCGCAAATTGGGATTCCGCGCATCGCATGCAACAAGATGCCGTCATGAATCCATTGCCGATGCCACCCCTGATCCTATCAGCGGATTGCCATCCGCTTATGCCTCAGCGGAGCAGCCGGCGCAGACTTGTGTCCGAGATCCCTGACCACACATCACAAGAGAGAAACTTTGCGTTTCCTGATATTGAGTGATATTCACGCCAATTGGGAGGCCTTGACTGCTGTTCTATGCGATGCTGCGGTCCGGCAACATCAGGCAATTCTTTGTCTTGGCGACATCGTGGGCTATGGGCCGAACCCGAACGAAGTGACAGCCTGGGCCCGCGCCCACGTAGACGTGGCCATTCGCGGCAATCATGACAAGGCCTGCTCCGGAGCATCTGCTTTTTCCTCTTTCAATTCAGCCGCACAATGCTCTTCGCGCTGGACCAGAAGCGAGTTGCTTGATGAACATGTCGACTGGCTGCTCAATCTCGATCGAGGCCCGGTGCCGGTAGAGGACTTCGACCTCGTACATGGCGCACCCGATGATGAAGACCGTTATATGTTTCACGAACACGAAGCAGAAATAGGATTAAGGCATACGGCGCAGCAGCTGACCTTCTTTGGGCACACGCACGTTCAGGGAGGTTTTATAGGACAGCCGCATCGGCGGCACTTTGAAGTGTTGCGTCTGAACGTTTTTCCAAGCCAGATAGCAATTCTTCCGGATCGAAAATATCTTTTGAATCCCGGCGCGGTAGGGCAGCCACGCGATGGCGATGCTCGCGCTGCATACTGCATCTACGACTCAACCATGAGAGTGGTTGAGTTCTACCGCATCGACTATGACATTCGCACCGTTCAGGACAAGATACTGGCAGTCGGACTTCCTGAAGAATTGGCTTTCCGTCTTGCATCTGGAGATTAAACTGCAATCACTGGCAATGGCATGTAGTCTATGACGATCCTGACACTCATTCAGGTAGCCTCCATTGCCAAACCACTTCCGTTAAATCGATGCGCTGACATCCTATCTGCAAAAGAACTTCTTCAAGAGGCTCACGTGAAAGGATGAGGACACCGCCGTCTTCCGGACTCTCGCGGATGTATAAGGTAATACCGGTGAGTGCCTGCTCAGTAATCGCCGTGAGTGGTTCTTCCAGCGACTTCATCCTCAGCAGCGGAACGTACCACGGAAATATCCGAAAGATGCGCTCCTTGATGAAATCGAGGAAGAGTTCCTTCATGTTATTCAGCAGCTTCTCTGTCTCTACCTGACTCACGATCTGGATGCCGGTGCCAGTGCCCGCCATGGTCGCCATTGCATCCTGGCACGCAATGGCCCCCGTGGTCACACGAAAGAGTGTATACATGCGCGTACCTGCCGGGAGTCTGGGATCCGTCTCCATCAATGTTTCGGAAGTCATCATGCGCGGAGCCGGAAGATCAGTCCATACGCCTAATATGGTTTCAGGCAGCCATGCAGGAGCATGATCTGCGAATAGTTCAATAGTTTCCCGCGATTTCGTCTGGTGCAAAGCTACATAGCTCTCATGTACGCAGCCCTTATGCATCGCGAAATGCAAGACAAAATTGATAAGAAAGCGGCGTACTCCATCATACGAATCCGGCCGAAGGCCTAAAGGGGCTGTCAACAGATAGCACTCGCCGAGGGCATTGGCGCCTCTGTACTCCAGTGTCAAGCAAGGTGCGTAGAGACGCGGGTCTTCGTTATGTTTTTCGCGGGCTCCAATCTGTTGCTGATGTAATTTTCTGGTCATCCTTCCCAGTACCTATAATCATCTTTGCGCAGCGAGGAGACCACCTGCACAATTCCTGACAAAAGCTCTGGCTTTGCCGCAATCAGCATGCCATCATCCTCAGGGCTCTCTCGCAGGTAAACATCGAAAAGCTGAAACCAGGATACGCGCTCCTCGACCGTGCTCTGGAATATCGTGGTGCTGGAGAGCCTGGGCAACAGGAACGGAATGCCTGCATACGCTGGATCTGTCTTCAATGAGCTTCCGAAAACCTCTTTGGTCTTATGCCCGAACATCACTCTTTGCAGTTGCTTTTGTGGATCTCGTTTCTGCAGACCCATGACGGCATTCAAATGCGCCATCGCTGGATGGTTCCGAATGAAGGATGGGGGCTCGAGGGGTTTCTGTGGGTCCAGACCTTCTACCATGGCGACCAGGCGGGCGTCCTTGCGCAGAAATGCAGGAAGCTTTAGCCCGGAGATCATTTGCTGCAGCTGTTTGACATCTTCCTGATTCTCTTCGGTCCGGGGCATCAGGAGTATGGTCATGCCCCCAAATCCTAAATACCTGGCACGCAAAGCCGCGGTATCGCTGCCGCGAAACCAGCAAGTTCGGGACGTGCTCATGGCGTGATAGTCATACTTAACCTTGCCCTTTGTAAGAAGTTCGATCTCATCCGTCGTGGTGCGCTTCGGCAGGTCTTGCATTGAAGAAATGTTGCGCCCCATGAGCGGCCGCTCTTTGAGTAGATTGGCGTAGAACTCACCGCAGAGCTTCTCTTTTCTCTGCAGAGTCTCCAACTGCATAAAACACTCTTCCTCAAGTCCGTGCTCAGAAGTAAGCACGGCAAACCATCGTTCTAGAAAGAGGCTGAGCCAGACGCGCTGGCCATCAGGCATGTCCTGAAAGCGGCACGGAATCCAGAGCACCAGGACGTCTTGAAGAGACTCAGCCCTGCGCCAGGGAAGCAGCGATTTTCCACTTGAGGCCAAACCAGACTCAGGTGACATATTGGTTGTCTCCACACAACGTAGTTATTGGGAAGGAGTTTCCTCCGGGATCCCTACTCCTGGAGAATTAAGAAAAGAGTTAAGAGCATCCGCAGCATGCTGATATCCGTGCCTGTAAGAGGTAGGCAACAGTTGCGGAGCACCGCCGTTTGCAAGGTCAGCGTACAGGTACATGCCGCCACGCATGAATCCAACGCGGATCCCTTGCACTTCCGTCAGCCGATACACGGTGTCATTGACGGTAATGCCGGCCACGGTGTTGCGCACAGTCAACCTGCCTGTCGCTGTTGAGGCATTAATCGTTGTCACCGAGGTGAGTGAGTAGCCGCCTAGTATCAGAGCGAACAGCCCAGGCAGCAGGACAAACAAGCATGCCGTCCAACTGCGTTGCTTGTAAAGAAGAAAGAGGGCGATAAGAATCGCAGCCGCTCCAATATACAGAAACAAAGAGTTCGAGCCGTCGGGCGGGCACAGCACCAAGATTTCTCCGGGCGACTGCGAGATAACTCTTATGCCATCTGCCATTGCGTCCTCCTTCGGCGCCATCGATCGCGTTGAGCGCAAAGCTTCCCTTACATAGCAAACTGATTCCCGCCGAACAATACGCCGAGGAAAAGATTGAGCGGTTCCCCACGATCCGCAAGCGCGCCGATCTCCTCGTGCATGGCCGCAGTATCGCTCTTTAACGCATTCAGAGAACTGTCGAGAGGGGCAATTTTCTCTTTGATGGTTGCGACAAGCTCTTCGTGAGCTGCTTTTTCTTCGTTCTTGACTACAATTCCGTGATTGACTGACACCTTGTAGGCGTTGGCTATGCTGCCAAGTTCCAGCTTTGCAACAATTCCTTCCATAGCTGTTCCAGCAAACTCAATTTTGTTGGCAGTAAAGCACTGACCTAATCCAATCAGTTCAATCTGCTCTCCAACTGTGATGCCCTCTTTCCACGTATGTTTGAACCAGGTCTCTCTATCGTCCTGGCTAGTGTCATCATGCTGCTGTTGATGAGCTCCCGTTTGCCCAAATAACTTCGGCCCTATCTTGGACCACAACGTTGAACCAAGAGTTGTGTGGTTATCATTGCCCACGATATATGTTTTGTGGTTGCTCGTGTACATGCGGCTGTGGTCGCCTGTGTAGTTTTCGTTAGAAGTTCCCGTGACGTTAATTGCGGATGTGCCAGTTATCGACTTCGAGTAGTTCGCTTTCAGCGTCTTGGTGTAATCGCCGATCACCGTAGTCGTGGCTGGTCCCGTAACATGTTTAACGTAATCTGATTCAACAGTTTTCGTATAGCTGCCGTTGATTGTATTGCCGGAGTTACCGAGAACACTCTTTGTGTAATCTGCGTGGACTGTCTTGAAGTAGTTGCTTAATATGGTGTTGGTCGAGATACCGCTAATCGTTTTTGTGTAATTGGAAAGCACGCTTTTTGCGTAGTTTCCAGTAACGGTGATCGTAGAATTCATCATCACGCTTCTCGTGTAGTTTTGCAGGACAGTCATGGTTCTGTTCATGTCCACTTGATAGATTTCGTTCATCCCAACGCCTACATCATGGTTCAAGCCGACTCGCATCATACGGTTCTGGTTCACCTGCAAGTGCTGATCTCCGTGGACCACCGAAACATCCGTGCCGGGATATAGCAACGCTGCCAGTGTATTGATAGCCGGCAGTGCCAGACTTGCAACCGAACTGATTAGTTTGTCAGTCGTAGGGTCTGCGACTCGTCGTGGCGTCTTGACGCTTCCATCGAACACTGCCATATTCTCTCCTTGTTATTCGCCTACTTCTCGCGACCAATACTTTGCGTGGAAGTGAATGCGTCCATTCGGTGCATTAAAGATCAGGTCTCCGTTATCGACGTTCATCACAATCGCAGGACGGCCAGTCTCCGCGGCCTTTTCGTGCAGTACCAGCTTTGCGTGTACTGGAGTCGCAATCCCAATGGACTCCTCACCTTGCTTGTCAATGAACGAAACGCGATGGCCGCTTTTAGTAACAATTCGCTTGACATCGTTGTTGTGGGTTTCTCCGCCCCAGAAGTCCTCGTTTGGAATCGTATCTGACATGTTCCATGCAGAACCTAAGATCACTGGCCTCTCCGGGTCTCCTTCTTCAAAGGCAACCAACACTTCATCACCGACTTCCGGACGGAAGAATAGTCCACGGTCGGCACCGGCATAAGGGGTCAAGTGGCGGATCCATGTGGTTTGCCCTTGCTCCTGCCAGTAGTACTGAACCTGCACCTGGCCCTGGCGCCGGGGATCATCGATGTTAACAACTCGCGCCGAGTAGACACCGGCAACATTGGGGCGTGCAGGATGCGGATGAGACCTGTATTTTGTCCACGGGCTGCAATGAAATTGATTGGCATATCCCTCCGGGTTCCAGAGATGCACAACGCGCACGATACTATACTTACCCTCGCCACCGAGAACGGCTTTTACCTGGACAGACTGCCCCGGAGATAACTCCTCGCAGCGGCTGACTCCCCCGCATACGAGACGGCTACCGATGGACCACTCTGCTTCCTGCCGTAGCGATGTCTGATAGTCGTCCGTCGATTTCGCTCGGTTATGCCATGATTTGTAACCAGCCGTAAGGACCGATTTTGCCTGTTGTTTGATTGCACTCGTGAAGGTATCTACAGCGCCACTGAGCGTAGGGTCCTGCGATATCTGCTGAAAAGTCTGGCTCTTTGAAGTGGAGAAGTCATAGTGGCATCCGTCTATAGAGACTGCTCCAAGTGAGCCTCCTACCGAAAACTCAATCAATCCATTATCTTGATCGCTACGCCACTCGAGGTCGGGGCCAGTTTCTGAAAATCCTGTGTCAAGGCGCACGCCGTCATCTGTAGCCACAAGGTAAATTCCAAAATCGTCACATAGCCGCCATAGAAAGTGCCAATCCGTTTCCCCCCATTGCACAAGGTCCAACGAAGCCTTGGTGCCGCCACCACCTTTCACTGAGATGTTGATTCCCCCATCTCCCGCTATCTGCCGCGCAACATCAGAGACCATAAGCGGCCCATAATATCTGTAACGAGGTGCGAGATCGAGTTTGTAACTTGCGCTCACACCCTTGATAACTGCAGAGAAGCTGCCCGACGTTTGATATGTCAGATTTACATCAAGAACAAAACCGAGAAAGAGCTTAGTACCTGACGCCGTCGATTGAACGGAGAGCGAACGTCCGATCCATTGATCGATTGGCGGTCGGCTGCCCGCGGTCTGAGTAAGTTCTATCTCACATAATGAATGCCTGTTAAGCTCTTTAATCACCTCGACCCGATTGACAGTGCCCTTGCGGCCGATTAAATCCGATTCGAGGTCTTCCCCGTTGACCAGTATTTTTAGTGCTATGGCTGACACAACCCCTCCATCCTTTCGCTCCCCTTACCGGTTGTAGCTGAAGCTAGTGAGCGTTACCGGACCCTTAAAACCGAACTTTCCTGCGTCCATCTTCGCCGGGAATCCACTCCAATCGCTGAGCTGTTTCCATCCATGCCCATCACCAAGCGACGTGACGATATGTCCAGGAAAAATCTGGAACATGATTTGGTATTTTGACAGCTGCGGAAACCCTATCCTGTTTCCATTTGCTATTTTCTTTCCGGAGCTAACTGTGAATAGCTCTAATCCATCTCGCTCAAGCGAAAAAAGCAGGTAGTTATTGGGATCATGATAGTTTGCAACCCACTCCACTTTAGGCTTGCCAAATAAGAATCCGTGGCCGAATATTCCAGCAAAGATATACCTACCATCGCTAGGTTGTGCAGCGTAGAGCCCCATATCTGTGGTGCGATGCGTAAGAATGTGGAGTTTTGCATCGGCTGTCCAGTCGCTCGGCTCCCAGCCAGTGATCGCCGGAGTCTCAGTAGCAACAGTTAAAGGAGAGAGTTTGAGATTGACCACAGCTGATCCGCCGGCCGTGACGTCTACGGTGTCACTACGATCGACATAACCGTTAGCATGCGCAGTGAACTGATACCTGCCTTCTGGCAGATTAAAATATGTCCCGGACACTGGCAAATGCTCTCCACTCACATTAGACACACTCATTGTGCTGTTCGCTGGATCGAGTTGCACTGTTACGGCGCCCGTCCCCTTGTCAAGCTTGAGATCGGCCACATAAGGATTCCCCTGTCCCTCGGTGAGGTTGACATCGAGAGAGGAACTTTTTCCGCTGCGGTGAGCCTCGATGTGATGCGGACCAGGAGAAAGTGTTGAAAGTAGCAATGAACCATCCGCTCCAGTTGTCCCGGCAGAATTGCCATCGATCAGGATGTTGGCGCCGGGCAGCGTTCTGACCCGCAGTGGCAACAGTACTGGAGCTTTACTGATCTGGAGCGTTACCGTTAAGTTCTGACCCTGCTTGATGGCCACTGGCCGAACAACGGGAGTGCCGGAAGGCTGACCTAATGCCTGCAAGGTGTAATCGCCGACGGGCAGATCAGCCATATCTAGCCTGCCTGCTGCGCTCTTACCCTGGCGCACTACGGTTTTGCCATGTAGCAGCTGAAAGTTAGCACCATCAACATCTGTCAGGACGGTGAGTGTGCCGAGACGCGGCGCATTTTCAAAGGCGATCAGCAGCAAACGATCTGTGCCGCTCTCCACCTTGCCCGTCAGAACGTTCGGTTCCTTTCCCGCAACGATCGTGTGCAAACCGATCGGAAGCGCGGTTTCGATTCCACTCCTGTTAGCTATACCCAAGGCAGATCCATCGACAAAAATCTGCATCGCGGATGTCGTGTACATGTGAGCCTGTTGTGAGGCGATACTCACCAGAAGCGCCGCCCCAGGTCCACCGCCAGCACCTGTCGGATCAGCGACTGTAGCTGGCTTGCCATCCTGGACTTCCACATGAAACGTCGCATCGTATCCGGCTTTGCCAATCCAATGGATCTCGTGACTCCCCGCAGGAAGTTCGCTCGAAAATGTACCCATGGAAAGTGGCATCGCTGCGCCTCCATCGAGGCTCAAAGTCCCATCGCCAACAACACATAATTGCTGACTCACAGGTGCCAGCGCAAAATCTAGCTCTGTAGGATGACCGGCAACAGAAGTATCAATCGGTTTCGATTGCGGTTCATAGCCGTCCAGTTTTGCTTCAAGCAGGATTTGTCCGACTGGCAGTTCGACATCGAGCGTCGACGAAGCTATGCCAATCTCCTGTCCATTACGAAAAATGTGCGCGCCGGCTGGAGTCGAACGAATCGTGAGCTTTGTAAGCGCAGACCCTGCTGTAATAGCCGAGGCAACCCGAGCAGGTGCAGACGCTTTCCGCCATAGCAATACAACCGCGATGATAACGAAGAGCACTGCTACGCTGATGATGATTGCTCGTAACAGCTTCTTAGTCTCGCTTGTCTTCTTCCACTCGACTGAGGTTGGCCCATTTCTGCCATTCTTCGTTTCGGGCTTAGGAGCTTGTCGTTGCGGCGCCGCCGTAGCCGCGATCGTGTGCAGACGGGCGCGTAACATGCGCGTTTCGTTCTGAAACTCCTCGTCGTCCTTGTAGCGATCTGTTATCTGTTCGACCAACGCAAGGTGCTCATTGAGAGATGGCAGGCTAACCAGGCTGTCTGCTTCCAGCCTTTTCCGGCGCACAACTTCAAGATCTCGGGTACGCAGTTCGATGCGGCTCGCATCCATCTCATTCAGCATCTGTCGTAGACGAGCATTACGTGGATATTCAGCGAATGCCCGCTCCAGAAGAGCGATGGCTCCGGTCAGATCGTTATTAGTTCGCAACTGTCGGGCTTGTGAAAGGGCTTCATCTACCAGCAGATACTCCGTCTGATCATCAAGAAAGCGCAGCAGGCCAGCAGCCGCATGGTTGCCTGGATCGAGGCTCAATATCTCCTGTAGATAGGCACGGGCCTGAGGCGGATCACTTTGGCTCGCACGAGCAGCGCGCAACAACCCTTCAACCAGTTCCGGCTTGGCTCGTTTTACTTTTGAGCCGGTCTCGTAAGCGCCCCGCAGTTTTTCGAGACCGCGCGCAAGCTGGCCTTCATCCAGGCAACGGCGACCTTCACGAATCAGTTTCTCTGCCTGCTCCGCCAATTCCTGATGTTGGCGAATGTAGACCTTGATCTCGGCGAATTCTCCATCATCGGGAAATTCCTCAGTGGCGGGCGAGAGGAGGCGCAGTCCTTCCTCGAAGTCACCTCCCTCCAATGCCTGATTGATCTCCGTGATCCAGTGGTTCTTGCGGGCCATCCGCTCCCCTAGCTGCCGCCGCAATCGCACATTTTCAATTTCAAAGCTGAGCCCCGGGAACATCGGATAGATGATCTGCAGCGTTTCCCACTGCACTAGTGCTTCGCCATAGAGTTCGCGTGCCTCTAGGTCGTGTGCTCGGCTCACGATGCCATTTACCAGATCGCGCTTTTCCCGAGTGCCCTGAAGTAGGCGATTGAATTCAGGTACTTCCGGGTTCTCGCGCGCCACCTCCTCCAACATCCGCACGCACTGGTCAAGATCTGGCTCGTTCTCAATAGCCCCCTCCACTTGAATAAGGCGAAGCGAAATTGCCCGACGCCAGCGTTGCTCGGTATCAAACTTCAGCGCTTTGAAAAGCGTATGTTGCGGAAATTTTTCCAGAAACTTGTCGCAGAGCTGAGTAGCCGCAGCATAGTCACCACGTTCTAACGACTGCTTGGCCTCGGCGTAGCTCGCAGCAATAGATTCGTGCTCGGAGTGCAGTCTGTTATAGAGACTTTGGTAGGTGGCAAGCTGTCCCGGTTCCTTCATATCGGGCGCCTGACGCTCAAGATCGAGCAGCTCCTTCATCTTGGCGAGCGCCTCGGTAATGTCATTCCGTTTCTCGGCATCGACCGCAGCAGCATATGCCTCACGTTTGTGCTCGCGGATCCGCCGTACCTCCGACTCTCTACGCTCCACCTGTGACAGAAACTGCAGCGCGCGCTCTTCTCCGGGCCTCATCTCAAGGATGTGCTGGGCAGCTTGACGCGCATGAGAAAAGGAGAATTTATCAAGATGCTGTTGACCTACCCGCAGCCAATCCACAATATCCGCCTCAGCGCGCCGCGCTTCGATATCATGCTGCAACACGAGAGCGTCTTCCAGGCGAGGCTCCAGTTGTAATGCTTCGTTCACCCGCTGCAGTGCCAGTCGATACTCACCATCCTGGATGCGCGCACGCGCACTGTCGAGCAGATGGTCAATCGTTTTCTTCTTGATTGCAGCTTTGACATTCGCAGCCAGCGACTCCAGCTCTTGCGTAAGATAGCCTTCCGATTCGAGTTCGTTGATTAGTTCTTGTGCAAACTCAAGATTTCCTTGTTGATATGACTCAGCAGCTTTATCTAGTCTCGGCGCAAACTTACTCGGATCAAAAACTGCAAGTGAGTCGTCGTAGTGCGCACGGCGCAGGTAATCGCCGAACTCTTTGACGCTCGCGAAGCGGTGCCTCGGATCCTTGGCCATCGCCTTGCAGAGTACCTGGCTGAGTGACACGCTAACGTTTGGATTGATTGATGAAGCTGGGGGCGGATTCAGGTGACGAATCGCCTCAATCACCGCATCTTCGGAAGCGGCAAGAAAGGGTTGCCTTCGGGTGATTACCTCATAGCAGACCACAGCCAGAGAGAATACGTCCGAGGCTCGAGTGAGTGGTTTCATCGAGAGTTGCTCTGGCGACATATAGAGCAGCGTGCCTTTGCGGCTTTTGGTGCGACTTACATCCAGCCGGTGAGCCACACCGAAATCGATAATTTTTACTGAATCATCTTCAAGGATAAAAAGGTTGCTGGGTTTGATGTCACGGTGCAAAAGACCGAAATCATGCGCGGCCTGCAAGCCGCGGCATGCTTGAGAGATGATGTCGACGCAGCGTTCGGTTGAAAGGGGCTGCGGTGACGACCGAATGATAGCGGCAAGCGTATTGCCACGAAGCAACGGCATTACCAGATATGGTTGACGCCGATCGTCCTCATCGAAAATACCAACATCCCGAATCTCTACTATGTTCGGGTGTGCTAAAGCAGATTGCTTATGGCATTCCTCATAGAAGAGTTTGAGCGCTGTTGCATCATTCGCATCCAGCAACATTTTGAGGGCGACATCTGTATTGAGGACTGTGTCGAAAGCGCGCCATACGACACCCATGCCGCCTTCGCCAAGTTTTTCCCGTAACTCATACCGGCTTTTGGTCTTCTTCGCCATGGCCTAGAAATATTAGGAACACCTGGCAACGGCGAGGCGTACTTTACCGTTACGGGCGTACAACAACTCCCACACGAATACGCGCCTCCATTAATCACAAAAGCGGTATCAAAGCTGCGAATTGCTCGCAGACACGAGCCTGCGCTTGCCTGCGTCTTGTTAGCCAGGATAGTCGTTCGACGCTTTGGCGGCCTTGCCTAGAATGTCGCTTTATTATCTAAAAATACGATGCTC